>Ga0126381_100008324_pt1 | contig 11585 bp, 6 predicted proteins | sample PanSoiMetPlot_28_FD_96465 | JGI IMG/M metagenome (GOLD analysis project Ga0126381, IMG submission 96465) | Tropical forest soil microbial communities from Panama - MetaG Plot_28 | ecosystem: Environmental > Terrestrial > Soil > Tropical forest > Bulk soil | place: Panama | collected 2016-02-17 | reverse complement strand
TGCGGCCGAGGTCACGGATCAGGGCCAGGGCGGCCGGTTCCCGCTCGCCGACGGCGAGGTGCTCGACGGAGGTGACCGGCAGCGGCTGCGCGTCCGGCTCATCCTCGATCACCTGCACCGGCACGCCTGACTCGTTCCTGAAGCGGGTACGCAGCGCCTCGTGCCTGTTCAGCGCCGCGTCCCAGGCTTGCCGCAGCGCGCTGACCTCGAGCGTGCCATCCAGCCACAGCGCCCACGCGATGTTGTAGACGGGCTCACCCGGGTCCATCCGGTCCAGCAGCCACATCCGGCGCTGGCCGAATGAGGCGGGAAACTCATAGACGGCCACGATTAACCTCCCCCTCGCTGGTCGGCCGCCACCATGCGCAGTTCCGCGGTGTAGCGCCGGCCCTGTGCGTCGGCGAGCCACGCCTGATCCGGGGTGGGCAGCATCTCGGTGACCGTCACCGTCGCGCCGGGGCCGGCGTTCCTGCGGCACCGGCGCAGCGCCCGGGAGACCAGGTCGATCGAGGCGAGGCTGGTCAGGTCCGCGTAGATGGGCTTGCGCTCGCCGGTGAACCGCCAGAACACGTGCCGCGGCAGCCCATGGCTCGCCGCCCACTCCCTGGCCCGCAGGTAGCGGACGCTCTCACCGGTGAGGCCGGCGAAGGCCAGATCGGCGGCGAACGTCCACCTCTCCCGGCTCACCACGAGATCGTCGATGGTGACGCGCGGCGCGTATCCGCCTGGTGGCGCCAGGTCGAAGCGATGTGAGATCACGGCGCTGAGCGGGTCGCCGACGACCTCCAGCAGGCCACGCTCAAACGTCCCGTCGCGGCGCCGCACCCGCAGCCCTGCCGCGGAGCCGGTCAGGTCGCAGTCCCCCACCAGCACGGTCCCGGCTGGGTCATAGCCGCAGGTGTCGTGCGCGAACACCAGCCGGAGGTCGCCGGGCGGAAACAGCACGTTGGACAGCCGCGTGCTGGCGCCGCCCTTTTCCGCGGTTTCCGCGAGCCACACCGCCGGCCCGCGCAGGTCCTGCCGTACCGCCGCCACGACGCTTTCCCTGGCGTCGTGGAAGCGCAGCCACGAGGCATAGCGAGTGGTGACGATGCTCGGGTGGACCTCGCCGAGCACCCAGGTGAGCGGCCCGCCGGCGGCGGCATCCGCACCCGCGATCATCAGGTCGGGACTGTGGTGCACCGCCATCGGCCAGGGCAGCGGCGGCAAGGGGAACGCCGATGCCACCCGGTCCCGCAGATCGGCCGCCTTGAGCTGGATCCGCCGTGCGTCCGGCGGCAGATCGGGCAGATCCGGCAGACCGAGTACCGCCGACCAGCGCTGCCGCAGGTCGCGCACCACGGGCTCGATGAACTGGCCCCGGTCGTCGAACAGCGCGTCGTTGACGAGCAGCCAGAAGTCGGCGAACGGCACGGTGCCGGTGCCGAGGCTGGCGGCTCGCTGCTGGTAAGCCTGCTCGAAATGCCGCGCGTACCGCGCGCCGCAGGCCGCGGTGAACCACCGTGCGCAGTCGAGCACCAGCGCCAGCGCGCCGCGGATTCCGTCCAGGGTGGACGCGCCCAGCCGAACGGTGCCGGCGCGCAGGCACTCCTCATAGGCGAGGGTCCGGCCCGCGTAAGCTTCGCCCGCCCGCCGGGTGGGCGGGAGACCGGCCAGCCGGGTGAACGTCTCCTCCAGGCCCGCCATGGCCCGCGTCACCCGTCCCGCGTCGCCGGCCGCGCCGGCCAGCTCGTCCCTGGCCGCGGTCAGCTCGTCCAGTGCCTTCTCGGCGGGCGCGCGAACGCCGTCATCGGTGACCCGCGCCAGGAGGGCACGCATGGAGCGCTCAGGCCACAGGTCCTGCGGGGCCACGTCGACCTGCCAGGCCACCCGGCGGCTGTCGGCCAGCTGCTCCAGCACCGCGAACACGTCGGCGACATCGCCCAGCCCGGCGGCGCGGTCGGCGAGCACCGCCGCCGCGACCTGATGGGCGTCCCTGACTCCGTCACACGCCTTGATGACCGCCGCCTCGGCCGGGGTCAGCGGCACCGATGGCGCCAGCGGCAGCCGCAGCCGCGCGCCGTCGACGCCCACGAACGGCATCCGCCGCGGCACCAGCCACGGGCGCAGCGCGGCGGCGTGGCCGGCCATGATCGCGCGCACCGCCCAGCCTTCCAGGTAGGTGACACGAGCGGCGAGCGAGGCTTGCCCCGCGGCGTGCGTGATCGCGATGCCGGGGCCGTCATCGATCCGGGACCAGCTCACCGGGCCGAAGAACCCGATCGTGTCGTTCTTCGCGCAGTAGCGCTGCAGGTAGCTCGCGATGAGCGCCTCGTGCTGCCTGCGCTGGGAGTTGCGCTTACCCGGCTCAGGGCCGTGGCGCACCAGCACGTCGATGCCGGTCGTCAGCGCGTGGCGGTTCTGCCAGGCGATCGCTTCGCGCAGCGCCGGCCAGCCGGCCGCCTCGTGCAGGGCGCCGGACAGGCGGCGCACCGCGGCGGTGAATTCAGCGGCGTAGGCGTCGGCGTCGGCATCGGCATCGGCATCGGCTTGCGTCGTGGCGTCCGCGGCCTGGGCGAGGGCGGGGTCGCCCAGCGCGGCGAGCAACTGCACGGGAAAGCCCGCCGCGCGAAGGCACACCGTTCGCCATAGCGCCCAGTCGCCGGTGAGACGGACAAGATGCGGCGCGAGCGCGGCTGGCGAGTCCGGCTGCCTGGCGGTCACGCGATAGGCGCTGCGGTCCCTGCGGCCGATGCCATGGCTGGCGCCCGTAGCCCCCGTGGCTCCCTTGGCCGCCGTAGCCTCCTTGGCCCCCGTATCCCCCTTGGCTCCCGCATCTCTCCTGGCGGGCCGCGCGGCGTCGATGGCGGCGTCGATGGCAGCGGCGCAGGCGGCGAGCGAGGGGGCCGCGTAGAACGCCGCCAAGCCCAGCTCGACGTCGAACACCTCGGCGACACGGAACATCAGCCGCGCCGCCGACATGGAGTTGCCGCCGAGCGCGAAGAAGCTGTCCTCGCGGCCGACGCTGGGCTCGCCGCTGGGCTCGCCGCTGTGTTCGCCGCTGGCGCCGCGACCGCCGTCCGCGGGCAGCAGCAGCCGCCAGATGCCGGCCAGCCGCTCCTCCGTGGCCCCGCGCGGCGCGGTGACCGGCTCGCGAGTCCCTCGCTCGGGCGCGGGCAGGGCGGCGCGGTCTACCTTGCCGTTGGCGTTCAGCGGAAGCCGGTCCAGCGCCTTGAATCCGGCCGGCACGAGGTAGTCGGGAAGCCGGGCAGCGACGAAGTCCCGCAGCAGTGACGGCCGCAGCGTCGCGGGATCCACCCCGTCCGCCGGCGTCACGTAGCCGATCAGGTGCCGGTTAACGTCCTCGCCCGCGACCAGGACGACCGCCTCGCGGACTCCCGGATGCGACCGCAGAACCGCGTCCACCTCGCCGGGTTCGACCCGGAACCCGCGGATCTTGACCTGGTCGTCCAGGCGGCCGGCGAACTCCAGGATCCCGTCGGCGCGCCAGCGAGCCAGGTCTCCGGTCCGGTACAGGCGGGTCCCGTGCCCGGACGGGTCGGGCACGAAGGCCCGCGCCGTGGCCGCCGCGCTGCCCGCGTACCCGCGGGCCAGGCCGTCGCCGCCGGCATACAGCTCACCGGTCACGCCGATCGGCGCGGGCCGGCCGCGCTGGTCCAGGACATGCACGGTGGTGTGCTGTACCGGTCGGCCGATCGGAACCGTCAGCCCTACCTGACCCGGATCGGTCATGACATGGCACGCCGTGAAGGTGGTGTTCTCGGTCGGGCCGTACCCGTTGACCAGGGGCTGACCGCGCCGCGCCGCGAGCACGGCGCGGACCGCGTCGGGATTGAGCACGTCGCCGCCCGCCAGTACGACGGGGACACCGGCGATCGCGTCGATGTCGGTCTGCGCCAGCTGGTGGAACAGTCCGGCGGTCAGCCAGGCGACCGTCACGCCGGCGGTGCGCAGCAGCGATGCGACATCGGTCAGCCCGAGCGGGCCGGGCGGCGCCACCACGACCGTGGCGCCGGTGAGGAGCGCCCCCCAGATTTCCAGCGTGGCCGCATCGAATGCGACAGGGGCCAGGTGGAGCAGCCGCTCGCCAGGACCGAGGGAGGCGAACATGGGGTCGCTGATCAGCCGGATGACGGCACGGTGCGGCACGGCGACGCCCTTGGGCACACCGGTCGAACCCGAGGTGAAGCTGACGTAGGCCAGGCTCAGGGGATGTGCGGTATCCGGCGGTGCCGCATCCTCATGCGCGGGCGCCCCGTCGGGAAGAACGTCGAGAAGGACCACGTCCGCTCCCGCCAGCGGGGGCAGCGCGGCGGCGCCCACGGCCGTGGTCAGCACCAGCCTGGCGCGCGCGGCGGCGAGCATGGCGGCGACGCGGGGCGCCGGGGCGCCGGCCTCGATCGGCAGGTAGGCACCGCCGGCCTTGAGCACGGCCAGCAGCGTGACGATGAGGTCGGCGCCTCGCTGCATCGCCACCCCGACCGGGGTATCCGCGGTCACACCGCGGCGGCGCAGCAGCCAGGCCACCGCGTTGCTGCGCCGGTCGAGCTCGGCGTAGGTCATGGTGCCGGCCCCGCAGACCAGTGCGGTCGCGTCCGGGTCCCGAGCGGCTTGCGCCGCGAACAGCGCGGGGACGGTACTGTCCGCGGGATAGGCCGCCCCGGTGCGGTTCCATCCGGCCACGGTGCCGCCCTCGTCCGCCCGGCCGAGATCCAGGTCCGCCAGCGGGGCGGAGAGCTGGCTGGCGAGCTCGGTCAGCGTGGCGCGCAGCTGGCTGAGCATCCGCTCCGCGGAACCGGCGGCGAAGCTGTACCGGTCCCAGACCAGCGAGAGGTGGATCCGCGGCTCGTCGAAGGCGAGCACGGTCAGCGGGAACGAGGGCAGCCGGTCCACCCTGGCCGCCCTGGGGGCCGCGTCGCCGCCGGGCAGCCCGCTCGCCAGCCGCTGCCGGTCGAACATGACCAGGCTGTCTACCCATGTGGCGGGAAGTCCGGCCCGGGTCAGGGCGGACCCCATGGGCGTGCGCTGGTGCTCCCTGATCCGGTGGATGCTTTCGTTCACCGCCGTCAGCAGGTCGCGCACCGGCATCTGGTCATCGAAGCGCACGCGCAGCGGCACGGTGTTGATCAGCGGCCCGACAACGGTCTCGGCCCTGGGGATGCTGTCGCGCCGGCACGACCGCGTCACGGCCAGCACGACATCGGTGACACCGCCGTAGCGCGCTCGCAGCAGCGCCCACGCGGCCGTGACCATGGTGCTTGAGCTCAGGCCCGCGGCCGCGGCGCCCTGGCGGATCAGCTCGGATTCGGCCCGGGAGAGTACCGTCTGCGCGGTCATCGGCTCGGCGGTGCCCGCCGGCGGCGCCCCGAGATACCCGGGCAGCGGCCGCGGCGGGACGGCGTCAGCCAGGTACTGGTTCCAGAACTGGCCGGACGCGGGTGTGTCCGTCGCGTGCCACCACCGCACGAACTCATGGAACTGGGGGCTGGGTTCATCGGGCACGTCTGCGCCGTCCCTGCTCGCGGCATACGCCGCGGAGATCTCGTCAACCAGGAGCCGCAGTGACTGCCCGTCGAGCAGCGCGTGGTGGAAAGTCAGCACCGCGCGGTAGGCCGGGGCACCGGCCCGGCGCACGATCGTCAGGCGTACCGGCGGCCTCCCGGTCAGGTCGAACCGCTCCCGCCGGTCTTGGTGCAGGAACGACTCGAACGGGTGGTCAGGCCCGGTGGCCGGGCGCCGCGGCAGGTCGTGCCACCGGATGTCGATTGACGCATCCGGGTCGACGACCTGGACCATCCCGTCCTGGTCCAGGCGGAACGCCGTGCGCAAGACAGGATGCCGCCGCGCGAGCGCGTGCCAGGCCGCCTCAAATGGCTCCCGTTCCAGCGGGCATGCCCAGTCGAGGGTGACCTGGATGACATCGACGCCATCGTCAGGAAACCGCATGTAGCTGAGGATCATCCCGTGCTGAGCTGGTAATGCGGGGCAGCCAGGTCCGGTCGGCAGCCAGGTCAACCGGCACCGGTCCGCTCGTGGTCGTGCATCCAGCGGCGCAGCGACGCCGGGCGCATGTCAGTCCAGGTTTCGTCGATGTAGGCCAAGCATTCCTCCTCGGTACCTGTGAAGCCGTCTAGCCGCCAGCCGGCTGGCAGGTCCCGCCCTTCTGGCCAGATCGAGTACTGCTCCTCTTCATTGATCACGACCGAATGCCTCACCGATTCGCCTCCCCGCTCAGGTCATGCGATCTCACGGCTGAATAGACGTGCTGACAACACCAAGGTCACCAAGGCCACCAGGGCCATGACCAGGGTGGCCTGCCACACGACATTGCTCCCGAAGTGTCCTTGGAAGACGGCCCGCATGCCGTTGGTTCCCCAGGCGAACGGGTTCCAGTCGGCGACGCGCCGTACCCACAGCGGCGCGACCGTCAGCGGGATGAGAACCCCGGCCAGCAGTGAGATCGGCTGGGACACCGAGTTGATCAGCGTGCCGAGCGAGCTCTCGTTGGGCACCAGGAGCGCCAGGTCGTACCCGACGGAGACGCTCAGCACCACCATCAGCGACAGCAGCACCAGGGCGAAAATGAAATTCCCTGGCTGCACCCGCAGGCCCAGCACGAGGGCGGACACGGTGACGACAACCGCCTGGAAACCGACCAGCAGGACGTACATCAGCACCCGCCCGAGCAGCAGGCTGACCCGGCTGACCGGGGTGACCCTGGCCCTGGTGACGACCCCCTGGCGGATCGCGGAGAGCAAAGCGAATCCGGCGAACATTCCGCTGAACACGCCCATGGCCGCGAACAGCGAGGGCACGTAGATCTGGAAGGCGCCGCTGTAACTGGAGACGCCCATGACCGCCTTGAGGAACGGGGTGAACAACAGCAGGTAGGTAATGGGCTGGATCAGCGTGATCGCCACATTGACCGGATTGCGCACCAGTAGCGCGACCTCATACTGGAAAATCAGCCACGTATCGCGGGCTAGCCGCATCGCCCCTCCCCTTAGTCAGCAAGAGTGCGGCCGGTCTTGGCCAGGAAAACGTCGTCCAGGCTCGGCCGGCGGGTCTCGATCGCTCCGGGTTCGATTCCCTTGCCGCTCAGCGCCCGCATGATCTGCGGGATGGCCGTGGCGGCGCTGTCCACATAGAGCCGCAGGGTGTGCTCGATGGTCTCGCACGACTCCACGTACGGCTGCTCGGTAAGGATCTTGGCCGCGTCCGCGATGGTGGCGGGCTCCGGTGCGCCGGCCGTGTCAGGCGCGGCCAGGTCAACGACGACGACGTCGCCGGAGAACTCGCGTTTGAGATCTGACGGGGTTCCCTCGGCCACGATCAATCCGGTATCGATGATCGAGATCCGGTCACAGAGCGTGTCGGCCTCGTCCAGGTAGTGGGTGGTGAGGAAGATCGTCATGCCCTGGTCGCGGAGCTTGCGCACTTCCTGCCACATGCGGGCCCGGCTCGACGGATCCAGCCCGGCTGTCGGCTCATCCAGGAAGATCACCTGGGGCGAATGGATGACACCGAGCGCGACGTCCAGGCGCCGCCGCTGCCCGCCGGAGTAGGTCTTGATCTGGCGGTCGACGAAGTCCTCGAGCTGGAAAGCGGCGATGACCGCTTCAGCCAGGTCATTCGCGTTGGCTTTCGAGACACCGTACATGCGCGCCTCGAGCACCAGGTCGCGCCGTCCGGTGGAGTGACCGTAGGTGCCGCTGGACTGCGCCACGAAGCCGATGCGCTTGCGTACCTCCGCGGGGTCGCGCCGCAGGTCCACCCCGGCGATCATCGCGTCGCCGCCGTCCGGGCGGAGCAGCGTGGCGAGCATCCGGAGCGTGGTTGACTTTCCGGCTCCGTTGGGACCGAGGAAGCCGAAGATCTCGCCGCGCTGCACGGAGAAGTCCACGCCGCGGACGGCTTCGACGTAGCTGGCCTTGCGGCCGCGCCGGGTCCGGTATGACTTGCGCAGGCCGCTGACCTCAATCATCGCGTCCCCCTAATGCCATGCACTTAGGCTAGATGGGCGGGCTTGCTTACACAATGGGTGCCGCCTCGGCCGCCTCGGCCGCGGCGACACGCGCCAGTCGCTGCGTGAGCGCTGGTCCGATCTGCACGACCGGCTCGGGCAGCATCATGTCCCGGTGGTCGCAGTCCACCTCGAACGTCTCGATCGGTCCGTCAACGAACAACCGCCAGGTTTCCACCTTCTCGGCCAGCTCACGCGAATCGCGGGTAGCGGAGATGAACAGCAGCGGGCAGTGCACCCGGCCAGGCTGGTGGGTGCCCCCCACGACGACGTTGTTCCTGATCACGCGCTGGAGCGCGTGCACCCGCTGGTCCGGCCAGTCAGCCATCCCCAGACCCGGCCGCTGGCGCACCAGCTCCAGCATCCGCGTCTCCGGGTCGGGATCAGCGGGGGTCAGCACGGGCAGGTACCCGAACTGCGCCAGGACCATGTTGTAGACCATCCAGGGCTCGTTGCTCGGTGCGATCAGCTCGATGGCGGACAGGTCCGAGTCCAGGATGACGAGCAGCCCGATCCGCTCACCGCGGCCCTCGAGTTCCTCGGCGATCGCGAAGGCGATGTTCCCGCCCAGTGACCAGCCGAACAGATGATAGGGACCGGCTGGCTGCACCCGGCGGATCTGGTCGGCGTAGTCCCGCGCCATCTCCACCATGCTGACCGGCAGCGGCTCGGGTCGCCGCATCCCGCGGGCCTGGAGGCCGTAGAGCGGGTACCGGGCATCGATGTGCGGGACCAGGGCCAGATAGCACCAGCTCAGGCCGATCATCGGATGCGCGAAGAACAAGGTGGGGCCGTCGCCGCCGACCCGCATCGGCATGACCAGATCGAGGATGCCGCCCGCTGCCTTGGCCGTCGCGCGATGGTGACGCAGGGCCCGCAGGTCCGCGTTAGAACGCGGGGCCGCGGGCGCGGTGGACGCGGTCGGCGCCGCGGGCGCCAGCCATGTCCGCAACCGGGACGCTACCTGGGCGATCGCGGCGCGGCTGGCGTCGACGGTGCCGGACATCGTGAAGAACCCGTGCGCCATGCCCGGATAGCGGCTGAGTTCGACCGGCACGCCCGCCTGCGTCATCCGCCGGGCGTACGCCTCGCCCTGATCGCGCAGCGGATCGTATTCGGCGGTGATGACGAGCGCCGGCGGCAGCCCGGCCAGGCTCTGCGCGCGCAGCGGCGAAGCCAGCGGATTGGCCGCGTCGCCGGGATCGGTCAGGTAATACTGCCGGTACCAGGCGACCGAATGACGGTTGAACAGGAACGGGTCGTCCGCGGTGCGCATCGACTCGTCGTCGGCGAGCTGGTCGGTGTTGGGGTAGATGAGAATCTGGCCGGCCAGTGCCGGGCCGTCTGCCCGGGCCCGCAGCGCCACCGCCGCGGCCAGGTTCCCGCCGGCGCTGTCGCCGCCGACGGCGAGGCGGGACGGGTCGGCGCCGATCTCCGCCGCGTGCTCACTGACCCAGCGCAGGGCCGCGTAGCAGTCGTCGATCGCCGCCGGGAACGGGTGCTCGGGGGCCAGCCGGTAGCCGACCACGGCCACCAGCGCGCCGGAGGAATTGGCCAGGCTGCGGCTGACGCCGTCGGCGGTGTCGATGGTGCCCAGTACCCAGCCGCCGCCGAAGAAGTAGACAAGCACGGGCAGCGGCCGGTCGCCGGCGGGCCGGTACAGCCGCAGTGGCAGCTCGCCCCCGGGCCCGGGGATGGTCAGGCCGGCGACCTCACGGACGGGCTCAGGCTCGCCGCCGCTCGCCCGGATCGAGGCGAGATCGGCGGCCCTGGCCTGCTCCAGCGACATCGAATACAGCGGCTGGACGTTGTCCCGCTCGCGCTGGTCGCGCATCGCCTGGATCTGCGGGTCGAGGGGCACGCAAACCACCGTCCGTTCTGAATTAAGGTCTACTGCGCCACAAGACCGGGCAGAAATCGGGATCGCTGTAGTCGGGCCGCCCATCGGGCAGGCGCCGGACCAGGACGTCGTGGTTGTAGGCGAGCGTCTCGCCGGTGCTCAGTATGAACGTGCGGTAGGCGTTCGCGCCGTCCTGAAGATGGAATGAGACGGCCCGGCGGGGGCGCGGGCTGCGGTTGGTCGGGCTGCCGTGGTAGGTCCGGCAGTGATGGAAGCTCATGTGGCCCTTGGGGATGATCATCGGGACCTTGACCACCTCGGTGTTGTTGAACGCCGCGTTCTCCGCGAGCGTGCGCTCTAGGTCGTCGTTGTCGCGTTCCGCGAAGTGCCTGGTCACCGAGTCGTCGCTGCCGATCTCTCGCCACCGGTGGCTGCCGTCGATCATCGTGACCGTGCCCATCTCCTCGCCGCAGTCGTGGAACGGGATGAAGGCGGTCAGCATGTTGTCCGACGTCGACGTCGACCAGTAGTGCTTGTCGAAGTGCCACGGCACGACGTTGGACGGCTCCGCGGCGATCGGCGGCTTGTAGATCATCGTCGTCTGGAATACGCGGATCTCGTCAGCGCGCGCCAGCGCGGCGGCCACGGCGCCGACCAGCGGCTTGCGCAGCAGGCTGGCCAGGCCGTCGTGTTCGTAGTGCACGTAGTCGTTGTGGCGCTGCACCTCGCCCATGGACGGATCCCAGTAGGCCAGCCTCGGCGGCCGCACCGGCAGCGTGCGGTCACGCTCGCCGGCGTAGTACCGCTCGCTCGCGGCGACCAGCTCGTCGACTTCGGCGTCGGTGAACAGCTTCTGGGTCAGATACCAGCCGTGCTCGGCGTAGAACTCGACATCGGAGTCCGACGGCAGCAGCTCGCGCTCCTGTCCGGTCAGCGTGAACGCGGGGGTGACGGGGACGCTCACGATCAATCCTTCCTCGACTGGCTGGTCGTGGCTTCGGCGAGCTCGCGCTCTTTCGCGGCGTACAGCGCGGGGATGTTGCTCGTGCCGAACGTGCGCGCGCCGTGCCGGTCAATGAGCTCGAGGAAGAACGTGCGCCTGATGTGCGTCGACTTCGCGAAGATCTGGTACATCTGCCCCCAGTGGTCACGGTCGACCAGGATGCCGAGCGGTCGCAGGGCATCGGCCGGTATGTCCGCCACGCCCAGCCGCGCGGTCACCATGTCGTAGTAGCTCGACGGCGTCACCGCGAACTCCACGCCGCGGCCGGTGAGGGTCTGGACGGCGCGCACGATGTCCTTGGTCAGGAACGCGACGTGCTGCACCCCGGCCCCGTCGTGCCAGGCCAGGAAGTCGTCGATCTGGCCCGCCTTGCGGCTGACGTCCGGCTCGAGGATCGTGAACGTCACCCCGCCGGACGGGCTCTGCACCACCTTGGACATGACGCCCTGGCTGCCGATGGCGATGTACTCACCGAAGGTGACCGCGAAGCTGAACACCTGCTCGTGGAAGGCGACGGTGGAGTCCAGTTCGCCAGCCGGCACGCATACCGCCAGGTGGTCGATGATGTGCAGCAGGCCGGTGTCCGTTTGTGCCGCGGCCGGCGTCATCTCGATCGCGCCCGGCAGGAACTCGGCGTCCGAGCCATGCCGCTCGACCAGGCGGTAGACCACGTCGCCGAAGCCCGCGAGTTCCGCCATGACGACGCGGGCCTGGTCGTT
>Ga0126381_100008323_pt1 | contig 11586 bp, 10 predicted proteins | sample PanSoiMetPlot_28_FD_96465 | JGI IMG/M metagenome (GOLD analysis project Ga0126381, IMG submission 96465) | Tropical forest soil microbial communities from Panama - MetaG Plot_28 | ecosystem: Environmental > Terrestrial > Soil > Tropical forest > Bulk soil | place: Panama | collected 2016-02-17 | reverse complement strand
TCGTCCGGGATCGGGCGGGCGATTGCCCAGCGGCTGGCGGCGGACGGATTCTGGGTGCTGCTCGCCGATGTCCGCCGGGAGCCGCTGACCGGTGGAGAGCCGACCGACCAGCTGATCAGGCAGCAGGGTGGCGACTGCGAGTACACGGCCGCCGACGTGTCCCGCGGTCACGACTGCGAGCGGATAGTGGCCCGCGCCTGCGAGCGGACCGGAAGTCTCGACGCGCTGATCAACAACGCGGCGCTCGCCGGTGAGCACTCGAGGCCGCTGCTTGAAACCGAGGACAGCGACTTCGACGCGATCATCGCGGTGAACCTTCGCGGTCCCTTCATGCTTTGCCGCGCGGCGGTACAGCGCATGCTGACCCAGCCGCTACGCGGAGACGCGCGCGGCCGCATTGTCAACATCACCTCGCAGCACGGCATGGTCGGCGCGCCCGGCCATTTCGCCTACGCCATCAGCAAGGGCGGCCTCGTGCAGCTGACCCGCCAGATCGCGGTCGAGCACGCGCGCGACGGGATCATCTGCAACGCCGTCGCTCCGGGGAAGATCGTCACCGGCACGCCGGGCGACCTGAGCCAGTCCGAGGACACATCGGCCTACGTCCGGTCCCGCACGCCGTTCCCCCGCCTCGGTGTCCCCGGCGACGTCGCGGCGGCCGTCTCCTTCCTGGCATCCGACGATGCCGCCTACATCAGCGGCGTCAACCTCATGGTGGACGGCGGCTGGATGGCCTACTGATTGCGGCCCGAGCCTGCCGCGGCTAAGGCTGTGCCAATACCCCAAACGAGTGGTGTGATCGCACGATGAACATGTCCTCCGCACATTCTCAGCCCGGTCCAGAGCGCGACTTCGTCGGCTACGGGCCACAGCCACCGGATGTTCGCTGGCCAGATGGCTCCCTCATCGCCATCAACCTGGTCATCAACCACGAGGAAGGGGCTGAGTACGAACTGGGCACGGATGGCGCCAACGACTCGTGGGGCGAGTCTTCGTATCAGTACGGGCCCGAGATCCGGGACCTCGGCACCGAGGGCCACATGGAGTTCGGCAGCCGGGTCGGGATCTGGCGGCTGTGCCGCCTGATCGACCGCTACCAGATCGACGTGACCTTCAGCGCCTGCGCGCGGGCGCTGGAGCGCAACCCGCCCCTGTGCGACTGGCTGCGGGCCCGCCCGCACGACATCCTCGGGCACGGGTATCACTGGTACGGCCCGGACACCGCGGCCGGTTCCGGCATGACCCGCGAAGACGAGCGTGCGGAGATCCGCACAGCGGTGGAATCGTTCGAGCGGACGACAGGCCAGCGCATTCGCGGCTGGATGGTGCGTTCCTTCCCGACCGTGCACACCAGGGAACTGCTCGCTGAGGACGGCGAGTTCTGGTACGACTCGGACTCGTGGAATGACGAGCTACCGTACTACGCGACGGCGCTCGGCAAGCCCTTCCTTGTGGTTCCCTACTCCAAGGTGAACAACGACAACCGGTACCTGATGCTCCCCGGTTACGCCGCGCCCAGGCACTTCTACGAGAATCTGCGGGCCAGCCTCGACTACATGCTCGACGAGGCCGGGCGGGGTAATGGCGGCAGGCTGAGGTCAGTCGGCATCCACTCGCGCTGGAGCGGACAGCCCGGGCGCGCCTCCGCGGTCCGCGATTTCATCGAGTACGCACTGCAACGCGACGGTGTCAGCTTCATGCGCAGGATCGACGTTGCGCGCTATTGGCAGACGGCATTTCCACCGATTTCTTCGTAACTACGCTCAAGTGCTGATCAAGCGGTCCGACGACTCGATACAGGCCGTTTGCAACAAGCACCCGCTGTACACCTACGTCGGCGACACCGTGCCGGGCGAGGCCAAATGCAATGGGCTGAACCTGTCTGGCGGCTTTCACGATCACGCTGTCCGGCGCGCCGTACCCGCGCCGCGTCCTCGTCACCAGTTCCGGCGGTGGAGGTTACAGGTACTGACCGTCCCCGGACGTCTTACTGCGCCGCTTCTCTATCTCTTTGTTCCGATTAGTGCTCCAGCCGTAGATCGTGATGTTCATGGTTCGCGGGCTTGGCGCTGGTAGTGGCTGGTTCGGGCGCGGTGCTGGTGTCGTCGCCGCCAGGCGGACCAGCGCAGGCGGTGTCGGGCGTGACGCGCTATCTCGATGATGAGGGCGGCGAAGAGGCGGGCGATCTCGTTTCGGGTGAGCGGGATCTGCTGTTGCGGGCTGGGGGCCGGGGCTTGCCCGGCGGCGGTGATGGCCAGGAAGGCGCAGGCCAGCATGGCCAGGGTGGTCCACCGGTACCAGGAGGTCCAGCGGCGGACTTGATGCTGGTCCAGCCCGGTCAGTGTCTTGGCGGCCTGGAAGTTCTCCTCGGTGTCCAGCGCCGCCCGGCGACTTTGACCAGGGCGGCCAGGGGGATGTGGCGGGGTGCGTGGCAGCGGTAGAACGCCAGCTCCCCGGTTTGCCTGCTGCGCCGGATCAGCAGCCAGTGGCAGCCGGGCCGCCGGGAGCTGAGACCGGCCCAGGCCCAGTCGTAATACCGGTGGCCGTTGGCGCCCTGGCCCGCGGAGTACTGCTGCCATGCCGGGCCGGGCAGGGCGGCAGCGATCGTGGCCGCCGTGCGGGACACGGCGCCGGCGGGCACGCGGTGGCTGCGGGCCACGGCGAGCACGTAGCCGACCTGGCGGCGCTCCAGGTCGGCACGCAGGTCTGGGTCGGTGCCATAGACCTCATCGCCGGTCGCCCAGCTGGCCGGGGTCCCGGCGTCCAGGGCGCGGGCGATCATCAGCTGGGCCAGCGCCGGCTTGGTGGCGAACGCCGTCCCGGCCGGGTTCCCCGCGCCCGCGCACCGGGCCGGATCAGCGGTCCACGACCGGGGCGGGTACAACTCGCGATCAATCAGCGCGTGCCCGCGCGGCGCCGCATACGTCAGGTACGCCGCAACCTGGGCGTTCTCGACCTTCCCGGCGGTGCCGGTGTACTGGCGGGCGACCCCGGCGCTGGCCGTGCCCTTCTTCACGTCCCCGGTCTCATCGACCACCAGCACCGCGCCCGCATCGCCTAGCCGCTCCGCGACATAGCCGCGCAGGTCATCACGGATGCCATCGGCATCCCACCGGGCCCGCGCCAGCAGATACTGCATCCCATCCGGTGTGCCATCCCCGGCATGCTCGGCGATCGACCAGCAGTTCTTGCGCGGCAGATCGGCCAGTAACCCCAGCACGAACCCGCGCGCCCGCCGCCGCGGCTCCACCCGCCCGAACCGGGCCGCGACCTGCCCCGAGGGCATTCATCCGCGCTGATAGCTACCGCGGTATGCGAGCCCTTGTACGGGTCGACCCCGATCACCACTGCCGTCATCGGCACACTCCAAATCGTCATCCAGGGACAGAGGACCCGCGGCGGGCATGCCTTATTACAGTGCCGGCGCTCGCGCCCCTTTCGAGCCACACCGCGGCGAGGCCCGACAGGCCGGCACCTCGATATCAAGCCAGGCCACGCTGCCGGCAGGTGGTTCGGGAGCCCAGCCCATCGGGCCTCTCAACGCTACGGGCCCGGCTCATTGCCATCCCGGCCAGATCCGCAACGCCTACCGGAAGTCTCAATAAGGCGGTTCGGTCTTCACGGTCTGCGTGACATGCCAGCTGAGCAGCCTGAAGGACCGCTAGCTCGCGGCGTCTGCCGGCGAGGCGTTCCGGTGCGGCGGTCTGCGATCTGTGCTGCTCGACCCGGGCGGCCCGGTGGCCGTCGCCGGGCGCCGCTATTTGCCGGCCAGTTCCCTGACGAACTGCGGGGCGCTGACCGTGCCGGCCCCCGAGGCGAGGTCGTATCCCGGCGCCGCGCTGAACCCGTGCACGGTGTGCAGCTGGCCGCCCTGGTGGAAGGCCACGGTGTTGTTGCCCTTCACGACGTCCACCAGGCCGGGCGCGTGCGAGGCCAGCAGCTGATACAGCCTGGCGTTGATCACACCGAGCGGGTGGCCGGCGACCTGGTCGGCGAGGGCGACCACGCCGGCGAACAGCGGGCTCGACTCGCTGGTGCCGCAGACCTGGGCCCAGCCGGCCGGGACGCCCCTGAAGCTCTGGAACACGTTGACCGCGCCGTTGCAGGCGCCGCTCATGGAGATGTCCGGCACCCCGCGGTGCGCCCCCACCACCGACTCGACGCCGCTCTGGAAGGACGGCCGCGGGAAGACCGCGGACACGCCGCCGCCGGTAGCAAGCGGGTTCGGCCCGCGGTTGCCGGTGATGAACAGGTTGACCGCCGGATTGAAGGTGTCATTCCACACCCGGTCCGGGGCGGTGTGCTTGCCGGACGCGGCCAGGCTGAGCCGGGTACCGCCGACGGCGGTCACCAGCGGGTCGGTGTCGGGCCAAGATGACACCGGGTGCAGGAAGAATGTAGACCCGTTCAGCTTCACGTTCGCGGCGCCGAAGTCACCGGTGGAGGCCAGCACGGTGATGCCCGCGTGGGCGGCGGCGATGTAGGCGCCGCGCAGGGCGCGGATCGCGCCCGGGTTTGGGAAGGTCTGCTCGGTCGCGCCGAAGCTCTGGCTGATCACGCCGCCGAGGTGGCGGGCGACCACGAACTTCTCGGCCTTGACGATCTGCGGGAAGCCGGTCACGCCCTCGGTCTCCGCGACCGGGGTCTCGACGAGCACGATGCTCGCGCCCGGAGCCATCGTGTGTGAGTACTCGACGTCCAGGGTGGTCTCGCCGGCCCAGCCCTCCCGGGTCGCGGTCGGCTTGTATGGCGGGACCTTGCCGGCCGGCTGGATGATCTTCAGCGACGGCGGCGCGGGCAGGTGGAACGTGGCGTCGAACACCTTCAGGTCGCGCCGGATCGTCGGCGAGCCGAACGAGTCGACGATCACGATGGTCTGGCCGTTGCCGGTAACCCCGCCGGCGAACAGCCTGGGCACCCCGTAGGCGCGCTCGATCTGGATGGGCGAGTAGCACGCGAGGTGGAACCGGTGCTCACACTGGGCCGTGGTCGGCGGCCTCACCGCGGCCGCCGGCCCGTGCATCGTCACGATGTCCGGATAGACGAAGACGTTAGCCGACGCAGCGCCAGATCCGGAGACCACCGGAGCGGTGGCGCCGATGCCTCCCAGAATGACAGCGCAGGACCCTGCTGCGGCACATAGCACCCGGGGCAGTCGCATGGCCCCTCCTCAACGCGTCGGGCACAGCGAAACCCGTTACCGGAATCGCATATATGGCACGGATCCGAAGCTGAACAGGTTCACCGAACCAGGCCAGAGCACGGTACGTCCCGGCGAAGACCCGTGAACAGCACCATGGAAATGAATTTGCCGAGATTTGATTCCCTATGGAGGATCGTTTGTCAAAGGGACCGGCTTGACGGACCGTTTGCGTGGCGATGGAGTGGCGGGGCCGGGAGGCTGGCCCGTGCGTATTGTCCTTCGAGGACTTTCTGGGGGGCCTTCCCCGTCTTCTTGCTGCGCCGGCGGGCGCGGATCTCGGGGGGCACGGTCCAGCGTCCGACGATGATCGTCTTGGCCTGGTGCGGGGTGACGAGCTGGCCGTCGGTGTCGCGGATGACGTAAGGGGTGCCGCAGCGCATCACGGTCCAGGCTCATTCGGCGAGGTGGGCGGCGACGACGCACAGCGCTGACCGTGCTGGTCACAGCGTCGCCGAGCTGGATCTTGCTGGCCTGTTCCCACCAGGCCTGCAGCGCCTCCCGGAACTCGGCGTCGGCATCGGCCCGCGCGACCAGCACCTCGGTCAGGATCAGAACCCTCCGCTCATCATCCGGAACCCGCTCCAGCGCTGCCAGCTCGGCCACACCATTCGGTAGAAGAGCCGCAGCCTCCCCGGTAGCCTGCGCGCGATCGAACGGGCGGCGCGCCAGCGTGCTCAGCCCCGCCCACAGCTGGCTGCCCACTCCTCCGCCAGCGCCTCCGGCAATCACCGCTAGCACGGCCCCCAGCACCACCGGATCCACGCACTGGCCCTCCTCACCAGCTATCCCGGCCGACACGCTGGCCCCGGCTTCGCCGCCACGGCACCGGCCATCACCAGCGAGGCCGCCAGCACCGGCAGTAAGCGCAGAAGCCGCATCATGAGACCCTTCTGTCGGCCAAACCGGGCTAGTGTGCATGCTCGCGGACACCTCCGGGTGCAGTACCCCTGGCACTGTCACGGAGCAGGCGCACACGTGGTTCAACCCGCCTGGCGGCGCGCCGGCCAGGCGGCAGACTCTGGCCGGGTCAGCTGCCAGCCGACCACCCGTGACGTGCCGGAACGCCGGGACTGGCTGGGCCGGGGACCCGCCGGGACCGGGACGGAAAAGGGCCCGGCACGAGGCGGACCAACCCGGGCCTGTGCCCGTGTAATCGGTGTCGGGCCGCGTCGCGAGAATGTGATGCCCGGGATTCTGGTGATCGCCGGCCAGCCGAGCGGTGGTGCCGTGGCGGGTCGGCGCTGGCCCTGGCCGACTGGAGCAGCGCGGCCTGGGGCTGTTGGCTGTTGCGGTCGCGCGGCGAGGTAACATCCGTCCAGTTCGGCTGGCGGGATGTCATCGGTGATGATGGGCCGGTCCACGCGGACGGCGATCTCCCGCTGAGTGCCGCCGCCGCGTGGTCGGCGTGGTCCTCCTGCCAGAGGCGGCCATTGCCTTCTCCTGTTGCCGGCGTCTCCAAGTCGCTCGGCCGCCTTCCCAGCGGTCGCGTGCGGAAGAACCGGCAGCGAGATTCCTATGGACGCGCCGCTGAACCGGCGAGGTCAGCAGGTCCGTAGCTGGGTTGTGGGGAATTGACCGGCTCCGCCAGGGCTGCGCCTGTCCCGCTCCCATGCGGCGTTACGCCTGTTCGGGGTTTCTGGCCGTTCAAGGGGGCCGTAGGCGCGTAGCCACTCGGCGCATGCGTGATTGCAATCAAGACCGAGCTCATCAGCCAGTACGAACGCGACGCAAGAACCCGGCCACGTCGGCAGCGACAACACCCGTGGCAGCCGGGTGGAATCCAAATACGCCGGCTCGCAGTCGCAGGCAGCCAGACGCTGCCGCGGCACGGCGACGCCATATGCAGCCTGCACCCGTTGCGGGGCGCTAGCGGATGACGACACCGAACCCGGTCAATCGCGACAGGCCAACAGCGCGCAAGACTGGATGATCTACGTGCGGGCGCCAGTAACGGTCCGGGCGTCCTTCTCCGGAAACTGGCCTGCTGCGTCAATGCTGCCAATGCGTTAGAACCGGTCGGTGCCATCGGCCGCGGACCTGGCGGAGTAGCTGGCGAGGATGCGACGCGCCACTTGATCCGGCGGCCACCATGCGATCCCGGCACTAATCTCGCCAGAACAGCTAGCGCACGCCGCTTGCATGCGCTTTCCCCGCGCAGCAGGCGGCGTGGGGCGCACGCAGGCAACCGCGGGCAGCCGCCCTTGCACCACCCCCTGCTGGCCGTCCCGACGGTGCGCGGCCTGCGCACGGTGTGGCTTACGCGGCTGCCAGGCCGCGCCGGCTGAAGGCGGCGAGCCCGGAGAGCGCGCCGATCACGCCGAGTCCGGTCAGCCAGGCGATGGCGGTCCAGTTGAGGCTGGTGGCGGGGACTGGGCCGAGGTGGGGCGCCACCGCGGTGTCGAGCAGCTAGTGGTTGCTGGTGACAGTTGATCCGATGACCTCGATGAGGAACGACCACAAGATCACGGCGTACAGGATTGGCACCGCCAGCCGTGGCAGCAGCCCGTACAGCAGGGTGCCCACACCGAGGATGAACAGGCCCGGCACTGCGGCGTTCCGGCCGGCTGCATCATCGCCACGAACCCGATGCCGCCACGCCGGGCCGCCACGCCGATTCAGATGCCGACGCCGGCGGCCAGGACCAGTGCCACGCCGAACCCGGGGCGGCCGGGGAGCCAGGCGCCGCGGTTGAGCTGGCGTGCCGACAGGTTGTCGAGGCGGCCCGTCGGCCTCCTCGCCGCGTGCTGCGGAGATCTGGGCGGCGGCCGCGAAAGCGAACAGTGCGGCGAGGTAGGGAAACTCGTATTCGATCCAGGCCGTGGTGGCGCCGCCCGGATGGCCGCCGAGACGGCTCACTTGCTGCTCGATCGGCTCGACCGCGACGTTCCCCGCGGCGGACTGGGCGACCGCGCCGAAGATCGCGGCCAGGATGGCGAGCCCGCCGATCCAGGCCGGGGCGGGCACGGCCGCGCCGAGGTCCCGGCGCCCGGCCAGGAGGACGGCCGTCCCGGCGGTGTCCCAGTCTCAGAGGCGTTCCGGGCCGCTCTGCATGGCGAGACGGACTGCGAGGGCCTGGCTTTCGCGGCCGGTTAGGGGAGTCCCGGGAGCCTCGATGATCGGCCGCGTAACGGCGCAATCGCAGGCGCGTGGAGCTGGGCCGCCGGGGATCAGGGTCTCGTCGAGGGTCTTCGCTTTGGTCGCGGTTGCACCGGTGATTCGCGGTGCCCTCACGCGTTTGCGCGGCCCGCCGCCTCTGCCTCTTTGACGCTGGGCGTGACGAACGCGCGTCCGCCGGCCGGAGACCGGCCGGCGGACGTGGCTCCTCGTTCCCTCAGCAGTGGCTGATCAGCCAGGCGCCGGGTCCGAGTCCTGGTTGATGAACAGCGTCTCCCCGAAGACCGGCATGGTGAACGAATCACCAGCTGCAGATGCCGTCACCCCTTCGACGGAGCGTGGGTTGTTGATGGCGCAGTGGATCTGGAGGTTTCCGGCAAACGTCCCCGACGTCCCGGCGGGGTGGATCCTGATATCGAGCCGGGCCAGGCCTCCTTCAAGATCCTCCGGCAAGCCAGACCCGTTGCCGAACGAGCGGAAGCTGTCCAGCTCGGTGGCCTTCCACGTGCCGTGCGCCAGCACGTGGGCGGCGGCGTCGGTGACGACAAAGGTCCCGCCTCCGGTGACCGAATCCGCGTCGCCCTTGACGAGGGTCCCGTGGCCGACCACTTCCAGGATGCGCCCGTTGGCCGTGTCCCGCGTGATATCAGGGCCGACCGGAGGGCTCGTGCCGCCGCTGCCGATCAGCCATTGATAGCTGTTGGTGTGCTCGCTGGCCGCGCCATGAGTCGCAGCCAGTGCGACGCCCCCGGTGCTGAGGGCGCCAGCGGCCAGGCCAGCGAGCAGAATCTTGAGCGTTCTCATCACAAAAACTCCTCCCTAACGGTCACGTTCAGACGAACGGCCCTAGGGCGGCACCAAAACTGCGGCGGCACTTGCCAGAGGGACCTTGCGCATGGCTCCCCCTCCCCGCTGCCCGGGTCGGCCCCAGCGTGGTCCGGCTACTGTCCGGACAGCCCCTCACCAGGCTAGGGCTGCCTGATCAGGCTGTCGATGACCTGCTTCACCGGCGCCACCTCGCTCTGGCACCCGGGTCCGCCCAGGGACCTGTGAATGAGTGGTTTTGCCCGGGGTTTGGCAGCGTGCTGGGCATGCGTAACTGGCCTCTCCTGTTCCCCGGTGGCTGCCATGTCCGGGCGAGCGGGCGGGCTGGTGAAGGACCGAGCGGAGCCCGGCCGCGTAGCGGCGCCGGAGGCGTCCTTGGGGCGGCCGCCCGGGAGCCCGGTGATTGGCCCGGGGGCTGGAGCCGGGGTGCAGGGTGCTGTTGGGTTATTCGGGTCTATCCCCATTGCCGGGTTCCCTGGTGCGGGCAGTGCCGCTGGCTCCGCTCATCCCGTCGCCTGGCCCGGGCTGGGGGCCCGGGGGGCGTGGGGCGGGTCCGCGTCAGGAAAGGCGGTCAGGCGGGGTCAATCACGGGGGGCTCGCCGCAGGGTCGCGACGGCGCTGAGTGACCGGCGGCCGCGCCTGGCCGCTGGCCGGGCTGGTCATGCCGCCCGCGCTGGTGGCGAGCCGACGGTGGGTTGGACGGGCAGCAGATCTGCCTGTCCCGCTTGCCGTAGTAGAGCAGGCGGCGGACGGCGGCGACCTTGGCGATGTTTGGCGTGCTTGCCACGAGGACGGGCTGCGCCCGCCGGTGGTGGCCGGGATGCTGGTTGCCGCCGGCCCCCGGACCCGCAGTCGCTATCGGCGGACACGCTGCCCAGGGGCTGGTCCGCGCCGGTCAGCGCGCTGTGCCGCTACTTGCCGATGACCTGTGCCAGGCGAGCCACATGCGGATTAGGGCGACCACGGCTTCGATGACGTCTGTTACCTGGCCTTCGATGATCGTCCGGTCGGGGGGCCGGGCAAGGGCCGCGTGCCGGGTGGCTGCCCGCCGCGGCGCCGACTTACCGGTTGTGAACTTTGGTCTGGCGTTCGTGAACCACGCCGCGGCCGCCTCCGTGTAATTGTTGGATGTACGCGAAATAACTGTTGGATGTACGCGAAAACCGATCTTCCAGGTCTCGGGACTCGCGAGCGTCATTTGGATCGGCCCGGGGTCCCGCTGGCCGCGCTGGTCGCGGTCCTGGCCGCGGCGGGCGCAACTTGGCATGGGTTCCGGGAACAAATACCTGGGGATCCGGCGGTGCTGCTGGCCGGCGCGCTGGCACTGGCCACGAGCGGCCTGGCCGCGGCGCTACTGCCCATCCCGCGGCTGCAGGCGCCGCGGCCACCGGTGCCCGGGCCCGGGGGGCCTCGCGGCTCCCTGGCGGGCACTGACGCTGACGGCACCTGTAGGGCCGGGTTGCTGAGGGCTGCTATCGATGGCGGCCGCGCTGATCCACTTTGCGGTCATCGAGCAGCACTGGGCCGAGAACGGGCTGGATGGGCGTTCTTTATCGCGGTGGGGCCGGCTCAGCTGGCCTGGGCGGCGGCCATCCCCGCGGCCGCTACCCGCCTGCTGCTGCGGGGCGGTGGGGAACGCCCTGCTGGTGTGCCTCGCATCATGACATGGCCCGGCGGCCAGAGAACAATGCCTCACGAGGGAAAAGGCGCCGGGACGCTCCGAACGCATAAGAGAAAGGAGGATGCGATACCTCAGGAACCGGGGACAGATCCTATCGACGAGGAGGGATCATGCGATCAAGGCTCCTGCTCGCGCTTGCGGCCGCCGCGGCAATGGTCACGGCCATCGTCACCGCGGCACCGTCCAGCGCCGTCGCCACACCCGGTAGTGCCTCACGGGGCAGTGCCGCGCCTGGCATCCCGCCGGCCATCCCCGGCACGTCTAGCAACTTCCAACTGGTGGGCCAGAACACCCTGTTCAACCGCGGGATGAACGCGGCTCCGGCGATCTTCGGGAACTACATGTACGTCGGCAACCGGAGCGACGGGTCCAACACCTGCCCCGATGGCAGCACCGGGTGCACCCATGTGCATCCGGGCATACTGATCCTCAACATCTCCGATCCCAGCCAGCCTGCAGTGGTCGGGGAGATCGGGCCGCCGTTCGCGGGCAACGTCGGCATCACCACCCGGGAGCTGCGGGTCTGGCCGCAGCAAAAGCTGCTGATGGTGATGACGTTCCGGTGCAGCCACATCATCCACGCCTGCCCGGCGGGCACCGACGCCCAGTTCCCGTTCAACATCGAGTTCTTCGACCTGTCCGACCCGGTGCACCCGCGGTTCATCGAAAGCTACGTCCCCACTTCTGCGGCGGGGCAGCAGGTGAAGCCGCACGAGATGTACCTGTGGGTGGACCCGAACGACACCGGCCGGGCCCTGCTGTG
>Ga0126381_100008322_pt1 | contig 11586 bp, 1 predicted proteins | sample PanSoiMetPlot_28_FD_96465 | JGI IMG/M metagenome (GOLD analysis project Ga0126381, IMG submission 96465) | Tropical forest soil microbial communities from Panama - MetaG Plot_28 | ecosystem: Environmental > Terrestrial > Soil > Tropical forest > Bulk soil | place: Panama | collected 2016-02-17 | reverse complement strand
TGGGGTCGCGCGCGGCCAGCGCGTCACTCAGCCGTTTGAGCACCACCACGCCACAGCCTTCGCCGCGCACAAACCCGTCGGCCCGGTCGTCGAAAACTTTGCAAACGCCATCGGGCGCGAGCATGCGCGCCTGCGAGAGTGTGATGGAAAGCTCCGGCGCGAGGATAACGTTCACTCCGCCAGCAAGCGCGACGTCGCATTCACCGGCTTTGAGACTCTGGCAGGCATAGTGAACGGCTACCAGCGATGAAGAACAGGCGGTATCGATGGCGATGCTCGGCCCCTGAAGATCGAGGAGATAAGATAGCCGGTTCGCCACCACGCTATACGCGTTGCCGGTCCCCGCATAGGCATCGATCTGCGCCGCGTCACTGAATTGCTTCCAATATTGGCTCGTGCTGACGCCGACGAACACTCCCGTTAGCGTTCCACCCAATTCGTCCGCGGCTTGACCGCCATCTTCCAGTGCTTCCCAGGCAACTTCAAGCAGAAGACGTTGCTGCGGATCCATGCGAGCGGCTTCGCGTGCCGAAATACCGAAGAATGCGGCATCGAAGCCATCGATCCCAGTCAGAAAGCCTGCGCGGCGCGTGTTGATTTTGCCCGGCGCCGCGGGATCGGAGTCGTAGTAAGCGTCCATATCCCACCGATCGCCCGGCACGTCCGAAATCGCATCCCTGCCGTCGCTCAGCAGGGGCCACAGTTCGGCTGCGCACGCCGCGCCGGGAAAACGGCAGGCCAATCCAATCACGGCGATTGGCTCCGCGGCGAGGATCCGCAGGTCCACTTCCGCAGCGCGCAACTCTCGCGCGAGCAACGCGAGCTTGGCCGTTGACATTTCGGGAAGCAGTACCCGCGCGCCGCCGTTCATCGCTGATGACCGTTTTCCAGCAGCATACGCAACGATTCTTCTTCGGTAAGGCTCCCTACTTTAGCCACGAGAGTCTCGACCGCTGGCGCTTGTCCATCGGTGTCCAGACACGGTTCCGCTTCCAGTCGCACCTCCACGCGCGGATCTCGATCAAGCGGAAGATGGAGCAGGCTTGCCACGTAGGTTCCGACGTCGTGAAGCGTCGGGTGACTCCAGACGAGCGTCGGCGGGAGCGTTACCTGAAACCGCTCCTCCAGGCGATTTCTCCACTCGAGCGCCATCAGGGAGTCGAGTCCCAACGACTGTAGCGTCACCCGCGAATCGATGCGCGATGGCAAACAATCGAGCACGGAAGCGAGCAGGGTTTTCAACTCGGTCTCCAGCATTGGTCTCCGACGCGTTGCATCGACAGCGGAAAGCTGTTCGCGCAGGGACGATACGGCCGCCCGTGCTGTCGCCGGCCTCCGCCACTCCTCCGCCAGCAGACCCAGCATCGACGGCTCCACAGATTGAGGCGGCGCATTGCGCCAGCGGCTCCGGTCGAAGGGCAACACTGCGACCTGCGGGGTCTGAAGCCACAACAAGCGAGCGAGTGCCTCCAGCCCCTGCTCCGGTGTCATGCTGCCGAACCAGCGAAATGCCGGATGACTGCGATTGACTTGTGCCGCCGCCCGTCCGATGCCGGACCACGGGCCCCAGTTGATGCTGAGTGCGGGAAGTCGTTGACGATGACGGTAGTGGGCCAGCGCATCCTGGAAGGCGCACCCGGCCGCATAATTGGCTTGCCCGGGTGAACCTAGCAGTGACGCTCCCGCCGAAAACATTACAAAAAAATCCAACGGTTCGTCGAGCGCAAGTTGGTGCAGGTTCCATGAACCTTCGACCTTGGGAGCCAGTGCGTTGTGAAACCGCGTGCGTTCCTGATTCAGCACAGTTGCGTCGTCCAGGACGAGAGCGGATTGGATCACCCCGCGAAGCGGTGCGCGATTGCGATCGATCTCACGAAGAACGGGCGCGATCTCCGCGGCAAGAGCGATATCAGCGCGGGCGATAGTCACCTGCGCTCCGGCGCGCCGCATCTCCTGGATGGTCGCCGCCGCTTCGGAAGAAGGCTGGCTGCGGCCGACCAGGATCAGGTATCGCGCGCCCTGCTTCACTAGCCATTTCGCGACCGCGATGCCCAGACCACCCATGCCTCCAGCAATCAGATACGTCGCGTCCGGCCGGACAAATGCATTCGTTATGACGCTTGGCGCGACCTCGGCGCTTGACCGGACGGCGTTCGACAAAGACAGAGCGATCTTGCCAAAGTACTTCGCCTGCGCCATATAGGCGAATGCGCGCGCAGCCTCTCCTATTGGAAACGAACGCGCCGGAAGGGCCTCAAGCTCGCCGGAGTCAATGCGTCGCACAAGGTCGCGTAATGTTTGTTCGATGACCTCCGGCCTATCCTGAAACATCGGCGTCAGATCGACCGCCGTGTACGTCAAGTTGCGGCTGAAAGGCCGGAGACCAAGGCTCGCGTTCTGCTGAATATCGCGCTTACCGATTTCGACAAAACGGCCGTATGGCGCAAGAGTCGAAAGACTCGCGCCGATTGCCTCACCGGCCAGAGAATTCAAGACCACGTCGACTCCCTGACCTCCGGTTCGCTCGCGCACTTCGTCAGCGAACGTCAGACCCCGTGAGTTCATGACGTGAGCCACTCCCAGCGATTGAAGATATGCCCGGCGCTCAGGTGTGCCTGCCGTTGCGAAGATCTCAGTTCCGGTATTTTTGGCAATTTGGACCGCCGCAAGCCCAACCCCTCCGGCGGCCGAATGGATCAGTACGCGTTCGCTCTGCTTAAGGCGGCCGGCATGCTTCAGCGCGTACTCGGCCGTCAAAAATGCGATGGGAAGCGTAGCGGCTTGCTCGAACGATAATTGCGCGGGCTTCGGCACAACGAATCTCGCCGGTGTCGTCGCGAATGAAGCGAAGCATCGTGGAGCGATCGCCAGGACTTCGTCGCCGATCGTGATGTGGTCGACGCCTTCGCCGACGGCCGCTACAGTTCCTGAGCACTCACTGCCGAACTGCGGGAACGAGGCGCCTCCCGCGATTGGTTGTGTGCCCAACGCAAACAACAAATCGAAGAAGTTCAGACCGGCCGCCCTGACGCGAATTTCCACTTCGCCCGGACCAGGAGCACGGCGCGTCGTGGCGCGCAGCCTCATACGTTCCGGAATTCCCGGCTTCGTAAGGTCCAGCACAAACGGACGATCCTCTGGTGATGTGTCTTCGTTCTTTGGCCCCGAGATGTCATCGAATCGCGAAAACGTCGTGAGCCGTGGCACCAAACGCTTCCTTTGGTCGGAGCGAAGAGCCACTTCCCGATCCGTGCCGTCCTGCCATATCTCGCGAAACAGTACCTGTGCGTTGCTCTTCACTTCGCCTGCTGGATCGAGATCCACCAAGGTGCAATGGAGCTCCGGATGCTCCCGGGCGACTACTCGTCCCAGACCAACCAGTGGTGATTGCGCAAGTGAGGGCGCGACTGTATCGGCGCCCAGTGCCGCGCCGCGCGTCACGAGCCACAGTCGAGGTACAACCGCGTACAGCTTCCGCGCGACCGCCTGTACGAGGTGCAGAACGCCGCAGCACATCTCTTCGGCTAGCTCCAGCGGAGGAGTCTCAGCCGGAAGATTCAAGCCCCAAAGATAGACTAATCCTCGCAATCGGGCTGATCCGGCGCCGGCTACCTCGCCGAGCAGCGAATCGAACTGCTCTGGGCAGTTCGGATCCAGCTCGTAGTGGAGCTGTCCACGCCGACGGTATTGGTCGCCCGGATGTGCGACGACGCATGGTTCGTTGTTAGCCTCCAGAGTTTCTGTAACTGGCTTCCAAAGGCCTTCCTGATCTGCGAAAATCAGCCAGCTTCCAGGCCGTCTCGAAGGCAAGAGCGTGTCTTCGACGCTTTCAGATTTTGGCTGCCATTCCACCTTAAAGAGCCACTCGTCCGGATCCTCGCCAATGCTGGCCTGCTCTCGTAAGGACTGCAATCGCGCCAGCCGGAGCCCGCGAGCTTCGATGAGCACGCGGCCGCGGGAGTCTGTGAGACAAACGTCTCCCTCTACGGTCTGCGTGAGGGCTCCGGACGAGGCCGACGGCGCCTCGGCAACGTTGGTGAGGACCGCGTAGCTGAAGACTTCCTGCTGGGGCTCCGAAAGAAATCGAAGGCTGCCCAACCGCACCGGCACCCACGGATCAATTCCGCCGGCCCCACTTTGCCAATCGGCACTCCGCAGCGCGGCAGCGAGCGTCTGAAAACATCCGTCCAGCATGGCCGGACTGGTCCGGTAGCCGCTACTCGTTAATTGCTGCGATATGCCGGGCGCCATCGCTGCGAGCGCCTCACCATCGCGGCGAGAGATCCTCTTGAGGCTTTGGAACGAATTGCGGCACTCGACGCCTCGCGCATCGAGCGTTTCATAATATGCCGCTCCAGGCACATTGTCCGCACATCGCGCGTAAATGTGATCGAGATTGAGGGCCGTGAGCTCGGAGGATTGCCGGTCGAGAGAAATCTTGCCCTCCACGTGAACAGTCCAGGTGCTGTCCAGATTTGCATCCTGATTCGTTTGTTCGGTGGCTTCGCCCGCCACACTGGCAAACTGGAACGACACGGCGCTCGCCATTCGCCGGATCGTGAGTCGCAGCACGCGCGAGCCACCAATCGGAACCAGTAGTGCCCGAGCTAACGCCACATCCGTCAGACCCAAGGGCTCGCCGTCGAATATCTCCGAAGCCGCTGCGATCGCGGTTTCCAGATATACGGCGGCGGGCACTATGACCGCACCGGCGATGCGGTGGTCCAGCAGATGGGGAAGCCTCCCGGTGTTTACGTCCGCCTCCCAAATGTGCGTGTCGCGTTCCAGCGGCGGGTGAAAATGGCGTGTCAGCAAGGGATGAGACTGGATGTTGCGAGCACGCCCTCGTTCGCGGTGTTCGGGCCAGAAGCGCTCCCGCTGCCACGGATATCCCGGCAGCTTGACCCTGCGGCCGCCCGTTGGGTGAAGCCGGTCCCAAGCGATCCGCTGTCCCCGCTCGTACAACGCTGCAACACTTCTTAACAACATGGATCGTCGATCATCAGGCGCGTTAGCGAGCTGGCGCGGCAACAGTAACGGCGTCTGCCCGCCATGGAGCGCGCTCGCGATAGCTGAACGAATGCGGGACGGACCACCTGACCAGCCGGACATTTCCAGGTAGACGGAGTAGCCGTCGCGCGTTATTCGCTCCACGGCAGCGCGTAGGCCTTCCCCCGCCGAGTAGACACGGATTGAAGCTTCTCTGCCTTGCAGAATGTCTGCAACGCGAAGGTTGTCGCTGTTTGCGATGATCCGTGCTGCCTCGCTCACGTCAAGAATGCCGGCGATGTATGCGCCGGCGATTTCGCCCACGCCGAAACCAACTGTCGCGCCCGGCTCGACGCCCCAATCGCGCCATAGTGCCGCCAACGCCACTTGGACGGCAAACAGAAGGGCGGACGGCGCGGGCTCCGCGCTCACCGTGGCCTCGAGCTCTTCCCGCACAGACCGGCCCAAGTACGGCGAAAATGCGTCCGAGCAGCGGTCCATGGCAGCCCGAAACGCGGGTTCGGCAGCCAGCAATTGTCGCGCCGTCTCGCGACAATCGCCGTCCTCATCAGGAAAGACAAACACCACCTCAGGAGATTCCGCCGAGGAAAGCGGCTGCATGGCCGCAGTGTTTCGCGCCGCCAGCTCCATTGCAAGCTCCGCAGCCGTACCGCCAACCGCGGCTATCCGGTATTGGTGATGATGCGTGCGTCGCGTCGCGGCCGTGTAGCAAATCTCCCTCGCGTCGGCTGGACCCTCGCCCAATTGCGCTTCATAGGCAGCCGCGAATTGTTGCAGCGCGCCGGCGCTGCGCGCTGAGATAGGCAGCACCTGTGCCCGCTCGCCAATTTCGTCGCCACTCGCGCGTGCGGCCGCCGGAGCCGCTTCGAGCACGGCATGCGCATTGGTTCCGCTCAGCCCGAACGAGCTCACTGCTGCGATCCGTGACTCCGAACCAGGCCAGGCGCTCTGTTTCGTTGGCACAACCGCGGGAATGTCATCAAGCGGCAGAAGCGGATTGAGCTGTTTCAGATGGCGCTGTCCGGGAATCTCAGCATGCTGGAGAACCAGCGACGTTTTGATCAACCCCGCAATTCCGGCGGCGGCTTCAAGGTGGCCAATTTGGCTTTTCACGGACCCGATGAAGAGCGGCTGGTCTGCCGCACGGTTCTCCTTCAACACATTACCGAGTGCTCTGATCTCGATCGGATCGCCAAGCGCCGTACCTGTGCCGTGGCACTCGACGTATCCAACGTTGCCCGGCACGATGCGTGCGTTCGCCAGCGCTTTACGGATCACCTCTTCCTGCGCCGGACCATTCGGAACCGTCAAACCACTGCTGGCGCCATCGTGATTGACCGCCGAACCTCGAATCAGCGCGCACACTTGGTCGTCGTCGGCCAGGGCGTCGCTCAAACGCTTGAGGACGACAATCCCGCAGCCGTCTCCGCGGCCGAATCCGTCACCGCTCGCGTCGAACGCCTTCGAGCGCCCATCAGGCGCCAACGCCCGGAGCTTCGATCCCCATATCATTCCTTCGGGAGCCAGGATCAAATTGACGCCGCCGGCAAGCGCGAGATTGCATTCGCCTGCTCGCAGACTCGCGCACGCAAGGTGAACCGCCACCAGCGATGAGGAGCACGCAGTCTCGACGGACATACAGGGGCCCCGCAGCCCTAGCGAATACGAAATGCGTCCAGCCGCGAAGCTTGTTCCTGTGCCCGTGCCAGTGTACGCATCGATCTCGGCGGCGTCAGCCGATACCCGCAGGACATGGGCGTATTCAACGGCTCCGATTCCGATGAACACACCAGTGGGACTGCCGCGCAGCTTTTCCAAAGGTGCGCCGGCATCCTCCAGCGCTTCCCAACTCACTTCGAGCAGCATCCTCTGCTGTGGGTCGAGGCTGACCGCCTCGCGCGGGGCGATACCAAAGAACGAAGCATCGAACTCGCCGACGCCATCGATCAGGGCGGCATATCGCGAATTCGCGCGTCCTGCGACGGAAGGATCCGCGTCGAAGTAGGCATCTACGTCCCAACGTTCAGGCGGAATCTCCCTCACGACGTCGGTACCGTCGCACATGAGCCGCCAGAAGCCTTCCGGATTGGTGACGCCGCCGGGAAACCGGCAGCCAATACCGACGATGGCGATTTGCTCGGACTCTGGCCGCCCTGATGCGGCGAGTCGCGCCTCCATCTTACGCAGTGCGAGCAATGCTTGCTTGGCCGGCGAAAGCTGGTCTATTCTGTTGGCTACGCTCATGATTCGCGGGTCTCCAGTGCTATGAGATGGCCGGTAATCAGATGCCCGGCTTCTTCATCGGACATCTGCTCGAGCCGCGCGATGAACTCGGCCTCCTCCAGGCCCTCGCCGTAAGAAACACTCGGCCGATCGTCGCTTGCCTCCGGCTTCGATGCCGCCTCACGTGCGAGAAAGTCAACCAGGGCATCGACCGTGGGATAGTCGAATGCCAGTGTCGCGGGCAGAACATGTCCCAGGCTTGTCTGAAGCCGGTTCTTCAGCTCGATGGCCATTAGGGAATCCATACCCAGATCGGCGAATCCCTTGTCGTTTGGAAGCTGGTGCGGCCCATCGATACCAAGCACACGGGACACTTCGCCGCGAACGTGCGTGGCTAGCAGATTCCGGCGGCTCCCCGGCGGAGCGGCTGTAAGGCGATTGGCGAAATCGCAATGTTCCGTTGATGCCTTCGCGCGCGTGGTGTCTTCCGCTTCCGGCTTAGCCGCGCGAAGAAGCTCGGTAAATATTCTCGGTTCTTTGCCGGGCGCGAATTGTCGCGAGAGCTCAGCCCAGTCCACTGGAAGCACGGTCATTTGTGCACAGTCGGCTGCGATGAGACGCTCCAAAACCGCGAGACCCTGCTCCGGAGCCATCGAGCCGATTCCTGGAATCACGCGACGGCGATGAGCCAGATCCATCTCAGCCGCGAGACCCGTTCTGGACCACGGGCCCCAGTTGATGCTCAAGGCCGGCAAACCCATTGCGCGGCGATGATGCGCGAGAGCATCCACGAACGCATTCGCGGCGGCATAGTTCGCCTGGCCCGCCGATCCCAGTACTGCGGCTGCCGCCGAGAAAATGACGAAGAAATCGAGCGCCGCGTCTTGCGTGAGCAGGTGCAAATTCCACGCGCCGTCGATCTTTGGACGCAGCACTTCAGCGAAATTGCGCCAGTCGTCGGCCAGGATGGTGCGGTCGCTGAGGACGCCCGCGGCGTGAATGACTCCGCGCAGCGGGGGCTTGGCGGCGCGGTCATCGAGCACGCGCCGGAGCGCCGCCGCGTCCGCAACATCGGCGCAAGCGATATCGACATGCGCGCCGTCGCGCTCCATCGCGTTAACTGTGTCTTGCGCCGCGTCTGCCGGACCATGCCGCCCGATCAGCAGGAGGTGCCGCGCGCCACGATCGACGAGCCAGCGCGCTACAGTCAGACCGAGGCCACCAAGTCCTCCGCTCACCAGGTAAGTGGCGTCGGGTCGAATTGGTACTTGCCGCTTCGGCGCAGATGCGGCCGCGCGCATCAGGCGTGCCACATAACGCCGGCCGCCGCGAATTGCAACCTGGTCTTCGTCGCCGCCAGCCAACTCCGCCAACACTGCCGCGGCACCCGGCGCCGCCTCCACACCCGGGTCTAAATCGAGCAGGCCTCCCCACCTTTCGGGCAGCTCGAGCGCGGCCGTCCGGCCCAGCCCCCACAACGGCGCATCCTCGAATGACTTTCCCGCCAGCACACCTTGCGTGACCACCCACAGCCGTGTCGGAGCTCGGAGGCGTTGCAGCAATCGAAGCACGGCGCCGCATCGATCCACCTGCATCTCGGTCCCTGCCACCCCATCTCCGGTTGTCAGATACACGACACCGCGCACAGGACGCCCGTTTTCCCCGAGGCTTACTTTCCCGCCACTCGCCACGATACCCGCCGCGATCTGTCGCGCCAACTCACCCTGCTCTCCCGAGACCATCCATGTCCCGGCCAAATCGCGCGACGCATCGACCGCCGAGTTTTGCAGGGACGGAGCATGCGCTCCAGCGCGCGCCACCAGCAGCGTCTGCTGAGAGGACCCACCTTCGCCGTTCGGGATGCTCGACACATCCTCGAATCCCGACGAGTTCAGCAAGTCGATCCACGCGGAACCAGACAGCAGCGGATGCGACGGCCGCAACTCCATATCCTCAAACTTCCACCACCCCTTGGTGAGGCCTGCGATCAGATCCACCCACGCTTGCGGCGCGCTCCCCTCCACCAGCACCAGGATGCCCTGCGACGCCGTGAGCTGCCGCACATACCGCAGGGCCTGCGTGACATTCGACGTCGCATGCAGAACATTGGCAGCCACGACCACATCGAAGGTGTGAGGTGAAAGCCCCTGGCTCTCGGGGCTTCGCTCGAGGTCGAACAGTTGGCAGCGAACAAATCGATAATTTCGGAATGCCTGTTCAGCGCGCATCATGAAATGCGGCGAGATGTCCGTAAAGAGATACTCGGAACAATGTTCCTGAACCACCGGCAGAATTTCTGACGTCGTGCTGCCGGTGCCTGCGCCCAGTTCAAGAATGCGGATGCGTTGCCCATTGGGCAGGTTTCTTACGACAGCCGCCACTGCTTCCGCGACCATCGCATTAAAGGTCCGCGAAAACGACGCGTTGCGATACATCCGTTCGGCATTGATGTTGGGATCTCCAAACAACAACTCGAGAGGATCCGCGCGCCCCGTCAAGACGGCAGCAAGCTGCGACCCGCAGCGCGCGAGCAACGAAATCTCCACGCGGCAGTCCGGGAACTTCGCTTCCAGGGCCGCACACCTGGTCGCTAAATCAACGCTCATGGGAACCCGCCGAACTTCCCACTCGTCACCAGCCCTTTGCAGGAATCCTGCTTGCTCCAGAATTTCGAATAGACGGTCAAACAGCCGGGCGTGCTCAGGCGCGACTTCTAAAACCTTAAAGAGCTCTCGCGAAGAACAGCGGCGGCCTGGTTCGAAAGTTAAGCCGAGCTCCAGCAGGGCCTGAACGACGTACCCGACTGCAAGAGCATCGAGCTCGGGAAGGACGTGCGCGTATTTTTCGAGGCCGTGTTCTGTTTGCAGTTCGCCGAACCTGCGGTCGAGATCTCCAGCGGCGGGGATTGAGAGCCGCGGGCGATCATGAGCTGGCGGCAGGCTCTCGCCAGATCTTTCTTTCGGCTGCTCCAGCCACTGGACCTCATAGAGCCATTGAGCGAGCTTCGTCAGCGGCCGATCGATGCCAGGCTTCCAGAAACGCTTGCGCGAAAAAGGATAGGGCGGCAGCGGCACACGATGACGGGCAGAGTCCCGATGAAATGCCGTCCAATCGATGTCGGCGCCGCGGGTATACAATCCTGCCACGGTTTGCAGCACCTGCTCCCAGTCCTCCCGGCCTCTTCGCAAACTGGTCAACCATGTCGCATCCGAGGGGCCGGATGAGCGCCCCATGGTCGAGAGAGTGGCGGTCGGGCCGATCTCAAGAAAAAGGCGGCACCCCTGGTCGGCCAGGGCGCGAACGCCGTCTGCAAATCGAACAGGCTCACGGATCTGCCGCAGCCAATACGCGGCATCGCAAGGGGCGGTGGCCTCCGCGCGCCCTGAAACGCTCGACACGAACGCGATGCGCGGCCGGTCGAATGCGACACGCCCGGCAGTTCTCTCGAACGGCTCCAGTACCGGCTCCATCAGGCCGGAGTGAAAAGCGTGGGAAACATCCAGGGGCTCCACGCGGAAGCCCAACTTCCGCAACTCACTGCTGACTCGGTCCAAGGCATCTCGCGCGCCGGAGATCACGATATGCTCCGGCCCGTTGATAGCCGCGATGGACAGGTCAGCCGATTGTCCCGCCATCGTCCGTTGCACGTCCTCGAGCCTGCCAAACACGGACGCCATGCCGCCGATACGCGGCAGTTGGTCCATCAGCCTTCCGCGCTCCGCCACAAGCGTCAGCGCATCTTCCAATTCCAGTACTCCAGCCACACACGCCGCCGCATATTCTCCGACACTGTGCCCGAGCACCATCGCCGGCATGATGTTCCACGCTCTCCACATCTCGGTCAGCGCATATTCGATCGCGAATAGCGCCGGCTGCGCATAGGAAGGTTTCAAAAGAGGAGTGGCTTCACCATGGTCGGGGTAAATCGCGCTGAGCAGCGGTATGTCGAGGCGGCCGCGAAGAATCGCCTCGCACCGTTCGAGAGCGTCGCGAAACACCGGCTGCGTCTCGTACAGCTTTCGGGCCATGTTGAGGTGGACGCTGCCCTGGCCAGCGAATAGGAACGCCGGCTTGTGCGCTTTGACAGGCGCCACGCCGCTCGTCATTTCCGTGCACGAACGTCCCTCAAGATAGCAAGTCAGTCCTTCGGCCATGTCGGCTGGAGTCTCACCGACGACTGCCAGGCGGTGCGTAAAATGCGAGCGCCCGGCAGTCGAGGTGAAGCACGCATCCGCGACGGACGCTACCGGGGCGTTCCGGAAATAGTTCTCGAAGCGGATTGTGATCTCGTTCAGACTCTTCTCATCCTTGGCCGAAATGCACAGCACGTGCTTCAAACGGGCGGGATCGGCG
>Ga0126381_100008321_pt1 | contig 11589 bp, 9 predicted proteins | sample PanSoiMetPlot_28_FD_96465 | JGI IMG/M metagenome (GOLD analysis project Ga0126381, IMG submission 96465) | Tropical forest soil microbial communities from Panama - MetaG Plot_28 | ecosystem: Environmental > Terrestrial > Soil > Tropical forest > Bulk soil | place: Panama | collected 2016-02-17 | reverse complement strand
GGTGGATTGTGCAGCCGGAAATCCTCGGAGATCGCATCCGCGGTCGCGATGGCCCGGTCGATGAGTTCGCGCCCGCCGGTGGTGTTGTACCACGCCGCGGCGATCTCGAAACCGCTGTTGCTCCGTCCCGCCGGAGCCTTCGCCATCGCTTGGATACGGGCATCGACATAGGCCTGCAGTTTCGCGTCCGGATGCGTCTGGAGCGATAGGATCGCCGCCTCCAAAACGCCGCCGCTCAACTCCCGCCCCGAACTGGACTCGGTCAGCTTCCGCACTTCGAACGGAATCGTGACCCCGGCATTCGTCTTGACCTTGGGAGCCCAGAAGGAATCCTTCAGCGTCACCTCGGAGTAACGCTTCGCCGCGATAGGATAATCCGCGGGCGCGTAGGCGGCAAAACCCGTCTGTGCCGAAGCTGCATACGTCATCGCCCCCAAGAAATCCCTACGACTTACCCTCCAGGCCATCTCATGATCAGACCACCTTTGACCGCTAGGGTCAACAGGAGTGGGGGCAGGATGAGGTTCGGCAGCAGTTGGAGACCCCGCCCGGCACCTCCTCCCCTTTCACCGCAATTCAGACCCGTCCCTCGTCGCTGCGGTATCATGGCAAGCTGTTGGGATTCGCTCGCATCACAAGGGATCCGAGGTCATGGGCGGTAAACCGTGCATTCGGGGAATGCGCGTCACGGTCGGCATGATCGCGGAGGCGCCGAGTCGCCGGCCGCTGGCCGCCCGGTGCCCGACCTACTCGCCGATTTCCAATACCTGGAGGAACAAGTTTCCGCGAAGTCCTCGCATGCGCCGCTCGCCTGGCGCCGGGTCACGAGATCCGGCTTGCCCGTTGATGAATATCCTCAGCGACATGAATCTGACACCCCGCTGGGTTGATGCCTTGTGCCTTGCAGGACACCGGGCTGGAACTGGTCTTCAGCTGCCGGCAAATCGGCCCCGGACCAGGAGATTTGGGACTATGCCCGGCTGAACGGGTACGTGCTCCGGACTAACGACCTCGTTTTGCCCCGAATCCCGGCCCACACAAAAGACAACAAGCCCAGCGTTGTCCTCCTGCGCGGTGAGCCGCTGGTCCGGGAGGCACGGCGGCGGTTCCGTAGTGCAATGTTTCGCTGACTGCGAGGCCGACCTGGATCGGGTTGCTATCGCGTAACGCTTGACTGGTCCGATCAGAATCGCGCCGGAATCCTGCCCCTATAGGTCCTCTTCAGCTCGCCATCAACTGATGCCCGAGCTCTTCCTTCCCACGCCGCAGCCCGTGCTGATACGCCTCCTCGCGGTCGGCGCGCGTAAAAGCGTGGCCGTGGTAGAGCCGCTCCAGCCCCTTGCCCACCATGTACGTTCCGGCGAAGGCGATCAGGCCCTTGGGAATCAAGCCGCCGCCAAACGGAATCTTGCCCACCAGCTCCCGCGCAATGGCACGCCAGCCGAATGCGCCCGCGCCAATCGACAGGATCTCCAGCTTCTGATGCCCGAAGCCTACATCCTTTCCGCAAGCCGCGCCGATGAGGAACGCCATCCTCACCTGATTCACCGTCAGGAACGCCGTGTCCGACGCCCACTCGCCGAATGCCCATGGCAGCTCCACCATGTTCGGGATCACGTCAGGAAGCGCGGTAGTGATGGCGAACAGCGCGTTCTCGCGCGCCACCGAATTCACGATGCGGTCCACCGCCGGTCTGCGCAGGCCCGGAAATTGGCGGGCCAGAGGAAGCGCGAACTCCTCGTGTTCATGCAAGATGTCGTGAAGTGTGGCAGCCGGATTGTCAGGGAAGAGCGTGTAGGTGCCCTTGGGAGCCGGCAGGCGGTAATCGTACAGCACCAGGTCCACGCGCGCGGGTGCGCTGGGGTCGCCGGCACGATGCGCCAGCGTGCGCTCCGGGTCGCGCACCACGCCCAGCGTCTCTTCCATGCGGGCGAAGGCCGAGTCGTCTTCGGCGATCATTCCGATGCGCACCGGCCGGCTCGCCCGGCCCCGCACTTCCTCGGGATTGAGCAGCGAAACCGCCGCGCGAAGCTGCTTCAGCGTGTGCACCATAGGATTAGCGAGGCTGTTCTGCCCCGCGCAGGCGGAGCATGATTTCCAGTCCCTTCCGCCATTCTATCGCGAGCCCGATCGATGGCTGGTGCGAAAAAACTCAATATAGTCTCCGAAGTGGGGTGAAATTCCAGCGACGGAGCCACCAGCAGCAGCCGCGGCGGGTCGGGCCGCAGCACCACGCCCCGAAGGGAACCGGACCGGGAGAACTCGACGCGGTCCAGGTGTCACTTCAGCCGGATCGAGCAAGCCCGCATGAGCCCCGACGGCGCCTGGGTATTGTTTGTGCGCGACCGCGGGCAGCCCGCAGCCGCTACCTCGTCGCTACTCAAGCGCGTGCGCCTCGACGGCGGCCCGGAGGAGGATCGGATGCCTATGGGACCGAACGCTGGCTGCCGCCGTTCCGGCCCTGCTGGCAATCTCCGTGTAGTTGCCGAACGGAGGGACCGACCGACCGCTCCAGTTCACGCGATTCGATCCACTGCACGGCCGTCAGGTCGGACAGGCGGCAGGTGAGCTTTCGGACTGGGATCTTTCCCCGGGCGGCTGGTGCTGGCCATCAAGCCGGACGGTCCGGCTTGCCTGCGCGTTCTGCCCTTAGGCGAAGGCAGTCCGCGCGATTGGGCACTCCCGCAATGGCCCTATCTGAGGACCATTAACTGGCGGGCCGAGGGAACAGGCTGGTGCGGGGCCACGCTATCCGGCGCCGACGTCGTGCTGCTCACCAGCGACAAGGCCGGCGCTTCCAGCGTCTTGTGGAAAGCTGCCACCAGTTTCATTCCCTGGGCGATCCCATCGCCCGACCGGCAGACACCTGGCGTTGCCCGCTTACACCTCGCACTTCGAAGCCCGGATGATGGAGAAATTCTAAGCCTGCAAACTCGACCGCTCCCTATGGTCACGACTCCATTCGGAGCCCCACCCATACCGGAGCCGCAGCTGCTGCTCGACCTTGACGGAGCGGAGTGCTTCTCAACTCACCCGATTCCCGAGTGTCTCTTGAAGATCTGCGGCAGATTCTGCGAGAACGCCGACCGCGCCATCACCATGTCGCAGCCAGCTTCCTGCGCCTGCTGTTTCAGCTCGCCCTGCACGTGCGAGAGGTAGCCGAGCAGGCTGATGCTCTTGGTCTGCGGATTGGATTTCAACAAGCGAATCACGTCGAGCGGCCCGACCGCGTCGAAGTTGAGATCGAAAACGATGAGCGACGGCTTGGTGTTCGCCTTCTCCAGTACTTGTTGGGGCTCCTTGACAAACTCCAGCGCCAGGCCGTTTCGCTTGGCCGCTTCCGTGAGCTTGACGGAGAAGAACAAATCGCTCACTACCGCCAGAACTTTCTTCTGCTGCATAAATAAAAAGATGGACTATTTTTGCGAGTTACCCGTAACCGGAAGGTGGGGGAAGTTTGATTTTACCACGCTATGATCGGAACAAGTGGCGATTCTTGAACTCCGCGAACAAGGCCTGTATTGCCAGGCGGGCGATTTCTACGTAGACCCCTGGGAGCCCGTACACCGCGCGTTAGTTACCCACGCTCACTCCGATCACGCTTCACCGGGCTCGGATCTTTATCTTACCGCGGCCCAAGGTGAGCCGCTCCTGCGGCAGCGGCTCGGTCCGGAAGCTTCCGTGCAGGGTCTGGAATACGGCGCGACGCTTTCGCTGAGTACGGCTACCGTCTCGTTTCATCCGGCAGGCCACATACTGGGCTCGGGACAGGTCCGCATAGAAGTGGCGGGTGAAGTATGGGTCGTCTCCGGCGACTACAAACTGGCGGCCGATCGCACCTGCCCGCCTTTCGAACCGTTGCGCTGTCACACATTCGTGACGGAATCCACCTTCGGCCTGCCGATCTTCCGTTGGCCTGAAACCGCCGAGGTCATCGCAGGGATTCACGCGTGGTGGCGCGCCAACCGCGAAGCCGGCAAAACCAGCGTGTTGTACGGCTGGCCTCTGGGTAAGATGCAGCGGGTGCTCGCGGAGTTGGACGCCGCGATCGGCCCCATCTACGCGCACGGCGCAGTGGAACGCGTAAATCGCATTTACTGGGCCAGCGGCATCCGGCTGACGGAGACACCCGCGCCCTCCCGCGATACGAAAGGCGCGCTGATTCTGGCGCCGCCGGGCTGCCAAGGCTCGCCCTGGATGAAGCGCTTCGGAAATGCCTCCACGGCGCTGGTCTCGGGATGGATGCGTATTCGGGGCACCCGCCGGCGCCGCTCGCTCGATCGCGGCTTCGTGCTCTCCGATCACGCCGATTGGCCCGCGCTGCTGAAAGCCATCGACGAAAGCGGCGCCGAAACTGTGTGGGTGACCCACGGCTTGCGCGCGCCGCTGGTGCGCTGGCTCCAGGAGCACGGGCGGAACGCGGTGGAAGTGCCGGTGCGCATGGCGGAGGAACAACCCGGCGTAGAGGAGTACGGCTCGTGAAGCTGTTCGCCGAACTCTACGCCGCGCTCGATCAGACGACCAAGACCAACGAGAAAGTGGCTGCACTGGTGCGCTACTTCTCGCTGGCGCCGCCCGCCGATGCCGCGTGGGCCGTGAGCTTCCTGATCGGCCGACGCCCCAAACGCCTGTTGGAATCGCGCAAGCTGGCGCAGTGGGGCATCGAAGAAGCCGGCGTCCCCGACTGGCTCTTCGGCGAGTGTTACCATGCGGTCGGCGATTTCGCCGAGACCATCGCGCTGCTCCTGCCGCCGCCTGGTGCCTCCACTGCGCTGCCGCTACACCATTGGATCGAAGGGCGCCTGCTGCCCATGCGCGACGCCGACGACGAAACGCGCCGCCGCTGGCTCGTCTCCGCATGGCACGAAATGGACGAAGGTCAGCGCTTCGTGTGGAACAAGCTGCTCACGGGTGAATTCCGCGTGGGCGTTTCGCAAAACCTGGTGGTGCGGGCACTGGCCGAGGCCGCGGGCGCTACCGTGGAGACCATCTCTCACCGGCTGATGGGTGAGTGGCAGCCGACACCGGAGTTCTGGCAGCAGTTGCTCGCCACCGATGCAAGGGACGCCGATGCCAGCAAGCCGTATCCTTTCTACCTCGCCTATCCGCTGGAAGGCGAGGTGGAGGACTTGGGCGACCTCGCCGAATGGCAGGTGGAGTGGAAGTGGGATGGCATTCGCGCGCAGCTCATCCGTCGCCAGTGGAAAACCTTCCTGTGGTCGCGCGGCGAGGAGTCAATCGCAGATCGCTTCCCTGAGCTCGAAGCACTCGGTGCCCTGTTGCCCGAACGAACAGTGATCGATGGCGAGGTGCTCCCCTGGAAACACGGAATGCCGCTGCCGTTCGCGCAGATGCAGCGCCGCATCGGCCGCAAAGTGCTGGGGCAGAAGATCCTCAGCGAAGTGCCGGTAGGGCTTATGGCGTTCGATCTGCTGGAGTGGCACGGCGATGATGTGCGCGAGCGTCCCCTGGAATGGCGGCGCGCGCAGTTGGAGGAGCTGGCGAACCGGCAGCCCCACAGTGCTCTGGTGCTTTCGCCGCTGGTGGAGGCTGCATCGTGGGAGGAGTTGCGCGGGCTGCGGCAGAAGTCGCGGGAGCGCAAGGTCGAAGGCTTCATGCTCAAGCGCCGCGGCTCGCCTTATCGCGTGGGCCGGCGTCGCGGCGACTGGTGGAAGTGGAAGATCGAGCCGTACTCGGTAGACGCCGTGCTGATCTATGCGCAACCGGGCAACGGCCGCCGCGCCAGCCTATTCACCGATTACACCTTCGGCATCTGGGACAACGGCAAGCTGGTGCCGTTCGCCAAGGCATACTCCGGCTTGAGCGACGAAGAGATCCGCGAGGTGGACGCCTTCGTGCGCCGCAACACCATCGAGAAGTTCGGGCCGGTACACGCCGTGAAACCGGAACTGGTCTTCGAGTTGGCCTTCGAAGGCATCCAGCGCTCGCCGCGCCATCGATCGGGAATCGCGGTCCGGTTTCCCCGGATGGCGCGGTGGCGGCATGACAAGAAAGCGGACGAGGCCGATTCCATCGACACGATTCTGTCCCTGCTGAGCTAAGTGGGGCAGGATGGCAGCCTGCGGCCGGCTGGGTAGCCGGCCTGCTCCCGGCAAGCACCCCGCTTGCGGGAGGCGGATTTCCACCCGCCGCAGGTATCCACCTGCCCCACAGCGACCAAAGGCGATTTCATGCGTCTAAGCGTAGAATACAGGCGATGGCTAAAGTTTTGATCGCTGGCGGCGGCCTGGCGGGTTTGTCGGCGGCGGCCGCTCTGGGCGACGCCGGCCACGAGGTGGAACTGTTCGAAGCGCGCCCTTTTCTGGGCGGGCGAGCGACCTCGTACGTGCTGCCGGGCGGAGCGGAGGGCGAAGGCGAAACCATCGATAACTGCCAGCACATCCTCCTGCGCTGCTGCGTGAACCTGCTCAATTTTTATGATCGGATGAACGTCCGCAGCCACATCCACTTCTATCGCGAGTTCTACTTTATCGAGCCGGGCGGACGGATTTCGGTGCTGAAGCGCGGGCGGCTTCCGGCGCCGTTCCATTTCACCGGATCGTTTCTTGGGCTTGCGTTTCTCGACCGGCGCGACAAGGCGGGAATCGCGAAGGCGATGCGGGCGCTGCGGCGCGAGCGCACGCGGCGCAAGGATCTGGACAAGATCAGCATGCTCGACTGGCTGCTGCAAAAGCGTCAGACGCCGCGCGCCATCGACCGCTTCTGGCGTCAGGTGCTGGTAAGCGCCATCAGCGAAGACCTGGACCGCATGGCGGCCACCCACGGATTTCACGTTTTCTGGCTGGCCTTTTTGGCGCGCAACGATTCCTACGAGATGGGCGTGCCCGCGGTTCCCCTGCGCGAGTTGTATTCCACCGAAGCGTGGAAGCGCTGGCCAAACGTGCGCATCCATCTGCGCGCGCCGGTGGAAGCAGTGGACGCGAGCGGCTTCATCGTGGCCGGCGAGCGGCGTGCTGGCGATTTCCACGTGGTGGCTCTGCCGTTCGAACGGCTGGAACCGCTGGGCCTGCCGGCGCCGAAACTCGAGCACTCGCCCATTACCGGCGTGCACCTGTGGTTCGACCGTGAAGTGACCACGCTGCCGCACGCCACGCTGCTCGACCGCACCATGCAGTGGATGTTCAACAAGGGCGGCGGCAAGTATCTGCAACTCGTCGTGAGCGCCTCGCGCGAACTGACCAACCTGCCGCGCAACGAAATTATCGAGATCGCAGTGGGCGACCTGCGGCTCTACTTTCCCCGGGTACGGGAAGCGACGCTGCTGAAGGCCCATGTGGTGAAGGAGCAGCGGGCTGTCTTTTCGGCCGCGCCCGAAACGGAATCGCTGCGGCCGGGCGTGAAGACCGCAATTCCGAACCTGTTTCTTGCCGGAGACTGGACTAGCAACGGCTGGCCCGCAACGATGGAGGCTGCCGTGCGCAGCGGCTACATCGCGGCGGAAGCAATCACGCATGCAGCAGGCGACGGGAAGAAGTTTCTGGTGGAAGCTGCCAGCTCCTAGCTGCTAGCTTTGCAGTGGTCCGCCTTGCTGCTAGGAGCTGGCAGCTTATTGTTTTTTCACCAGCTTGATCTCGAAGAGCTTTGGCCAGCGTTTGCCGGTCACGAAGAGGCGGTCGTGCTGGGCGTCGTAGGCGATGCCGTTGAGGACGTCGGTCTGCTGCGGGCCGTCTTCGATGCGGTCGGAGGGGCTGAGTAGGCCGGTCAAGTCGATCCAACCGACAACGTGACCGGTGGCGGGATCGATGCGAGCGATCTTCTCGGTCTGCCATACGTTCGCGTAGACTTCACCCTTGACCCATTCGAGCTCGTTGATCTCCGGGACGAGCTGACCGCGATCGGTCACGGGAACGCTGCCGATGGGCTTGAGGGTCTCGGGATCCCAGAAGTAAAGATTGGCGGAACCGGTATCCATGATGAGGCGCTTGCCATCGGTGGTGAAAGCCCATCCTTCGCCGGTATCGGTGTGGTAGGGGAAGGTGCGGCTGGCATCGCCCATTGATGGCGGGCACGGTTTGAAGGTGTTGAAGTCGTAGATGAAGGCGAGCTGGTTTTTGTAAGTGAGCTCGTAGAGCCGGTCCTTCCACTTGATGATGCCCTCGCCGAAAACGGAAGGGTCGGGGTTGTCGCAGCGCTGCACCACCTTGCCGGTTTCGAGTTCCACCTTGCGGATGGACGACTCGCCGTTCATGCCGGTGCCCTCATACAGGTAGCCGTCGAGATAGAAGAGGCCCTCGGTAAATGCACTCCTGTCGTGCGGATAAACATGCACGACCTCGTAGGTGTATTCCGGAACTCCGCCGGCCTGTGTCGTCGTGGTGGGCCCGCAGGCCCCAGCCGCGAGCGCGGCGGCGAGAAGCAAAAAACGCATAAATTACAGGGTAGCGCGAAAGGCAGCTCTAAGCTGTACGCTCTAAGGTTTCACCCCACCGCCACCAGTTCTGGTGGTTAAGCTTAGAGCCTAAGGCTTAGAGCTATTTCATTTCTTCGGCGGAGCGGGGGCGCCGCAGGACGGCGTTTCGGCGGGTGTGCCTTCGGCGCCGCCGCGGGCCGCGATGCGGAGGATGGAGGCGGCGGCCATGTCGCGTACCGCATTGTGGCTGTCGTTGAGCGTGTATTCGAGTTTGGGGATGCTGGCCTCGCCGCCGCGCGCGCCGAGCGCTTTGGCGGCTTCGAGGCGCACGAACTGGTTGTCGTCGGCGAGTGCCCATTCGAGCAGCGGGATCGCGTAAGGATCAGGATCCTTAGCGAGGTATGCGGCGGCAGCGGCGCGGCCCGGCGTTCCCTTGCCTCTTAGGTCGGCGGTGTCCTTGACCGCGGTGATGCCCATGGCAGCGGGGCCGAACATCGCGCCGGTGGCGTCCTCAGCGCCCATGAGGAAGAGGCCCTGCGGATGTCGTATTTTCTGCTTCGCCTCGCGGACGGCGTTGGTGAGGATGCCGGGCGTGTCTTTGCGCTCGCCCGCGATCACGGCGATCAGCATCGGCTCGCCGCCCTTGTCGCCGAGTTCGATGAGCGATTTCGCAGCCGCGAAGGCCGCTTCGTTGGTGTCGTCGAGAGCCTTCGTCAGAGCGGGGACGGCGTCGCGCGATTTCAACTGGCCGAGGGTGAGCGCGGCGTACTGCCGCACCTGGGCGTCCTTGTCCTGGAGCGCCGCTTCAGCGGCTTTGACGGCGTGCGGATCGGAAGCGGCGAGCGTAGCCAGCGCGGCCAGAGCCTGCTGCCGCTCGATGCTGCCGGCGGAGAGCGATTTGTCGAGCACTTCCCAGGCATGAGATTCGGGGCCGGCCGCCTGCTGACGGTCGGCGTCGCGATCCTGCGGGGTGAGAAGCGGAACTATCGAAAGTACGGCGAGAAGAATTACGGTAGACATCACACTGCTGCATGGGCACGTACGGTGCCGTGCCATGTTTACTGTGCGGCGCTTCGCAGAAGGTTGCGGAGAAGTTCGCGCTGTTTCTCACCAAGGGATTGCCAATCGAAATTGCGCGCGGCGTGTTGGCGGGCGGTTCGGGCGATCTGGCGGCGGCGCTCGGGATCGGACAGGAGCGTGGCGACGCCGGCGGCGAAGCTTTCGGGCGTGTCGCCGATCCAGACGCTGTGGCCGTGCAGAAGGCCGAGTCCGGCGCATCCGGAGGTGGTGGAAACGACGGCGCGGTCCATCGCCATAGCTTCGATGACCTTTATATTCGTGCCGGCGGAGACGGTGGTGGGAGCGAGCACCAAGTTGGCTTGTTCGTAGAGCGGGCGGACATCGGCGACGAAGCCGAGCAGGCGGATGCGCGGATCGGCGGCGGGCTCGGGCTGATCTGTGAAAGCGCGCCAGTAGGTGAGATGATCCGGGCCGCAGACCACGGTTATGGAGGCTTGCAGAAATTTATCGCGGAGCAGCGGCCAGACCTGCTCGGCGAAAAAACGGAACGCGGCGATGTTCGGGAAATGCCGGAAGGAGCCGATAAAGAGAATATGCTGGCCGGGCGGTTCGGGCGCGGGCGAGAAGCGGGCGAGATCGACGCCGTTCTCTATGACCGCGCAGTTAGATGGGGCGCCCAGAATTTCGGCATCCTTCTTCGACATGACGACGACGCGGCGGAATCGGCGGATGGCGCGCTGTTCGAAACGGCGCCAACGGAAAAAATCCCAGCGGCAGGCGGCGGTGCGCTCGCGCCGGGCGATCTGACCGAAAAGGTCGAAGGTGACGTCGTGCTCCACGAGGACGTCGCCCCCGTATTCGGCGAGCTGCGTGTATTCCACCTGGAGCGCTTCGAAACCGAAGGCGGCGCGCTCCGATGCGAGGGCGAGGCGCATGGCGGGCGAGCGGTATTCGTGCACTTCGGGAGGCAGGAGGGTGGACCAGCGCGGCTCGCGATAGCGGGGCTTTTCGACGAGGACGACGCGGGCACAACATTCGAGGAGGACAGGCGAAACCGCCTGTCCCACCGTCACCTCTTCGGTGAATGCGAAGAGCTCGATATCGAACTCGCGGGCGATTTCCCGGAGCAGATGATAGATGCGGACGGCACCGCCGTGGGAGAGCGGGTAGGGCACGTAGGGCGAGAGCACGGCGCAGCGGCGGCGGTCCCCGGCGCAGGGCCGCCCTTCGAACACGCGATGCCCTTCGGGAACGACGGAACGCTCGCTGTGGGGCCACAGCCACCACCAGGGGCGTAGGAAGATGCGGTCGAGAGGAACGCCGCGCCAAAACAGAAAGGAGGAGAGGTCAAAGTGCAGGTGGTGCCGTTCGAGCCGCGAATTGAAGGCCAGGATTTTGCGCGGGGCCATGCGGTAGGCGGCGCGGCGCAACGCGTTAGGCTCTCGGCCGAGCATGACTGGAGCGAGCCCGATGCGGTAGTGCTTGAGCTCACGCCGCAATTCCGGCCAATTTTCGGGCGTGACGAAGAAGTGGCGGCGGTCGCGAACCTGGGCCCGGATCTCGTCGGCCATGCGGCGGCAAAGTTCGGGATCGCCTGTCGCAAAAGCGACGACAACGGCTTCGGGATCTTTGCCGAGCAGGCCGAAGATCCATTTCTTGAGGCGCTGCTTCACTCCACCGACCTCGCGGCGAAAAGCACGGCGCAGGCGGCTAGCGGCGTGAGGGCGGCAATGGCACTGAGCGCGGTCCAGTTGTGGAGGTCGGCGAGGCGGCCGAAGACGGGCGAGATGAGAAACTGCAGGGCTCCGTAAGAAGCGACCAGCATAGAGACGGCGAAGGCGGCCCGGGCGCTGCCGAAAGCATCGAGCGGCAGGCTATACATATTGACGCTAAAGGCAGCGACGGCGAAGATGCTGAGGGAGATTCCGGCGGAAGCGAGTCCGGGCGTGGATGCCGCGGGGATCGCGAAGGCGGAGAGTGCGAGGACGGCTGCGGTGAGACAGACCCGGAGGCGCGCGGCAGGCGCGTCGAGGCCGCGATCCATCAGGCGACGCGAGAGCCATCCGCCGGCGAATCCTCCGGCGAGCGCGAAGACCGGCGGAATCCAGGCGTACCACGCGGATTCGGAGAGAGTGAGGTGGTGCTCATCGACGAGATATTGGGTGGTCCAATTGGTCCAGAGCGAATAGGCGACCATG
>Ga0126381_100008320_pt1 | contig 11590 bp, 11 predicted proteins | sample PanSoiMetPlot_28_FD_96465 | JGI IMG/M metagenome (GOLD analysis project Ga0126381, IMG submission 96465) | Tropical forest soil microbial communities from Panama - MetaG Plot_28 | ecosystem: Environmental > Terrestrial > Soil > Tropical forest > Bulk soil | place: Panama | collected 2016-02-17 | reverse complement strand
CCAGGCGGCCAACGTAGCCAGCACAGTGGACGCGAACGCCTCGTGTATCTCGTAGAAGTCGAAGTCATCCAGGGTGAGCTTGTTGCGTTCGAGCAGCCGGGGCACTGCGTAGACCGGCGCCATCAGCAGCCCGTGCGCCCGTGGGTCGCCATGTACGTAGTCGACCGCCGCGGTCTCGCCATCGACGACGTGGGCCAGCACCGGCAGGCTGCGCTGCCCAGCCCCCTCGTCGGAGGCCAGTAGCACGGTGGACGCTCCGTCCGACAGCGGCGTGGAGTTGCCGGCCGTCATCGTGTCGCCGAAGACGGGCCGAAGTGCCGCGAGCTTCTCCGTCGACGTGTCGGGGCGCAGGTTCTGATCTCGGGTCAACGCCTGGAACGGTGTGACGAGGTCGGAGAAGAACCCACGCTCGTAAGCGGCCGCCAGATTGCGGTGGCTGGCAACGGCCAGCTCGTCCTGCGCTGCGCGCCCGATCTCCCACTCCCGAGCGGTGATTGCCGCGTGCTGGCCCATCGACAGGCCGGTGCGGGCCTCGGCATTACGCGGGATGGACGGCTTGAGCTGCCCCGGCCGCAGCCTGCCCAGCGCGCGCACCGTTCCGCCGATCGATCGCGCCCGATTGAGGTCGAGGAGGATTTGGCGTAGGTCCTCGTTCACCGCGATGGGTGCATCGGAGGCGGAGTCGACGCCGCCGGCAATTCCCACCTCGATCTGTCCCAGGGCGATCTTATTGCCGATCGCAATGGTCGCCTCCAGGCTGGTGCCGCAGGCGCGTTGCATGTCCACGCCCGGGGTCTGTGCATCCAGACCCGAGGACATGACGCATTCACGCGTGAGGTTGTAGTCCTTCGAGTGCTTGATGACCGCGCCCGCTGCGACGTCTCCGAGCCGTTCGCCCTGGAGCCTGAATCTCTCCACGACACCGCGAAACGCGGCGGTGAGCATGTCCTGGTTGGTAGCCTTGGCGTAAGCGGTGTGCGAGCGCGCGAAGGGAATGCGTACGCCGCCGATGATCGCGACGCGTCTGACTGCCGAGCCGACCAGCATGGCGCCTCCCGCTGAAGTGAGTCGTTAGAATGCCACGCCCCAGCTCGTGTGGCCATTTTGCAGCACTCCCGCTGCCCCGGTATTCTGCCGCTTCCGCGGTCAAGGACAACACACATGGGCGAGCTCACTCCGCTGATGGCCCGTGACGGGCATGAATTCCAGGCCTATCTGGCGGCGCCGCCCGCCAAGCCACGCGGCGCCATCGTCGTCATCCAGGAGATCTTCGGCTTGAACAGCCACATCCGCGCGGTGGCCGACGGCTTTGCGTCAGCGGGCTACACGGCCATTGCCCCTGCGTTCTTCGATCGCGTGCGCCGCGGCATCGAGCTCGGTTATTCACCTCCTGAAATCCAGGAGGGACGCGGCTACATGCAACAGCTGAAGCTCGAAGAGACGCTGAAGGACCTCGCCGCGGCCGCGGCGGTCGTCAGGAATTCCGGGCGCATCGGCACGGTGGGCTTCTGCTGGGGCGGCGCGATGTCCTATGTCGCCGCCTGCGAGTTGCCGATCGCCTGCGCCGTGGTCTACTACGGCAATGCCGTGAAGTATCTGGACCGCAAGCCCAAGTGCCCCGTGATGTACCACTACGGCACGCAAGATGCGAGCATACCCCTGAGCGATGTCGATCAGATCAAGGCGGCCCACCCGCAAGGGGAGTTCTATCTGTACGCGGCCGGTCATGGATTCAATTGCGACCAGCGGCCAAGCTACGACGCCGAGGCCTCTGCGCTGGCGCGCCAGCGCACGCTGGATTTCCTCGCGGCGCGACTGCAGGGCGTGAAGCAGGGCGCAAAGCCTTAGGAGGGCTCGAACGAAGCAGGCGACCGTTCGGGTGCGCCCGCAGGAGGCTTCGATGAGGTTGAGAGATCCCGCTCTCTTGCGCACCCAGGCACACATCAACGGTGCCTGGGTCAACGCGGACAATGAAGCTACCGTGCGTGTCGCGAACCCGGCAACGGGTGAAGTGCTGGGCACCGTGCCGGACATGGGAGTGAGTGAGACGCGGCGTGCCATCGCCTCCGCGGCAGCGGCATTTCCAGCATGGGCTGCGAGAACGGCCAAGGAGCGCGCCAACATACTGCGTCGCTGGTACAACCTGATGATCGAGCACAAGGAGGATCTGGCCACGCTGATGACCGCCGAGCAGGGCAAACCCTTGGCGGAGTCCCAGGGAGAGATCGCCTACGCCGCGGCATTCATCGAGTGGTTCGCGGAGGAGGCGAAGCGGCTGTACGGAGACGTCATTCCGGGCCACCAGGCCGACAAGCGAATTCTGGTCTTGCGTCAACCTGTAGGTGTCGTGGCTGCCATCACTCCCTGGAACTTTCCCGCAGCGATGATCACGCGAAAAGCCGCGCCGGCGCTTGCCGCCGGTTGCACGTTCGTCTGCAAGCCTGCCTCGCTGACTCCCTTCTCCGCGTTGGCCATGGCAGAGCTCGGCGCGCGCGCGGGAATTCCCGCCGGCGTGTTGAATTTCGTGACCGGGAAGAACGCGACCGCGATCGGCGGGGAGATGACCGCAAACCGCACCGTGCGCAAAATCACCTTCACCGGGTCGACCGCCGTCGGCAAGAAGCTGATGGCGCAGAGCGCCGGCACCTTGAAGAAGCTGTCATTGGAGCTGGGAGGCAATGCGCCGTTCATCGTCTTCGACGATGCGGACCTGGATGCGGCGGTCGCCGGAGCCATCGCCAGCAAGTACCGTAACACCGGGCAGACCTGCGTGTGCGCGAACCGCCTGCTCGTGCAGAGCGGCGTTTACGACGCCTTCGCGGCCAAGCTGACCGCCGCCGTCGCCAAGTTGCGCGTGGGTGACGGCCTGCGGGGCGAGACCGACCAGGGACCGCTCATCGACGCCAATGCGCTCGCGAAGGTCGAAGAGCACATCGCCGATGCACTGTCCAAGGGCGCGCGCATCGCCATCGGAGGCAAGCGCCACGCGCTCGGCGGAACCTTCTTCGAGCCCACCGTGCTCACGAACGCCACGAGCGAGATGCTGCTGGCGCGCGAGGAGACCTTCGGGCCGGTGGCACCGCTGTTTCGCTTCCAGGGCGAGCAGGAGGCGACGGCCATGGCGAATGACACGGAGTTCGGCCTCGCCGCGTACTTCTATACGCGCGACCTGGGTCGGTCCTGGCGGGTCGCAGAGGCGCTCGAATACGGCATCGTGGGGCTCAATACCGGCCTGATCTCCACGGAAGTGGCTCCTTTCGGGGGTGTGAAGGAGTCGGGCATGGGGCGGGAAGGCTCCCGCTATGGAATTCTTGACTACACTGAGATCAAGTACCTGTGTACGGGCATTGCCTGAATGCCCCGGCAGTAACACACTAGTCACTACCCCCATGCGCTACATCAGCTCCCCAGACTTCCACCATGACGCCGCCGAGCGCATCGGGGTGCTGCTCGTGAATTCCGGCACCCCGAGCTCCGTCGAGCCGCGCGACGTGAGGAGGTTCCTCGCACGGATGTTGTCGGATCCGCGCGTCGTGGAGTTTCCGCGCGCCTTGTGGCTGCCCATCCTGTACGGACTGATTCTCCCGTTTCGACCGCGCCGTTCGGCGCGCAAGTATCGCAGGATCTGGTCGGCGTCCGGATCGCCGCTTCTGGACCTGTCCGAGCGGCTGCGGGCCGAGCTCATCGGCACGCTGGCGCAGCGCATACTGGCTCCTCTGTCATTGGAGCTCGGAATGCTCTATGGCGAGCCGACTGTGGGGGAGGCACTGGCTCGGCTGCGCACTTCCGGCGCACAGCGCATTCTGGTCGTGCCGCTCTTCCCGCAATACTGCGGCTCCACCACCGGAGCGGTCTACGATCAGGTGAACGGGGAGCTGAGGCGCTGGCGCTGGCTTCCGGAGCTGCGCTTCATAGCGGAGTTCCACGACCACCCCGGCTACATCGACGCCTTGCGAGCCAGCGTGATCCAACATTGGGAAGCTCACGGCCGCACCGGTCACCTGTTGATGTCGTTCCACGGAATCCCGGAGCGCTATTTCCACGAGGGTGATCCCTACTTCTGCAAGTGTCAGAAGACCGCGCGCCTGCTCGCGGAAGAGCTGATGCTGCGCGAGAACGAGTGGAGCGTGAGCTTCCAATCGCGTTTCGGTCCGAGTGGTTGGCTCAAGCCCTACACGAGCGAGGTCCTCAAGGAGATGCCCGGCCGTGGCGTGCGGGACGTGACCGTGATTTGCCCGGGCTTTTCCGTGGACTGTCTCGAAACTCTCGAGGAGATCGATATCGAGAACCGGGACGCCTTCGTGAGCGCCGGTGGGAAGCGGTTCGAGTATGTGCCCGCTCTCAACGAGCGCCTCGAGCACGCTCGATTCCTCGCCGCGCTCATCGCTCAGCACTGCCAGGGATGGACGCATGAAGAGCTGGGCCGCCGGCCGGCCGGTGCCGCGCGGGGCGCGTCCGCCTAGGCACTGCGCAGACCAACGCGTGCTGGGGCGCTTTCACGAGCTCAGTCTCGAGACCGCGAATATCCGCGAGTCGGTTGAATTCTACGAGCGCCTGGGCTTCACTCAGGCGACGGCCACAGATACATGGACGCATCCGTACGGAGTCCTGACTGACGGCCGTCTCTTCCTCGGCCTGCATCAGCGCCAGATGCCCTCTTCAGCGCTCACATTCGTGCGACCGGGCATTGCCGAGCATCTGGCCGAGTTTGCCGCGCGTGACATCGAGCTTACGGTATGTCGCACCGGCGAAGAGCTCTTCAACGAGATCGCCTTCAGCGATCCCTTCGGCCAGACCATCTCGGTTCTCGAGGCGCGCACCTACTCCCCCGTGACCCGCCGGCCGACGCAGGTGTCTTTGTGCGGGTATTTCACCGAGATCAGCTTGCCTGTCAGTGATTTCGAAGCGGCCAAGGCGTTCTGGGAGCCGCTCGGCTTCGTCGCCACCGACGAGGCCGAGTCACCCTACCCCCATCTGCCGCTGACGAGCGATCATCTGGACATCGCTTTCCATCGGCCTCGCACGCATGACACGCCGCTGATCGTGTTCAGCGAGCCTGACATGCCAGCGCGCATCGCGCGATTGCGCGAGCTCGGTGTGGAGATCTCCTCTGAGCTGCCGCGTGGCGTGCCCAAGGGCGCCAACGCCATCGTCGCGGCTCCAGAAGGCACTCTCCTGCTGCTCCTCCACGAGGACAACTGAGCGACCCCGAGGACAACTTGCCGACGTTGCGCGGCCGGCGGAGTTGCGTCAGTGCACGTGGCGCAGCAGGAGCTCGTACATGTCCTTGCCCTTGCAGAGCTTGGCCAGCTCGAGCGCAGAGAGACCCTCCTTGTTCACGGCTCGCGCGTTCGCGCCGGCGCCGATGAGCACCCGCGCTGCGGCGACCTGATCCTTCTTCTCCTCAGGACCACTGGGGCCATATCCGTGCACGGCCCAGAAGAGCGGCGTCGCGGAAAACTCCGTATCCTTCGGTTCCAGCTGGGCGCCGTGCGCTATCAACAGCTCGACGGTTGACAGTGAGCCCATCCAGGCTGCCCAGTGCAGCGCACGCGATCCGTAGATGGAGGTCCTCTCCAGCTCGGCACCCGCTTCGATGAGCACCTTCGCGACGCTCTCCGCCCCGAGCGAGGCCGATGCAATCAGCGGGGACTCCCTCCCGGCCGTACCGTTGAGCTCGGCGCCGGACGCAAGCAGCAGCGCGGCAATCTCGCCCTCCGTGCCATTGGTGAGCCAGCCGTTACCAAAGCAGTCGGACACAAAATGGAGCGGGTCGGATTCGTTGTGCTGGTTCAGGTGCCAATGGATCGTTCGATTGGCGAATCCGGGATCCACCTCCAGCGCATGTCGCACTCCCCCCACATTGCCCTGCTCGATCAAGCGACGGAATCTATCGTCGGCCATGGCCCCCTCGCAGGTCGGATACCTTTCGCGCCGATCGTAGCAGCCTCGAGGCTCGGCCCCGATTGGCCCATGGCCGCACACTCCCTGCTATGAGCGGAGCGTGGGCAACGGACTCTTTGTCACCGCGACGGCGTAGATGTAGAGCACGATCACCAGACCTAGCAGCCAAGCGGTCATCTTTGCGCCCCGCGTTCGCGCTCTGCGCACCGCAAAGTGTCCGGTGATGATATACGCGACGAGCGCAAGCAGTTTTGCCGTGAGCCAGCCGTTCACGAACGGATACTGGCGGATCGTGAACGCGAGTCCGATCCCGGCGAGCAGCAGCAGCGAATCGACCACGTGCGGGGTCACGCGCAGCCAGCCTTGCGCAGGATCGCGGCCACGGATGCTCCGCCAAGCTCGCAGCGAGAACAGGATCGGGCTCGCCAGAGCGCACAGGACGTGAGCCGCCAACAGAGAAAGATAGGCTTGGAGCATAATTGACCCACTGATCCGCCGCTCGCCGCGCGGACCGCAGACCTACGAAAGGACGCACATGCGCTTCACCTGGCTCACCCTGCTGATCGTGTCGGCGACAATGCCGGCGCTGGCGGATGAGGGAATGTGGACCTTCCACGACTTCCCGGCAAATCTTCTCAAGCAGAAGTATGGGGCGGACATCACTCCCGCCTGGCTCGATCGGGTGCGCACCTCAACGCTGCGCCTCTCGAACTGTACCGCCTCGTTCGTCTCCCCCAGCGGACTGATCCTCACCAATCACCACTGCTCGGCGGCGTGTCTGGATGAGAACTCCACTGCAGGCGACGACCTGTTCAGGAACGGCTACCTCGCGACGAATCGCGAGCGCGAGCTGCGGTGTCGCACGCAGTTCGCCGATGTCCTGATGGAAATGGAGAACGTGACGGCGAAGGTGCAGAGCGCGACCTCCAACCTCGACGCCCGCAGCGCGAACGAGGCGCGCAAGACGATCCTGACGCAGCTGGAACAGGCATGCGAGGAGGCCACCGCGCGATCGAAAACGGGGCGCCTGAAGTGCGAATCGGTGGATCTGTACGAAGGTGGCCAGTATTGGCTGTACAAATACAAGCGCTACGACGATGTGCGGCTGGTGTTTGCTCCCGAGTACGGCATCGCCGCCTTCGGCGGCGATCCGGACAATTTCCAATTCCCGCGCTGGTGTCTGGACATGTCCGTGCTGCGCGCCTATGACGCCGGCGGCAAGCCGGTGGTGCCGCTGAATCACCTGCAGATCGATGTGGCCGGACCGGCGTCCGGGCAGCTGGTCTTCGTCTCCGGTCATCCCGGCTCGACCGACCGCCTGTTGACGGTCGCGCAACTGAAGGCACTGCGCGACGTGATGCTTCCGGAATATCTGGTGCGCAACTCCGAGCTGCGCGGCAGGCTCATCCAGTACGGCAAGAGCTCGGCAGAGGCACAGAGGATCGTGTCGCAGCCGCTGGAAGGACTCGAGAACAGCCTCAAAGTGCGCCGCAAGGAGCTGGATGCGCTGCTGGATGACCGGCTGCTTACGCACAAGGAACAGGAGGAGCAGGCGCTCAAGGCGAAAGTCGCGGCCGATCCGCAGCTCGCCGCAAGCACGGGGGATCCCTGGTCGGATATCGAGCGAGCCGAGACGATCAATCGTCAGATCGCACTGCCCTATACGTATCTCGAGCGGGGTGCCGGCTTCAACAGTACGCTGTTCGGCTACGCCCGTGCGCTGGTACGCGCTGCCGCCGAGCGCACCAAACCCAACGAGCAGCGCTTGCGCGAGTACCGCGACACGGCTCTGGACCGCCTGCGCATCCGCATCGAGGCGCAGGTCCCGATCTATCCGGAGCTCGAGAAGCTGACTCTGTCGTTCTCTCTGGAGAGAATGCGCGAGTGGTTGGGTCCGGACGATCCGGTCGTGCGCGAGCTGCTGTCACAGGATTCTCCGGACACGCTCGCGAAGGATCTGGTGAGCGGCTCCAGGCTCGCGACCCCGCAAGTTCGCCAGCAGCTTTGGGACGGCGGGCAGGCCGCGATCGACTCATCACTAGACCCCATGATCCTGCTCGCGCGGCAGGTAGACGCTCCGGCGCGAACCGTGCGCAAGCGCTATGAGAACGAAGTCGAGGCCCCCACGCAGGCGGCATCGGAGAAAATCGCGCGAGCCCGATTCACGATCCTCGGCACCAGTGTGGCACCGGATGCGACCTTCACGTTGCGCCTGAACTTCGGCACGGTTCAGGGATGGGTGGAGAACGGCACCCCAGTCGAGCCGTTCACCTACGTTCGCCGGCTGTTCGAGCGCGACACGGGCCACGACCCGTTCAAAGTGCCGCAGAGCTGGCTCGACGCGCGCGCGCGCCTCGATCCGCAGACCCGGTTCAACCTGTCCACCAACAACGACATCGTCGGAGGCAACTCCGGAAGCCCGCTGATCGATGTGCGCGGCCGCCTCGTGGGCCTGATGTTCGACGGTAACATCCACTCCATCTCCGGAAGCTTCTGGTTTGACCCCGAGTTCAACCGGGCAGTGGCCGTGGATCCGGCGATCATCGTCGAAGCCCTGCATAAGGTGTACAAGGCCGACGCGCTGCTGCGGGAGCTCGGCCTGAAGTAGTCAACGCGGAGAGCGACCGGCGCCGCTCGGTGTCGGCGCCGGTCGTGCCACGATGCGGAATTTCACTCGCATCTCATCCTCGACCTGCAGCGCCCCGAGCAAAGCCGAGAAAGGCGTGAGGCCCAGATCGCTCTGCCGCACAGGGAGCTCCCCCGAGACAGTCACCTGCGCCGGCTGCAGCTCATAGCGGAATGGAACGAGAACGGAGTGCGGCGCCTGCCGCACCTCGATCTGCACGTGCGCCTGGAGCTCTCCTCCCGGGCCGCGGTCAATGCTCTGCGATCGCAGCACGATCTGCGGAAAAGCCTGTTCGTTGAGAAAGGCCGGCCCCAGCATGTTTCGCCGAGTCCCCTCCCTGGCCGACTCGGGTACGGGGGCTGCAAAGTCGCTGCCCGCCTGCGCCCGCAACTGAGCCTCATCGACGGTCAACCCGGCGACCGGCACCTCGATCTCGAACGTCGCGCGTAACGGGTCGGGCGGTATGTAAAGAGTCCCCACAAGGTCATGCGATGCGATGACGTGATTGTGCCCGGCCATGGCCAGTGGGCCGCCGCGATACACCAGAATGCTCAGCGTCGACTCGGCGGCGACCACGTCATAAGGACGTCCGAGGTGCGCCGGCCGCTGACCGGGCTCGGAAGCCGGGCCGGGCGCGGGGACGGGCGGCGTGGGAGCGGGAATCGCTTGGCCTGGCGGGCCTGCTAGCCGACTCGGGTGCTCCGGACAGCCGGCCAGCACCAGCCACGCGGCCCCGGCCGTTCCCACACGGAGGGTTTTAAAAGACACCGTCACCCGCTTAAGCTTGCCGCATGGCAGTCAGAAACTCTCCCCGGCGCTGGGGCTCCTTGGCGCAGCTCCTGCACTGGGTGGTCGTGGCCCTCATTCTGGTTCAGGTCACCCTGGGCCTGATCGCCGCGGATCTGCCGCTCGGCCTGAAGAAGCTCGCCATGCTGGCGCGGCATAAATCCTTCGGCATCACGATTCTCGGCCTCGCCACGCTGCGCCTGCTCTGGCGCTGGACGAACCCGACCCCACCCCTGCCGGATGATCTGAGGCCCTACGAGCGCGTGCTGGCCCACTTCACCCATGCGGCACTGTACGTGCTGCTGTTCGCCATGCCCTTGTCCGGCTGGATGATGTCCTCCGCCAGGGGCTTCCCGGTGAGCTGGTTCGGTCTGATTCAACTTCCGGATCTCGTGCCGAAGAGCCAGCCGCTGTATGACGCGCTGCTGCGGACTCACGATCTGCTGGCGATCGCGCTCGGTGCCGTCGTGCTGCTGCACGTGGCCGGGGCCTTGAAGCACCACTTCGTGCTCAAGGACGACGTGCTGCGGCGGATGCTCCCATTCACCAAGACACCTTGAGGGACCACTAGTCATGATTGTTTGCACGCCCAGGGCGCTGCGCGCCGCGCTGCTCGCGTCCGCCTGTTTTGCCGCTCCATGGGCAACGGCGGCGGCGCCGGCTCACTACACACTCGACGCAGCCAAGAGCACGCTGCAGTACGCCTTTGTCCAGGCCGGCGCGCAGAACAAGGGCGCCTTCAAGAAATTCTCCACGACTCTGGAATTCGCCCCCGACAACCTGCCCGCGAGCAAGCTCGATGTGCCCGTCGACATGAGCTCTCTGGATACCGGTGACAAGGAGCGCGACGACACCCTGCGGGGCGCGGATCTGTTCAACATCGCCAAATATCCGCAAGCGCGTTTTACCTCGACACAGATCCTCAAGACGGCAACGGGCTACGACGCGGTGGGCAAGCTCACGCTGCGGGGAGTGACCCGCGACGTGCACGTGCCGTTCACGCTGCGTACGGCCACCGAGCAGGGGAAGCCTGTCGGCTACCTCACGGGCGAGACAACGATCAAACGGCTCGACTTCGGTGTCGGACAGGGCGACTGGAAATCGACGGAGTGGGTAGGAGATGCGGTGACGATTTCCTATTCGGTGCGGCTCATTGCAGCACAGTGAATCCGAAAGGCGCGAGCACGAGCGCTGCGTTTTGTCCGATGATTGCTCGAGCGCGGCTAGGAAGGCCGTCGCTGCAGCTTGGAGGTGCACAGATCGTAGATGGAGGCCATCAGGATCTGCACCGAGTGAGTCATCGCAATCTCGATCCCCTTGAGCGCCGCATCCTTGATGGCGCCGGTGAGCAGATCGAGCTGCTCTTCGGAGAGGTTTTCCGGCATCCGGGTGGTGATCTGGACGGAAGGAACATCCTCGACGATCTGTCGCAGGATCTGGTAGACGCAGTCGGCCTTGGCGCGCATCAATGACTCGTCATCGCCGAACAACGTGCCGATGGCTACCAGCCCGTCCACGGTCTTCGCGCGAGTCTGTTCCCACTCGCGTTCCGTGCCGAAAGCAACATGAATGACCTGGCCCATGATTGCCTCGTACGTCTTTAAGCCTCAGTACCCCCACCGCAAGATCCGTACCCCCGCCCGCCACTGCGGCCCAATCAGCGCACGGAGCCAGTTCCGCGCCGGGAACTCCGCAGCGCCCCAGGTCAGGTTGGGCCTGTGCGGCCACAACTCGACCTTGAGCGTTACCGCCGGGTGGCGGAGGGGTCCCTGGCCACAATGGAGCTTGGAGGAAGAGCGGCCGCACCACTAGCCTGCATTTGTGAGTGAATCGCGTAGAAATGCGATGACGCGATGTTGTATGGCCAGAGGTGCGCGAGAACCGTCATTTGTGACGGCGCCCTGGCTTCCTCACGGCTGAACGCGCCAGGCGTCCTTTCGCCGCGCCTCTCCCGGCGCGGGTCTTCTTTGCAGCCGCTCTCCCGGCGCCGGCCTTGGCGCCCGTTTTCCTTGCCGAGGCCTTCTTCGTTGAGGTCTTCTTCGTTGAGGTCTTCACTGAGGTCTTCTTCGCCGAAGTCTTCTTCGGCGCAGTCTTCCTTCCGGCTCCCCCCTTTGCCCTCGCCTTCGCACCTGCTGTCGTGGGCCTCTTCCCCGACGCCCGAGCCGCTTTGTCGCTCGTCAAGGCCGCCTTCGCGGCCACCTTTCCCGTAGAGCCCTGCGCCGCCACAGGGGCGGCGCCGGCCGGCGCGTCTACGCCGCGCAGCTGATCGAGGAT
>Ga0126381_100008319_pt1 | contig 11590 bp, 10 predicted proteins | sample PanSoiMetPlot_28_FD_96465 | JGI IMG/M metagenome (GOLD analysis project Ga0126381, IMG submission 96465) | Tropical forest soil microbial communities from Panama - MetaG Plot_28 | ecosystem: Environmental > Terrestrial > Soil > Tropical forest > Bulk soil | place: Panama | collected 2016-02-17 | reverse complement strand
TTAATTGGGAAAAATCCGGCTCCGATGGCCAGCAGGGCATGCCCTTGATGTCGATCAGCGGCTGATATTCGCGCCCCTTGAGCGTCTCGGCCTGGATGTCGAATTCGAGCGCTTCGACATACGGCTTTTCACCGGGCGCAAGCTCATCCGCATCCGCCAGTCTCACGTTGCGCAACCGGTGAAAGAACTTGAAAGTCGCGCCGCGGGCCCGCAGCACTTCGTAAAAGGGCGCGAACACCACGTCGCCCATCCCGGCGCGCATTTTCCATAACAGCGCGCCGCGATAGGTGAAGAACATGCGCATGGCGCCTCGCAACGCTACTCCGGCAGCCAGACGCGGGCAAGCCGGATCGCCGTTTTCAAAAGCGAAGGCGAGATCGTAAATCCCGCGCATGAACCCGGAGTCAAGCGACTGCTCGGCGGCGCCGTTCAGGCGCAGCCATTCGCGCCAGTCGTAATCGTTGATCGCATCGAATCCTCGCGCATCGAAGGCGAGGCCGAAGCGCACCGAGCCTCGTACGATTGCCAGAATCAGATCGATCACTTGCCAGACACGACGCAGTTCGCCGTCCTCCTCCACACGGCGGTTGATCTGGTGCTTCGCGGCGGCGGCAAGCGAATCGAGAAGGCGCGCCGGGAGCGAAGCGGCATCGCGAAATATCTGGGGAGAGAAGGTATCGATTCCCGCCGCCAGGATTCCGCAAGCCTCGCAGATCGCCGCGGTGGTCGCCAACTCGCCGTACCGCAGCAGCCTGTCAATGGCTGACATCAGGGGTTCGAAACCGATGCCGCGGGTTTCCGCGGAGTCTTGCGGTGAAGGCGAGCTTGCGCCCGAAGACCGCAGCAGTTCGCCGATCAACATGATTGACTGACGAAGATACGCTTTGACGGTGAAGGGGCCGGTATCGATCGGGTCGCCTGGCTCGCCCTGGCCCGGCGGGAAATTGGCAACCCAAAAATGCCAATCGGCGCCAATTCGATCGGCGACGCCCACATGCGGCGCTGGTTTGAACGCCTCACGCCAATCGCTGAAGCGGCAACCCGGGAACGCGTCGCGCCGCTCGGAGTAACACTCGCGCATCAGACGGAAGGCGTTTTCGTAGAAGCCCATCCACAGGTGCAGGCCGTGTTCTTCGATGCGATTGCCGGGACCTCGTCCGGAGGCGCCTTTTCCGCCGAGACGCCAACCCATCTGATAGACGGTCACTTCATAGAGGCCGTTGTGTTCGGGCTTTGTCAGTTCGAACGCAGCCGTAAGAGCCGCGCAACCACCGCCGACGATCGCCACGCGGATACGCTGATCCGCAGGTGCTTCGGGACGGGTTTTAATCAGGCCGAACCTCGTCAGAACCAATCTCGGAAACCCATGCGGCGGGACGAGCGAGGCCGTCCGGCAATCGCGTCAGCTCATTTCCGAAGGCGGCAGCGATCTGCGCCTCGGTGAGGCCGCGAGCCGTGCTCAGGTCGGCGCCCCTGAGATCGGCGCACTTCAGGAAGCAGGAATCGAGGCTGGCCTCCCGCAAATCCGCGCCGGCCAGATTCGCCCGAAACAGGTCCGCGCGATTCATGTTGGCCTGGCGGAGATCGGATTCGCCCAGGTTGGTCTTGCGCAGGACCGCGCGCTCGAGACTCGCCGCGGAGAGATTGGCGCGCTGGAGATCGGAATCCATAAGAATGACGGAATGGAGATCAGCCTCGGCCAATTGGGCGCCCTGCAGGGATGCTCCGTTCAGGACGAAGCCATCGGGGTGATCCTGCCGGAACTCGTTCCAGCGCGCTGTCCCGCCTTCGAGAATGCCGATTATCTCCCGCGCCCGCATCGATGTCGTTGTGCTCCGGAACTTCGAGATTATCCAGGGATTGCGAGGTTCGGTCAAGTGTTTGCCCAAGTTTTCTTCGTGCTAGCATGGTGGCCGAACGGAGGGCGGTATGCCTCAATGTTCCAGACGCAGGTTCATGAAAACCGGGCTTGCCGCAGGCGTGATCGCGGCGACCGGAAGCGTTCCGATGCGCGCAGCGCGCGGAACGGCCACAGACTGGGTAACGCTCGGTAAATCGAACGTCAAGGTCACCCGGCTCGCGCTCGGTACGGGCACGTTCAGCGGCCAAGTCCAGCGGGACCTCGGGCAGGATCAGTTCACGAGACTTGTGCGCCATGCCTATGACAGCGGAATCCGGTTCTTCGAAACTTCCGATACCTATGGCCAGATGCATCAGATGCTGGGCGTCGCACTGAAGGGGATCCCGCGCGATTCGTACCGACTGATGTCGAAAGTCACGACGCGTCCGGGAGTCGATCCGCAGGCGAAGATCGACGAACTGCGCAAACTCGCGAATGCCGATTACTTCGACATCATGCTGATGCACTATCAGCATGTCGCGTCCTGGCCGACAGACACCGAAAGATGGCAGGACGGAATCGCGGAAGCGCAATCGAAGAAGATCGTGATCGGGCGTGGCGCGTCGGTACACGGGCTTCCGGCGCTGCGGCGGTTTCCGGGGAATCAGTGGCTTGAGATCGCGATGATCCGGATGAACCACAAAGGTACTAGGATGGACGCCGAGGATTACAACTCGAGCGGTCCCGGCAACGTGAACGAGGTGGTTTCGCATCTGCAGCAGGTTCATGCGCAGGGGATGGGCGTAATCAGCATGAAACTGGCAGGCGAAGGCGCGTTCACCAATCGCGAAGACCGGAAAGCGGCCATGCGGTTTGCCTTCAATCACGCGGGAGTCGATTGCGTGACGGTGGGTTACAAGAACACCGCCGAGATTGACGAGGCGATCGAAAACCTGAACCTGGCGCTCGCGTAGGGCGCGCGCGTTTACAGCAGCGCACGCCCCAATCCCTGCTTCCGGCCGGTTACTCGGATCTGAGCGAAGCCATATCGATCGAAAAGCGATATTTCACATCCGCTTTGAGCAATCGTTCGTACGCTTCGTTCACCTTCTGGATCGGGATGACCTCTACATCTGCGGTGATGTTGTTGGCGCCGCAGAAGTCCAGCATCTCCTGAGTTTCGGGCAAACCGCCGATCGGCGAGCCCGACAGGCTGCGGCGTCCGAAGAGAAGGCCGAAGGCAGCCACGGCGAGAGGCTTCTCCGGCGCGCCGACCAGCGTGATGTTCCCGTCGCGGCGCAAAAGCTGGATGTAGGCGTTGATGTCGTGGTCGGCGGAGACGGCGTCGAGGATGAAATCGAAGCTGCCGGTGTGCTGCGCCATCTGGTTGCTGTCGCGAGAGACGACTACTTCATCGGCTCCGAGGCGGAGCGCGTCATCTTTTTTGCCCGGTGAGGTGGTGAAAACCACGACGTGAGCCCCGAGCGCATGACCAAATTTCACGGCCATGTGGCCGAGACCGCCCAGACCGACGACGCCGACCTTTTTACCCTTTGTGACGCACCAGTGGCGCATCGGCGAGTATGTGGTGATTCCGGCGCAGAGGAGCGGCGCCGCGCCCGCGGGATTGAGGCCGGACGGGACGCGAAGGACAAAGCGTTCTTCGACCACGATACTGTCGGAATAGCCGCCATAAGTGACTCCCCCGAGGTGCTTATCGGGGAAGTTGTAAGTAAGGGTCAGATTCGGGCAGAACTGCTCCAGGCCGGCCTGACATTCGGGACAGGTGCGATCGGAATCGACCAGGCAACCAACAGCGGCGAGATCACCCTGCTTGAATCTGGTGACGGCGGACCCGACTTTGGTGACGCGTCCAACAATCTCGTGTCCCGGGACGCAGGGATAGACCGTGGGCATCGCATTGTCCCACTCGTTGCGAACCTGGTGAAGATCCGAGTGGCAGATCCCGCAAAACAGGATCTCCATTTGGACGTCATGTTCGCCCGGATCGCGCCGGGCGATGGTTGTGGAGGCAAGCAGCGACTTGGCGCTGGCCGCGGAATAGGCTTTTGCGTTGTACATAAAAAGAGAATCTAAAGTGGCTCAACGGCCAGTCATCTTTTCGATGTGCTCGGGATAGCGCGCTCCCTGCACTTCGATGTTCGAGGCCGCGCTGTCGATGTCGCGAAGATCGTCAGGGGTCAGTTCAATGGACGCGGCTCCGAGATTCTCCTCCAGACGGGACAGCTTAGTCGTACCCGGGATGGGTACGATCCACGGTTTCTGAGCCAGCAGCCAAGCGAGAGCAATCTGGGCCGGAGTCGCTTTCTTGCGCGCCGCGATCGCATCGAGCAGATCAACCAAAGCCCGATTCGCTTTCATCGCCTCAGGCGTGAACCGAGGCAGGATATTGCGGAAATCGGAACTGTCAAGCTTCGTGTTCTCATCCATTGCCCCCGTCAGGAATCCCTTGCCCAAAGGGCTATACGGGACGAAGCCGATGCCCAGTTCCTCAAGCGTGGGGATCACTTCCTTTTCCGGGCCTTTCGTCCAAAGAGAATATTCGCTCTGAACGGCGGCGACTGGTTGCACCGCGTGGGCGCGGCGGATCGTTTTCGCGGCGGCTTCCGAAAGCCCAAAATGCTTCACTTTGCCTTCGCGAATGAGATCTTTCACCGTGCCGGCGACATCTTCAATCGGGACTTCGGGGTCTACACGATGCTGGTAGAGAAGATCGATCACTTCGACATTGAGACGCTTCAGCGAAGCATTGGCCACTTCTTTGATGTGCTCGGGGCGGCTGTCGAGTCCGGCCTGTTTGCCGGTATTCGGATCGAGTTTGAACCCGAATTTGGTGGCGACGACGACGTCCTTGCGGAACGGCGCGAGCGCTTCGCCGACCAGTACTTCATTTATGAACGGACCGTAGACTTCGGCGGTATCGAAGAACGTAACGCCACGTTCCACAGCAGCGCGAATGACCGGGATCATCTCCTGTTTATCCCTGGCGGGGCCATAACCAAAGCTCATGCCCATGCACCCCAGCCCCAAGGCCGAAACTTCCAGACCACTCTTTCCCAATCTGCGCGTCTGCATTTACCTCCAAGGTAGAAGGAGGCCGCGCGGAGGCGATATCCCGATCCTCCTGATTTATTGCCCGATCCTCTTGAGAGATGGCGGAATTGTTCCCCCGCCCACATCTGCGGCGCTATGCTGAGGGCGTCAGTGGAGCCTGTGTCATGAAAGATTCATGTACAAGCCGCGCGCTGGAGCTGCGCGCGGAACTTGCTCGCAGTATTGCCTTGTTCGTCGGTTCGGCAGAGAAACGGATAACGGAGATTCCCGGTCTGACGCTGCACCGGCGTACGGAGCCGACCGCTCCCTGCTCCGGGACGTATGAGCCAGGCGTAATCGTCGTCGCACAGGGGCGCAAGCGGGTAGACTTGGGCAAGAACACGTTCTTTTACGGCGCATCGCGCTACCTACTGACTGCGGTGGATTTGCCGATCGTCAGCCAGATTGTAGAGGCGAGCGAAGCGACTCCGTGTCTGGCAATGTCGCTCCGGCTCGAAATGCCGATCGTCCGGGAACTCCTCAGTCGCGACGAAGTCTCCGGCGCGATTGCGCCATCCGCGGATAGCACGGCCATGGTGACCGGCGAACTGACGGTGGAGTTCCTCGATGCGTGCCTCCGGCTCCTGAAGCTTATGGATCGCCCTCAGGACATTCCGTTTCTCAACGGTCTGAGACAGCGCGAGATCATCTACCGGGTTCTTCGGGGACCGGAGGGAGCGCGGCTGCGAGCTATCGGAACGCTGGGAGATCAGAGCAACCGCACGGCTAAGGCGATCGCCTGGATGCGGACCAACTACGCAAAGCCGCTGCGGGTGGAGGAACTTGCGCACATCGCGGGAATGGGAACATCGACGCTTCACCACCATTTCCGCGCGTTGACCGCCATGAGCCCGCTTCAATACCAGAAACAACTTCGGCTGCAGGCCGCGCGGGGACGCATGCTGGTCGACGGGTTGGACGCCGCGAGCGCCGCGTTCGAAGTTGGCTACGAGAGCGCGAGTCAGTTCAACCGAGAATACAGTCGGTTCTTCGGGCAGCCTCCGATGCGCGATGTGAGAACGCTTCGGTTAGCGAATGCTGCGGGTCTGGCCGACTGATCAGGCGACCGCTGGGTCAGGCAACAGCTTGATCCGGCAACAGCTTGATCAGGCGACTGCGGCGCGCGCTGCTTTCAACGCCGCCAGTACACGCGCGTCGCGAAACGGAACCCGGCGGATGCGAACGCCTGTCGCGTCATGGATGGCGTTGGCGATAGCGGCCAGCATGGGCTTAAGCGCGGCTTCTCCGGCTCCGTACGGAGGCAGATCGGGGCGGTTCGGATTCGGATCGCCGTTCACCAGGACAATATCGATTCGCTCCGGAACATCGGCGTGGCGGAGCGTGGGATGCGAGACCCAATCCACGCTTGTAACCTTTTCGGTATTGAACTGAACTTCCTCGTGAAGCGCGCGGCTCAGGCCGTGCAGCATGGCGCATTCCAGCGTGTGACGCAGGCTTTGCGGATTCACTACGAGACCGCAGTCATGCGCGCAGGCGAGTCGCTTTGCCCATACGTGACCCGTTTGGCGATTCACTTCCACTTCGGCGATCACGCCGACGATGGTCTGGCCGCGGAACGAATATGCCACGCCGCGGCCGCTCAAAACATTCGCATTGCTGAGGGGCTTCGGAGAAGGGCGAGGATTCCAGCCATATAGTTCCGCGACAGCTTTGAGCACCGCAATCGAGCGCGCGCGGCGGAAGCCGGCGTCATCCGCCGTGGAGGCCGTGAGCATCTTCATGCGGAAGTCGACCGGATCGGCTTTCGCGGCGGCGGCGAGTTCGTCGATGAACGACTCGGCGGCGAAGGTCGATTGCGGGCCGTTCGGGTCGCGGAGATTGCCCGTGCGAAGCGGCGTTTCCCAGACGATGGGCAGACTGACCACCTCGCGAGTCATGCGGCGATTCGGAACTGCGTACATGTCGGAGGGTATTTCGGAACTGCCCGTCGCCGGTTTCGCTCTTCGCGATCCCATCAATTGCGCGACCAGCACAGTATCGGGTTCGTTGTAGCCGAGGTGATTGTAGTCGCACGAGCGCGCGTTGTAGTCATACGAGACCAGATTCCCGGCGGAATCCAGAGCGCCGCGTATTTTTACCACGAAGGCGGGGCCTTTCGTATCCCAGGCGGTCTCTTCATCCCGCATCCATTGAATTCGGACGGGTCGGCCGATTTCGCGAGCGATCCAGGCAGCCTCACAAGCCGCATCGTCAGCCGCGGTGCGACCGAAGCCCTGTGGGCCCTGCATCCAGACCACCCGAACGCGGTCGCGCGGCATGCCCAGAAATGTGGCGACGCCATTACGCATCCCGTAGGACTTCATGTCGTTTGAGTAGATGGTCATCTGGCCATTCGAAGGATCCGCCGTCGCGTGGGCGCCAGCAAATGCCGTATGTCCCTGATAAGGGATTTCATACTCAGCCTCGATGACTTTGGCGGCGCTCGAAAACGCGTCATCCGGCTTACCAAGAACGACCGGATTCGCGGTCGAGGTGGGAGTTGCGGATCGCATGTATGTGAAGAGATCTTCGGAAGCAGGGAAGGGAGCGGTAGCCGGCTTTTCCCACGTGGTTTTCAGTTGCCGCGCGGCGCGGATGGCCTGCTCCTCACGTTCGCAGACGACGGCGACGTAGTTGCTTTTGGAGACGACCTTGATGAATCCCGGGAGATTACGAACAGAAGATTCGTCGATGCTCGTCAGCTTCGCGCACGCATAGGGCGGCTTAACGTTGCGCGCATGAACCATGTTTGGCAGTTTCACGTCCACGGCCCATTTCATGGAACCGTCCACCTTGGCGGGGATGTCATCGCGCTGGGGCGACTGCCCGGTGTACTTCAGCGCCTGGACCGGTTTTACCTTGGCGATGCCGGTGACGACGTTGACGTTGGCCCCGGTCAGCGTCACGTTGAACTTCTTGCCGGCGATCAGTTCGCCGTATGTGACATGCTTCGAGGGATCTGCTTTGACACTGATGACAGCATCGCTGAGTGAAAGCTGATCGACCGGAACGGCGAAGCGCGCCGAGGCCATTTCCAGCAGTGCGCGGCGGGCTTCGGCGGCGGCGCGGCGCATCGGCCAGGAATCGCGCTCCATTGCAGTCGAGCCCCCCGAGCCGCCCTGGTCGACCGTCGTATCGGTGCTGCCCATGATGCAGGTGGTTCGGTCGAAGGCAATGTCGAGTTCATCCGCCATCAACTGGCGGAACGATGTGCCGGTTCCCTGGCCGAGATCTGTTTTGCCAACGTAGAAAGTCGCAGTGTTGTTGTCGTGAATGACGATCCAGGAATCGAGCTGGTGGAAGTCAGGGTCAGGATACGGGCCGGGGCCCTGAGCAGCGGCCTCGGTCGCCAAAGGTCCGGCGCCCGCGGCGAAAGTGACCGCGAATAACCCGGCGCTCTTGAGAAAGTCCCGACGGTGGGTGAGGAGGAGCTCTTCGATCTGCTTCGGAATTCCAGTGGAGGTGGTCACGCCGCGACCTCCTTTCCGGTATCGGGTCGGGCCTCAGCGATGACTTTCGCCGCGCGTTTGATGGCTGCCTGCACGCGGTAGTAGGACATGCAGCGGCAGAGCGTGTTGTTCATCGTTTCGCGTATCTGCGCGTCGCTCGGGTGCGGGATTTTGTCCAGCATCGCTTTGGCCGTCATGATTTGTCCGTTCTGGCAAAAGCCACACTGCGGGGCCTGCTCGTCAATCCATGCCTGCTGCAGAGGGTGAAGATGGCCGCTGGAGGAGAGGCCTTCGAGGGTCGTGATTTCGCCTTTGACGGCGGAAATGGGAAGGACGCAGGAACGAACCGCCGCGCCATTAATGATCACGGTGCAGGCTCCGCACTGTCCCAGCCCGCAGCCGAAATGCGGGCCCTGCAGCCCAAGATCGTTTCTGAGGATGTAGAGGAGCGGAGTGGTAGGGTCGATATCCAGCGTGTGGGCGCTGCCGTTGACTTTCAGGTTGACGTTGCTCATCGGGCAGACTCCTTTGGACAAAAAGGCGATCGTGTTGAGGTGACGCGCCTATTTTATCGGGACAGAGTTTGACCCAGTTGTCAAAACGTCAACAGCAGCGCCCCGCTGAATCATCTTCAGCCGTGCTTGATGAATGTTCCGCTGTTCAGCTCCTGCATCGCCTGACGCAGTTGGTCCTGCGTATTCATCACGATAGGACCATACCAGGCGACCGGTTCTTCGAGCGGTTTGCCGGAGACCAGGAGGAAGCGGACTCCTTCCGGTCCCGCCTGCACAGCGATTTCGTCGCCACGATCGAAAAGGACCAGAGAGTGGTTGCGCGCATCGTACACCGGCGGAGCGTCCTGGCGCGCGACCTGTTCGGTCAGCACAGCGCGAGGATCCGAGGCGTCCCGGAAAGTCCCGCTTCCCGCGAAGACGTAGGCGAAAGCGTTGCGCGTGGTCTCCACTTTGATTCTCCTGAGTTTGCCGGGCGGAACTGAAATGTCGACGTAACTCGGGTCGGCTGCCACGCCCTCCACCGGACCGCGTTGGCCCCAGAACTCGCCGCAGATAATGCGGGCGCGCGTGCCGTCATCCTCGGTGACTTCCGGGATAGCAGCGGAGGGGATGTCTTGGTAGCGCGGAGCAGTCATCTTTAGGGACGCGGGCAGATTGGCCCAGAGCTGAAAACCGTGCATGCGGCCCTGTGGATCGCCCTTTGGCATTTCCTGATGCAGGATTCCGCTTCCGGCGGTCATCCACTGGACATCCCCCGCCGTCATCTTGCCTTTGTTGCCGAGGCTGTCCCCGTGTTCGACGGACCCTGCCAGGACGTAAGTGATGGTTTCGATACCGCGGTGCGGATGCCAGGGAAATCCCTTGAGGTAGTCTTCCGGACGATCGTTGCGGAAATCGTCGAGAAGCAGAAAAGGATCGAATTCCTTGGTTTTGCCGAAGCCGAAGGCGCGCTGCAGTTTGACCCCGGCGCCTTCCATTGTGGATTGAGTTTGAATGATCTGTTTAATCGGACGGAGTGACATATTTTCCTCCCTGAGATGACGCGAGGCGCATTCGCCCGCGCCGCTGGTCAGGCTTTCATAAATTGAACATCGAGGGTTATAGTGACTTCCTCACCGACGAGGATGCCGCCGGTTTCGAGAGCCGCGTTCCACGTGAGGTCGAAATCCTTTCGATTGATCCTTGTGGTGGCTGAGAAGCCGATACGGGTGTTGCCCCAGGGATCCTTTGCGGGCTTGGTCGGTCCCTCCACGCTGAATAAGACCCTACGCGTGACGCCGTGAATCGTCAGGTCACCCGCGAGCGCGAGTTCGTCTCCCTTGCGTTCAATCTTAGTGGATTGGAAGACCAGCGTCGGGTGTCTGGTGACATCGAAGAAGTCCGCGCTTTTCAGGTGACCGTCGCGCTGAGCGTCACCTGTATTGATAGTTGTGGCGTCGATGGTCGCCTCAATATGTGAGTTCGTCACGTCGCCTTCATCGAGCGAGAGAACGCCCGTCACGCCGGTGAACTGTCCTTTCACGTTCGAAATCATCATGTGTTTGACTTTGAACTCGGCCACGGAGTGGACGGGATCGAGACTCCAGGCGGTGGTCGTTACGGGAGCGGTTTGAGCGGTGCTCATTGTTTTTTTCCTTTCATTCCGATTTAGATGCGTTAGAACGATATTTGTTTCAACGACCATTTGAAACCAAAAAATCACGCCGGAGTCCGGCAGGCCAGCAGAAGCTCTGCGAGTTCGCGCAGACGCTCCGCCCCGAGATGTCCCAGCAGGCGGCGGTGCATTTCGCGAACCGGTTGATCCAGCCGAGCCAGCAAATCGAGGCCCCGCGCTGTAATCCGTGCGGAAACGATCCGACGGTCCTTCTGATCGTCACGGCGCCGGGAAATCAGCCCTCGCTTTTCCAGCCGGTCCAGCAGCCGCGTTATATCCGGGTCGCGAGTGATCATGCGTCTCCCGATTTCACCGCAATTGAGCCCGTCCGGCGAGCCACGCAGGATGCGCAGGACGTTGTACTGGGGGGGCGAAAGGTCTTCTGTTTTCAGCAACTCCGTCACCGGACGCGACAGCCTGTCGGCGGTACGCACCAAGTCCACGAAGACAGCCTCCTCGGGGACCACCATGCGACCGGGCCTGTGTTGCCGAACGCCAGTCATTTGTTGTGAGTATAGTCGTTTCAACAATTATTGTCAAGAACTGGCCGATAGCCTGCCGCCCGGAAGAATGATGTGGTTCCGACCGGACGGTGTAGTAAGCTTCTTGCCGTGACACGCAGCTCAGCCGATTCTCGAGAAATGACCCGTCGGGGGGCGATAACCCTGCTGGCCTCCACGCTGGCGCGCGCCGCTGGAAGTCTGCCGGCGAACCGAAACGTCAAATGGGCCCTTGGCTCCAACCTGTGGAACTCCTTTCCTCCCGTGCCGTTCGCAGAGATTCTGGACGTCATGAAAGATACGGGGTTTATCGGCCTGCGCGTCACGCAGTTCCCGCAAATTCTGAAGAAGTACGACATCACGACGGAACAACTTCGAAAAGAAGTAGACCGGCGCGGTTTGCGGGTGATCACTATTTCCTTCAACGGTCCGGCGCACGATGCCGCGCAGCGCCCGAAAATGTTCGCTGATGCGCGCACGGCGATGAACTTCCTGAAGAATTTCGACGCGAATCTGCT
>Ga0126381_100008318_pt1 | contig 11590 bp, 8 predicted proteins | sample PanSoiMetPlot_28_FD_96465 | JGI IMG/M metagenome (GOLD analysis project Ga0126381, IMG submission 96465) | Tropical forest soil microbial communities from Panama - MetaG Plot_28 | ecosystem: Environmental > Terrestrial > Soil > Tropical forest > Bulk soil | place: Panama | collected 2016-02-17 | reverse complement strand
TGTCAACGCTTCGCGACCAGCCTCACGACTGGCCGTGCATGACTCGGGGTCGGCGTGGCTTGCTAGGCCTTCGCCGCAAGGCTCTTTCATCCTCTCCTCCCCGCCGGTTTATCCCGGCGCACCCTACTCATAACGCAAGGCCACCATGGGATCGACACGCGCCGCATCTCGTGCTGGGACATAACATGCGGCGAGCGCAACAATCGTTAGAAGAGCGGCGGCACCACTGAGGGTCAAGAGATCGTTCGGTCCCACGCCGTATAAGAGTGCGGCCATCAGACGAGAGAGAATTAGTCCTCCCAAGATGCCGGTTGCGGAGCCAGCGAATGCCAAAGCTAGGCCGCGTTTCAGGATGTCGGCGAGCACGTTGCCGCGGCTTGCGCCGAGCGCCATGCGAACGCCTATTTCGTGACGCCGACGGATCACGGCGTACGTCATTACCCCATAGATTCCCACCGCGGACATAATTAATGCGACGACGGCGAACGCCACGAGCAGCGCGGCATTAAAGCGGGCCTGTGCGTTGGCGCCGGCGACGACGGCGCTCATCGTTTGCACCTCCGAGATGGTGACATCACGATTGACACTCCAGATCGCGGCTTCTATCGCCTCAGCAGAGGCAGCAGCATCTCTCACCGTTCGCGCGACCAGTGTGAGGTACGGTCCGACGCCAACGTTCTGTGAGTAAGGGAGGAAAATCTCCTCCTCTGGAGGAGCGGCCCAATCGCTTCGCACCGCGTTTTTCACCACGCCAACAACCGTAATCCAGTTCAGCGTTTTTTCCGCGGCCTTGGCCGGATTATCGAGCGTAAGGTGCTTGCCGATCGGGTTCTCGCCAGGCCAGTATCGACGCGCGAGATATTCGTTGATCACCACGACGCGTGGCGCAGTGGCTGTATCGCTGTCCTCAATCGGCCGGCCGCGCAGGATTGGCATGGTCATCGTTTTGAAATAGCCTGGAAACACCAGGCGGTAAACTGCGTCGGGCTCTTGGCCAGGCGCCGGAAGCGGTTGTCCTTCGACCCAGAACGGAAACCCCCAAGTGTCCCCCGCGAGAGGTAGATGATTTGTCAGTCCCGCGGACACAACACCAGGAACAACGCGGACGCGATCCAGCATCTGGCGGTAAAAGTCTTCAGTGCGCCCTGGAGCAGACACGGGCGACCCGCTGGTCGAGACGACCATGGTCAACATATTGTCGGGATCGAATCCCGGGTCAATCGACTGCAACGCCCGCAGAGTTCGCAGCATGAGACCCGCTCCGATGAGTAACATCAAGGCCAAAGCGAACTCCGTGACAGCGAGCAGATTTCGCGCGCGTTGCCTACGTGTACTGTCGCCAGTGCGTCCACCTTCCTTGAGAAACTCCGCAGGGTCGAGCCCCGATGCCTGCCGCGCGGGCGCAAGTCCGAACCCAATGCCTGTCGCAAACGAGACGGCGAGCGTGAACAACGTGACCCGCCAATCCAGTGAGATGTTATCGACGCGTGGGATGTCTGCGGGCCCAAAAGCCACAAGGGCGCGAATTCCCGCAACGGCAAGGAGCAATCCAAGGATTCCGCCAGCGATTGCCAGTATCAAGCTCTCGGTCAAGAACTGCTGGATCAGACGAAAGCGTCCGGCACCCAGCGCAGAACGCACCGCGACTTCGCCGGCGCGGGCGGCGCCACGGGCCAGCAGCATATGAGCAACGTTCGCACAGGCGATGAGTAGGACAAACGCTACTGCGAACTGCATCGTCAGAAGTGCGGGGCGGATCTTGCCGACCACTCTTTCCTTCAGCGGCACAACTTGGGCGTCCTGGTTCGTCCCGGGATATTGCTGTTCGAGCCGCCTGGTTATCGTGGCTAGCTCCGCGCGGGCGTCCGAGAGCGCGACTCCCGGCGCGAGTCTAGCGAAGATACGCAGGCTATTCCCCCCGCGCTGGGTAGCACGGGGACCAAGTGCGAGCGGCGCCCACAACTCGGCCTTGGTGGCCCAGAATGGCGCAAATTTGAATCCGGCGGGCATCACGCCGACGATCGCGTACAACTTGCCATCGAGCGCTATCTCGCGGCCAAGCACATGTGGATCCCCTCCGAATTGCCTTTGCCACAGGCCATAAGAGAGGACAACCTCGTATTCGTGTCCAACTTGCTCCTCTTCCTTGGCGACGAAGCGGCCTAACACCGGTGGAATACCGAGCATGGGCAAGATGTCGGACGTGATGTGCAGTGCCCAGAGCTTCGACGGTCTGTCGACGCCGGTAAGGTCGGGTGTCCAGTACTCGGCCGCTCCCATGCTTTCAAATGACTTACTTTGCGCCTTCCAATCGACATAGTTCGCCGGCGCAATGGGACCGCGCCCATGATTCAGAATCACTACAAGGCGATCCGCACTGCGATATGTCAGAGGGCGGAGAAGGATTGAATTTACTGCGCTGAACATGACCGAGCTCGCGCCCACAGCCGACGCCAAGGCAACAACAGCGAGGAGGGTAAACGCCAGACTCTTTTGCAACACGCGCACGCCGTAGCGCACGTCCTGCACGAAATCCTGAACGAGATTCACGCGGCGCGCGTCCCGGCACTCCTCCGCGATTTGTTGGCTTCCGCCAAAGGCCACCAGCGCCGCGCGCCGCGCGTCCTCTTTCGACATCCCGGCTGCTTCATTCCTGGCGATCTCTAGCGCCACATGAAAGCGCAATTCCTCGTTCAGCTCGGCGTCAACCACGCTTTTGCGAAACAACGACCGCACCCGCAGGCGAGTTGCCTTTATCCAGCGCATAGCCCGCCTCCTAAGACCTGTCGGATCCTCATTCAACACATGGACTTTCCGAATGTGCAGACTTCGTGCGGGGCCATTTTCTCTCGAGGTGGTCGATAAGATTCACTCGTCACGCAGCGCCACCATCGGATCGATACGAGCTGCCCCGCGCACAGGGAGGTAGCACGCGGCGAGAGTCACTGCGACAAGCACAGCCGAGACCACCAGCAAGGTGAGCGGATCACTCGCCCGTACACCGTATAGGAGATTCCGCATGACGCGCGTCAAGACCAACGCGCTCGCAACTCCCACGGCGACGCCGACCAGCCCTAGGCGCAGGCCTTCGCCAAGCAGAAGACTCACAATGTCCGCGGGTTGTGCCCCCAGAGCCACGCGTACGCCGACCTCGTGGGTTCGCTGACCCGCCACATACGCTGTGACTCCGTAGACGCCGACCGCTGCAAGACTCAACGCCAGCCCTGCGAATAGCGCGAGAAGCATCATCGAAAAACGCTGCGTAGAAACGGATTGAGCAAGCTGCTGGTCGAGGGTTTTAATCGCGCCAAGGGGCAACCTAGGGTCCACCGATGCGATCGTGTTTCGTACCGCCGCAGCCATCGACAACGGATCGGGACGCGTACGAACGAGAACGAATGTGTACCGTGCCATGGACTGGTAGTAGGTGCGGTAGATTGTCGGTCGCGGTTCAGTCCCGAGGCCACGCTGCTTTGCATCGGCAACTACTCCGATAATTCGATACCAGCGCGGGTTCGCTTCGCCTACGGGACGAAGCCGTTGGCCAATCGGATCCTGATCTGGCCAGTAACGCTTGGCCAGAGACGCGTTGATGATCGCGACGGGAGCGCTATTCAGATCGTCCCGATCCGCGAAGGAGCGACCTCGTCGCATCGGTATCTGCATGGTCTCGAAGTATTGGGGTTCTATGAAAAAGAGATCGGCAGTCGGTTCGCGTCCGGGCAACGGGGCAACCTGCCCCTCGATCTCGAACGGAAAACCCGAACCCCGAAATTGTCTAAGGGGCAAATCGTCGATACCGCTTACAGACTCGGCGCCAGGCAATTCGCGGATGCGCTCGAATAGTTTTGTGTAGTACGCGGAGAAGTCGCTCTGCGTGTGATAGTGGGCCTCGTCTAGGCAGCAGAAGCTAGATACAAGCACATGATCTGAGTTGAAACCGAGGCGGTCCGTCTGAAGATTCCGGTAGGTTTCCAGAAGCAGAGTCGCGCCCGTCAACAATACCAGGGCCAGAGCCGTTTCCGACCCGACCAGCATCCTACGCGTCAGGTGTTCCCGCACACCACCATGTGCGCCGCGCCCCGCTTCATGCAGGGAATCGTTCAAGTCTTGGCGGGATATCCGCAGCGCAGGTCCGATCCCGAAGGCCACGCTGGTAACGATCGAGACCGCGATCGCAAATGCTAGGACTTGGCTGTCCATTTGGACTGCGTTCGGACGAAACGATGGAATATACGGCGCCATGGCCATCATCGACTTGAATGCCAGACGGGCTAGCCCAAATCCCGTCGCACCACCGATGACACCTAAGAGCAGACTCTCCGTCACGAGTTGCCGGATCAGCCGCGATCGTGTCGCTCCCACCGACAGCCGCACCGCAATCTCCTTGCGCCGTGCACTCGCTTGCGCCACCAGCAGGTTTGCCACATTCGCGCAGGCAATCAGGAGGAGAAATCCGACAGCCGCCAGCAGAACCAAAAGCGTTTGGCGAGTGTTTCTCACGCTTGAGTAGAAACGCTGTAATGGTCGCACCGTAATGCCCCAGCCTGCGCTTGTCCGTGGATACTCGCGCGCGAGTTGTTGGGCGATCCCATCCATTTCTGACTGGGCCTGCGACAGAGTGACGCCGTCTCTCAGCCGGGCAAAAACCAGAAGGTTGTGCTCGTCCCGGTTGCGATAGTTGGGGTCTAATCCGGCCGGCGCCCACAGGGCAAAGTCTTCCGTCGCGAATTTGAAATCGGGAGGCAGGACGCCGATAATCGTAAATTCAGCGTCGTTGGCCGTACGCCGGATGGATTTGCCGATTGCTGCCGGATCTCCGCCGAAGTGCTGTTTCCAACAGCCGTAGCTCAGCACCGCAACGGGGTTACCTTCTGGACGATCTTCCGCCGATGTGAACAAACGCCCCAAGAACGGCTTGACACCCAGCATGGGGAAGAAGCTGGCGGAAGCACATCCGCCCTGGAGGAGAATCGGCGCCGTTGAGTTTTCAAGTTTAAAGAAGCAGTTCACGGCGGCGGCCATTTGGCCGAGGGCCCTGCTGCGCCGCGCGAACTCCTCAAATCGATTGGGCGATACAAAAAACCACTCGACCTCGTCCGAGGGCTTCGTATCAAGCACAGTAACAAGGCGTGAGGGGTTTTCGAACGGAAGTGGCCTGAGCAGTATTCCGTTGACGAAACTGAAGATCGCCGCGTTCGCTCCGATGCCGAGCGCGAAAGTCAAGACAGCGACCGCGGTGAAACCCGGACTGCGTCGCAACATACGCAAGCTGTAGCGCACGTCCTGCGCGAAATCTTGAACCAGGTTTACTCGCCGCGCGTCCCGGCATTCCTCTGCGATTTGTTGGCCTCCGCCAAACTCCACCAGCGCCACGCGGCGCGCCTCCTCTTTCGACATGCCGGCTTTTTCATTTCTGGCGATCTCGTGCTCCACATGAAAGCGCAGCTCCTCGTTCAGCTCCGCGTCAACCGCGCTTTTGCGAAACAGCGACCGCAACCGCAGCCGAGTCTTCTTTACCCATCGCATGGAACGCTCCGGAGTGCTCAGGCCTTCTTCAGGACAAGACCGATGGCGGCCGACAATCGATCCCAATTTGCTTCCTCGCGCTGCAGGTAGTTCCTTCCGTCCTTGGTCAAGGAGTAGTATTTCGCCCGGCGGCTGTTTTCCGACTTGCCCCACTCGGCCTCAATCCAGCCCTGCTGTTCGAGGCGATGCAGCGCGGGATAGAGCGCTCCTTGATTGATTTGCAACACGTCCTTGGACACCTGCCGGATCCTCTGTGCGATCGCCCACCCGTGCATGGGCTCGAGCGCAATCGTCTTCAGGATCAAAAGGTCTACTGTTCCCTGCAGCAAGTCCGTAGGTTTACTTACGCCAGCTCTCCCCTCAGTTAATGACACGAAGGTACGCTGTCCGTCCTCCTCGCGTCAAGCAGATTCGGTGGACATCTTGGATCTTGGCTCGTTGGGTTGACAGGTTACCCGAAAGTGTGGATACTCGGGTTGAATGTCTACCCAAGAAGAGAAGAAACGGCTGGAGCTTTTGCACGGGACGCTGGACGTCCTGATCCTGCAAACATCGATCTTTGGCGCGCAGCGCGGGCAGGGCATCGCGCGCGCCATTCAACAAACATCGGACGACGAGTTGCTCGTGGAGCACGGCGCGCCCTATCCGGCTCTCGAGCGTTTGGAGGAGCGCGGCGGGATTTCCGCGAAGCGGGGGACTTCATCCAACAATCGCAAGGCGAGGTTATATTCGCTAACAGCGGCGGGCCGGAAGCAGTTGGTGAAGGAAACGACCAAGTGGAAGCGGCTGACGGCGGCGGTTGGACGGATTCTGCCTTCGGAAGCGAACGGGAGCTGAAGCCATGTTCAGGCGCAGACGGAGGGGAAAGGACTTTCATGCAGAAATTGAGGCTCATTTAGAGCATGAGGTCGAACAGATGTGCGAGCGAGGAATGAGCAAGGAAGACGCGCATGCGGTGGCACGGAGAACGTTTGGGAACGTGATGCACGCCGAAGAAAGGTTTTACGAGCGTGGGCGTGTGCTGTGGTGGGACCACTCGTGGCAGGACGTCCGCGGGGGCTTACGGGTGCTGCGCAAGCATCCAGGATTCGCAGCGGTAGCAGCGCTGACCTTGGCGTTGGGAATCGGCGCGAACACGGCGATTTTCTCCGTGGTGCACACGGTGCTATTGAGCCCGCTACCTTACAAAGATCCTGCTCAGTTGATGGACCTTTGGAGATACAACCCCGAGGAAAACGTCACCCAGGACCAGATGAGTTACCCGGATTTTTTGGACCTGCAAAGCCAGAATGACGTTTTTGAAGGGGTGGCGGCGTTTCGGGAACGGCGCCAGATTGTGCTTACCGGGCGCGGTGAACCTGAGCGCGTGCATGGGACGATTGGATCGTCGAATCTTCTCGAACTACTTGGCGTCAATCCCGCGCTGGGGCGTACATTTCGCGCGGAAGAAGAACGGGCGGGCAAGGGGAATGTCGTGATCCTGAGCCATGAGTTTTGGGACCGACACTTTCATGCTGACAAATCGGTTTTGGGTCAGGCCATCACGTTGGATGGCTCGAGGTATGTTGTTGTCGGAGTTATGCCGGCGGGATTCAGCTTTCCTATTTCTGCTGAGCCGGTTCAACTGTGGCTGCCGCCGGCGACGGATGGCGCGATGACTCAGGAGCGCGGGGTGGCGATATATGATGTCATCACGCGACTGAGACCCGGAGTCAGTGTTGCGAAAGCGGTGGGAGAAAGCAGCACGATTTTTGCGCGGATCGTTGCTCAATACCCGAAGAATCATCCGGACGGCTGGTACGTTCGCGGCGTGTTAACGCTGGCGGATCTCGTGCAGAACAGCCGGGACTCGTTGTTGGTGCTGTTCGCGGCGGTGGGCATGGTGCTGCTGATCGCGTGCGTGAACGTGGCGAACTTAATTCTTGCAAAAGGCGCGAACCGGCGGCGCGAGATAGCACTGCGCGCGGCGCTGGGGGCTTCGAGAGTCCGCCTGGTGCGGCAGCTGCTGACGGAGAGTCTCGTGCTGGCCCTGCTTGGAGGAGGTCTGGGATTGGGCGCAGGATATTGGGCCATGGTATTGCTGGTGCGCATGGGGCCGCAGGATATTCCAAGGCTGGCGAGCGTGCGGCTTGATGGAACCGTCTTTACGTTTTCGCTCGCGGTGTCACTGTTGACAAGTATGGCCTTTGGACTCGTGCCTGCTTTGCGCGCATCAAAATTGGAATTGGGCGACGCGCTGAAGGAGCGCGCGGACAGTAGTAGCACAGCCAGCGGCACGTTCCGGGATGCGCTGGTTGTCGCCGAAGTCGCGTTGTCGCTTGTCACGGTGCTCAGCGCGGGGTTGCTAGTGGAGACGTTATGGCATCTGGAGAAAACGCACCCGGGCTTCGACGCGAATCATGTGCTGACGTTCAGTGTCGAGGAGCCGGATGGTTTCAGCGATCCTCAAAGGGCAGCGTTCCTAAGGGACCTGTTGCAGCGGCTTCGCGGACTTCCCGGAGTTAGCGCGGCAAGTGCGGTGTTTCCGCTGCCGTTCTTGACCGGAGTGGGGATCACAACGCGATTTGAAGTGGAAGGCCAGACGTTAGAGCCGAGCCAGTTGCCGCGGGGCGATCTGGCTGCTGTGGACGACGAGTATTTCCGTGCGATGCACATCCCGGTGATTCGGGGACAGGGTTTTGCAGAGGCGAAGCCGGGGCCGGGGAGACCGCAGGCAATCGTCAGCGAAGCGTTCGCAAAGCGATATTTCCCCAACGAGAATCCAATCGGGAAACGACTGAAGCCAGATGTCGCGACCGGGCATACGCCTGCGCAGATGGCCGAGATTGTCGGGATTGTAGGAGATGTGAAGACGAGCAGTCTCCGGGAAGCCGGCGGACCAGTCGTCTATGTTCCCGTGGCGCAGCTACCCATCGGCGCGATGACGATTGTGTTGCGCTCGGCGGGTGAACCAAGACCATTGATTGCGGCGGTGCGATTGGTGGCGCGAGCGCTGGACGGCAACGTGGTTATTTTCAGCGGGAAAACGCTGGAGCAACAGATAGGAGTCACACTCGGGCAGCCGAAATTCAACGCGCTGTTGCTGGGGGTGTTTGCGGGTTTGGCTCTGGTGCTGACAATGGTGGGCCTATACGGCGCGATTTCTTACGCGGTGAGCCAGCGAACGCATGAAATCGGGATTCGCATGGCGCTGGGGGCCGCGCCAGAGCTGGTGATGAAGCTAATCTTGGGACGCGGACTGCGGCTGGCGCTGCTAGGTATCGTAATGGGATTGGCGGCGGCCATGGGGTTGGCGAGGCTGATGACAAGCCTACTGTTTGGAGTGGGCGCGGCTGATCCGGCCACGTTCAGCGGCGTAGCCATCATGCTGTTGGGAGTCGCGATGGCAGCGTGCTACATCCCGGCACGCCGGGCGATGCGCGTAGATCCAATGGTGGCGTTGCGGCACGAGTGAGCGGTTCCCGACAAAGGAAATCCAGAGACCATTCGGTTAGAGAAGAGTGACAGCCCACCCAGAATCGCGTCGGGTTACCTATGGCTCCGACGGCTATCGGGTCAGATTGCACGACACTAGTTCGCGTGCGGATAGAGTTAGACCATCTGTGCGTGTGTACGGCTACAGGCGCTCTCGCGGCCGACCATTATCTAGTGGATGCCTACGAGGCTAAACGCCGCCCAACTCTTCGATATGCCTCCTTTTGAAAAGATCGGCTAGCTCTTCAAATGAATGCACTCCATCGACCACTTCTTCGATTTCCTCAAACGAGGCGAGCATGCACTGGTCAATCTCAATCCACACTTTGTCCTGGTGCCGGCATACACGCGCATGATGCCCCTGTTTGTTCATGCTGTTTATGGCGGCGACAACTTTTACACTCACGTACTGCTCCCGTATAGCTAAACTCCGTTGCCAGCGCGAAAACGCAACCGAACCTTAGACTAGTTTCTGTCGTGAAACTCAAATACCAGCATTAAATCAGGCTCGCAAGCGATTTTCTGAGCAGAATTTCGTACATCTTTGCATTTTCCCCTTGACATGCATGTATGCTGTATGGCATACGTACGTCATGTCCACCAAATCTCAGACGAAATCCGAATCCCTTGCCGACGTCCAACGCTGGTTGCAACAGCAAACCGCCAACCTGTGGCCTGCCGCCCTCGGCTCGCTCAGCTTTCGCCGTAGTCCCTGCATCCGTCCGAATTGCCCTGCCTGTCTTTCCGGGGAAAAACATCCCAGCTATGTGCTCTATGGTCGCCAGAAAGGACGCCGCTTTTCTCTCTACGTGCCCGAGGAATTGGTTCCCCAAGTTCAGCGTTGGCTGAACAATGGGCGTGCTCTGCAAGAACTACTGTACCAAGCCGCGTCACGAAATCTCCAAGCTTTGAAGCGGGAGAGGGACCAAGGTTCGACAAAAATGGAGGACTAAAGGTGCCCAGGGCTGGGAAGCCGCAGATCAGTTTCGCCGATTGGGAGTTGCTGCAGCAAGGCATCTCACTGGAACCACTGTTGCAGAGCATCTCCGACTTTCTGGATGACCACGAAGAGATGATCGAGGCAGTGCGACGCGATCTGGAACGCGATCTGAAAAATCCCAGTACCGGTCGCAGCGGGTTAACTCCGTCACAGGTTCTGCGCTCCTTCATACTGATGCGCGTAAAGAATTGGGACTATCGCGAACTGCGGGAACGGATTGTCGACGGCTACACACTGCGACAGTTCACGGATTTCTATTGTCAGCCGGTGCCCAAACACGATGCGTTTAACCGCGCCTTTCATCGGCTGACTCTGGCGACGGTGAAAGCCGTCAATGAGCTGGTGGTGGAGGCGGCGGTGGATTTGGGGCTGGAGGATGGCAACCAACTTCGCGTGGACACCACAGTGGTGCAAACGGACATTCATCATCCGACCGACAATACCTTGTTATGGGATGTCGTACGCGTGGTCACTCGTTTGGTCGGCCGCCTCAAAAAAGCAGTCCAGCAGCGTATAAAGGGGTTCCGCAATCGCACGCGGGCGGCGCGACGTCGAATGCAAGAAATTCAGCGGATGAGCTCTAAGGAACGACACGAAGGACTAACCAAGAAATATCGGCAGCTCATCGGAGTGACCGAGGAGGTCGTGGACAGCGCGCGAAAGGTAGTGGAGCAGACCCGGAAAGCACGGGGCAGGGATCGGATCGCCGAAATGGCCATTCCCGAACTCCGAAAGGAGATCAAACACTACTGTCAACTGGGAGGCCGTGTGATCGATCAGGCACGCCGTCGTGTGCTCCAGGGAGAGCAAGTCCCCAACGCGGAAAAGATCTATTCCATCTTTGAAGCCCACACCGACCTGATCAAGCGCGGCAAGGTGCATACACCGTTGGAGTTCGGCCACAAAGTTTTTCTTGCCGAAAGTGCCCAAGGGCTGATTACGCAATTCGAAGTGCTCGAGGGAAACCCGAACGACGAGCAACACGTGGAACCTTCCCTCCAACGCCACAAGGAGAGCTTCGGGCACGCTCCACAACTGTATGGTTCGGATCGGGGCTTCTTCAGTGAGCAAAATGTGAGATCGTGCAAACAAAACGGTGTCAAAGTGGTATGCATTCCGCAGTGCGGTGGGAAGAAGACGGCCAAGCGCGAAGCGTATGAGATGAGTCCCGTGTTCAAGGCAGGCCAGCGCTTTCGAGCTGGCATCGAAGGGCGCATCTCCGTGCTATTCCGCGGTCGTGGCATGAAGCGTTGTCTCGCCGAAGGACGCGAGCGCTTCGAGTTATGGGTAGGTGCGGCCGTGCTCGCCAACAATCTGATGAGAATTTCTGCCTTGCTAACTGAACGAACGCGTCGCAAAAGAAAAGCAGCGTAACGCTATCGCTCCCCTTCTTTTTTCTCCCTCGCCAGCGAAGCTGGTGTGTTGTTCTTCATCGCACTCTTCCGCGCGATGCACATCCACGGCTGCAATCGTCTGCTGTCGCATACCGTCGAAAACCAACTGCCAGCTCGCTAAGTCCTTGAAATCTCTGTTGCAAACCAATTTCTCGCTGCCAAAATAGACGTTTCGCGACAGAAACTAGTCTAG
>Ga0126381_100008317_pt1 | contig 11590 bp, 8 predicted proteins | sample PanSoiMetPlot_28_FD_96465 | JGI IMG/M metagenome (GOLD analysis project Ga0126381, IMG submission 96465) | Tropical forest soil microbial communities from Panama - MetaG Plot_28 | ecosystem: Environmental > Terrestrial > Soil > Tropical forest > Bulk soil | place: Panama | collected 2016-02-17 | reverse complement strand
GCGCATCCCGCAGTGGCTGTCGCCGATGCCTGCGCGAAAGAAAAGATTCAACAACGCGGTGAGGCCGGGATTTCCAATGTATTTGTGGTGCCAAGGCATTGCTCTCGGCTTGATCTCTCCACGAAACCGGTTGCCCATGACCACGTCGTAGCCCTGCCGCAGCATTTCTGCGAACCTCGGCACTTCGCTGAAATCATAACTGTCGTCCGCATCGCCCATGATGATAAACGGGCCCCGCGCGGCGGCTATACCGGCGCGCAAAGCAGAGCCATACCCTCGCTCCTCGACGGGCACCACCCGCGCACCATGCGCTTCGGCAATCTGAATCGACCCGTCGGTTGAACCATTGTCCGCCACAATCACTTCGCCGGACAGGCCCGAGGCGCGGAACGCGGTCACCGCTTTATCTATGCAAAACCCGAGCGAGTTCGCTTCGTTGAGGCACGGGATAACCACGGACACTTCCACCGGCACACTCGGGTCCACGCGTTCCGAGGGTGACTGTTCGGAGGCCAACACAGTAGCCATGGGATCACATCATATCGCGCTCGGCCGGACTTTTCACTTCGCGGGGAACAGCGCCCTCCCCTTCCGATCACTTCGCTTATCAGCAGAGCGTCTTTCTGTGGAACTTGCAATTTCCGCGCTGGAAGTTATGATGGCCGCCTTGCTGCCGCCACGTAAGTTGTTTTAGCGGGGAAAACTTGACGACAAGCTCGTTGGCGTCTGCCACTCAGCCCCACAGCCGTGGCCGGCTGTTGAAAGTTCTCGGCATGTGGTTTGGGATTGCCGCCGCGGTTGGCAATACCATCTCCGCTGGAATTGTTCGTACGCCAGGCGAAATTGCCAGCCGTCTCCCGAACGCCTGGCTTTTTCTCGGCGTGTGGATCGTGGGCGGCTTGTATGCTTTTTTCAGCGCCCCGGCTATGGCCGAACTCGGAGCGGCGATCCCGCGCAGCGGCGGGCAGTACAATTTTTCTCGTCGCGCCATGGGGGAGTATGCCGGCTTCGTCGTCGGCTGGAGCGATTGGCTTTCCACATGCGGCACGGCCGCGGCCGTCGCCATCGTGATCGGCGAATACAGCGGGCATCTCTTTTCGGTCCTCAACGGAACAGCGAAGGTAAAAATCATTTCGGTATCCATCATAGTTGGGTTCGCCGTTATGCAATGGCGCGGCGTCCGCTGGGGCGGGAACGCCCAACTTCTGACCGCTGCGGTCAAAACCATTGGATTCTTGATTCTTGCCGTCGCTTGTTTCTTGAAGGGCGGCCCGGCTCATGAAATGGCTTTGCAATCAACGGCCACCCATACCGTTCCTCCTTCGGGATGGCCGCTTGCGGTGGCTTTTATGCTGGGCCTGCAAGGGGTTTTGTATACGATCGACGGCTGGGATGGCGTCGTTTATTTCGGCGAGGAAGTGCGCGAGCCGGGCCGCGACGTGCCGCGCGCTATTTTCGGCAGCGTCGTTTCCATCATGGGAATCTATCTGCTGCTCAATCTTTTGCCTCTCTATCTCCTACCGATGAACGAAATTGCCGGCAACAAATTCGTGCTCGGTACCGTGGCCGACCGCGTCTTTGGCAGCCTGGGCGATCCTATCATTCGTTCGATCATGGTGATTTCCATGCTGAGCTGCATCAACGCCAACCAGCTTTTCTGCTCAAGAACCCTTTTCGCGATGAGCGCGGATGGGCTCTTCTTCCGCCAAGCAGCTAAAGTAAACAAAGGCGGGACGCCCACCATCGCCTTGCTACTTAGCACCACCGCAAGCGTGATTTTCGTGATTTGGCCATTCGAACGCGTAATTGCTATGCTTTCGTTTTTCTTTGTCGCGAATTACACGCTCACCTACACGTCGCTTTTTGTTTTGCGGAAACGCGAACCGCAGATGAATCGCCCTTACCGCGCTTGGGGCCATCCCTGGACCACAGGAATCGCGCTCGGCGGCTCGGTGTTGTTTCTTACCGGGTCGATGGTCACCGACCGCAAAAACGCCCCGTGGGCGCTGGCCATCCTGATCCTGAGCTATCCCGTGTATCGTCTGATGAAGTTCGCCTCGCCGCGGAGGACACTGACCGGGTGATGAGGAAAATGCTTACAAGTTCGCAGCGGGGCCGTATCGCCGGAAGTCTCTTGAAACCGACGCACGTCATTCAACTTCGCGGCACAGCGTAGCTTACCGCTGGGCCTTTCTTAGTTCGCGAGGGTTTATTAGTTGACTCTTTCGGCGATAGATTTGGCCTGGAGAAAGAGCAGCAAATAATCTTTCCCGCCTGTCTTGGAATCCGTCCCAGACATGTTGAATCCGCCGAAGGGATGCGCTCCGACCATCGCGCCAGTGCACTTGCGGTTCAAGTACAAATTGCCGACGTGGAACAGTTCTTCGGCCCTCCGGATCTTTTCAGGATTCTTCGAATACACGGCGCCAGTCAATCCAAACTCGGTATTATTGGCAATTTCCAGCGCCTGGTCATAATTCTTCGCTTTGATCACCGCGAGCACTGGACCAAACACTTCTTCCTGGGCCAGCCGCGCTTTCGGAGCCACATCCGCAATGATTGTCGGTTCGACAAAATAACCCTCGCCCGCCGCACGCCTCCCGCCCGCGACCAACCGCCCTTCCTTCTTACCGACTTCGATGTAATCCAGAATCGACTTCATCGCCGCTTGGTTGATCACCGGTCCCATGTAGTTACTGGGGTCGTCGCTTGGTCCAACCGTGATTTTCTTCGCTCGGTCCACTAGCTTTTCGAGGAATGTGTCGTAGACTTTTTCCGCAACGATGGCCCGCGAGCAGGCCGAGCACTTCTGCCCCTGATAGCCAAAGGCCGCCGCCACCGTTCCTTCCACGGCAGAGTCGATATCTGCCTCGTCATCGACGACAATGGCATCCTTACCGCCCATTTCCAGCACCGTGCGCTTGATCCAAATCTGCCCCGGCGACGGCTTCGCAGCAAGTTCGCTGATGCGCAAGCCGACTTCTTTCGAGCCCGTAAATCCCACGTAACGCGTCTGGGGATGCGTCACCAGCGTGTCGCCGACAGCTCCGCCCGATCCGGTAATGAAATTCACTGCTTCCTTGGGAACGCCCGCTTCGTAGAGTATGTCAACGAATTGTGCCGCGATGGTCGGCGAGTCGCTTGCGGGCTTCAGCACCACCGTATTGCCGGTCACCAGGGACGCGACAACCAAGCCGGCCATGATCGCGCAGGGGAAATTCCAGGGCGGAACAACCACGCCGACGCCTAGAGGAATGTACACCAGGTAGTTGCGTTCCCCGCGCATGGGAGTCAGCATTTGCGGCTCGGCCAGCCGCAGCATCTCGCGCCCATAAAATTCGCAGAAATCAATCGTTTCCGCGATGTCCGCGTCCGCTTCCACCCAGGTCTTTCCCACTTCGTAGCAAACTAGCGCGGCAAGCGCAAACTTGCGCTCGCGCACAAGCTGCGCCGTGCGGAAGAGGCACTTCACGCGTTCCTCGGCCGGCACCCTTTTCCAGGTGTCAAAGTATTTGTTAGCAGCTTCCACCGCCTGCTTGGCCATGTCGGCGGTGGCATTCTGGAAGACCCCAATCACTTCCGACGGACGCGAGGGATTGCTCGAGTTGCGCTTGCCTGGCGTGATCACTTTCTGCCCGCCCAGCCACATCGGATACTCCCGGCCAAATTCGGATTTCACTTTTTTCAGCGCGTCTTCCATGCGCTTGCGGTTTTCCGGCTTTGAGAAATCAACAAACGGCTCGTTGGCGAACTCAGAAATGTGCGGTTTCTGTTCGGCGGTGGCCACGGTGGGGTTCCTCCTCAATCAGCAACAAGCCATTGTACAGCCCTTCGAAACTTCCTCACAAGCAGACGGGCGTCCACGCTTTTCGGAGAGTGAATACAGAAGGACGATCAGTCCTCAAAGTGAAACTGGATTTTGACGGTGACGTGCGCGGCCACAGGCCTGCCCTTCTGCATTGCGGGCTGGTATTTGTAGTTCTTCAGCGCTTGCAACGCCGGCCACCGCAAAGAAGGAGGTCCCGACAACACTTTCATGGAAGTGACATTTCCACCCGTGTCGATGATCGCGTCGATCACCACACTTCCGGTCTCAAAGTCCCGCAAATCATCGAGCGAAGCGCTGGCCCGCTCCGATTTAATCAGCTTCGGCGGAACGTCGATGGCATCCTGGCCCAAGGCTTGGACGGAATTCCCTGTTTTCGTCGGTAGAGAATGAATCGATGTCGTCCTAGCTAACGAAGCGGGAGGTGTGTTTCTCTCTCTCGCCAGCGGCTTCTCCACAACTGCGGTGGGCGCGGAGGAGAAGCCCTTCTCAAGGCCACTCGCGGCTTTCCTGGGAGCGTCACTCGGCAACCCCGCGCTGGGCGATGTCCCGTCGATCGATGACCCATTGCTCAAAGTCGGGGCAATAGTCGCCGGAGCGTGCGTCGCTGATACCGGAGTCGTGACGCCGCCTGCCCATGAGGAAACGGAGATCTTTTTGGGTTGGTGTATCGCAGGGAGCCACCCCTTGTACCATGCCGTGCCGATTAATACCCCCAGCATGGCACTCAGAATTGCCAGCCGAAGCACTCCCGCCCGAAATCCCGGCGTGAATTCCCCGCGCGCCCGGAAGGACCGCTTGCGCAGTGGCAGCGACTTGCGAAAAACCAGAGTCGGTTTGGGCGCCGGCCTTTGCTCCGCCGGAGGCACCCAGGTGGGCTCTATCTCGGCATCAAGCGGCAAGGCTTGCAAGAGCGGGCCCGTAGTTTGCGCATAGGCAACGGTTGCACTCGGCTCCGCTTGCGGTTCCGGCGAAGCTGCCGAAGAAGGTGCCGCAGGAGCATTGGGAGTTGGCGTTACTGCGGAAGACAGCGCTGGTTCCGCCGGGGTTTGAAGCAGGTTTAACTGGCTTCGCAGCGCTTCGACTTCTTTCTTGAGCGCTTCCACGTCCGCCGCGCTTGGAGGCGGGGCAGCCTCATCGAGTTCATCTTCCGTCGTTTCGGCGGATGCAATCAATTCGGCGGCCGCCGCTTCTTTCGCGTCCTTGGGCAGCAGTGCCGTCGCCGCCGAGAGTGCCGTCCCCCAGAATCCTCGCACTGCTTCAGTGAATTCCAGCTCCACGTAACACTCGGTCGGGCGGTAAATGCGCTTTCTTATCACTTGCGTGACCACTTCACGCTTTGATTCTTCGTTGGTCAGGAAGAGGAGTTGTCCAGGGGTCACCGCGGCCGCTAGCCGGATCACCCCGCCCTTTTCAAAGACCAGCACGGTGGTGGTGTTTTCGGCAAATAAATCGCGCTCTTCCGAGAAATTTCCCACCCTCGCGCCGGTGACCTTAACCCGTATTTCGCGAGCCAGGGCGTTGACCTTTGGAAGAGGCTTCGTTTTCAGTGGTGCGGCAGCCTCCCCGTCGGGCGTCACAATTGCCTCGCTAGCCGAGCCGCTTGGCTCCTTCGCGGTTCTGGTCGTTATTTCCGATGAGGAACCCCGCCCGTTTGTGTCTTCTTGGTGTAAATCGACGGGAAACTCCTCGGGCGACGAGTTTGAAGCTGCCTGTGAAGGCAACACTGTTGAAGAGGTTCTGTCCTCTGCGGAAGACAAATCCGTTGTCCTTTGCGCGCTGGGGCGACCGAGCGCCACCCCGCGGATGGAATCTGGCCGCGGACAGCTGCCTCAAACAAGCGCAGCTCGACGATCATACTATCTTTTCACTCGGCCTAGCCCACTCTCCATAGTACCAACGTACTGGAGTGCGCAAACAACATACCAAAAAAATCTTTGAAATCCGGGCAGCGCGGGCGAGCGCGAGAGAAACTGGTCAGCCCTTTCCAACCATGGCCGCCTCAAACCGCCAAAGAACGTGCGATTCGAAAGCCGTAGTCGGTGTATTGGAACTGCGGCGGAATGCTCGAGCGCGCCGCGTTTCGACTCGCCTTGACGTGATGCCTCCAGGACCCCCCGCGCGAAGCCTTTCGCGTGCCATCGATTGGTCCTTGCGGATTTCGATTGGGAGAGTAGCGGTAATAGTTCGCGTCATACCAATCGGCGCACCATTCGTGCACGTTGTCTCCCATGTTCGAGAGTCCGTATGCGTTCGCGGCAAAGAGACCGACTGGCTCCGGCCCACTTTTCCACCGGTTTGCATAATCGGGGAGCGAGTCCGGCGGTGAATCTCCCCAAGGATACGCCGATCCCTCGACGCCTCCGCGCGCTGCGCTTTCCCATTCGGCCTCCGTCGGCAAACGATACCGCTTGGCGGTAATTCCGCTCAGCCAATCGCAATAAGCTGCGGCTTCATGCCAGGACACGGCAACCACCGGCATTTTCGGGTGATTGAAATTCGGATCGGTCCAACAGGGGGGCGCGGAAGCACAGGTCGCGGCAAGAAAGCACTGATACTCAGCGTTGGTCACCTGATACGCGGCCAATTCGAAGGAATCGACCCACACGCGATGGAGTGGCTTCTCGTCATCGCGCCCAGTTTCGCACCCCATCCAGAACCACTGCTCCGGGATACGAACCATAACGGGTTCGGTGAAGCGCCATCCCGGGTCGCTCAGCTTTGTTGATACCGCGGTCACGCTGTTGTTTCTCCCACGCGTTGAGTGTCGAACCATCTTCCCATCTTCAGATGCCTGTGATTCTTCCGGAGTCGTCCACGTCAATCGATGCGGCTCGAGAAACCTTGGGCAGGCCCGGCATCAGCATCATGTTGCCCGAAATCACCACGACAAACCCCGCGCCGGCGGAGAGTGACGCGTTGCTTACGCTTAGGGTCCAGCCTCTGGGTGCCCCGAGCAGCTTGGGGTTGTCGGACAAAGAATACTGGGTCTTGGCCACGCAAACGGGCAGTTTTCCATACCCCCAATCCGCAAACTGTTTCAAGTTCGCGTTGGCCACGTCTGAGAATTTCACGCTGTCCGCTCCGTAAATGTTTCGCGCCACTCTGGTGATTTTATCGATGAGCGGCTCATCGAGCGAATACAAGGCATGCAATCCGGGCGAAGGGTTTTTCTCGATGGTCTCGACCACTCTTTCCGCCAGTTCTTTCGCTCCCGGTCCTCCCTTCGCGTAACCCTCCGAGAGCGTTGCGCTAAGATCGCGCTCCCCGCAATAGGCCGCCAATCGCGTTAATTCGGATTCCGAATCGTCCGGAAAGCGATTAATAGCAACCACGATCGGCACGCCAAATTTCTTCAGGATTTCCATATGTTTTCCGAGATTGGGCAACCCGCGTTCGAGGTCCCCTTCTCCCTGGTTCTTCATGCTCCGTACCGTCGTGACCAATACCGCCGCCGAAGGCACGATGCCCGACTGCGGCATGACGATGTCGAAGTATTTCTCCGCGCCCAGATCGGCTGCAAATCCGCATTCGTTGACCACGTAATCGGCCAGGCGCAGTCCCATCTCCTGGCAGATGACGCTGCTCGTGCCGTGGGCGATGTTTCCGAAGGGGCCAGCATGGACAAAAGCAGGCGTGCCGTCGGTAGTTTGCACCAGGTTGGGAAGAATCGCTTCATTCAAAAGTGCCATCATGCTGCCGGTGGCAGCCAAATCCCTGGCGCGAACCGGTTTTCCGTCTCGCGTCACGCCGACAACGATGGCATCCAGTCGTTTGCGGAGGTCCTGGCGGTCTTTCGCAAGCGCGACAATGGCCATAATTTCCGAAGCGGCAGTAATGATGAATCCGCCCTGTCGTCCCGCGCCCGGTCTTTTTGAGTCCAGGGAAAGCGTGATGTGGCGCAGCGCGCGGTCGTTCATGTCCAAAGCGCGCGGCCAGGATATCTGGTTTGGATCGAGGTGCAGATCATTGCCATGGAAGAGATGGGCGTCCACTAGCGCCGCGAGCAAATTGTGGGCCGAGCCGATGGCGTGGAAATCACCATTGAAATGAAGATTGATTTTCGAGCTCGGCTCGATTTGAGAAAGTCCGCCACCGGCCGCGCCGCCTTTCATTCCGAACACCGGGCCGAGCGATGGCTCACGCGAAGTAATAACCACCCGTTTGCCGATATGCGCAAGCCCTTGCGTCAGGCTGATGGAAGTGACGGTTTTGCCTTCACCGGCGGCCGTAGGGGTCGTAGCCGTGACGACGATAAGTTTGCCGCGGCGCTCGAAGGCGGGATCGGAAAGAAGTTCGAGTCGCACTTTGCCGCTGTCCGAGCCAATCTGCTCGAGATATTTATTAGGAAGGTTGAGTTTGCGCGCTACCGCTTGAATCGGGAGAGGAGTATTTGACATAGAGAGTTGTGGGGCATGGGCGCCAAACACTTCCAAGCGCGGAGAAAAAGATTAGCACAGGTTTGATACACGCCTCAAAATTACGGCCCGCGGCGCACCCCGGGCATGTCCTTTTCTTCCTGCATCGACAACAGCGCTAGCGTGTCGGCTCAAGATCCAGCTTTTGAATACGCCAGTTGAGAAGTTCCGCAACGAACAGCTGGTTCTCGCCGGGACAAGCAATTTCGTGGATCCAGCCAAACTGGCCAAGCTGTTTGCCGGACTTGCCGAGAACCCCGAGAACTTTGCCGTCGAGCGTTAGCTTGTAGATGCGGCCCGGAAAAGCGTCTGATGCGTAGAGAACTTGATTTGGCCCTGGCGTAATGCAGATCGCCCAGGGCGCGCCGGGCGACATTGTGCCGGCCGTGGATGTGGGCTTATTGCCAATGGCCGGGCGGGCATTGGCGGGAGCGGGCACGTCAATGGTGAACTGGCGGAGAAATTTTCCGGCCGTGTCGAAAACCTGGATGCGGCGGTTGCCCCGATCGGCGACGTAGATATTATCACTCCCATCGACGGCGATGCTGTGCGGTGTGTTGAATTGGCCCGGCCCGGCCCCGGGCTCGCCCCAAGACATCAGCCAGTTGCCCTCCGTATCCACTTTAGCGACTCGCGAATTGACGTAGCCGTCGCTGATGTAGGCGTTCCCGGCGGAGTCCCAGGCAACGTCGGTCACCTGGCGAAACATGCCGTCCACCGGCGGCAGCGGTGGCTTGACATGCTTCAGCGGCTCGGTACCCTCGTCGGAAGCCTCTTGCTTGCGGCCGAACACCAGCGAGACCCTACCGGCAGGGCTGAACTTGATCACCATGTCCGAGCCCTTGTCCGTCACCCAAACATTGTCCTCTTTGTCGACTTTCACGGTGTGCGCAAAGGACCAGGCATAAAGGTTGTGCCCGATTTCGCGCAGGAATTTCCCGTCGGGAGCGAATTCCAGCAGTTGTGCAGCCGCCGCGGCATAGGCAGGTCCGGTGGTGTTGCCCCGGGAAAACACAAAGACATGGCCCTTCGAATTGACCGCCACGCCGGTGACTTCGCCAAGATACATGTCCGCCGGGAGTTGCAGAAAATCTGGAGCCGAGTGAAAGCGAATTTCCGGCGGCTGCTGAGCGAAAGCAGGCGCCGCGAACACGAGCGCCCAGGCAACGAACAACTGTCTCATCGGATCCGACCTCCTCGGCGCCCCGCATCATACGCGCGTTTACGCCGTCAGTCTCCGGTCAACACTTTGTATTGCGCTGCGGTTAGAGGAACCACGGAAAGGCGGCCCTGCCGGACCAGCGGTGAACCGGCGAAGAGCTTATTGGACTTGATTTGCGCCAGCGTCGTGGGTTTCGTTAGAGGTTTTCCTGCCTTGATGGTGACCACGGGATTTTTGGGATTGGAATGGTCCACGGAAACCACGGTGGCGGTGCCGACGGCGGTTTTTTGATCGCCGGTTTCGTAGATGATGAGTCGCGTGCCGGGTGCCATTTCGCGAAGGTTTCTGAGCGCCACGGGATTTGAAACGCCATCCCACTCGGTAACCTTGTCGCGTTGCAGATCGGCAAAAGAGTATTCGGAAGGTTCGGTCTTGAGCAGGTAGTCTGGGGCCATGAGCGCGCCGCCTTTTCGGAACGAAGTGCGCCGTTATTCTACACGCCCGGCGGATGTCGGCTCAACTCCAGCGATTATCCGGGTATCGTCCAGGTGTTATCCGGGGGAGTTCGCATTCTTCGTTTGCTCTGTCAACCTGCTCGTGGTTTTTCATTGACCTTGCAACTGCCCCTGAGTATATTTTTCTTTGGTCCCTTTGGAGGCTTGATGACGCGCTCGCGCGTGCTCGAAGGCTTTGTAACTCCTCGTGCTTTCCTTGCTATTTTGCTCTTGCCGACGCTTTTGACTCCTCCCCTCTGGGCCGCTCCGTCCGCTGCGCTGGGAACCGTGGTTTCCGCCAATCGTGCTCGTGTGGGCGACGCCGGCACTTCTGTGGGGGCAACCGTCTTTAGCGGTGATCGCCTGAGCACGGACAACGTGGGTACAGTGCAAGTACGAGTTCCTGCGGCGCGCTTGCTTCTGTCCAGTTCAAGTATCGCCATGCTGGCCCAAGAGCAAACCGGCCCTTCGGCCACGCTCACCGCCGGGACCGCAACGTTCTCCACGGCGAATTCGAAAGCTTTCGCCCTGCACGTGGCCACCGCGGTCGTCCGACCGAACACCGACGAACCCACCGTCGGGAGAGTAACGGTATTGGGTCCCAAAGAGCTCATTGTGAAGAGCGTCCGCGGCTCCCTGCAGATTGCGGTGGAAGATGATGTTCGTGAAATTCCTGAGGGCGCTGCCTATCGCGTCGTTCTGGACCCGAATGCTCCGCCACCGCCGGGCCCGCGCGGCGCCGGAACAAAAGGCATGGGCGGACCTCCCATCAAGGGCGCCAAGAGCAATTTCATCTGGTACGCGATCGCCATCACCGGCGCCATAACGGCCTATGTAATTTCTGAAGTCTGGGAAAGTCCCTACAAGCCTTAGTCCGTCTTCCGGAAACGCACTGCCGCAAGCGATATATACAAGTCGACGGTCACGCCCTCGTTGTTGCTCTGCTCTCCGGCAATATCAGCGCTCTTCACGCTTGCCAGAAATTGCTGCTTGGTGCTGAGGGCACAGAGCGATTCTAGCCTAAGCTGAGACGGTTCGAAGGAACGGGCAAAAACCGCGCCCGCGTCTTGAAGACCCAGGTTCCGGCGCGCGCTTACATCAGTTCTTCAATAAAGCCGCGGGCCACATCGGGAGGCACTCGCGGATCGCGATGCACGAGCGGGCCTTCGTTCAGGACCGGCTCTGCCGCATGCAACGCAGGCACGTCGGTACGCTCAAAGAATCGCCCGATGGGAATTTCTTCCCCCCAAAGCAGTGACTTCTCCATCGCGGCAGTCCAGTCTGTTGCGTCGTAGGTCGAGTCATCCTCGAGTTTTTTCACGCGCGGGCGGTACCACTGGTAGGTATTGTCGTGATTATAGGTTACGCAAGGACTGAATACATCGAGAAACGAGAAGCCTTTGTGTTCGATGCCCCGCTTGATCAGGTCGGTGAGATGTTTTTGGTCGCCGCTGTAGCCGCGCGCCACAAAAGTAGCGCCCGCGGCTAGCGCCAGCGAAATAGGGTTCACGGGCGCTTCGATATTGCCGAACGGCATGCTTTTCGTCTTCATTCCCATGCGGCTCGTCGGCGAGGTCTGGCCGGTGGTGAGTCCGTAAATCTGGTTGTCCATCACGATGTACAGCAGGTCCACGTTGCGCCGCATGGTGTGAACGAAATGGTTGCCGCCGATGCCGAAACCGTCGCCGTC
>Ga0126381_100008316_pt1 | contig 11592 bp, 9 predicted proteins | sample PanSoiMetPlot_28_FD_96465 | JGI IMG/M metagenome (GOLD analysis project Ga0126381, IMG submission 96465) | Tropical forest soil microbial communities from Panama - MetaG Plot_28 | ecosystem: Environmental > Terrestrial > Soil > Tropical forest > Bulk soil | place: Panama | collected 2016-02-17 | reverse complement strand
GGGCGTTGCCAATATCTTGGGGTTTAACTTCTCAGGGTTTTTCGCGTGGTGGCTCTGGCGCACGATTTACCTGAGCAAGCTCCCGCGATTTGAGAAAAAACTGCGCGTGGCATTTGACTGGACGCTTGACCTGATCTTTTCGAAGGACTTCGTGCAATTTCTGGATATCCGTGCGCCTATGGTCTCGCGGCCAGAGGAAGGTGCCCCATCGCAACAATCGAAGTGGCAGCAACCCGAACTGCACGACGCTTTGCGAGCTGAATCCCAGGGTCAAGTTTTTTCGTGAGGGCGATACGGCACACGGATTGTCAAGAACTTACTTTCACAGCAAAGTTGAGGAGAATTGAATATGAACACCACTCTTAGTCCAATAGCTCATCCCAAAGATTTCTTCCGGAGCATTGCCTTCGACTTGCCAGGACGATTAGCAGTCGCTCGCTGGACTCCCATTCCGTTACGCCTGATCGTTGGTTTTGGATTCATTGAGCATGGTCTCGCCAAGCTATCGAAGGGACCCGACGCGTTCGCCGCTATCCTGCAGGCTTTGGCCGTGCCTGCGCCACATTTCATGGCGTGGGTCACGATAGTGACCGAACTGCTCGGCGGCTTAGCCATACTACTGGGTGGGTTCGTTTCTCTGGCCAGTTTGCCGATGGCCGCACTCTTGTTAGTGGCAATTTTTACTGTGCATCTGCCCTATGGTTTCAGCTCGATCAAGCTTCTGGCCGTGACGTCATCTGGCGCGCAGTTTGGGCCGGTTGGCTATGAATGCAACTTGTTATATCTCGCTTGTCTCTTGGCCCTGGTCTTGGGCGGTCCTGGGCCGCTAGCGATCGACAATTATTTCAAGCAGAGGCAATAGCGCACGAATGCACCGGACGGACATGCCGTTAAGACTGCCTCACCTGGCTCTTAGGAAGTTCGTTCAAGATGACAGCAAAGAGGGGATACTCGCGGTAATTATCAGGCCCTATGGAGGTTCCTGGGTTTATTGCATCGCAGTTGGTCGGCGCCACGGCGGTAACAATCGTGCTCCGATAGGAGGAGATATGAAGCGATTAGAAGGGAAAGTGGCAGTGGTAACGGGCGGGAACAGTGGTATAGGACTGGCAACGGCGAAGCGCCTTCAGCAGGAAGGGGCGAGGGTGGCTATCTCGGGTCGGAGCAAGAAGACCCTGGATGAAGCAGTCAAAACGATTGGCAACGGGGTGTTGGCTATCCAAGCTGACGTTGCGAAGCTCGCAGACTTGGACAAGCTCTATACGGAGGTCTCGGAAAAGCTTGGCAAGATTGATGTTCTGTTTGTGAACGCCGGAATTGCGAAGTTCGCGCCGCTGGCGAACACATCGGAGAGCACGTATGACGAACAATTTGATATCAATACGAAAGGTGCATATTTCACGATTCAGAAAGCAATCCCTCTCCTAAACGATGACGCTTCGATCATTCTGAACACCAGCGTTGCCGATATTCAAGGTCAAATGAATACTAGCGCCTATTCAGCAACCAAAGCAGCATTGCGCTCGTTCGCGCGAACGGCGGCCGCGGAACTGGCCGAGCGAGGCATCCGCGTGAACACAGTCGCTCCTGGGCCAATCGTCACTCCGATTTTCGGGAGGATCGGATTGCCAAAAGAAGCAGTCGACGAATTTGGGAAGAAAATCGTGGCGAAGGTACCGCTGAAGCGATTCGGGCAGCCCGAGGAAGTTGCAGCCACTGTAGCGTTTCTTGCGTCCCAGGACGCCTCGTACATCACTGGCGTTGAGATCAACGTGGACGGTGGACTTGGGCAGATCTAAGGAGTGAAGTCCTTATATAGGTAAAGGCCGCCGGCATTAACCTCTCGGGATTGATCGAGGACGCCGGCGGCCGTCCGATCTCCACTGCTTATTGCACAACGAATACATTTGCACCCACGGGTCGATCACCAATGGGTTGGCTTGGCCGAGAGTAAGCACGAGAGTCTCGAGCTTCGTTGAATCGGCTTGCCTTCCAACCGTTTCGGTCGCTGCCGCATCAACTCCCAAGCGGAGGATTTACTGCCCGTGAAGCGGGTTATCAAAGGTGTGCACATCGTTCCGATGGGGTTTGCAAACGCCTTCTTGATCGAGGGCGACGACGGGTTGACGCTGATTGACGCCGGTTTTCCCCGGAAAGCTTTCGGAATAAGTACGCCGGACATCCAGAGGAAGTGCATCAACTGGGATCCGCAGCTTAGTTTCGGAGATCGATTCATATTAGCCGACCTCCCAATACCAATCCCCGCTCGGTGTGTGGTTTGGCGATTTGGCGCAAACGCGAGCTCTCCCCGATGTGCGCATTAGCAGGAAATGCCGTGTTCCGCACTGGGTGAGATCCGGCAAACCAGATATTGGTCTTGAGGTGGGTGTTTTGGGACTGCACTTCAGAACGCCCGCTGGGGCTTTCCTTCTCTCAGAGTTTCCAGCTTTACCGGCCTGTCCGTGCCACCAGTAAAGTAGACGTAAGCTGTTATCGCTTTGAGGCATTCGACCGGCGGGATCGCTTAGTGATTGCGCTCTTCGGCAATCGCGGAACAGCCTGAACCCCTGCCCAAAGCGTTGCGATCGTTTGCTCGACTACGAGAGTCTGGTCGGGCCGGTCAGGCACAACCCCTTGGATGACCATGAGCGTAGCGAGCCCGAAGATCGTGTACCACCAGGGTGTGGGCTACCACTAAGTCATCCCTACTTGGCAATCCTTCATCCTTGGCAACATCGAAAAAGAGCTGTACAAAACGTTGGAACAGAGGTCTACCAATGTCGTCGATATATTGTCCAGCGCGGATGCCGTTGTGGTTCTCCGGTCCAAAGAAGACGTTGCGGAACTATTGTGGATGGGCAGTGCGGGCCAGGTTGTATCGTCGCTGTTCAACCTGCTCAGGTGCGACAATTCCTGAAGGAATGCTCATCATTAATAGCAATCCCTCAAGCAGACGGATGACTGACTGCGACTCACTCGAACTATTGCGGCTTGATTGGAATTTCCCGAGGTCTGTGGGCCTAATGTGGGCCAAACTCGGCGGATCCAGCCGGCCTAGCGGCTGAATGACTCTCTAGTGTTTCGCTAGGTGTACCGCCAAGCGGTTAATCTCAGCCAGGGCGTCTGGTTGTTCGAGCTAAATCCCGAGTGCCGTTCGGATCGTTGCAGACACCAAGTTCCTCGAATAGAGAACGATGATCGTGGTTGCGAATATGAACTGAACGGCGCGATAGAGATCACTGTGCCCCTTCCAGTCCCTCAATGCTTCTGTTAGACGGCTCCTACCAAAATGGAATGCAAGCGAAATTCGCTGACTTGCGTTTCTTATTGCAGACATTACATGCATACCCTGGGAAGCGACTGTTTGGTGGAAACTCTCGGCAGTTTGAGCGGCCGAGCGGGACGCGAATCCGAGCGCAATGATGCTGGCTTCTGCAATCAGGCTGCGTAGCGACTTCTCATCCGCATAAGCAAGAACCAGCAGTTCGGGAGAATCCCGTCTGCTACAGGTTCGAATGATCCCGTACTGAACATCGGGGCAATTCGCGAACGATTTCATGGCGCCACTTCCATCGGCTGAGAGTTCAGCCCGACGAGCAATTACGATTACGCCACATGCGCAGGGACAAGACCATTGGACAAACGTATGGACCGTACCAAAGGAGGAAGTGGGGATCGTCCTGCGGCGTTCAACAACTAACGGCAAATGCCCTTATGGGATTGCTCAGAATTGGAGCTTCAGGGCGAGTTGGATCGAGCGCGGTCCGCCGATCTGGTACAGAGGATTGAGGCCGCCGCTCTGGCCGCCGCTGCCTAGGGAGTTATTTAACATCTGCGTCGCTTGTCCAAATTGCGGAGAACTGAGGTAATTGATCGGGCTGCCAAAGTTCGGGTGATTCAGGATGTTGAAGAAATCTCCTCTCGCCTGAAGCGAAAGTCGTTCGGTGAATCGGAACTGACGGCGCAGGGTGATGTCCCACTGTGTGGCGCCGAAGCCGCGCAGAGCATTGCGTCCAAGATCGCCTTGCGCGGTGGCGGGCACTGGGGTGGTGAAAGCCGCTGGGTTGATGGCCTTGCCCCCGGGTGCACCCGAAAAATAAAGATAGAACGGCATATTGGTCACGACATCCGGGCGCTGCACGCTAGAGGCGCCCGCCAATACAGATCCCGGATACGGATTCTTGCCCGTTACCACATTCACGACGGGAGCGCTGCGGGCGTAAATGATGGAATCAGTGGACCAGCTTCCGAAAATTTGCTGCAGCATTCCGCCGCCCGGAGCAGGAATGTCGTAGGAAATGGCGCCAGAAAATGTGTTCCGGATGTCGAAATCGGATGGGGCGCGTTCAGAGAACGACTGGGCCAGCGGAACGTTCTGGTAGTTCGCATCCGAAGAAACATCGTCGATCGAATGGCCCCAAGTATAGGAGAGTAGCGTCTGCAAGCCGTGCGACAGCCGGTGGCGATATTGCGCTTGGAGCGCGTCGTAGTTAGAGGTTCCGTGATTGCTGAGCAGATCGAACTCGCCCGTGAAGTTCGGCCCCGGCGCAATATAAATGTCTTTTCTCATCAGCTTGCGCCCCCCGGCGCCCACATATGTAAGCGTTAGGACATCGGCGTTCGTTATGCTCTGCTCGACCGCGCCGTTCCACTCGTACGTCCTCGGCAACAGGTGATTTGGATCGATTACCGACATCACCGCCGCGGGAGGATTAGTTGTAAAAGGTGGAGGGGCAGCAGCGCTGGGAGTCAGAGGAAATGAAGTGTTCAATATAGGGGGCTTTGCCTGATTGTAGGGAAAGCTGATCATTGCATTCGTGATATCGGAATATCCGAGATCATAGAAGATGCCGGCGCCAGCTCTGAGCACTAAGTTCGGACGCGCCTGCCAGGCCAAACCTAGCCTTGGTGCAAAATTGTCTTTTTTCGGATTCCAGAGTGGAGTTCCACGCGGCGCGATGGTTGCAGTCGAGAGGTCGCTTACCTCATTTACGGTAAACGGAGGAGTGCCGTTGGGCGACGAAGGCGATGTGTTGTAGTCCCAGCGCAGTCCATACGTGACGGTTAAGTTGTGCGTGAGACTCCACGTGTCTTGCGCGACGAGACCCCAATTCGAAATCACCATCTGGACATCAGGGCTCCGCGAAGCCACGAGCGCCTCAGGCATTGAATTGGCCTGAACGTTCGCCAGAGAGCCGAACACATACTCCAATTGGTAGGTAAGAGATCCTTCTTCCGGGTTGAGGCGCCGATAGTCCACGCCGAATTTCATTCGATGTGATCTTGCACTCCAGGAAAGACTGTCGGTGACGTTGATCTGATGTTGCCGGTTGTCGGCGATCTTGCCCACATAGTACTTGAGCCCGAACGGATTGAAGTCTCCGAAAAACGCAAGAAAGCCGTTGCTTGAAGATTGACCGGGCGGAAACAAGACTGAATCAGGCGGTGCTACGGCGCCAGCGAAGTTGTCCATAGTCAGAAAACTCTGGCCGTGACTCAAGCTGTAATTGAAGCGGAGTTCGTTGATCGCATGCGCTGTAATCGTTTCATCCCCGCCCACGGTCACAGCCTGCGTGCGGGCTCTCGTATGATTGAGATTGCTGTAAGCCGTCTGGAACCTGCCGCCGGCACGCTGAACAGTGCTTGATGGCGCACTGCTGTACCTGCCAAATAGTGTCACTCTCCGCGACAGCACGTAATCGCCCCGCCCGCTGTATGAGTCCAGCGATGCTGGATCAGAATATCCGGCTGCAAATGCTGCTGTTCCAGCTGGGCAGTTGGGGCAGTTGCCGCCGGTCGGCTCTGGAAAGGCATTGAGCAGCGGCTGGACAGCCACGGGCGCACTCTGCCGCGCCGCCAGTGAGGGAACGTACGCGTTTGCAATCTGTGGCTGGCGTACTCGCAAACCTTCGTATGAGCCGAAGAAGAACAGCTTGTCCTTTATTATTGGGCCGCCAAGCACGCCGCCGAAATCGTTCTGCCGCAGCGCCGGCTTTTTGAGGCCCTTGTCGTCGGCGAACCAGTCATTCGCGTCGAGTATGTCATTGCGGAAGTATTCAAACGCAGTGCCGTGAAACGCGTTCGTTCCGGATTTTGTCACCACGGAGACCTGCGCTCCGGGCGTGCGTCCAAACTCGGGAGCGAAGGTCGACGTCTGGATGCGGAACTCCTGCAACGCATCGAGTGAAACCAGATTGCTGAAGCCGCCAAACGCGTTCGTAGCGGGAAGCTGGCCCGTCCCGCCCTGACCAAAACTGGAAACGGGCGTACCCAGATTCGCGCTGACCCCATCCACGGTGAAGTAATTCGCGTCCGGCCGCTGGCCGTTCACACTGAACTGACCTTCTTCGAAGAAATTGCTGCTTACCAGCACCACTCCTGGCGTGAGGTTGACCAGAGCGCTGAAGCTGCGGCCATTCAGCGGCATGTTCTCCACGAACCGGTTATCAATGAGAGTGCTCACGGTTGCGTCGGATGTATTGAGCAGAGGCGCACCGGATACCACCCGGATCGTTTCGGACGCAGGCCCGACGGGCATCGCGAAGTCGATGTCTAGAACATCCTGGACATGCAGGATGACATCTGGTTTGACCAGTGTTTTGAAATCGTCCTTCTCAACTTCAATGCGATAGCGTCCAGGCGGAAGATTCGTCACAGAGTATTCGCCGATCGCATTGGTTTCCGCTTGATACCGAGCGTTTGTGTCCAAGCTCACCACGGTGATTTCGGCAGCGGCGATTCGAGCTTTAGATGTATCGGTTACGCGGCCGAAGAGGGAAGCGTTCGTGGATTGGCCGCAGAGCACTCCAGTGAATGCAAGAAGACAGGCGGCCTGAAGGAATGATCGAAGCACACTGTCTCCTCAAGACTCTAGGACAAAAGGGTGCTCCCTTCCTTGAGAGTCGTCAATTAGACTTTGGTACGACTTGCGCGGTTGATGACGACCGACCGTTGGGGATGCGATAAGATGTGGGGCACTGAACGTATGTGGGGGATGAGTGAGACATCCTGTCGCGCTAACGGCGGCGCTCTCTTTGTTCCTGCTGGCGTCGTATGTCTGCGCTCTTGCGCTCGATCCGTCCTTGGATATAAGTCAGTATGCGCACACGGCATGGAAGGCGCGCGACGGATTCGCCAAAGGGCAAATCGGGGCGATTGCCCAGACTCCCGACGGATACCTCTGGCTGGGTACGGATCTTGGTTTGATTCGCTTCGACGGTCTTCGTGGCGTTCCGTGGCAACCCTCTGGCTTGGAGCAACTCCCCAACAATTTCATAACGGACCTGCTGGTCGCGCGCGACGGCACTCTTTGGATTGGCACGTTGAAGGGGCTTGCCAGTTATAAGGAGGGCAAGCTCACACAATATCCAGAGATTGCGGGAATCCCTAGTGGTTTGATTTTGGAAGATCACGAGCAAACCATTTGGGTTGGAACTCGGGAGCCGATGAAGGCCAAGCTCTGCGCCATCCGTGATGGGAAGGTCGAGTGCCACGGGGCAGGGACTTTCGGCAATTTCGTTAGTCCTTTATATCAGGATCACGGCGGTAATCTTTGGGCCTCGAGTTCGACAGGGCTATGGCGATGGGTGCCCGGTCCTCCGAAACGCTACGAGCTTCCGAATAGCGTAACCTCGTATGCCCTAGCCGAGGACGACTCCGGCGCGTTGCTCATGGGCACGGCTGATGGGCTGAAGCATCTTGTCGCTGGGAAAATTGAGAACTATCCGTTAGCTGGGGTCAGCGGTCACTTTACGGTCATCAAGTTCCTCCAAGCCCACGATGGCAGCCTGTGGATCGGCACGACTCAAGGTTTATTGCACTTGCACCATGGCAAAATCGATCGATTCGCCACAGTTGACGGCCTCTCTGGCGATTTCATCAACAGAATTTTCGAGGATCGGGAAGGCAGCATTTGGGTCGCTACGGCGAGTGGTATCGACCGATTTCGTGAATACGCGGTCCCCGCAATTTTGCGAAACCAGGGTCTTTCAACTTCGACCGCCGGCTCGGTTCAAGCCACGCCGGATGGAGGCACTTGGATCGCTACAGCGGACGGATTGAATCGGTGGGTGAACGGCCGTCTTATCTTTTATCGCGCCAAAAACCTGATGAGCCAAAACAGTCGCGCGGATAAAATAAAACTTAACGCGAGCGGCGCGGCAAGCGAAATTGCAAACAGCGGACTTGTGGGTGCTCCTCAGTCCCTTGGGCTCGATGACGAAGGACGATTGTGGGTTTTGACAAGTGACGGTGTGTTCTATCTCGAGCGCAGCAAATTTGTTCGCGTCTCAGGTGTTCCCAGCGGATACATATTTTCCATTGCCGGAGACGGACACGGAAAAGTTTGGATACTCCAAGTCGCCCGTCTCCTTTATGGGAGTCCCAATTCACAGATCCACCAGATTCCATGGTCCCAGTTCGGCCAAAGAACCGGTCGAACGATGCTCCCTGATAGCGAGTCAGGCGGCGTATGGCTCGGCTTTTACGAGGGTGGCGTAGTTTATCTGAACGATGGCATGGTCGTTCACTCCTACGGCGCCGCCGACGGGCTCGCCGACGGCCGTGTCAATCACTTACGCCTAGGCCCAAGTGCGGGGTTATGGGCTTCGACCGAAGGCGGGCTCAGCCGAATCAAGGATGGGCACATCGCGACGATGGCGCAGAAAAACGGCCTGCCCTGCGATGAGGTCCATTGGTCGATGGAAGATGAGGACCACGCTGTCTGGTTGTATATGCCCTGCGGCCTTGTTCGGATCGCCCGCTCTGAACTGGATGCATGGATCAATGACCCAAACTACGTTCTGAAGACAGCGGTTTTCGACAATTCCGATGGAGTAGGTAGCATTGGCGTTTATGGCTCAGCCGGGCCGCATGTGACGAAGTCTCCGGATGGAAGAATTTGGTTCGTGCCCCGCGACGGCGTCAACGTGGTCGATCCTCGTCATTTGCCGCTCAACAAAATTCCGCCGCCGGTGTACGTCGAGCAGATTACGGCAGACGGCAGAACCTACGATATGGCACAAGGGTTACACCTGCCGCCGCGCGTCCAGCACGTTGATATTGACTACACGGCACTGAGCCTGGTGTTGCCGGAAAGGAACCAATTCCGCATCAGGCTCGAAGGATACGACCGCGATTGGCGGGACGTTGGTAATCGTCGGCAGGCGTTTTACACCAACCTTCCGCCACGCAACTACACCTTCCGCGTAATAGCCTGCAATAACAGCGGTGTGTGGAACGAGGCGGGCGCGACGCTGGACTTCGTTATTCCTCCGGCTTGGTACCAGACGAACTGGTTCCGGGCGGCATGTGTGGTGGCGTTTCTGTCGATGCTCTCGGGGATCTATGAACTGCGAGTACGGCAACTGGCAGCTCAGTTCAACATGCGTCTCGACGAACGGGTGAATGAGCGAACGCGGATTGCGCGGGAGTTGCACGACACCCTGCTGCAAAATTTTCAGGGACTCTTGCCACGCTTTCAGGCTGCTCTATATATGTTGCCGGAGCGGGTGATAGAAGCTCGCAAAACGCTCGAGGCCGCCGTCGACAAGGCATCGGAAGCGATCACCGAGGGCCGCAATGCGGTGAAAGGCCTGCGGTTATCGACGGTCGAGAAGAACGACCTTGCCGTGGCGGTTCGCACGCTTGGGGAAGAACTGGCCGTCGCTGCAGTCAACCAGTCCTCACCCACCTTCGAGGTGGCGGTGTTAGGAACACCACGGAGTTTACACCCGATCCTGCGAGATGAAGTTTATCGATTAGTGGCTGAGGCGCTGCGGAATGCCTTCCGCCATGCGCACGCGCGAAAAATTGAAGTCGAAATTCGATACGGCGAGAGAGAATTCCGGTTGCAGGTGCGAGATAACGGTAGGGGAATTGATCCGTCTGTTCTCAGTGGAGATGGACGTGCGGGACACTATGGCCTGCACGGAATGCACGAACGCGCCAAGATTGCGGGGGGCAAACTGAACGTTTGGAGCGAACTCGACAGTGGCACCGAAGTTGAGCTCAGCATTCCGGCGATGCGGGCATACACTCAGCCGCCTCGACGTCTACGGTTGCTCCAGAAGCTTTCCAGGAAAGATAAGGATAGGCAAGAGAAAGTTGAATTGTGACCGAGCCAGTCCCAATTCGAATTTTAGTGGTGGATGATCATCCAGTAGTCCGCCAGGGCGTTGCCGTATTGGTGGGCAGTCAGTCCGACATGACCGTAATCGCCGAAGCGTCTAATGGTCGCGAGGCGATCCAACAGTTTCGCGCGCACCGTCCGGATGTCACGCTCATGGATCTGCAGATGCCAGAGATGAGCGGCATCGACGCGCTTGCTGCCATTCGCGCCGAATTTTCCGATGCAAGAATCATAGTGCTGACAACCTACGCGGGGGACGTGCAGATTCTCCGTGCTCTGAAAGGTGGGGCTCACGGTTACTTGCTCAAGAATACATTCCACAAGGAACTGATCGACGCGATTCGTGCAGTCCATGCCGGACGAAAGGCTCTTTCCCCGGAAGCCTCCTACGAACTTGCGGAGCATGCAACCACCGATGCGCTGACAGGCGCAGAAATCAGTGTGTTGCAGCTGATTGCCGCTGGCAATGCCAACAAACAGATCGCCGACCAGCTTTCGATCAGCGAGGAAACGGTAAAGTGGCGGGTCAAGAACATCCTCTCCAAGTTGGGAGCCAACGACAGGACTCAAGCCGCCATGATTGGCGTGAAGAGGGGAATCATAGAAATCTAGGTATTAAGTCCAACTGCTGAGCATTACTCGAAAGAGTGGGCCTCTCTATCTTCTTGGGGTTTCGGAGTACAGCCCGTTCATTTAGGGTGAGACCTGGATAGAGGGCCCCTTTTTCTGCGCCGACTATTTTCTACGTTCGCTCGTGGTTGGCCTGGTGTTGGCCTTTTCCTGCTGCGCCTGGTCGTTGGGATTGTTCTGATTTGGGGTGCAGTCCATAGGTTGTCCAGCAGTGCTCCCATACATGTGAGCGTTGAGCTTTCGATCGTCATCGGCGCGGCGTTGTTGTTGCTGATCGGTCTTTGGACTCCAGTAGCGGGGGGCCTGGTGGTTCTGATTGAACTCCGAAGAGTCCTCTGGAAATTAGATGATCCGTCGATCTCCATCCTTGTAGGGACGATGGCCCTTGCGCTTGCCTTGCTCGGACCGGGCTTCTGGTCATTGGACGCCCGACTTTACGGATGGAAGGTCATAAATCTTCCCCCTCAAAAGGGTAAATCTGAACCGCCAGAATAGTTTGCTCTCCGTCCGACAGAGCGCGTTCCTTTAGCGAATATAGGTCTTCTGCCCTCCCGATATAGAGCGATACACCACTTGATTTGGGGTAGCTTTCGCGCCACTTCTTGATTCAGACTGACCCCACACTCGCCGGGAACTGGGGGATGGGATATGAGTTCAGCTCCAAATTCGTTATCGCAACCCGGGAAACGCTCAGGATCTGGATCGTTGACTAAAATGGCGACGCCGAGCCGCTTGACGGAGGCGATTGCGAAGGAGCTCAACGAATGCCTCTGTGTCATCGTCATCAACACCGGTACCTGTCTGCGCATGTTGTCGGCGGATCCCCCGAATGT
>Ga0126381_100008315_pt1 | contig 11592 bp, 11 predicted proteins | sample PanSoiMetPlot_28_FD_96465 | JGI IMG/M metagenome (GOLD analysis project Ga0126381, IMG submission 96465) | Tropical forest soil microbial communities from Panama - MetaG Plot_28 | ecosystem: Environmental > Terrestrial > Soil > Tropical forest > Bulk soil | place: Panama | collected 2016-02-17 | reverse complement strand
GCCCTCGAGGTCGGCTATGGTGCGCGCCACTTTCAGGATGCGGTCATGCGCGCGCGCTGAAAGCCCTAATCGCGTAATGGCGTTTTCGAGCGTAGCGAGCTTTTGATGGACTCCCGGCTCTCCTTCACCGCATTGTCCGGAAGCCCCACAACATTGAAGTCCCGCATCCGCGCGGATCCCCACGTCCACCTCCGCTTCTTCGAGGTAGGCGTCAATCCCGTAGACCACCGCGCTCTGCGTCTTGAACAACATGGCGAGGGAAGCTCCTGGCAACCTGCCTGCCGCTGCCAGGCTTCGCAAGGATAGAACAAAATCGGCACGATACCAGCCCCTAACCTCGCCCAGGCCGAGTCCTCTCCAGGAAGCCACCCTCGCCTCTTGGAGCTTTGCTAAGCCGGCCCTGACGTCAGCAACTCCTCCAGCCGGTTGTAGCTTGCTGCCACGCCGTGCTCCATGCCGGACTTGAGCGCCATGTCGCGATGCTCTTTCGATTCAAAAAGCAGCGTCATCGTGACCGTAGTTTTGCCGCCTTCTTCGACAAAGTCCGTAGTGACCAGCGATTCGCTGGGTGCTCCGTCCATGACTTCGGTATGGACGACACGGCCCGGGCTGATCTCTCGGGCAACGCCTCCCGTGCCGAACTGATGCCCCGTTTCCGTGTTGCGCCACTCGTAGCGGAAGCGATCACCCGGCTTGGTCGCCACATTGCACACCACCATCTCCCAACCCGGAGGGCCTAGCAGCCACTTCTTCAGCAGTTCCGGCTTGCTGAAAGCATCCTTCACCAGAGGTCGCGGCGCGTCGAAAACTCTCGTCATCTGGATCTCTTTATCGCTTGGCGTCGTGACTTTGAAGGTGCTCGCGTTCTTCATCGTGGTCTCTCCTTGATTCACACTCGCTTTTGCGGTTCCTGCTTCGTTCATGGTGCTTCCCTCCTTCAGCGCTTTGCGCCACCCTTTTCCTGGGCTTTCAACTCCTCGAGCAGCGCGTCTAGCCGCTGGAAGTTGGCCTCCCAGATCCTTCTGTATCGCTCCAGCCACCGAGTGGCTTCGGCCAGCCGCTTGGCTTCCAGCCGGCGCGGCCGACGCTGCCGGTCCTGCCCCCGCGAGATCAGACCGGCGCGCTCCAGCACCTTCAAGTGCTTGGAGATGGCCGGCTGGCTCATCGCGAACGGCTTGGCCAGCTCCATTACCGAAGCCTCGCCCGAGGCGAGCCGCGCGACGATGGCTCGCCGCGTGGAATCGGCCAGCGCCGCGAAGATGGCATCCAGTTGCTGTGAGCGTTTTTGTTGCATAACCGTATGGTTGTACAACCGTACGGTTATATAATAACTCAGGCGCTTTTCTTGTCAAGCCCAGAATTAGGCGGGCCCCGGCTCTCAGCCCGGCAAGTCTCGACGCCTGATGCACTGTCTGATATATCTGTCCCGACACAGCCGATGGGAGAAGTGCCGATGAATCAACGCAGGCGCCTGGTGTGGGTCTTGTTACTGCTTGCTACCTCGTTTCTCTTCCAACTCCGCTCCGCGCCACAGCCGGGGCAAGAACAACACCGGCTCTATGTCGCGGTTCCGGGCATTCGCAACGATCCGCAATACGGCGGAATCGGTATCTTGGTCTACGACATTGACGCGGGCTATAAATTCATCAAACGGATTCCCACCTGGGACGCGTCTCCCGGCCAAGAAGCCGAGAACGTAAAAGGAATCGCCGCAAGCGCAAAGACAGATAAGCTCTACGTCAGCACCATCAAGCGAGTAGCCTGTTTTGATCTGATCACCGAAAAGAAAGTCTGGGAAAAAACCTACGAAGGCGGCGCCGACCGGCTAGCTATCTCCCCGGACGGCAAGGTTCTCTATATTCCTTCTCTCGAAGGTCCCTACTGGAACGCCGTCGCTGCTGAAACCGGAGACGTCATCGCTAAGATCAAGCTCGATTCCGGCGCGCACAATACGATTTACGGTCCCGATGGCGCCCGCGTCTACCTGGCAGGGCTGCGCTCTCCCTTTCTTTCCGTCGCGGACACCAAGACTCACACGGTTGTAAAACAGATCGGCCCCTTCAGCAATGTTATTCGTCCCTTCACGATCAACGGCAGCCAAACGCTTTGCTTCGTCAACGTCAACGAATTGCTCGGCTTTGAGGTGGGCGATTGCAAGACCGGAAAAATGCTGTATCGCGTCGAGGTCACCGGTTATCAGAAAGGCCCTACCAAGCGGCACGGCTGCCCGAGCCATGGCATCGCGCTTGCGCCCGACGAAAAAGAGTTGTGGCTCGCCGATAGCGCCAATAGCAGCATTCACGTCTTCGATGCAACCGTGATGCCTCCAAAACAAAAGATGAGCATCAAGCTGCGCGACCAGCCCGGCTGGATCACCTTCAGCATCGATGGCACGCGCGCTTATCCCTCCACCGGCGACGTCATCGACACCAGCACCAAACGCGTCGTGGCTACCCTGGAAGATGAAACCGGACACGACGTGCAAAGCGAAAAGTTATTGGAAATTGATTTTCACAGCGGCCGTCCCGTTCGCGCAGGCGATCAGTTCGGCATCGGCCAGAAGCAATAAGCCATCCTCAGTGGCTCTCTGCCCCGCTCACGGCCACGCCATACTGCGTCAGGATGTCTTTGAGTGTCACAACTCCTCGTAATTGGTGCACATTGGCCCGGCTGACCACTGGCAATACGTCCAACTGGCTCGCTCCCATGCGCTCCAGCGCCACGTGCAGCGGATGATCGATATGAACGTGGGGGAAGTCATCCGCACCCACCATTTCCACGAGCCGTTTGTTCGCCGAGCCCTCGCTGGCCGCTCGTCGCAGGCGCTCCAGACTCACGACTCCAATCACACCGCGTCCATCGTAAACCGGCCACGACCGGAATTGACCGTGCTCCGCTTTTTCCAAAGCCTCCCGAACCGTCGACTCGCCGTTCAAAGTTTCTGTCGCTTCACGCAGGACCTGATTCACAACATGCAGTGTTTCCTGCTTCCGTGCCTCCGCTGTTGGCAGGTGAATCCCGTCTTGATTCGCTAGCTCTTCATAGATCGGCTTGGGCTGCAGTTTCGCCGAAATGAAAAAACTTACGAGGTTGGAAATCATCAGCGGCACGATCACTGCGTAATCGCGCGTAATCTCGAAAATCATCACCACGGAGGTCATCGGAGCGCGCACGATGCCAGCAAAAGCAGTCCCCATCCCGACCAGCGCATACGCGCCTGGCGTCCCTACCGTGTTCGGAAAGAAATGATTCGCCAGGTTTCCCACCACGCCGCCGAGCATCGCGCCAAGAAACAGGCTCGGACCAAAGATTCCGCCTGCATTTCCCGACCCATAGCACGTCGCGACGGCCACCAACTTCAGCACCAGCAGCAGAGCCATCAGCTTCAGCGTCATCCCTCCGTTCAGAGCTTCCCCGACCTGCTGGTAGCCCACTCCGAGCAGTTGCGGAACGAACCAGCCCATGATTCCGACCGTTACGCCGCCCGCTGCGGGTTGGAACCAGAGCGTCTTTCTCGGGAATTTCAGGAACCGCGCGCGCATTCCCAGCAGCAATTTCGTAAACGCCACGGAAACCAGCCCACCCGTCACACCCAACACGGCATAAATCCCGAATTCCGCCGGATTCACCAACTGGTATTGGGGTACGTGAAATAGCGGATTGTTCCCGAGGAACAAGCGCAGCATGGCCCACGAAGTAGCCGATGCCAGCACCACCGATCCCAGCACGGGCGCGTGCAGATCGCCGACAACTTCTTCCAGCGAAAACAACACCGCCGCAAGCGGCGTGTTGAAGGCCGCCGCGATTGCCGCCGTCGCTCCCACCGGCAGCAGCGCTTTCACCCTTTCCGGACGGAGTCCAAGCCAGCGGCCCAGCACCGACGCAATCCCAGCTCCTACCTGCACCGCCGGGCCCTCACGTCCTAGCGGAATACCACTCGCCAGCGTCGCCGAAGTGCAAAAGAATTTTCCTACTACCGTCCCGAGGGTGATCTTCCCCTCACGCGCGTACAAAGCAGCTTTCGTCTGCGGCACGCCGCTGCCGCGCGCATCGGGAAAATACAGGTACAGCAGGTAGCCCATTCCGAGCGATCCAACGATAGGCACGAACAGACGGCGCAGCCCCATGCCGCCGGGGGGATACAACCTGGTGCCAAATCGTTCCGTCAGAACAATGAACGCCACCACAGCAAGTCCCACTAGCGCGCCAAGTACGATTGTCAAGAGCAGAAACACTTGCTCTTCGCGGTCGCGCAGGATTCCCCGCCATTGTTCCGACGAAGCCTTCCACCAACGTCTTGCGGCGCCACCGTGTCGTATAGTCACGAGTTTCGCTTCCTGCCGTCTTGTGCAGGCTTTGATGAAGGTTGCAAGGAACAGAAAGCTCTAAGGAGCAATCCGCGTCTCGTTCTCCAGCGTTTCCGTCGCTTCCGGCCTTTCGTCACGCTCCTCCGCCTTGGCCCCGGGAAGGAAAGAGAGCAGATTCAACACCTGTTCTCGGCGGCGCTCTTCTTCGAGGTGCCGCGCTCGAGCTTTCAGCAGATCATCCAGCGCGAGGAGTCCCATGAATTTTCGCGTGCTCCGGTCGACCACCGGCATGCGCGTAATTCCCTTTTCCGCCATCACGTAGACCACTGCCCGAAGAGTTTCGTTCGGAAATGTCTCTACGAACTCCTTCCGGACGAATTCGCCGACCGGCCGCTGCCACACCCCTTCCCCTTTTTCTTTCACGCGCTTGTGAATATCGCCACGAGTCAGAACGCCCGCCAGTTGGCCTTCGCAGTTCACCACCGGCAGCAGCCGCTGGCTTTGCGTGTCTGCCGACGCTAAGGCCTGCTGGAACTCCTGCATCGGCTTCTCCGCAGGCAGTACCACCACCTCCGGACGCATCACTTCCCGCACGAACAAGATTTCCAGCGGATCGACTGCATATTCACTGCTCAAGTGGTAGCCGCGCCTCGCCACTTTTTCCGTCAGGATCGAGCGTTTCAAGGTCAGCACCATGAACGTGTACGAGACGGCGCTTGCGATCAGCAGCGGAAGAAAAATGTTCGCGTCATGTGTAAGTTCGAAGGCAAAAATGATGCTCGTAAACGGCGCGCGCATCGTACCGCCCAGCGTCGCACCCATGCTGATAAGCGCCCAGAAGCCTGCCCCTTCGCTGGGAAGGAACATCGCTTCAAGCCCGCCGAGTGCGCCGCCCATCATTAGCAATGGCGCAAGCACTCCACCAGAAGTCCCTGAACCTAGCGACACCGCCCAGATGAACCACTTGACAATCAGCACCCCAAGAATCACTTTCGTGGTCACCGAGCCTTGCAACAATGCGCCAATCGTGTCGTATCCCACGCCGAGCGCTTGCGGAAAAACCATGCCGCCCAAACCAATCGCGAGCCCGCCAATCACCGGCCACCACATCCAATGAATCGGCAGTTTCTGAAAAGCGTCTTCTACTTTGTATATGGAGTGTGTCAGTAGGGCCGAAAGGCAGCCGGCAAGCAAGCCCACCAGCGCGCAGCCCAGCAAACTTACGGGCCCGAGATGCAGCGGATGCGCGGGGACAGGAAACAACGGTCCGAATCCAAGAATGTAGCGGCGCACTACCGACGCCACAATGCTGGACAAAGCCACGGGAACCAGGCTGCGCGGCTTCCACTCAAACAGCAACAATTCGACAGCAAGCAGTACCGACGCAACCGGAGCCGCGAACGTTGCCGACATTCCTCCTGCTGCCCCGGCCACCAGCAGCGTCTTTCGTTCCGCATTGGTCAGATGGAAGAGCTGCGCGATCATCGAACCGAACGCGCCGCCCGTCATGATAATCGGACCTTCGGCGCCAAACGGTCCGCCCGAACCGATGGCGATCGCGGAAGAAACCGGCTTGAGGACCGCAACCTTCGGCTCGACGCGGCTGCCGTTGATCAGAATCGCCTCGATGGCTTCCGGAATTCCGTGCCCGCGGATGCGTTCGGACCCGTACCGCGCCATAAGCCCAACGATCAATCCGCCGCCGATTGGCACGAGAATGCTGAACCACCCCAGATGGTTCCCGGCCGGCGAAACGAGCGAGGAACCCCAACGGCCATAGTAAAAAAGATTTGTGAAGAGCCCGATCAGGCGCAATAGCGCCAGCGCAACAAACGCGCACATCGCCCCGATCAGGACCGCCAGTGCGGAGATCGGCAACACACGGAGCGTGGTCGAAAAATCTCCCAGCTCTTCATTCCGGCCCTTTTTTCTCTTGTTTTCCTGGTCGTCGGAAGAAGTCTCCTGCTGAACCTTATCCACGCCTTTTTTCCAATCCTTTCCGGGGGCGAACGATAGAGAGCTTTCTGCCATCAAACCCGTGACTGTTTTTTAAGAGGGCCGCAATGGCGCTGGCCAGCGCGGCCCCGGACGCCCGCAATTCGCCAACCCGGTGCTGGGCCACCTGTTCGAGCAGTTTCTCGCCGCGCGGCAGCAGCGACACCAAAACGCTCCGGCGGTCTTCTCGGCTGCGGCTCCGCCGTACGTAGCCATGCGCTTCCATGCGATCGATCAGTTCCACGACGCTGTGATGCTTCAGCACCACACGTTCCGCAAGATTGCTGACGGTAGCTTCCTGCCCGTCGGGAATCCCGCGAATCATCAGCAGAAGCAGATACTGCTGCGGTTCGAGGCCCGTTTCGCTGGCGACGGTATCACCTTCGCGCAGGAACTTGCGTATCCGGTAACGCAGTTCCGCGAGGGCCTGGTACTCCGCGGTCGTAAGCTCCCTGGGCATACCCCTAGTATATCGTAGTACGATATAAATAGGCGTCAAAACTCTGAGGATGGTTTCAAAAAAGGAATTAGCGCCCGCCGGGGCGGCTTTGCCCGAATCTACAAGGGCTTGCGGAAGGATTTCTGCGTTTTGTAATGCTCGTAGCCGTTGCGCTCGTAGAACTGATGGGCGCGCTCGCGGACCACATTCGAGCGGACGGACATGCCTTTACAGGCGTGTTTGCGGGCCCACTCCTCTGCCGCGGCAAGGAGCCGAGCGCCGGCGCCAAGGCTCCGGTGCCCCTCTGCAACGATAAAACCGTTAATTTCCGCGCGAAGATCGACTTCCAGGAGCGGCTGTTTGCTCACGTGGATCCAGCCAATGACCCCAGCGTCCTTTGTTTCCGCCACCAACAGGGCGTGCTGCTCCGCGGGTCGGATTCCGCGAAGCCTCTGGCGAATTTGCGCCGCCGTCGCCGGATAACCGAGCTCGCCCGCAAGCTCTGCGAGGCGCGCCGCATCTGGGGTTTTCGCGAGCCGAATTTTAAGCTCTTGCCTTTTTCCGTTCCACTTCAATGCCTTGCGTCTACCTTTCGCCGCAGCCTGGTTTGCACGGCCGGACTCTTCAGTTCCCGAAGAGCGTCCGCAGCAATCCATCGAGCGGGCCGCGAGTCTTGCCGCCGGATTCTCTCTGCGGCACGGATCGCTTCTCGGTTCAGCGTGAGATTCCTCTTGCCAATGTTTCGCAGAGCCCAGTTGACCGCCTTGCGCACGAAATTCCGTTCATCGTAAGCTTCCCGCTCTATCATCCGTAAGACTCCTGCAAATTTAGCATCCGGCGCCTCCTTGTCCTTATAGCTCAGATAAGCCATCAAAGAGAATGCTGCCCGCTTCACGAATTCTTCGCGCCGACGGCTCCATGCCGCAACCTTACTCCACGCGGGTTTTGCCTCCGCATAAAGATAGCAACAGGCCGCATCAACAACGTCCCAGGAATCGAAATCTCGCGCCCAGCGATCCATCTCCGCGGCCGTGACTTTTTCGCAATCCCCAATCAGTGTCGCGAGGATGCGTGCTTCGTGCATCCCGGTGCCCCAGAGCTCCAGGGCGAGTGCATGATTTCTTCCAATTTGCTTCGCAAGGGCGTGCAAAACCGGCGCCGATATTCCATGCGCGTTGGGCACGCGGACGCCGAAGTATTCCATCTTCGCTCGCACCCGAGAATCGGCCAGCGACTCCAATTTCTGCAAAACCGCCGCTTTCGTCCAAAGCGGCTTGCTTTGCGCCGAAACGACGCTCCGCTCAGAACGTATTGTCCGAATCGAGGAGGATGGTGACTGGACCCTCATTAACCAGCTCCACTGACATCATGGTTTGGAAAATCCCCGTGGCGACGCTAACGCCCAACCTCCGAAGCGCTTCGCAAAATTCCTCATATAACGTTTTTGCGAGTTCCGGCGGCGCTGCGGTGATGAAGCTGGGTCGCCGCTGGCCGCGCGCGTCCCCATACAGCGTGAATTGCGAAACCGCCAAAACGCTGCCTTTCACATCGAGCAGCGAGCGATTCATCTTCCCTTGATCGTCTTCAAAAATGCGAAGGTTCACACATCGTTCCGCCATGCGCGTTACCACGGCCGGCGTATCGTTGCGTCCCACGCCGAGCAAAATCATCAGCCCCGAGCCAATTTCACCTGTCGCTCGGCCATCCACCGTTACTTTCGCCCGGCTGACTCTTTGTAGGACCGCGCGCATGCGTAAGTTTTAGCGACTGCCCGCCGAGGTGAATTTGCGCAAGCTTCTTCCCTCAACTTTACTCACAGTCTGCTTTGTCGGAATCGGTGCATCGAAAGCTCGCGGCGGCAATGGCAGAGCGGCAAATCCGCGCGGCGCCAGCTGACAGTTCGGGCAAAAATAACTGCTTCGCCCCGCCACAATTCCTCGCCGGATCGTGGTCTTGCACCGGTTACAGCCTTTTCCTTCACGTCCATAGGCGCGATGGCGCCGCTGATATTCTCCCGGCTCGCCTTCTGCGTCCAAAAAATCGGAGATCGAAGACCCGCGCATCACGATGGCTTTCTGCAGAATCTCCTGCAAGGCGCGCCACAACGTTTCGGCTTGCTTTCGGCTCAACTTCGCCCCGATTCGCGCAGGATGAATCTTCGCCCTCCACAAACTTTCATCTGCATAAATGTTGCCAACACCGCGAAGCACGCCTTGGTCCAGAAGCAATGCCTTGATGCGCGCGCGCCGCTCGCGAATCCTTTTCGAGAACTCCTCCTTGCTGATTTCCAGTGGGTCCGCACCGAATCGCGTCAATTCCTTCGCTAGCGGAGCTTCCGTCAAATAGGCAATGCGGCCAAAGCGCCGTGCATCGATATAGCGTAATTCGCGGCCGTCATCCAACAGCATGCAAACATGCATGTGCTTTTCGGGCGGTTTTCCCGCGGGGCTCGGCGCCATCTGCCCGGTCATTCCCAAGTGCACTAGCAGCGACGCCCGCTTCGCTGCAACCCCGCCGTTCCCGTCCGTTGCTGCCTCTGCAGATAGGCGCAACAACATAAATTTTCCGTAGCGCTCGACAGCCTCGATCCGCCGTCCGGGCAAATGCTCCTCCAGCGCAACGGGATCGTCGATGAAATCCGTTTTCCCCAGCGTCACCGACAGGATGCGCCGCCCAAGGACGGCCTGGCGCAATCCGCGCGCTACAGTTTCGACTTCAGGAAGTTCCGGCATAAAGGAAGAGCTTTCAAAATAGCACACCGCGGAGCGCATTGCTCTTTGCCGACCGAGTCACTGTCAGAGGCTCGCGAAGCAGCGACTGCACTGACTTTCGGGGAACTCATGTTACAGTTTCTCGCTCGGAGGTGATTCGTGCGTGTATCCCGCAGAAGCCTGTTTTACCTTCTCTATTCGATTGTAATCGCTGCCCTTTTGATCGCCGCTCCAGCAGAGGCAAAGAAGACGGAAACCGGCTTCCTCGACCGCACCGTCACTATCGCTGGCTCAGAGTACAAGTATCAAGTGTTCGTTCCGGAGAATTGGGCAAAAAACAAAAAGTGGCCGATCATTTTGTTCCTGCACGGCGCTGGTGAACGCGGCGACGACGGCTTGATCCAAACCGAGGTGGGCATCGGCACGGCCATTCGCAGGTACCGCGACCGCTTCCCTGCCGTCGTGGTGATGCCGCAGTGCCGCAAGAATGTGTGGTGGTCTGAGTCCACAATGGCAGACATGGCCATGGCCGCTCTCGCTGCGGCACAAAAAGAGTTTCACGGCGATCCGGCTCGAACTTATCTCACGGGGCTCTCCATGGGCGGCTACGGAACCTGGTATCTCGCCGGGAAGTATCCCGGCACATTCGCAGCCATCGCACCCATTTGCGGTGGAATCCTTATGCCCGATAAAGCCCGCGCACAATCTCCCGACGACAACTCGCCTTACGCCGAAGCCGCAAAGAAAATTGGGAGCAAGACCCCCACATGGATTTTTCATGGCGGTGACGATCCGGTCGTTCCGGTCACCGAATCGCGCCGCATGAATGAAACGATGAAAGCGCTCGGCGGCGAAGTCCAGTACACCGAATACCCCGGCGTCGGGCATAATTCCTGGGAGAAAGCCTACGCCGAACCAGAACTTTTCACCTGGCTGCTCTCAAAGACAACAACCGCGACTCCAAGCAGGTAGCGACTGCCGCCGCAGAGCACCAGTCACTAATCACCAGTCACTTCTTGTGGTAGTTCGGATACGGCGGATGATCCGGAATCGTTACCGGGTTCTTCTTCAAGGCTTCCATCGTGACTTCCACTGCCTTTTCCAATTGCCGGTCGTGTCCCGCAGCAACCGATGCGGGATCATTCTCCACCTCAATATCCGGCGGAATACCTTTGTTTTCGACTTCCCAATCGCCGTGGAGTCCATAAATCGCCACGCGCGGCGCTGTGACACCGCCGCCGTCCAGCAGTGGCGGATAGTTATAGATGCCCACCAGCCCGCCCCACGTCTTCATGCCCACGAGCGGGCCAATCTTGTCCTGCCGGAACATCCACGGCAGCGCATCGCCGCCTGACCCGGACATTTCGTTGATGATCATCGTTTTCGGGCCGTAGATCTGCGCCAGCGGCGAGCAGAACTTTTCGCCTTCACGAGAAATAGCGCAGTTGCGCAACGGCCGTTTCAGCATGTCGATGATGTAGTCCGCCACTTCGCCGCCATGATTGTAGCGTTCGTCAATCACCGCGCCCTGCTTGCCCACCTGCGCAAAGTAGAACCGGTTAAAGTTAAGCCAGCCTCCCACGGCCGTGTCCGGAACATGCACGTACGCAAGTTTTCCGCCGCTCAGCTCATCCACCTTGCGGCGGTTATCTTCTTCCCACGCGCGATTGCGCAGCGCGAAATCGCTCGGAAGGGGCACGACCGTCACCTCGCGTGAATCCTTGCCGTCCGCGTTCGGCCCCACTTTGATTTTGATTTGCTTGCCCGCCGTGTTCTCAAAGAAGCTGTAAACTTCCGCAGGCGGCCGAACGTCGCGCCCCTCCACTTCCAGCAAATAATCGCCGGTTTTCACGTCCACGCCGGGCTGCGTAAGCGGCGCGCGCAGTTCGGGATTCCAGTTCTCGCCGTTGTAAATCCGCGCAAAGCGGTAGCGCCCGTTTTCGATTTTGTAATCCGCGCCGAGCAGCCCGCCTCTCACCTGATTGGGCCGCGGAATATCCCCGCCCCCGATAAACATGTGGCCGACCGTAATTTCGCCCAGCATTTCGTCAAAAAGGTAGTTGAGATCGGCGCGCCCGCCGAGTCCCTTCAGATACACCGAGTATTTCTTCTCAGCGGCCGGTATGTTGAGCCCATGGTG
>Ga0126381_100008314_pt1 | contig 11593 bp, 17 predicted proteins | sample PanSoiMetPlot_28_FD_96465 | JGI IMG/M metagenome (GOLD analysis project Ga0126381, IMG submission 96465) | Tropical forest soil microbial communities from Panama - MetaG Plot_28 | ecosystem: Environmental > Terrestrial > Soil > Tropical forest > Bulk soil | place: Panama | collected 2016-02-17 | reverse complement strand
CGCAGAGCCAGACGATCACCTCGCGCGCCTGCTCCAGCGTCAGCGCGTCGATCCGGTAGACGAAGCCGTCCTGCAGGTGGACGTGGGTGGCGGGCGGGTAGGTCAGCTGCTGGCGCTCGGTCATAGCGGTCCCGCCAAGCCGCAGTAGCCGCCCTCGCCGACCAGAAAGCCGGGACCGCCCGTTCGCCACGCCATGCAGGCCGAGGCGATGCATTTGGCGCCGGCGAAGAAGTCCGGCGGGGCTTCGTGAACGTCGATGCGGTTGAACGGCGCCTGCGGCGCCGTGACTCGGATGTTGCCGCCCTCGTTGTGACCGGCGACGATCCGCGCGAACGGGCACCACTTCGTCTTGGCTTCGTCTTCGGTCACAGCCACACCGCCTGCACGCTCAGCAGCGCCTCCAGGCTGGCCACGATCGCCTGCATGGCGGCAAGCTCGTGGTCGGCCGCCTCGCGCTTCATGCGCCCGTCGCGGACCCATTTCGGGTAGACGCGCTGGCGCAGCGCCAGTTCGCGCTTGGCGCACTTGATCTGCTCCGTGAGCGGAACAACGGCGCTCACAGCCACGACTCCACGATGATGGGATCGTCCGTCTTGTGACGTTCCAGCCGCACCAGGCTCTTGGACCGCATCATCTCGCGCAGCGCGCCGAGGCTGTGGGCGCAGACGACCTCGGCGGTCGGGCTGCCGCCGATCCACTTGCGGGCCACGAACTCGCGCGGGTAGTCGCGCGGGTGGTCGTAGATCACCCACATGGTCACCTGGGCAGGCTCGCGGCTCACGCGCAACGGCCGGTCTCCTCGTCGAGCACCGCCAGCGCGCGCCACATCAGGTCGTAGTTGTGCTGGCAGGCCGGGCACTCGGTCGGGCGCTCGACCTCCAGCGCCAGGCTGAGCAGCGCATGGACCATCGCCGCGATGGCCGTCGGGGTGCCGCGCGCCACGCAGTGCGGGTAGAGGGCCTCGTCATCGGACTCGATGACGATCACCGCTGCCGGCGGCTGGTCGGGGAAGGTGGCGTCGATCGTCTTGACGATCCCGCGCAGCGCCTCGTTGTCGCGGGTCATGCGCGCGCCTCGGCCGGCAGCAGCTTGGAAGCGCGCGCCGTCGCCGCCTCCAGCGCATCGACGGCTTCGCGTCCTTCCGCCGCCGCCACCCTGAGCAGCGCCGGCAGGCCATCGGTGAGCGACGTGATCACCTCGGCGCGCGTGGCGGGCCTGCCCTCGCGCCACCAGGTGACCCGGTAGGGGGCGCCGAGGTCGAAGAGCGTGCCCTGCGCGCCGTGCATCGGCGTGAACGGCTTCGAGCGGTGCAGGCTCTCCCAGATCACCACGACGCCTGGGTTCCTGTCGAGCGCGATGCCGGCGGCCTCGCGGCGGTCCTCGGGCAGCGCCTTCTCGTTGCGGCGGGCGCGGGGCCTGGACATGAACGGGCAGGCCTGCACGGCGTACCTGGCGCACTGCGGGTGGCTCGGCGGCTCGGAACTGATCACGTTGATGGCGCACATCCCGCCGACGACGCTGGCCTTGATCCTGCCAAGCTTGCCGCCACAGACCCAGCAGCGCTGCTCGCGGATCGCCTTGGTGAACTTGCGCCCATCGATCATCCGGTGATCGGGCTGACCGTCATCGCCGGTGGCGACGAACCACGGCACGACGAAGCCCCGCGCGTCGACCGGCAGCTGCTCGATCTCGACCGGGCGCGGGATGTCTTTGATCGAGGCGTTCAGCTCGTTCAATAGTTCAGCTCCGGCCGCGCTTAGGCATGGCAGGGCGTGGCATGGCGGGGTCCGGCATGCCTGGGCGTGGCGTGGGAAGGCAGGGCATCGCTCCGGCTCGCCGAGGTCCGCCCCGGCCGGGCATGGCAAGGGAGGCGCGGCCTGCGGGTCGCGCCTCAGCCTGCCGCCTCAGATGGCGAGCCAGCAGCGGGCCGCCAACACAGCCTGCCAGCGTCCAGCCGACGATCGAGAGCAGCACCGCCGTCATCGACGCACCCATCGCGCCAGATAGGCCCGCCAGGCCGCCAGCAGCCGCGCCAGCAGCCTCGGGCGGCAGGCCGGGCCCGACGCCTTGCTGGCGCCGATCAGGGCCTCCACGGCCACCGCTCGCGGCAGCGCGCGCATCAGCCTTCTTCACCCGGCTCCCGCTCCCGCAGCGGCAGCTCGCCATCGGTCGACGGCTCGCCTTGCTGCAGCAGGGAAGAGGGCCCCGGGCCCAGCGAATCTGGCGACGCAGGCATGGCAGAGTCCGACGTAGGGCTGGCCGGCGCCGCAGTGCGGGCACCGCTCTGGGGGCGCAGCTTGGCCTTCAGACCCTCGTTGCCCTTCGCCTCCGGCTCAGCCGCCGGCGCCTGGCCCTCCGGCGCCTTGAACCAGTCGCCTGGCACGCTCATGCCCTCGTTGAGCGACGCCCAGACCTTGCGCAGCTGCACGATCTGGGCCGGGCGGATGGTGTCGATGCGGCGCTGGATGCGCTGCTCGATCTGCTCGCGCGTGACGCTGAACTGCTCGAAGGCCTTGACCAGCTTGCCGACCGCGTCCGGCGAGGTGTCGGCCTTGGCCAGCATCGTCGCCTCGCACTGCTGCACCGCCGCCTCGACGACGTCGCCGGGGATGATGGCCAGGATGCAGGCGCGCAGCCGGCGGGCGGCCTGGTTGGCGGTGGCCTCGTAGATGTCGCGGCCATCGGTGAGCCGGGTCGAGCCGGCGCGGGTGTCGCGCACGTGCTTGACCTGGAAGGTGCGCTCGTCGCGCACGTTGGTCTCCAGGTCCCAGCAGTAGGAGACCATCGTGCTCTCGCCGGGGCGGCCGGCGAACGAGCGCTGCTCGACCTCGCGGGTGCCGAAGCTCATATTGCCCCAGTTCTGGGCCAGCACCTCGGCCAGGCGGATCGAGGGGCCGGTGATCTCGGCGCCGCCGCGCGAGTAGTTGTAGAGCGCCGCATCGGCCAGCGACGGGCGCGTGCAGGCCTGCAGGATGCGGTCCATCGCCTGGATCGGGTTGCGCGGGAAGCGGCGCGCCATCAGGACGGCGCCCTGCACCTCGGCAAGCTCGCGCTGCACGGCGACCTCGACGGCGGCCTCGCGCTGGGCCTGGGCCTGGGCCTCGGGGACGCCGTAGGGGTTGGCCACGGTGGCGGCGATGCCGCTCACCAGGTCGTGGGTCTCTTCGGATATCGACATCTACGCCACCTCGTCCAAATGCTTGACCAGGAAGCGCCGTGCGGGCGCGCGGGCCTCCACGCTGTAGGCCTTGCGGCCATTGTCGAGCTTCCAGGTCGCCAGCAGCTCGCCGCTGATCGGCTCGACCAGACTGGCGCCGTGCTCGCCCATCGCTGACATCAGCAGGCGCTTGGCGTCCTCTTCCTGCGCCGCGATCTCGGCCTGCAGCTGGTGGGCCTTGCGCAGCACCGCGATGGCGGCCCGCTCCTGCTCGCCGGCCAGCACCACGCCGCGGGCGTCGAAGCGGCCCCAGCGCCGCACCGCGTCCTGCATGGTCATCGGCGGCGGCGGGTCCGCCTCGACGACGCGGCGCCAGAAGTCGGCCTCGCTGTCGATCAGCCGCTGGGTGATCTCGGCGTCCTGGCGGACCTGGTAGACGCGGAAGTCCTGGCCGCCGATCAGCACGGCGACGTCGCAGACCTCGGCGCCGGTGACCGCCAGGTAGTGGTGCACCTGGATCAGGTAGTGGCGCGGTATCTCGTCGGTGTCGGGCTCGCCCCAGTCGCGCCCGTCGCGGGTGGTCTTCACTTCGAGGATGTTGCCGGCGCCGGCGATCAGCCCGTCGATGTGGGCGAACATCCAGGGGTTCTCGGGATGACGGAGCATGCCCTCGACGCGGCGCACCTCGAAGCCGGTGCGGCGGGCGTACTCGCGCCGGATGACGTCCTCCAGCAGCTGGCCCCAGAGCATCGGCTCGGTCTGCAGCTGCGGGGGCGCCAGGCCGGTCTTCAGCTCCCAGAGGTCGTAGGTCGACTGCCAGGGCGACAGGCCCAGCGCAGCGGCGGCGTCGGAGCCGCCGAGGCCGGTGCGACGCTCTTCGGGGGTGCCGGCGTTGCCGAGCGCATCCATCAGCCCGCCTCCCGGGCTAGCTCCTCCGCAGTGACCAGGGCGTGCGCCATCATCTCACAGGCGCGGGTCTTGCCGCACTCGGCGAAGGCGACGCCGAGCAAGTGATGCAGGACGTGGGTCAGGAAGGCGTCAGCAGCGGCGGCGCCGCCCAGGTGGCTGATCTCGGCCGTCGCGAGGCGGACGGTTCGCTCGGCCGCCTCCTGAATCTCAGCGGTTCCCAACGCGGGCATGCGGTCCGTCCCCCCATCGCTTGGAGAGGTTGTTCCCCACTTGACGCGAAAGGTAAGTCTCGGGCCCGAGAACGGTCAAGCAGTAATTGTCAAGGCCAGCGGCGAAGCCTGGCCGTGCAATTGTCAACCCAGGGGGATACCCGAAATGGGTTAGAGGGCCCGATAGAAGCCCACGACGCGGCCGACGATGCGGGCGCCCTCGGTCTCGCAGGCGCGCAGCTGCGAGCCCTTGGCCGGGTCGATGACCAGGAAGACGCCGGCGCCGTCGCGGGCGAGCGGGTCGACCAGCACCTTGTCGCCGGCCTGGATCGAGCCGACGTCGTTGGGCGCGGTGATCGCGATCATGTGGCTCTGGACGCCCGGCAGGGCGCCGAAGGTGGTCGCCGGCTTCGCCTCGATGCTGTCGGGCGCCCGGCCGTGGCCCCATTCGAACCACTCGGGGTCGGCGCTGAAGAAGGCGGCCAGCGCCTGGAAAATGTCCGGCCTCGGCCTGATCTTGTCCTTCTCGTAGAGGCTGACGGCGGCGCGGGTGACCGCCAGATGGTGGCTCAGCTGGGCTTGGCTCAGCCCAAAGTCCTCTCGCGCCTGCGAGATGCGATCGCCCACCGAAAGGCGCGGTTCAACAGTGCTGTTCATAGGGGGGCAGGCCCAACTTGACGGGGTAGGTGAGTGGCGCGAAGGTACGGGCGGAAGCGTGCAAGGTTGATACCGCAATGGCGAAGCGCGTAGGCACTCCCCCCGACAGCGCCAGAGAGGCGGTGCGGCGTGAGCTGCACAGCGGCACGGTCAACCTCGCTGAGATCGCCGAGGAACTGGGCCTGAGCCGCCAGGCGGTCTCCGGCTGGCGGGCGGTCCCGGCTGAGTGGGTGCGCAAGATATCCGACTTCACCGGCATCCCTCCCTGGCGCCTTCGCCCCGACCTCTACGACGCGCCTCGCGCTAAGAGGACCACCGCAGCAGGCCGCTGAGCCCTTACGTCTCTTGTCAAGCGTGGCTTGTCAAGGGAGGGTTAGAACGACGGGTTTTGACGATGGCGGGCAGCTGTGTCCTCGGTATTGATCCCGGCGCTCAGGGCGCAATTGCAGTGTTCAGCGCCGAAGGTCAGTTGCTCGAAGTCCACGACATGCCGTGGACCGAAGAGCCCAATGGTCGAAAGATCACCAATGCCAAACTATTGGCCGGGATCGTGTTCAGATCACATGCCGGCCGCATCTTCTGCGAGTTCGTTGCTTCCCGGCCCACCGACGGCGTCATCCAAGCCTTCAGCTTCGGTCGCTGCCGGGGCGTGATCGAGGGCGTCGCCGGCGCCCACGACGTGCGCGTCGACTTCCTGACGCCGCCGGTCTGGAAGCGATTCGCAGGCGTGCCGCCCGGCAAGGATCACAAAGATGTGGCCAGGACCCGGGCCATCGCCCGCTGGCCGGCGCACGCCGACCTCTTCGCCCGCAAGTGCGACATCGACCGCGCCGAAGCCTGCCTGATCGGCGACTGCGGCCTGCAGCGCATGCTGGCGTCGGCATGATCGTGCGTCTGACCCAGCTGGACGGCAAGCTGCCGAACCTCGCGCTGATGCGCCTGAGCGCCTGGCACCGGGCGCTCGGGGACGAGGTCCACTACTACCGCACGGCCAGCCGGGGGCTCTTCGAGCCGGCCTACGACAAGGTCTACGGCTCGGCCATCTTCGACTTCAGCGCCGAGAAGGTGGCGCGCTTCCGGTCTGAGTTTCCCGAGGCGATCGTCGGGGGCACCGGCTCAGGCTCGTCGGTCACCGTCGAGGACATCGTGCCGGGCCAGTTCACGGCGCTGGACTACAGCCATTGGCCTGCCTTCACGGCGAGCCTCGGCTTCACCCAGCGGGGCTGCCGCTTCAACTGCGGCTTCTGCGTCGTCCCCGCGAAGGAGGGCAAGCCGCAGGTCGCCGCCACGATCGCCGACATCTGGCGCGGCGAGCCCTGGCCCAAGCACCTACACCTGCTCGACAACGACTTCTTCGGACAACCCAAGACCGCTTGGAAGGCGCGGCTGAGCGAGGTGCGCGAAGGCGGCTTCGACGTGTGCTTCAACCAGGGGGTCAACGTCCGCGTCGTCACCGACGAGATCGCCGCCGAACTCGCGTCGGTGCGGTTCCGCGACAACGAGTTCAAGGTCAGACGGCTCTACACGGCCTGGGACTCGTTGGGGGACGAGGCGCTGTTCATGCGCGGCGTCGACCGCCTGAAGGCCGCCGGCATCGGGCTGTCGGCCGTGCTGGCCTACATGCTGGTGGGCTACGATCCGGCCGAGACCTGGGCCGATATCTTCCATCGGTTCGACGCGATGGTCGCCCGCAAGATCAAGCCCTACCCGATGATCTACGGCGACCGCACGCGCAGGCCGCCGCCCGGCGGCCTCGCCGTGCCGCCGCACCTGCGTCTGATGGACTTCCAGCGCTGGGTCGTCACCGCGATCTACCGGAAGGTCGCCTTCGCCGACTACGGCATCGTTCCGGCGCCGGCAGCTGATTCAGCCCAGCTGGAGATGGCCCTGTGAGCCGTCCCCGCCAGGACGCCGTGGCGGCGCTGGAACGCGAGTATGCGGACCACCTGTCCGACTGGGACCGCGACTTCATCGTCCGCACGGTGCTGGCGGCCTTCCGCGAGCCCACCGCCGCCACGCTGGTGATCTTCCTGGACGAGCTTGGCGAGCTGCAGGGCGGCTGGCCGGACCCTTGCGCGGACTGGCAGGGCAGCCCTGAGATGCTGACGCGGCGGCTCGACGCCCGCGAAGCGCGGATGCGGCTGACCTGGGCGTGGCGGCGCGCGATCGACAGGCTGGCGAGCCAGCACGAGCCGACGGGAGGACGCCGGGAGGTGGGCCGTGTCAGCCCACCAGGCTGAGGCCGATCTCCGCTCGCTGATGGAGCCCGTCGCCCGCCGCCTGCTGGGCGACCCGAATCCGCGCCTGTCGACGCCCAAGATACTGCGCTGGGGCGCCAACGGCTCGCTGGCGGTCGACGTCGAGAAGGGGGTGTTCTTCGACAACGAGACCAAGGTCGGCGGCGGCGTCGTGGACTTCGGCATGCGCCAGCTGCTGATGAGCCGCGAGCAGTCCTGGACGTGGCTGCGCGAAGAGTACCCGTCGGCCTTCCAGCAAGACCTGCCGCACCGCAGCAAGCCGAACGGCGACGGGCGGCGCCACCACGCGGGGCGCATCGAGGCGACCTACGACTACCCGGGCGCCGACGGCGTGCTGCTGTTCCAGGTGCAGCGCAAGGCCGACCCGAAGAGCTTCATCCAGCGCCGGCCGGTGGGCGATCGCTGGGCCTACGACAAGCACGGCGTCCCCGAGGTGCCCTACCGCCTCCCCGAGCTGATCGCCGACGTCGCGGCCGGGCGGCTGATCTGGATCGTCGAGGGCGAGAAGGACGTCGACCGGCTGCGCGGTCTTGGCCTGGCGGCCACCTGCAACGCAGGCGGCGCCGGCAAGTGGAAGCGCGAGCTGAACGCCTGGCTGAAGGGCGCGGACGTCGTGGTGGTCGCCGACAACGACCAGGCCGGCTACGACCACGCCGTCGCCGTAGCGGCGCAGCTGCGCGGCCTGGCGGCGCGTGTCAGGGTGCTGGTGCTCGGGCAGGCCTGGCCCGACTGCCCGGCCAAGGGCGACGCCTCGGACTTCCTGGACGCCGGCAAGACGCCCGAGGACCTGGACGCGCTGGCCGGGCCGCTGCCGGACTGGGCGCCGCCCACGCCGGCGCAGCCTGGCGCGTTCACCGCCGACGTGCTGGCGCCGATCCCGGTGCCGCCCCGGCTCTGGCACGTCGAGGGGCTGATCCCAGGCCAGCAGGTGACGCTGCTGGGCGGCGACGGCGGGGTGGGCAAGTCCACCCTGGCGCTGCAGCTGGCCGCCGCCACCGTGGCGGGGCTCGAATGGCTCGGCATGCGCCCGCGCAGCGGCCGGGCGCTCTACGTCAGCTGCGAGGACGACCGCGACGAGCTGCACCGGCGGCTCGACCGCATCGGCCTGCACTACGGGCTGGGGCTCGACAGCTTCGCCGATCTGAAGCTGTGGCCGCTGGCCGACGAGGACGCGCTCCTGGTGCTGGGCCAGCCCGGGCAGCCGCTGCAGACCACCGAGCGCTGGGGCGAGTTCAGGGCGATGGTCGACGACTGGCGACCGGCGCTGATCGTCGTCGACAGCTCGGCCGACGTCTACGGCGCCGGCGAGAGCGAGCGGGCCCAGGTGCGCGGCTTCATCCGCAGCCTGCGCGGCGTCTGCGCGGCCTGCAGCGGCGCGCTGGTGCTCTTGGCCCACCCGAGCCTCGCCGGGCTCTCCAGCGGCTCGGGCTTGAGCGGCAGCACCGCCTGGAACAACTCCGTGCGCAGCCGGCTCTACCTGACCCTGCCGCCCACCGAGGACGGCGCGCCCGCCGCCACCGACCTTCGGGTGCTGCAGGTCAAGAAGGCCAACTACGGGCCCAGCGGCGGCGACCTCGTGGTGCGCTACCAGACCGGCGCGTTCGTGCTCGACCAGCCCGGCGCCGTCAACGCGCTGGACAGGGCCGTGGCCGCCGATCGGGTCGACCAGCTGTTCCTGCAGCTGCTCGACGCCAGCCTGCGGCAGGGGCGCTTCGTCAGCCACAACAGCGGCCACGCCTACGCCCCCGTGCTGTTCGCCCGCGATCCAGCCGCGCACGGCGTCAGCGCCAAGGCCTTCAGCCTGGCCATGCACCGGCTGTTCAGCGCCAACGTCCTGCGGGTGGGCAGCAAAGGCGCGCCCTCGCGGCGCATCAGCTTCATCGAGCGCGCGCCCGACGACGGCTAAGGCTCGCGCAGCCGGCGCGCCAGGTCCTCCACCACCTCGTTGGCGGCGTCGCCCACGGTGCGCATGACGGCGCCGTCGCTGAGGAAGCGCACCATGGGCTTGCCGAAGAGATCGCTGACCAGGCCGGTGGAGTCGACGCGGAAGCCGGTGACCTGCAGGTCACGGCAGACCTGGCGGATGGGGGCCAGGAGGCCCTCCGTCCAGTGGTCGAAGCCGTCGATGGGGTTGCGCACCAGGCGCACGCGCAGGTCCTGGCGGTGAGCCTCGGTCCAGTCCCTGAGCGCCGCCAGCGGTAGCGGGAAGCAGTCGATGGCGGTCTCGTCCTTGGAGACCTGGCCCCAGAGGATGAAGTCCGCCGCCGAGGTCGTCAGCCAGCCAGGCGCACGGCGGCCTGGCACGGTGCAGCTCCAGGTCTCCAGGAAGAAGTCATGCCAGTGGTTGAGGCTGGGCGGGTGGCGCACGAGCTTGACGTCGATGGCGCAGGTCCCGCCGGTCCGGGTCTGGGCGATGAGGTCGACATGGGCCTGGCGCTGCACGAGGCGCGCGAAGGGACTGCCGTAGTCGATGACGACGAGGCCGCCGTTGTAAGCGGCCTGCTGCAAGGGGGTGCGCAAGACGCGGTCGAAGAGGCGCTGCTGCCAGGCGTTGTCGCGTTCGAACTCGTTCACCTGGGGAGGCAAGGCCCACTTGACGCCGGTGTCAAGCGAGACTTGGCGGGGGGCGCGGCTGGAGACCTTCACACGCCCCTACAGACGCCCTTACAAAACCCTTCACACGCTTTTTTGGGCTTCACACGCCCCTACAGACGCACGTGCAAAGGCCTTCAGACGCCCCTTCACACGCCCTTCAGACGGGGTACAGACGACCTTCACACGACCCCCCCCCCTCCTACGGAGGGGGTAGGGGGGGGGTTTAGGACCCCCCCTCCCCTCCTCGCGGGGGGTTTCGCGCGCGACCGAGGTTGCGCAAATGAACAGTGGCAACGGGGTTCGAGAGGCGGGTTGGGGATGATCAGCCCGGGCTTGCACTTCGCGTCCAATTCCGGCTGGATCGCGCGCGCGCCATGACCATCCCAGCCGCCAAGCGCCGAGAGATCACCCAAGCTGTGCTCGCCAGCCTGCAGCAAGGCATCCCGCTGACGGTCGCGCTGGAAGGCGTGCGGGCGAAGCGGACGACGTTCGAGGACTGGGCGCGGGCCGACCCGATCGTGAAGGAGGCGCTGCGCCAGGCGCGAGAGTTGGGCTGGGACTGGCTCGCCCACCAGTGCCTGGAGATCGCCGACGACACCTCGCAGGACGTGCTCTACGACGCTGAGGGCAGGCCCTACCCCAACGGGGCCAACGTCCTGTCGCGCAAGCTGCGCATCGAGACGCGGCTGAAGCTGCTCGCGAAGTGGGACGTCAACCGCTACGGCGAGACCAAGCGGGTGCAGATCGACGGCGAGATCACCCAGACCACGCGCCACGTCGTCGACCCGGCGCTGCTCGACGACGCCAGCCGCGCGGCGCTGCGGCAGCTGCTGGATGCGGTCGAGGCCAAGGGCCTGCTGCCGGCGCCGATCGATGCTGACTTCGAGGAAACCACCCCTCCCCTCTGAGGGGAGAGAGAAGTGAGCGATATCAAGCACTTAGGTCGGAAAATGCCGATCTGCACCAGAAACGCCGGTGGGCTTACGCTGTAAGCGGAAAGCGGCCAGCTGCCCTGCCCGGGCCTCGGCGAGGCAGCCGCGAGCGCCGCGCGCGCACTGGAAAAAGCCAAGCGATATCAATAGGTTAGGGCTCGAGGTGGGCGGCCTCGGGGCAGCACCGGCCGACCCCGGCGGGGGGGACGCCCTGGCCGCAGCCAGTGAACCCAGGCGAGTGGAACACCCCCTCACGCATACCGGGTATTTTCCCAAAATTGGGGCCCCATCCCTACCTCCCCAATAGGAATTTGGGACCCCTATCCCCCAAGCCGGTGGGCGTCCGCCGTCACCGTCGCCAGCCGGTTCATCCACCCGCGTCCAAACCGTTCGAAGGTGGGCAGCGACCTGTAGCGCGCTTCCCTGAGCGTCGAGATCGCGTCGATGAGCGGCCCCACCGCAGCTGCCGCCACCGCCGCTCGCGTGGCGGGTCCTATGGACCCGTCGGCGGCGACCCCGGCCGCCTGCTGCAGCGTGCGCGCAGCGGCGCCAGGCCCCTGGTTCACGGCTTCGTCGAAGACGATGAGGTCGACCCCGGCGGGCCAGTCGTCGCAGTGCGCGACGTCCCAGTAGCGCGTCCGGTAGAGCGGCCCGACGTCCTGCGGCGTCAGCGCCCTGAGCTGATCCTTGGTCACGGCGCGCCCCACGTAGGCCTCCCAGGTGTGCAGCGTGACCCCCAGGTTGGTTGCGCCGCCTGGGTCGGCGGGATCGTCCACGTAGCCGCCTTCGAAGCCGAGGATGGTCTTCAGGGCGGCGTCGAAGGTGTCGGTAGCCATGGCGGCCTCCAAAAAGGGGCCGGCGTCCGGGGGGTTACTG
>Ga0126381_100008313_pt1 | contig 11593 bp, 8 predicted proteins | sample PanSoiMetPlot_28_FD_96465 | JGI IMG/M metagenome (GOLD analysis project Ga0126381, IMG submission 96465) | Tropical forest soil microbial communities from Panama - MetaG Plot_28 | ecosystem: Environmental > Terrestrial > Soil > Tropical forest > Bulk soil | place: Panama | collected 2016-02-17 | reverse complement strand
CGGCTGTTCTCCTACATCCAGGACACCTGGCGTGTCACTCCTACGCTCACGGTGAATTATGGTCTGCGCTGGGACATTTACTTCCCGCAATACGTAACCCATACCGGCGCCGGGGGATTTGTGAACGCCAATACTGGCGAGGTGCTGATTGCGGGTCAAAACGGGGTCGGCTTGAACGGCAACGTCAAGACTGACTTCAAACATTTCGCTCCTCGCGTCGGCATTGCGTACCAATTTACTCCCAAGACCGTCGTGCGAGCAGGATTCGGCCGATCCTACGATGTTGGCGTCTTCGGCGTCTCCTTCGGGCACAATGTGACTCAGAACTTGCCGGTCCTGGCCAGCCAGTCGCTGAATCCTGCACAGCCGTACGCGCCGGTGTTCACCTTGGCATCAGGACCCCCGGCTGCGCCCAGCCCGAGTGCCATCCTGGCTGCAGCCCCAGTAGGTCCGACTGGCAATCACTTGCTGACAAATGGCATCTCGGCCAAGATTTTGCCGCTCAACAGCAACAACACCATGCGTCTTCCCACCCTGGACGCCTGGAACCTGACGGTCGAGCGGCAAGTGACTCCGACGCTGGTCGTCTCGGCGGCATATGTTGGTAATAAGGAAGAGCACGTCACTCCCGGCGGCACGAACTACAACACGAACGAGCCAAGATTAAATGCCGGTCTGCCGCCCACCAATACCAACCTGCGCAGGTTCTATTTCCAGAAGTTTGGCTGGTCGCAGTCGCTGAACGCTTACACCGATGACTCCACAACGAAATACGCCGGACTGCAACTTCGCGCAGATAAGCGCTTCGGGAATGGCCTTAGCTTGCAGGCGAATTACAGCTGGGCGAGCGCATTCGACTTCACTAATGACTACTTCTTCTGGGATCGCCGCGTGGATTACGGCCGCTCGAGCAACTTCCGGCGCCACGTTTTCAACGCGAGTCACGTATACGAACTTCCATTTGGCCGGGGACACGCCTTCTTTAAAGATGCCTCGAGTTTGCTCGATTACTTGATAGGAGGCTGGCAACTCTCGGGAGTTTGGTTTTGGGGCTCGGGCCTGGCGTTTACTCCTTCTTATAACGAATGTGGCAGCGACGTAGATACCGGTCCTTGCCGCCCCAATCTGGTCGGCAGCGCTCATCTGGGCCATCCCACTCGTAACCAGTGGTTCGCGGTCGCGCCTCCGGGCACATCCGGCTCCGGTTGCGCTCCAACCACAACTGCTACCAATGCTCTGAATCTTAACGGTTGCACCCGCGGTCCATGGCAACGTCCGGCGGTGGGAACATTCGGCAACGTGACCCTCAACTCTTTCTATGGTCCGCGGTTCTTCAATCTCGATGCGGCGCTGAGCAAACGGCTGAGGATCACCGAAAGGGTGAACGCTCAATTTCGAGCCGAGCTGTTCAATACCTTCAACAAAGTGAATCTTGGCCAGCCGAATGGAATCGTTGATGCCAAAACGGCCGGGCAGATCACGTCGCTCGCGACCTCAAGCTTGGCACAGATGCGGAGATGGCAATTCGGTTTGCGATTTGACTTCTAGCCGATATCGAAGCGAGCGAAGGGAGAAGGGAAGTTCGCCTGGAACGGTTGAGTATGAGGTATTGGCAGCGCCGGCGCCCTGGTTGTCTGGTTATCGTGCTTTCGCTTACGGCCTTTTCGCTCGAAGCGTGGGAAACGGTAACACAACTCGAATCCCGTGCTTTGGCGCTTGAGAAGAAAGGAGATGCGAAAGGCTCACTTTCGCTATGGGAGCAGGCGGCTAGTCTCGATCCGAACTCCGCCCGCATCCAGGATCAAGTTGGATTCCTTCTGGCGGTCTTGAACCAGCGTGACCAGGCGATCCGGCACTTTGTGCGCGCCATTGAACTCGATGGACGCTATGCTCCCGCACATTACCATTTGGGCATCGCTTATCTGCTCGACCAAGATCCAAACCGCGGTATCCCAGAGCTTGAGGCCGCAGTTGATTGTCTTCCCGACAATTTTGATTACCGGTTCTATTTGGGACACGCCCTCAATGACACGGCGCATTACAGCGAAGCCTTGGTTCAGTTGCGGGCAGCAACTGCGCTCAGTGCCGCTCATTCGGAGGCATGGAACCAGCTTGGCCTAGCCTTGCAAAACACAGGGAGGAGTTCCGATGCGCTCGATGCGTACGGGCATGCCGTGAAGCTGGATCCTGCCAACCTCGATGCACGAAATAATTATGGCTTTATGTTGGTAAGCAGTGGGCGCGCGGATGACGGCGTCGCACAATTTAGCCAGATCCTGAAGCTGGATCCTGCAAATACTATGGCGCGAGTGAATGTTGGATTTGCCAACCTCCAGAAGGGCAATTTCAGCGCAGCAGAGACCCAATTCCGGGAGGTGATCAACTCTGATCCTCGATTGGCCATAGCGCACTATGACCTCGGCGTAGCTCTGAAGCTCGAAGATCAGCTCGACGCTGCCACCGCCGAACTGAAGCACGCTCTGGAGCTGGACTCCACCTTGGAAGAGGCGCACTACACGTTGGGAATCGTCTACTGGCAGAGGGGAGACTTTGAGCAAGCAGCTAGGGAGATGAAAGCTGCGGTCGAGATCAATCCGAACGATCCAGATGCATACCTGATGCTTGGTTCAGCGTTAAGCAGAAAAGGTGATTTTGATGCCGCGGAATTAGCTTTACGGTCCGCCATTCGCCTCGACCCACTCAATCCAGGAGCATACAACACGCTTGGCGAAGTTTTGAAACACAAAGGCGACATCGAAGGAAGCCGGCGAGCGTTCGCCGAAGGTGCGCGGAACATCGAAAGAAAGAACAGAGAATTGGGGAGAATGCTTCAGAAATCACCATAAATCGATTGTCGGAGGTTCGACGAACCCTGGAACTCGGGTTGATGGAGGACTACCGCATGCAGATTGAGCCCAACCGCCGAATGCCAAAAATGTTGACCGCGAAGGGTTATGCGCTTCACTACTCCGAATGCGATGGCGGCCATGCGTTTCTGAACTGGAGCCAGGGGATGGCGATCAGAAGTGATATTGCTTCAGACGTGTGCCGATTCCGGCAGGCGAGAGCACCTGACGGTAGCTGACCGCCAGGAAGGCGGGCTGCATGGCATCCGCCAAAAACCCCGCGAATAAGCCGTCTACAAACCCTTTGTTTCCAACCCGGGATTAAGCACGTTTCGCCCGGCCAAAATCAGGTGTTTTTTACTGACGTAAGAAGTGGATCCGAGGGTTAGCGGTCCCCCAATTTGGCATCTGCCACTCTGTATCGCTTCCTGTGTTCGACGCGACGACCGGTGGACACAGGAGGTTTGATAGCGCAAGCTCGCACCTCATTGACTCACTGCACGTGCTTTCGCAAGGTTCAGGATCTCCGCAAAATGAAATACTCTTCGGCCAGTGGCTTGGGTAATTTGTTCTCTGCAACTAAAGCCGTCAGAGACGATTAGTGTCTCCAGCGATGCAGCGCGGATCGCCGGCAACAGCACCCGGTCCGCAATGCTCTGAGAAACTTCGAACTTACCTCGCTCAAATCCAAAAGGTCCAGCCATCCCACAGCAGCCCGAGTCCGGTGCGATCATCTCAGCCCCCATTTTGCCTAGCATTGCCTCTTCGTGTGCCATGCCTAGGAGAGCTTTTTGATGGCAGTGCCCGTGCAGCAGCACCTTGAAGGGAAATGATGGCGGTATATAGCCGGGAGCGAAACGCTGTAAGAATTCGACGAACCAGAAAACTTGGCGCTGAAGTCGCCTTGCCATTTTATGATCGGGAAATAAATTCGCCAGCTCATCGCGAAACACCGAGGCACAGCTTGGTTCGAGCACAATGATCGGCATGCCTGACTGTATACACTCTTTGTGGTTGTCCAGTATGCGGTTCAAGTACTTTTTGGCCTGACCCAGAAAGCCGAAATCATAGAGAGCCCGGCCGCAGCAAACATGTCGATGCGGCACCGCAACCTTAAAACCGGCATCAGTTAATATCTCGAAGGCTGCGCGAGCTACCTCTGGATGGAAGTAGTTGTTGAACGTGTCTGGCCAAAGGATGACGCAATCCATTGACTTTTGCCTGGAGATCAGTTCACCGGGTGCTGGTATGGAATTCTGGCGAGCCCATTTCTGAAACGAACATGTTTCAAGGTACGGAATACACCTTTGCGGAGCAATGTCCAGCGTGGATCCGACAATCTTGCGGATGCCCCGCGCATGTGCTAGGAAATTTGTAAGCCGTGGCACCCAACTTCCCAGCTGCGTCCATCTGTCGATCAGCCCAAAGGCGTAATGCTGGAGCGGTCGGGCAGCTCTTTCATAGTAGTGTGACAGAAACTCAGCCTTGTGGGTTGCAATATCTACCTTGGTTGGGCATTCCGATTTGCACGCCTTACAGCCAAGACAGAGATCCAGAGCTCCCCTTACAGACTTATCAAGCCATCCCTTGCTGATTGGATCGCCTTTGATCATTTCAAACAACAAGTGTGCGCGACCTCTTGTGCTGTGTTCCTCATCAAGAGTTGCCCGATAACTGGGGCACATCGTCCCAGAACCCAGCTTGCGGCAAGCTCCCGTGCCGATGCAGCGAAGTGCGACCTTCGTGAAGGACCCGTCGTCTTTCGGATAACGAAAGATTGTTTTGACCTCCTTGCTGCCATAATCGTGACCAAGCCTTAGATTTTCGACCGGCGAATACGCGTGAACGAGCTTACGGGGATTTAAGCTATTCTCCGGATCCCAGGTGAACTTGAATTGTTCAAATGCGCTGACTATTTCTGGTCCGAACATTTTGGGCAGCAATGCGCCGCGCGATTGCCCATCCCCATGCTCGCCGGAAAGAGATCCCCCGTAACTAGTCACCAGGTCGGCTGCTCGATCGATGAATTCACGGTATCGGGAGATTCCGTTCGCTGTCTGCAAGTCAAAGCTAGTTCGCATATGAACACAACCGTGCCCAAAATGACCATAAAACGAGCCAATGTAACCGTATTCGTTCATCAACTTGCGAATTTCTCGTAGATAGCCGCCAAGCTTATCTGGAGCGACAGCAGCATCGTCCCACCCCTCCCATTGCAAGGGCACTCCAGGTTCAAATGCCGCAGCTCGAGGTCCAGCTTCTCTAATCCGCCATACCCGGGCGGCCTCCTTGGAGCTATAGATCCGGCAATTTGGGGCTGGCGATGACAATCTCCTCACCAGGCGCTCGGCGTCGGCCTGACACTCTCGGTCCTCGTCTGACCCGAACTCGACCAGAAGGAATCCATTTCCCTCGGGAAGAAGATCAATGTTCGGTTCCCCTTGGCGCGCCAGAGCTTCGATAATGCTTCCTTCGAGTCCTTCGAGAGCGATTGGACCGAAGGGCAGGATTTCCGGTACGGCATCAGCCGCAGCAAATGTTGTGGGATAACCGAGCGCGACAAGGCACCGTTTTTGAGGACTGCGGATAAGCCGGAGCTTGGCTTCCAAAACGATGGCACAAGTACCCTCTGTTCCGACCAGAGACCGAGCAACGTGAAAACCATTTTCTGGCAATAGCTGGTCCAGGTTGTACCCAGAAACCCTTCGAGGAATTTTTGGAAATCGTGTTCGAATCAGACTTGAGTAGTGATCGCGTATAGACTTTAGATTACGATAAATCCGGCCGGTCCGGTCATTCCGTTTTATCAAGGAGCTCAGTTCCACTTCACTAACGGAACTAACGGTTAACTGCATGCCCTCGTAAAGCAGGATACGAAGAGATTCGGTATTGTCGACAGTTTTGCCCCCCATCAGTGAGTGAGTGCCGCAGGAGTTGTTGCCGATCATTCCACCGACGGTGCATCGGTTATGAGTGGACGGATCGGGTGCGAAGGTGAGTTGGTACTTCTCCGTCTCAGTTCGGACAGAATCGAGTACCACCCCGGGCTGGACTCGAGCAAATCGTTCTTCCGCATTGATCTCCAGGATCCGGTTCATGTACTTTGTAAAATCCAAAATCACCGCGACATTGCAGCACTGTCCGGCGAGGCTCGTGCCGGCACCTCGTGGTAGAACCGGTGCACCATATTTTCTGCACAGCTCGGTCGTGGCGACGACGTCGTCTGCATTCTGCGGAATTACCAAACCAATGGGTACCTGGCGGTAATTGGAAGCATCGGTGGCATACATGGCTCGAGTTCCACGGTCGAATCGAACTTCACCCTCGACTACACGTTTAAGTTCGTGCTCCAGTTCGGCAGCCTGCAACAGCACACTCCTGTTGGCGGATTCAATGCTCATAGATTGCGATAACGCCTGCATCGGTGCTCGCCTTGGGGTAAAAGCCTCAACTTTGAAGAGCGGATGCGCGAGTCTGCGTTGCAGGTTGGGAATACTCATGCTGCTCCGCGAGCGCGATTGCTCCTGACCCGAAGATTGGCTTATCTGGATCGATCCAAAATGCCCAGATCACAGCTCCAATGATCAAAAACGAGGCGGCGATCACGAAAGGCGCGATCCAGAATCCTCTCCCCGCGAGAATCCCAAAGACGGTCGGAGAAAGTGCTCCCCCAAACTGCCCCCACATGTTCATCATCCCCGAAACCGTGCCTGAGTATTCTCCGCCTATGTCCATGGGTACAGCCCAAGATGGTCCGATAATCATTTCCAGGAACAGCATAGCAATCGTTAGGCAAGCTAATGCCCCAATTGGGCTCCTCGTAAACGCCGCCGGTACAATGAACGATGCACAACCAATCATCCCCACAATTGCAACTGTCCTTCGAGCAAATTTCAAGTTGCTCGTCTTGATAAGGGCGAAATCTGTGAGCCAACCGCCAAGCGTGTCGCCTACCACTCCCGCAAGCAGCGGGAGAGAAGCGAGGAATCCAGTTTTGAGGAAACTGAATCCTCGATAGCTCACGAGATACAAGGGAAGCCATGATAAGAAAATCCACAGGCAATAGAGGTAGGAAAAATATGCAAACATGATTGCCCACATGTTGCTACTTTTGAAGAGCAGCTTCCAGGGCACCGATAACCGATGGACCTTGGTGACGCTCGTTACGTCTCTGGCGATCCCATGTATGTGTCTTAGCTCTTCCTGAGTGACGGCCCCAATTTCTTCAGGAGTGTCACGGTAGAAACTTACAAATAGTAACGCCCAAGCGATACTCACAATTCCGACGAGGATGAATAGACCTCTCCAGCCGTAGTGAATGATCGTGGTCACCGCGAGTGGGGGACCAACAGCCGCTCCTAACCGCGATGCTGAATGCGACACACCTTGAACAATTCCCCTCTCCTCTTTGGGAAACCACATCTGCATGGCTCGAGTGGCCGTCGGAAATGCGCCAGCTTCTCCTATGCCGAGCGCGAAACGGATGCTCCACAATGAGAACAGCCCGGTAGCGGTTGTTGTGAGCAAGGCTATCAACGCTCGGTATCCCATGATTACAGTGAGGGTCTTGCGGGGACCGAAGTGATCTCCCAGCCAGCCACCCGGTACTTGAAATAATGCGTATGCCCAGACAAATGCACTGAAAACTACGCCTAGTCTTGCCGGGCTGAAGCCGAATTCGTGGACTAGGAAGGGGGCGGCATTCGAGATGGTTACACGGTCGAGGTACGTGATCAGATAGAGGAGAGAGATCAGAAACAGCATTGCCCATCTGACATGAGATTGTTCCTTTGGCATTGTGGCATTCCCCTGATCCTGGATGCATTATTGATGTGAAACCTGCATATGATCGCGGACGGAAGTCGCACGGGAAGAGAGTGGCAGAGGTTCCCTTGCTCCCGAGGTAAGATATCTGAGCGCCGCCATGACTCCTCCCGCCTGATATGGTATTTTTGCGAGTTGCATCCCCATCTCGACCCCGCACAACGTACCCGCAAGCATCAAGTCGTTGAAGCTGCCAAGATGTCCAATGCGAAACACCCTGCCTGCCAATTTCGAAAGGCCTGCTCCGAGAGACATATCGAACCCGTCCAGGATAAGGGAACGCAAATCATCGGCGTCGTACCCTTCGGGCATCACTACTGCAGTTACCGAGTTTGAATATTCGTGCGGCCTCTCGCAGAAGATCTTCAGGCCCCATGCCCCGACGGCCGCCCGTGTAGCTTGCCCGTGACGCTGATGCCTTCGAAACACATTCTCGAGTCCTTCTTCGTTCAGCATTGCGATCGCTTCCCTCAATCCGTAGAGAAGGTTCGTCGCGGGCGTGTATGGAAAGAAGCCTGAGCCATTAAACTTTAGCATCTCCTGCCAATCCCAGTATGACCGGTGTGACTTTGCAGTGCGATTCTCTCGCAATGCCTTCTCGGATATAGCATTGAAACTCAACCCGGGCGGCAACATCAGCCCCTTTTGGGAACTGCCAATCGCCACGTCGACCTGCCACTCGTCATGGCGATAATCTGTTGAAGCAAGGGAGGAAATCACATCGACCATTAAGAGGGCTGAATGGCCTGCATCGTCGATCGCCTTGCGCAATTCAGGAATTCGACTGGTTACACCAGTGCTGGTCTCATTGTGAACCACCAACACGGCTTTGATCGTATTCTGAACATCTCCTCTCAATCTGCGCTCTAGCTCCGTAGCATCTGCCCCACGGCTCCAAGGACCGGCGATGTATTCGATATTGATACCAAGCTTCTCCGCTAGCTGCTTCCATAACATCGAAAAATGACCGGTCTCAAACATCAATGCCCGGTCACCCGGGTTGAGGGTGTTTACGACTGCTGCTTCCCATGCGCCCGTGCCGGAGGAGGGATACACAATGACCGGCTGAGACGTCTGAAATATTGCCCTCAAACCTTCGAGAACTTCAAACGATAAACGTGCGAATTCCTGACTCCGATGGTCAGTGACAGGCCGATCCATCGCCCTAAGAATGCGGTCGGGAACGTTTGTCGGTCCAGGTATTTGAAGAAAATGACGGCCGGTACGAATCATAATATAACCTCGCGAACAGGCGACGTATTCCTAAACGCACCAGATCATAATGAAAGCAACATTAAAACGCCTCAAGCTCATGTAAGTCTGCGTGCCAATGCGACTCATCTCTCGCTCGCCAAGCGTTCACTGGCCATAGATCAGCAGATGAGCCGTTCCCTTTACGGCGTGTCGCTCCCTAGAACCCGGCGGTGAGACAAATTCCGCTGTCACCAAATGAGATTGTGCATTTTCTGGTCCATTGCCATTGTCTTTGCTCCGTATTCAGTGGTAATCGTTCCCTTCGGGTTAAGTTTTGCGGGCGAGTCCTCGTGAAAAATGTGTATCATTCCCTCGCGCGTCGAACTGAATATCCTACCTGTGTCGGGATCATTTCGCTGCCGGTCCTGACTTGAAGCCGACTCACGACTGGAAATACTGGGCGGATAAAAACCCGCGGCTTCGATTTCTCGAACCCGCGTTCCAGCCGACCTCTACAATAAGATCCCTTGGGAAGGTATAAAGTATCGCTGCTCCAACCGTCAAAACCACCGGGTCCGAGGATTAGAAAACGGGAAATCGTCACAAGCACTCGCTGATCGGTGGGACCATCTGGGTCCCACCGATGATCTCTTCCCTGCCCAACCCTAGCAAACCTGAAAGCTGCTAGCGACTTCTTCTCGGCTGCACGGGCCGACCAGATTCGAAACCGTAGGAGCCTGTAAAATGACAACGATCGGACGTATTTTGTTAGTGGAGGACGATCCCAAAGATGTAGAACTCACGATCACTGGAGTGGAGGAATACAACCTGAGCTACGAGGTTGTGGTCGCCAGCGATGGTGAGGAGGCTCTAGATTACCTGTACCGCTGCGGAATGTTCCAGAAACGAAGTGGGGGAAAATCCTGCGGTTCTGTTGCTCGATTTAAAGTTGCCAAAAGTTAACGGCCTGGAAGTCTTGCAGCGCATCAAGGGAGATGAGAATTTAAGTTTATTCCCGTAGTCGTGCTCAGGTCGTCGCGCGAAGAACGAGACGTGATGCAGAGCTACAAACTGGGCGTCAACGCATACGTGGTAAAGCCGTTGGATTTCCACGAGTTGTCAACGCCATTAACGAAATCGGGGTTTTCTGGGCCATCATCAATGAGCCACCACCTGGAAGCGTCGGAAGAAATAGGACATTGATCGCGAAATTTGTGACGCACGAAATTCAATTGGGATACTCCATTGCGAATCCTGTATCTTGAAGACAACCCTAACGACGTGCAGCTCGTTTCAGGCAACTCTGGAAACCGAAGGGATCGACTGTGATCTGACCAGGGTTGACAGCCGGACGCAGTTTCTCGCCTCGCTTAAACACCGGAGTTTCGATCTCATCCTCGCTGACTATACTCTTCGGCAGTTTGAGGGCATTTCTGCATTGAAATTGGCGAAAGAAGCCGGTCCCGACGTGCCTTTCATCTTCGTCTCCGGTACCCTCGACGAGGAAGTAGCGATCGAAGCACTCAAGTTGGGCGCCACCGATTATGTATTCAAGACGCGCCTTTCGAGAATCGCGCCTGCGGTTCGTCGAGCTGTTCGCGAAGCAGAGGTGCAAGCCTAGCGCAAACTTGCTGAAGAAGCATTGCGCCGCAGCGAGTCTTATCTGGCCGAAACGCAGAAACTTACACATACGGGCAGCTATGCCTGGAACGTCGCCAGTAGAAAAATTGTCCACTGGTCCGACGCCTATCGCCTTTACGATTCGACCCCCAGGAAGGCATTCCTCATTTCGAGGCCTTCCGCGCGCGTATACATCCGGATGATCGAGCCACGGCTGCAGAAGTCCTCGAGAGAACCATTCGTGACGGAGTACCTAACGAAATTGTGTTCCGGGCCGTCCTTCCCGATGGAAGCATTAAATACATCCACTCCGTCGGTCATCCCGTGGTGAACATAGCAGGCGAAGTGATTGAGGTGGTCGGCACGAACATGGATATCTCCGACCGCCAGCGGGCGGAAGAAGCTCTGCGGCGGAGCGAACGGCGGCTTCACGACGTGATCGAGACCATTCCGGCGATGGTATGGACTGGACTGCCCGATGGATCGAATAACTTCGCCAATCAGCGTTGGTCGGAGTATACGGGACTTGCGGGGAACGACACTGCGGGGGCTGGTTGGAAGACCGCACTTCATCCCGCAGATCTATGGCTCTCCGTGGTTCAACTTGCGGATTGCCCTTTATCCCCTTTCGGACGGTATACTCATGCTCGTGCAACCCGACCAAGCCGTCATAAACCGATGGAGCGATGCCGCTCCGTTCTGGGAAAAGCACCGCGAAATCATCAGGCAGATGTTTGCGCCGGTCACGGCTGCCCTTAGCCAGGATGGGCTGATCGGCAGCGGATGCACCGTTCTGGATATTGCTACTGGTCCCGGCGAGCCAGCATTGACCATAGCTTCGTCGGTCGGCCCCGCAGGCAGAGTTTTCGGGATCGATCCCGTACCAGAGATGGTGGAAGCCGCTCGTCGAGAGGCACGCCATCTTGGGCTCAAGAATGCGCAATTTGACGTCGCCCTCGCAGAACACCTACCATTCGCGGCCGATACGTTCGACGCCGCGGTCAGCCGCTTCGGTGTGATGTTCTTTCCATCTCCCGTTGCCGCAGTTCGCGAGATGTTGAGAGTCCTCAAGCCTGGAAGGAAACTGGCTCTGGCGGCCTGGTATCTCG
>Ga0126381_100008312_pt1 | contig 11594 bp, 7 predicted proteins | sample PanSoiMetPlot_28_FD_96465 | JGI IMG/M metagenome (GOLD analysis project Ga0126381, IMG submission 96465) | Tropical forest soil microbial communities from Panama - MetaG Plot_28 | ecosystem: Environmental > Terrestrial > Soil > Tropical forest > Bulk soil | place: Panama | collected 2016-02-17 | reverse complement strand
TATTGAAAACGTCCGTCTTCCCACGAAGACGCCTGCAATCGCACCTGTGCTGGGGTGCTTGTAGTGTAGTGATTCTCGCGGAAGGTAGATCTCGACCGGATGCTGTACGTCAGCCAGTCACCGATGTGTCTAGCCCGCCATCTTCGTCTCTAAGGAACGCTCGAATCTATCCAGATATGCCGACATCATTTCCTCTTTGTTGTCGTCAATCCTATTGCGCCAGATGGAGACATGCCAGAGATTTTCGAGGAAATCAAAAGATACAATCAGAACTTCTCAAATTCTCACTACTCAAATCCGCTAGGAAACGGGCTCTCCTGCTCGCAACTGCAACGCCCCGTCGATAAGGGCCAAGCAGCCTTTTGTAGGGTCGAGGAAGAAAGATTAACAATGGTGGTGACCAAATTCCTCTCGTCCTGATTTGCAAGCTAGTTTGGCGAAGACTGTTGCTTCTGCGCCGCTTGGTTCTGTTGCGACTGGATCTGGCGCCGCTGCTCGTACAGGCGCGTCATGTTCTGAATCGATTGCGATATGCCACTTTGATCGCTCGAGTCGGATGGGGAAGAAGCAGAGGATGCGGTTTCGGGTGGGATGTCGCTTTCGGTGATTGAATTGGCGTTAGCTCGCGAGCCCGCAGCAGACGACGCCGACTCAGCGTCGCTGGTCTTGGTTTCCTGCTCGCCCGACGCCGACTCCGTACCAGACGCTGGTAGATTCTGGGCGTTCGCATCGACGGTATCCGAAGCGGAATTAGACTCACGAGCGGCTTGCTCGGCTGCGATTGCAGCCTCAGCATCTGCCTGGAACGTCGTCTTGCCGGGGGCGGCCCATCCGCGCATCATCCGCGCTCCTTCAGGACGGCTTGCGCCCTGAGAGGCAGTGGTGGGAGAACCATAGGCAGCAACACTTGAGCCCACACCACCTGCGGCGACAGCGCCCGACGCGTTGGCAATCGCGCCGACTGTTGACTCGTCACCCTTGCCCCGTGCGGTCACCACTACACTGCGAAGCGTGTCGGGATCGTCGTCGGAAGTCTCAACGATGTAATCAAATTCTGTACCGTACAAAAGAGACGAAATGATGTCACGAACCTGGCCCGGGCCCAAGTGAACGAAAACTCTCTCTCTGGAGGCTGACGACGGGACTTCAATGGACGCGCCGGTCCGCGCTCGCAAGGCCGCGAGAACAGCCGCCAACGTGGAATTCTCCGCATCAATGGTGAGAAGGTTGCCATCCCAGGTAACAACGGGTAGCTGCGGAGGAGTCTGTTCCGCCGTCGGAGGCGCGAGCGGAGCGGCATCTTGCACGCCCGATGCGGGAACAACAGGCGCGGAAGTGGATGCGCTAACCGCCGTAGTGGACGGTTTGTCGTTACGGACAGAGTTCCTTGCGGGACCAGCGGTGGCCTGCGCGTCCCCGAAAGACGACATGGCAAGGACGCTCGTCAAACAGAGGTAAGACAGGGACATGCCGATCCAGCGAGGCGACTCCCTCGCGAAACCGCTGCCAGGGACTTGCGACACTGCCTACTCCTTTCCCTGGGCCCAGATCCGGAACTCCTGGGCCGACAAACCCTCTCTAGCGAGCCGCAGGCCGAGGTCGAGTTTACTCTGCATCTTTCTTCGTCAAAATCTCGGCCTCACGACATCGCAGGCCATCTTCCCTCTCTGAACCGTCCGGTCAGTTGGGCGAAGAAGTGTTATTTGCTGGCGGAGTGGAAGATTGTCCGGGCGCCGCCTGTCCGGCAGGACCCTCTCCGGAGGGTGCCGGTGTCGGCGGCACAACGCCAAATTTTGCGGCCTCGGCTGCACGCGCGGCTTCAGCCTGTGCTTCCGTTTTCGCATCCGCCTGCTTATAGAGAGCCGCGCGACGAGCTTCCATGTCTTCGCGTTGCGCCACTGCGACCTTCAGATCCTGAAGTTCCTTATCCAGATGGCCCACCATCAGTGTCCACATGTCGAGATTAGCCTTGGCAAGCGCATCTTGGGCCTTGCTCTTAGCCGCCTTGTCCTGCATTTGCTTCAGTACCAGATGCATCTGGGAGAGCGTGTTTTCCAGATCCTGAACGCGTTGACGCAGCGGGGCTGGAGCTTGCGGGCCGCGGGTTTGGTTGCCAGGCAGGCCTTTCCGGCCAGCGACTCCTTGCCTCTGCATGACCTCGGTGCCTCCCGGTACAGTCGGCGCCGGGGAGGTAGTCTGGGCCATAGCCGTCGTTACCACCAGAATCACGATGGCTCCAGCCGCATGTCGAAACCTCATTTGAGTCTCCTTCGCGAAAATAGATCAACTGCTGCATTCGTCTCCACCGGCTCGATCGAGCAGGCCAGCCAGGGCTTCAGAATGGCAAAACCACCATGCTACTTTAAGGCGTTCCAAAAGCGAGGGCGAAAACTATTTCACCGCAATCCACACTGACTGATAGCTCACCCGTGCGGTCGCTTATTTGACATGGAGCACAAAGAAGGGCGAGCGAAAAATTCTCACTCTCCCCAATGTGCATTAGAACTATCTCCACACCGATCACTTCCCACCATTTTGCCGATCTGTCGCCCGCGAAAATAGTGGAGATACTAAATCCTGGGCTACTTGCTTTTCGATGCGGTTGGGAGCTCCAGTTTCGAGAACAGCTTTTCATCGAACTTGGGATTCACCACGACCTTATCGATGATTATTTTTTCCACCGGAACGGGAGTATCCCTCCCAAGCGCGGTCCGGGCCACCAGGAGAACTCTCGTCTCCAAGACAAACGGGATCCGAAGGCCATCCACGGCCCGATAATCGCGATAGTAAACTTCCACGGGATGGTCTGTGCCATCGAGGCGGCGTGGCTGTCCTTCAACTTTGGCTTCGAGGAAGGTTTCCGCGTCAACCCATACGTGGAATGTATGTCCGGTCTTCTCAATGACCTTGAGCTTATAGGTGTCGCGCCCCTCCACCTTTTCGACGCCGTCCAGCTCGATGCGGCTGCCCTTGGCGGCGTAATCCACGAGGGGACCATCAAGGTCGGATTGCGTAGAGGCAATCTTCAATTCTTCCGCCGTATACGATTCCACTTCCATTCGGTTCAGGAACGGCCGGAGTTTCCAGCCGTTGGTGCCATCGTAGACTTGGACTGCCGTTTTGCCGGCGAATTGCAACTCGAAGCGCGTTTTGCGCCCGCGCCTGAGTTCCATGAGAAAGGGCAGTTGCGCCTCTTCGGCCGGCCGGTGAGGAAGGGTAAGTTCTTTCGGGTTCGGCGCGGGCATAGCAAGAGTGCCTCGCTGATTGCCTCCGGCACCCATTTTTCCCTGAAGAGACAGGGTTTGGACTGCCCGCCACGCTTGCAAGCCGCCCCGCGCCGCGACGTTCTTGTCCACGATCTCGGCCGCCGAAAGCTGGGCTCGCGATGAAGTTGTGTTCGCTCCCGCTGCGAGCGAAATGCAAAACGCCAAAGAAATCGAAACCGCCAGGAACCTTCGCAACATGTGTGCTTCCTCGTTACAAGATTTGCAAACTAAACTCAAACCCATCAAAGGAGTCGAACTGGCGGAAGGAAATCGCTATTCGACCGCGAGTCCTTCCGCTCGAAATTTCCCAATCACGACACTAACCCGGTCTCCGCGCTTCACCCGTCTGCCCACGTTCGAAAAAGCCATCCAGTAGGACTTACCCGCCTCGGGCGTGCTAGCTTGGCGCATTTTCCCAACGTTGGACACCGCCGGGACCACTAGGCTGACCCCTGCCTGGGGATCGATCAGGGTGGGTTCGGCCTTCTTGTCGTTGAGCACGGCGGCCTTGTCCGGGTCCACCACTCGCCAGCTAAATCGAACAAGCTCGCCCGACTCCGCCCACTTTACCCGGAACGAGTCAACCCCCCATGCGCCTTGGTAATACATCATCGCTCGTCGCGAGAGAAAATTTGGATCAGGCCGGGGTGGAGCCGCCGTCACGGAAGACTTCCCGGCCCCGTTGGTTGCGCTCTGACTACTTTGAGACGACTGTGAAAAAGAGCTCGATGCGACAATGCTGGTCGCCAACGCGGTTGCCAACAGCACCAATCTCCTTGAATTCCCAATTCCTGTCATCGCCTTCCTCTCTTCCGGCACTCCCACGACTGGGCGTGCGCGTCAGCTTGATGCAACAGCGCCCCTCTCGGCGCCGCCAAACTCATTGGAGTCCGCTATTATGTGCTGACCCCGCCGCGTGTCACTTCGTGCGTGTGCCGAAAGGCGTCGCCGGCCTGTGCCACTCGCTGGCGTCGGTACGCCTTACCGCCGTAGAAGCACGGAAGGCGGCGGCCGCGACAGCACACCCATTGCTAACAGTGACAGAGGTGTTGGCGAACGTGTTCGATCCTAGTACCGCCATGGCCGAGTCCACTCCAATTGGAGCATCGTTGATGAAATTGCCGCTCACGCTCGCGGCAAAGCAGCCCAACTCCACCCCTGTGGTCGCGCTGGACACAATGCGATTGTTCGACACGGTGGCGCCACTGGCCCCGAGTAATACGCCTATATTCGTCCCCGATACGTTGTTGCCAGAGGCGGTGCCCCCGTTCCCGAGGAATATGCCAGTCGTCGCCCCGATAATAGTGTTGGTGCCTACGGTACTTCCCGAAAGATTAAAGACACCAAACGGGCTGGCGGCGCCCAATGTGTTGCCTACCACGGCGCCGGTCACGCTATCAGCATCGATGCCAGCCACAGCGGCGCTCACGTTCACTACATTATTGGCGATCGCCACGGAAAGGCTCGGGGTGGCGCCGCTGCCGGCGAAAATCCCAGCTGAGTCAACACCGTACACAGTGCTATCTCGGATGACTATCGATTCCGTCGAGGACGCGCTGTTTTCGGCCCAGATTCCGACGCCGCAGGTGCTATCCAACTGGCCGCTGGCTCGCACCTGACTTACGGTTCCGGAGGAACCGGAGCCGTAGAAAATTCCCGCTAGCCAAGACAAGCAGCCCATGTCGCCACCCGTGCCATCGACCGCGATGTTGCTAATGTTAACCGGGCCGGCACCGAGAACTAGTACTTGTGCCGCAACCGGCTCGCCGAACATACTCATCGTGTTTTGCACTAGCCCAGAGGATGGCACGGAAATCACGGCCTGGTTTGCGGTACCCACCCTTAAACCGATGAGCGTCAATGGCTGAGTGATCGTCACTTGCTCAGCGTAACCCCCGGGGCAAACCTCCACAGTTGAGCCAGCCGTGACGCCGCTCACTGCAGCTGAGATCGTCGGGTAGCTTTGAACGTTTGGTATACAGTGTCCAACTTGGACGGTCGATGCCAGCATTGGTTGAATTGCCACCAACAACACCGCAGCAGGCAACAGGAAGAAATTGTGTCGACGCATAATCATCCCCCCAAAAATTTTCGAGCATCACCGGTTGTGCGGCTCGGCCTTCGATACTGCAAAGGTCAACCCGCAAGGCGAGCAGCACATGGCTTACCCTTTTTGGGGAGGGGCTTCTAGATGGTTCGCTGACGATCGTTCGTCTAAATGGCAGGGGGTTCACATTCAGATCGGTCATCCCGTGTTACTGGCTCTGCTTTACAAGCGCACAGAGCAACCTGGGGGGCTCTACTGCCCGTTGTTCAAAGCAGCTCGACAAGTTTGCACAGCCTTTTCCGCTGGCACCTTCGCGAGCTGGCTCGTGATGGAGTCGTAGTTCTGCTTGTACTCGCTAGAGTCGCGAGCTTCCTTCAACTCCTTTTCCGTCATGTTGGCCACCAGCCTCTTTCCCCATTCCTTGTACTGTGCCGCGGAGCTGGAGTCCACGTTCGAACAGAAATTAATGGTCGCCTCGACCTGGCCAAGGGCCGCAGGGGGAACCGACGACGCCCCCAAGATGAGAGCAGGAAATGCGAAGAGGACTGCTATCCCGAGAGTACGACTGAACTTCATGCGCGTAACGACCTCACTTTCAGGTTCCAACTCCTAGTTTCGATATTGGAGGCTTGTTTGACGATGATGCTGCTCGCGATTCCCGCGAGCAGCATCCATTCGCCTGGTTGTTCCGGTCGGCCTCACTGCGCCGTCCCGAATAGTTGTGACGACTGCGTACCGGCAGAGTCGCTAACGGAGATATTGGCCGTTTTAAGACCAGCAGGTTCGCTGGTGAGCGGCTTGAACTGCGTCGTTACGGTGCACGATGCTCCCGGCGCCAGAGTTGTCTGGCCGAGAAGTTGCCCGCCACCCGCCGGTCCGCAGGTGGACAAGAACCGAACAACTGCGAAATCGGCTACGTTGGTTCCGCTGAGGGTACCTCGCGTGATGCCCGTTAGCGGAACGGTTCCGGTGTTCGTCAGCACGAATATCTGAGTCGGATCCAGCGCGCAAGCGAGACGCTGGGCTGCTGTTGTGCCCGGACAATTCCGGACTTGAGTTACGTTCCAGATGTCCGGCGCCAGTACCGCACTGATGACGGTCGGAGCCGTGGCCCCGAACTCCACCGCTCCCGGATCAAAGAGTCCGTCTCCTACCGTCTCCGGTCTTGCATGTCCGAAGAAGTCAGTTGCCGGGTGCGGTTGCGAAACCGGTATGTTGTCAATGGCTGCGCTCAGCGCGTAGTTGGCGAGAGGAGCTGCGCCACCGAAGTTTCCACCCGGCCCAATGGCTGACGGGTTGGTCAACGACAGCGGTCCCCAACTCACGTTGATCCAGTTGTTGCCCTCGTCCACCGTCGCCGATGGTACGAGGCTAAACTTTGGCGCCCCCGCTATCGAGTCGGGGATGCCTGGAGGAACCCCAAAGCCGTGGAGCCCTCCGCATCCATCCGCGGCAGTGCATTCCGGCGGCACGCGCGAGCCGTTGCAGTACTGAGCAATAACCGGCGGAGCGGTGGAACTGTTGTTGCCTGACGTATAGCCGCTGGTGCTCGTTAGTACCGAGTAAGTCGGACTGAGGCTAAAGCCAGAACCCGAATTCGGTGTGGTCGTCATATCGCCGCGCACGCCGAGGTCCCAGTAACTCACGCCCGTGGAGCAGGCGGCGCTGGTCGCCTGAGTCGGAGCTTGCGTGTTAGTGAAGGCATCGTACAGCAAAACCTGGTTCTGCTGGTTCAGGGTTCCCGTCCCAACGCTGCCCACGCCGATGTAGAACGAACGGTTCTGGTAGATGATGTCGTTCGCCAGAATCGGATTGGAGAAGCCCGTGCAGTTCGGTTGGCCTGTGGGGCATGTGATTGGCACCACGAAGGTTGTGGTCAGCAAGGAAGAGTTGGGCGTGCTCGTCACCCCGGCTGACTGCGGGCACGATGCCGTGCCAGCGGCGTTGTGGCATTCCCCAGCAGGGGCGCTGGCCTGGGGCGTGCCGATACTGAAGGTGAGTACGCCCGACGAGGCAAGCGCATCGTTGTGCGCAATGGTGTTGTTGGTGATTTTTACGTTCAACGCATCCTGCAGCGAGATGCCCGCACCATCCCAACCCGCCATATTGTTGTTGATGATGTTGTTGGTGATGGTCACGTCGTGCCAGAGGTTCGGTTGCGTATTGAAGGTCGCCACATCCGTCCCGTTGATGGACTGGAGACGGATGCCGCCGCCGCTTCCGCTATCCGCCGAGTTGCCCTGGATCAGGTTGGCATTGATCACCAAGCCGGGACCCGTGCCGTCGCTCAATCCCGGCGGGCAATCCGCATCCGGTATAGAGCCGCAGGTCGGGTCGGTATCCGGGGTGCCCTGAACCATGATCCCGCCGCCGTTGGTGGGGATGGTCGGGTTGCTGCTCTCGTTGAAGATGATCGAGTTGTGCTCGATGTCACCGTTGTAGATTTCCCCAAGGTGAACGAGTCCGCCGCCCTCACCTGCACTGATGTTACCGCAGACCCAGTTGTAGTTGAACTTGTAGTAGTCGTTGCCGGTGCAGAAGCTGATGCCGCCGCCGCCCGAGAGCGTGGCAGAGAACAGTTCATCACCGATCGACGAATTGTTACTGATCATGTTGTTGTGGACGTTCGGTTGCAGCTGCAAGCAGTACGGTAGGTGCTGGTTGGCTACCAATCCAAACCCATTGCTGCACGAGCCTGGAGGTGCGTTGGTGGCGCTTCCTTGAATGTACGGGCCAGCAAATTCGCCCTGGCCGACGCTGATGCCGCCCGAGAGCGTGCCGGCATTGTTGTAGACCCGGTTGTTGGCGATCTGCAGGAAGTGGGCCCAGCCGTGCACAAAGAGGCCGCCGCCACCCTGCGAACTGTTGGTGATGCTCAACCCATCGATGCTCGAGGGGTTGCAGACATAATTGCTCGGGAAAGGGTTGGTCGTGGTGGTGCTACTCGTATGACAGAGCGGGTTGGCATCGCCTACAAGAAGAGCACCCAGAGTGCCCGGGGCCGCACCTGGATTACTCACGACCCCAGTCAGCAGCGTGGTGCCGGGCGGGAACGCGCCAGCTTCGGTGCCGTCGCCCCACGGATTCGCGCCGTGGAAATCCAGACCCTTGCCCAGGACCGTAATTCCCGCGCCTTCATACGCACCCATCAGCGAGGGCTCTTGCAAGAGTTCGGCCAGGTTGCCGTTCAGAGTGGCGTCCCAACCGACCGTAGCCTCAAGCGGCAACCGGTCAATCTGCGGAACGTTGGGCTGGGCAGTGAAATTCTGCCAATTCGTCTCAGGGCAGCCGGGGTACGCTCCCGTGTAGGGCACACCCTGCAGCGTCAGCCCGAACAGACAGTTGATGTGCCGCCGCCAGGGATCGAGCAGCTTGCCGGCGGGTTGGGTGTTGGCATTGATGATGGTGGATGCGGCGCCAGCGCCTTGCAGCCGGACCGGCTTCCACATAATTACCATCTCGGTGTGAGTAGCGGCCGTGTGGGTGACACCGGCTGTACCCGGAGCAGGGCAGGCCTCTGGTCCAGCCGCCGTGCTGCAAGTCGGGTCGACAATAAGCAAGTCGCCCGGAGCCGCGGCGTCAATCGCACCCTGGATCGTGCCCGAGGCGGGGACGTGGATGGGCGCCTTGCCGCCGATAGTCACAGTCACTGCATCGATCGATTGTCTGCCGTTGCCAGCCGTGACCAGCAACTGACCGCAATGCGCTGGCGTCGTGCCCACAGGTACGTATTGCGCTTGCTGCTGGATGGTGCAGAGCGGCACTTGCGGACTACCCGGCAAGCCACCGGGCACTGTCACCGTAATGCTGGTGTCAGTCCAAGTCCCAATAATCGCGGAGACTCCACCGATGGTAACGCTCGACGCGGTGTTGCAAGTCGCGCTGCTCGCACTCGGGGTGGAGCACCGCGCCCCAAACCCATAGTGGCGAGTAACAGTCTTCAGGTCGAAAGGTGCCACAGAGGCCGAGGGTCCGCCGTACCCATAGTTGTTCACCGTTTGGTTGCCCAGAGCGGTGATGGTCAGGGTGTGGCCGGCGGCACTGACCCAGGGGCCGATTCCGTCGCCATCCACTTCCGCGATGGCTGGAGTGGCATCCGGATAGGCGCAATCAGGATTGTTGTAACCCGCACCCACGAAAGCTTGCGTGGGCACCACGGGCGTATCGAGGTAAGTCGTCGTGCCCGGCATGTACGGCTCGGTGTAGCAGAAGTCGCTGTAGGCCGGGTTGTACAAGGGATCGTTAAGGAACTGCCCCGGGTGGGCCGGGTCAGGAATCGGCCCGTAGTCGTTCATGCACTGCACCATCATCGCGGGTGCGTATCCCGTGATGTTGGGCGGGTTCACGTCCCAGCTCGAGAAATTCAAACCGTCATAGATCCCCCAGTGGTCAGAATACACGCGCGAGACTTCGTTTCCGAGATAGTCCCGCGTCGAGATCGGCATGTTTGGCGGAGCAAACTTCTCGCCGAACTGCGGCGAAAAGGGATCAAATTCGGAAGTGAAATCATCCGTGATCACGCCGGTGAAGTGGGAGGCGATGTGCGCCGAGGTGAAGATGTAGAACTTCGCACTCACCGAATCCTGGCTGGCAAGGGTCACTTCCTTGCGGTCGCACAGAGGACGCGTAGCGCCAGCAAATGGAGCAGTTTCCTGCACCTGCGGGAACAGGCTCAGATAGTCCGGTACCACGCGCATTTCGCCCACGCACGGCCATATCGGATCCTGAAAGCCGGGGTAACCTGGGAGTGCGAGTTCCTGCCCTAGCCCCTCGGACGTCGTCGCGTTCTGGTAGTTGGTGGGGTTGTAGCCGTTGGGAGCCGGGTCGTACATGGAGGCCACCGACGCCTGGTCGGGCATGATGAAGATGAAACCGCCCAAGCCGGCGAACTGCTGCGAGGCCGGCGCGATGTAGTTGTCGCCGATCAGGAGGTTCTTGTCTTCTTCCTTCTCGACCTCATAGCCCGGGGGCATGATCACTTCCACCACGTACTTGCCGGGTGGCAGCATGGGCGTACCGGACCTATAGGCATCCGTGGTGTCAGGGTTCGCCACGCAGATCGTGCAGTTAGTGCCGGTTATCGTTGGGGCTGCACCGGTGATTGGGTTTATGTAACCTGCGGGCGTGATCTGTTTTCCTGTCGTCGGGTTGATGCCGATGACGCTGGGGAACGAGTACATGCCGTCCATCGGCGCCGGCTGGATCTGGTTCCAGATGTGCATCGCGTCGTAGCATTTGAACTGCGAGTTGTACGGCACAGTCGTGGTACTCAACGCAGGCCCGCCGTGCAGGGAATTGTAATAATTCAAGTAGTTGGGTTGGTCAAACAGCGTATAGAAGAAGAGATCGGCGTTGGCGCCAGTAGCGGTGCCTTGGCCGGGGCAGCTCATGTAGGGCTTCTCTCCTAACCCCGACCCGGAGCCCGCGGTGCTACCGGGGTAGAACCCTTGCGCCCAGTCATCCCAACTGGTGCTCTGGGTAGTGTCCACCAGCTTGAGAGTCGGGGTCGCGCCATCCGACGCGAAGCCTTCCTGGTAGAGGTTGACGGTGACGCGCGCCACATTGGGCGCCCACGGTTGCTCGATCATTTGCGCGGCGTCGTCAAAGGGGCGCGTAGCGGCATATTTGACAAGTCCATGGATGCCGCCATTCTCCCCCACCGGGGTCGTGGAAGAAGTCGTTCCGCCCGCGGGGTTGTACAGCAGATTGGGCACGCTCACGCAGAAGTTTGTTGCGCTTGCGGGTAGCGCTGGGTTGCAGGCTGCAAACGGCGCCTTGCCAAATTCAATCCAGTTGCCCTGGCTTGTTTCGCCCGACCAGCCCTCGGCGGCCACCCACGGCGGGTCGATGCGGCCGGTGGAAGCGGTTGGCCCGGACCGGAAGCTGGTATTGCCGAACAGTGCTCCGTTTACGTTCGAACCACCCTCAGAGGTGCAATCCGCCTTACCGCAATAGACCGCGCCCGGTACGGACAGGTCGGCGGGCAGTGGAACCGCCTCGAACGTGTTCGCCAGAAAATTGTAGGCTGTCGAGGTCCCGCACGGCCGGGCGCCATTCGTCGTCGTTCCGCAGTCCGTGGAGCCGTCGGCGGGGCCGCCCGCGTCGTAAACGGTGTGGATGCCCGTCGTCTTATAACGGCCCGAATCCGCTGAGACGATATACCAATTGAACAGCGGGAACGTCTCGTTGAAATTGGCAACGCCGTCGAAGTCCGTCGTCAGAACGTTGGCCCGACTGCCGTCGCGGTAGTGAATCATGGTATAGACCAACGGAATCCCGAT
>Ga0126381_100008310_pt1 | contig 11595 bp, 12 predicted proteins | sample PanSoiMetPlot_28_FD_96465 | JGI IMG/M metagenome (GOLD analysis project Ga0126381, IMG submission 96465) | Tropical forest soil microbial communities from Panama - MetaG Plot_28 | ecosystem: Environmental > Terrestrial > Soil > Tropical forest > Bulk soil | place: Panama | collected 2016-02-17 | reverse complement strand
GGCTGAGTTCAACATGATCCGGCTGGATCATCCGAACCGGATGGTAATTGAAATCCGGCCGAGTCATTCCGATGCGCCGACGGTGGTGATGAAGACGGAGCCTCCACCGCCTCCGGTTGTGACACGGAATGCGGGTCCGCCTCCGCTTCCCTATATACCGAGCGGTGGTTATACGCCCGCCGCATCGGCGCCGACGTATGATTCAGCCAGCGTTACTGCCCGGTCCGGTTTTCCCTATCCTCCGGCGCAATTGAGACCGCGCTATGTGAGAACGGCGGTGGCGGATAATGCGCCTCTGCTCGATGCGCCGCCGCTTGTGCCGGTCTATTTCCCGGATTCGGCATACCGGTTATCGCAGATCCGGCCGAAAAGACAGGCAACTCTGATCGCCCGCAACAGCGCGCCCGCGCCGTTGCCTCCCGCGCCATTGAGTTCGGCGCCTGTTGGCGCGCCTCCGTCGAAGACTGCGACCTACGACATGGCGCCGCACGCTTCGCTGAATGCGAATCGGTCGCTGACGCGCGCGCTCGGGCTGAAGATCAATCGAATTGTGATCGATGCGGGACATGGCGGTCATGACGATGGAACGATCGGACCGAACGGCGTGCTCGAGAAGGATGTGGTTCTGGATGTCGCGATCCGGCTTTCTCAGCTTGTGCAGAGCCGGATGGGCGCCGAAGTGGTGCTGACGCGTTCCGACGACACGTTCATACCGCTTCAGGAGCGCACGGCCATCGCGAATGCGCGGAAAGCCGATCTGTTTCTTTCGATTCACGCGAATTCTTCGCCAGCGCCTTCGGTGGCGGGCACGGAGACGTTCTTTCTGAACTTCACGAGTTCGCCCGGGGCTATGGATGTGGCGGCCCGCGAGAACGCAGGGGCGGATAAGGGCGTGGGTGACCTGAAAGACCTGATCCAGTCGATCACGATGAATGACAAGATCGCGGAGTCGGAGACGTTCGCTCAGGACGTTCAGACGGCCCTCTTCACTCAGGCGGCGAAATCGAACGTCGCGGCGAAGAACCGAGGCGTGAAGCGGGCGCCCTTCGTGGTGCTCATCGGCGCGGGAATGCCATCGGTTCTGGCGGAGATCGGTTTCCTCAGCAATTCGCGCGACGAATCGAATCTGAATAAGGCGGAGTATCGGCAAAAGATCGCCGAGGCGCTTTATAAGGGCCTTTCACAATACGCGCAATCGCTTAGTCACTTCGAGACGACTGCGAGCAAGCTGAATTAGAGAACGACCGCGAGCGCGAGTGCGTTAACTGCTGCGGGGGAAGGCCTCGAAACGGTAGCCGACTCCTCGTACCGTCAGCAAGTGCTTCGGTTTGGCGGGATCTTCCTCAATGTAACGGCGCAGCCGGACGATGAAGTTGTCGAGCGCGCGGGTGTCGGTGTCTTCACGCAATCCCCAGACACGTTCGAGCATCTCGCCGCGTGAGACAGGGCGGCCGGCGTTTTCGATCAGATGCCGCAGGACGTTCATTTCCATGAGGGTGAGCGGGAAGATCTGATCCTTCACGCGAAGCTCGAGGAGATCGAAGTAGACCGACTTGTCGCCGAAGACGAAATTGTCGTTGGGTTTGCTCTCGGCTGGCGCTGCCGGTTCGCGCAACCATTCTTTCCGCCGCAGCAGACCGTTGATACGGGCGATGAGGATGTCGAGTTCGAACGGCTTTACCAGGTAATCGTCGGCTCCGGCGGCGAAGCCTTTCAGAACGTCAGCGGAGTGGCCGCGCGCGGTGAGAATCAGGGTTGGGACATACTGCTGCTCGCGCCGCATTTCGGAAACTACCTGAAAACCGTCGACGCCCGGGAGCATCACGTCGAGCACGACCACATCGAAATGTACGCGTTTCTCGCCAGTGAGCAGCGACAGCGCAGCTTCTCCTGTTTCGACGACTTCCACTTCGTAACCTTCCTGCTCGAGATTGAAGCGGAGACCGTCGGCCAGATGTTGCTCATCTTCGACTACGAGGATTCTTTTCATCGTTCATTCTTTTATCTTTCCAGGGGGAGTTGCAAAACGAACGTGCTGCCACGGCCGGGCCCGGCGCTCTCAGCCCAGGTCCGGCCGCGATGGCGTCTCGCGACGGATCGCACGATGAAAAGCCCGAGACCTGTTCCCTTGACGCGCGTGGCGAGCGGGCCGCTCATCCGGTAGAAGCGCTTAAAGATTCGTTTCAGCTCTGAGCCGGGGATGCCGGGGCCGTTGTCGATCACTCGGACGGAGGCGAATTGGCCGTCTTCTTTGGCCAACTGCACGCGAACTTTCGGCTCCGGGCCCGAGTATTTCACCGCGTTATCGAGGAGATTGGAAACAGCCGCGCTCACTTCGTCGAGATCGCCGACGATGCGGATGGGTTCGGGCCCGTCGACTTCGAACTGAATGGCCTCTGGAGAGAGGTGGTGAAGAACGCGGGCGCGTTCGACGCTGCTCTCAACCACGGCCGTGAGATTGACCGGCGAGAGATTCGCCGGACGCCGTGTGGATCCGATGCGGCCAGTGCGAAGGATCTGCTCGATGGTGGCGAGGAGACGGTCGCTATCCTGCAGGATCGTGCGGTAGAACTCGCGCCGTTTACTGTCGTCCACCGGGCGGGACTGAAGGGTTTCGACGTAGAGGCGAATGGACGCGACAGGGGTTTTCAGTTCATGAGTGACCGCGTTTATAAATGCGTCGTGCTGTTCGTTGCGACGAATTTCGCGGACCAGAAAGATCGTATTCAGAGTGACTCCTGCGACAATCACGGCCAGAAGGAGAATCCCGAGGAACAGACGAATGCCGCGCTCCCAGTCGAGTACGACGCCGCCCAGATACAGAAGAACCGTGACGACTATGACGGCTGCGCCGAGCGCGATAAACGCGATCGATCTTCTGCGTCTCCCGCCAATCATGGCTTCAGCTTACGTGATCACTCCGGCGTGATCACTCCTGGCTAGGCATTCTCCCGGATCACCCGGATGATCAGGAAACAGATGGAGGCGACGAAGGCGGAGCAGGGAATAGTGAGGACCCAGGCCCATACGATCTCTCCCGCCACACCCCAGCGCACCGCCTTGCGGCGATTCACCGAACCAACGCCCGCGATAGAACCGGCGATCGCATGCGTTGTCGAAACGGGGAGACCGAGTACGGTAGGGAGAAAAATCGCGACGGCGGCCCCGGTTTCGGCGCAGAAACCGCTGCGCGGCTTCAGGCGCGTGAGACGCGAACCCATGGTCTTGACGATGCGCCATCCCCCGCTGAGGGTGCCCAGCCCGATGGCGCAACTGGCCAGGGCGATCACCCAGGGGCGGATGTGACTGTCGCTCTGATATCCAATACTGATCAGCATTGCGGTGATGATGCCCATGGTTTTCTGGGCGTCATTCGTGCCGTGAGCGCAACTGAAGAGAGCGGACGAAAGCAACTGAAGACGGCGGAAGTAGCGGTCCGCGCGCGTCGGGGGTGTCCGGCGGAAGACCCAATGCACGATGAGCATGAGCGTGTACGCGAGGACCATTCCGATCACCGGCGAGAGAACGATGAAGAGGATCGTGGTGAGCCATTTGCCGCTGACGAGACCGGTGAATCCCGCTTTGGCGATTGCGGCGCCCGCGTAGCCGCCGATCAGCGCGTGAGAGGAACTGGTGGGAGGCCCAAGCCACCACGTGATCAGGTTCCAGATGACCGCGCCGAGCAGCCCCGCGAGGACGACGTACGGCGTCACGATTCTGGCATCGACATAATCCTTACTGATGCTGGCCGCGACGCCCGTGCCAAGGACGAATGCGGCGATGAGATTGAACGAGGCGGCCCACATTACGGCGCGCAACGGGCGCAGCACCCGCGTAGCGACGATGGTGGCGATGGAATTCGCCGAGTCGTGAAATCCGTTGATGTAGTCGAACAGGAGCGCGAGGACGATGACGACTAACGCGAGCGGAGTCATCGCCTCAACTGTTTTTTACGATCACGGTCTGCAGGACGTCCGCCACGTCTTCGCAACGGTCTGTGGCGGATTCCAGAACCTCATAGATTTCCTTATGTTTGATGAGCGCGATCGCATCCCTCTCGTCGTTGAACAGCCTTGTCACGAGCTTACGCAGCAATTCGTCGGCTGAATTTTCCAGGCGATTAATTTCGATGCAGTCCTCGAGGTTGTTTTTTTTGTCTCTGAGCTTGCTTATGGCTGTTTCGATGCGGAGGCAACAAGCGTAAATGATGGCGGTCAGATCGGCTACGCCGGGGGGAATCGGATCGACGCGGTAGGCGCTGATGCGGAACGCGGCGTCTTCAATATAGTCGAGAACGTCATCCAGAGCGGCGCCGAGCGCGTGAATATCTTCCGGATCGAACGGAGTTACGAAGGTCTGATTGAGCCTGGTGAAGAGCTGGTGGGTGATGCGGTCGGCCTCATGCTCGACGCGCTTGATCTCGCCCGCCATCTGCGCGAACGATGGAGGATGCGCGCGGACCCCTTCGTCGAGTAACTGGGAAGCCTCCACAATGCGATTGGATTGTTGCTCGAGCAGATCGAAGAATTTCTCTTCGCGGGGAAACAGGCGCACAGTGTTACAACGTTTGTAACACACGTAAGCCCGTTCTATTCATAAGGTTTCGCCGACGGCTCGCAGTGACGCGTTCGATTTCTGACTTGTCTGTCCGATGGATTGTGGTTCGCCAATGTATGATTGACTTGCCATGAAGATCGCTTATTGTCTTGCTCTCGCATCCCTCGCCGGATTGAGCCAGCTTGCGCTGGCGCAGGATGGATCGCGCACCGTCGCTGGCGGCGGGATTACCGTTTCCGGTTGGGCGGGGAAGATCGATCCGAACGAAGAGAAACAGGGGCACACGATCAACGACGCGAAATTCGCACAGGAAGGTGGCGGGTTCCATGTCGTTACCGGCCCCGCGGTCGCGTATTGGAAATCGAGCGATAAAGCTACCGGTAACTATACGGTGAAGGCGACCTTTACAGAGCCGAAGTACATGAATCTGAATACCCATCCGCATCCCTACGGCATCATGATCGCCGGAAATGATATGGGAACTCCGGAGCAGACGGACCTTTACTGCGCGGCTTACGGCAACGGCAACTTCATCGTGCGGGGATTCGGGCCGGCGCCGTTTCAGATGAACGGCCGTGGCGCTCCGAATGCGGCGGTGCATAAAGCGGCAGGCCCGGGGGAACCGGTGACTCAGGAGATCGCCATGTCGGTCAAGGGCGATCATGTGACCTGCTCGATCAACGGGACCGTTGTGGGGGATTACGAGAAATCGGCGGTGGTGGGCACGGGAAAGCTGAAGTCGACGGACGGAGTGTACGGACTTCGGTTCGCGCACAACACCGAGGTCAACGTTACCGGCTTTTCGATGACGAAGGACTAAGCGCGGAACGCGCTTCCCGGACCATCTGCTCGGCCGTGACCGCAGTCGCGGCTGTGGCGGTCAGATGCCCCATTTTGCGGCCGGGACGCGGTTCGGTTTTCCCGTAGAGATGGAGCTTGATTTCGGATTCCGAGAGAGCCGCGGACCAACGGGGAGAGCCGTTGCTCCAGATATCGCCTAAAAGATTTGCCATTGCGGCGGGGCGGAGCATTTCCACCGCGCCGAGAGGCAATCCGCATACCGCGCGAAGCTGCTGCTCGAACTGGCTGGTTACGCAGGCGTCGATTGTGAGATGGCCGGAATTGTGGGGGCGAGGCGCGAGTTCGTTTACCAGAAGATCGCCACTGCGGGTCAGGAAGAATTCCACGCAGAGGACACCGACGACGTTCAGGGCCTCAAGCAGCCCGCGCGTGATTTCCTGAGCGCGGGAACTGACGCGCGGGTCGAATCCGCCGGGGGCGGTTGAGATGTCCAGAATTCCATTGCTGTGCGCATTGGCGCTGGGTTCGTAGAAAACGCAGGAGCCGTCTTCGCCGCGCGCGCCGATTACTGATAACTCGGCAGTGAAGTCCACAACGGCCTCGAGGACGGCTTCCTGCCGGCCCATCGAGTCCCATGCGGATTGCGCGTCAGCAAGCGATTGGACGCGGTATTGACCTTTGCCGTCGTAGCCGAAGCCAGCGGTTTTGAGAATCGCCGGTCCGAAGTTGGGAACCACTCGGGTCAGATCGTCCGAGGACGCGATTCGCTCGAATCGGGTGACGGGAAAGCCGCCGGACCGCAGGAAGGTCTTCTCGCGAAGGCGATGCTGGGTAATGTGAAGAACATCGCCCGCAGGACGCACGATAGCGCGCTCTGACGCGGCTTCGGCCGTCGGCGCGGGCACGTTCTCGAATTCGAACGTGATGACGTCGACCGCCGAGGCGAAACTGCGGACGCGGTCGAGATCCTCATAAGGCGCATCGATCTCCACGTCGGCGATCTGGCCGGTCGGGGAGTCACGATCAGGGGAATACGTGTGCACGCGATAGCCGAGGCGGCGGGCAGAGATGGCGAACATGCGGCCCAGTTGACCGCTCCCCAGGACGCCGATGGTTGAACCAGGAGTTATGGGTTTCACTCGAGCGTGTCGTCGAGGACTTTACGCGTCTGTTGTTCGCGGAAGTCTTTCAGTTTTTGGCGGAGCGGCGGCCGTTTCGCCGAGAGAATCGAGACGGCGAGCAGGCCTGCGTTCTTCGCGCCAGCAGCGCCGATCGCGAGAGTGGCGACGGGGACGCCGCCTGGCATCTGCACGATAGAGAGCAGGGAATCGAGGCCTTTCAGCGTCTTGCTTTCGACAGGCACGCCGAGGACAGGTAACAGCGTGTGCGCTGCGGTCATACCGGGGAGGTGCGCCGCGCCGCCTGCTCCGGCAATAATGACTTCAACGCCGCGCTCCTCCGCGCCGGCTGCGAATGACGCCATAAGCTCGGGCGTGCGGTGAGCAGAGATAATGCGGCATTCATGAGGAACGCCGAAGTCGGTCAGGATTTCGGCTGCGGCGCGCATGGTTTCCCAATCGGACCTACTGCCCATGATTACGGATACAAGCGGCCGTGGCCGAGAACCCGAACCTTTGTCACTGGCCTTTGGCGAGCGTGAATCCCTGTTGGCCATTCTTCTATTAGCGGGGGTAAACGCTCATGTATTAAAGGGGGTGAAGGTTCATGATATCAGCGGCATAACACCGCTGAGTCAGGCGGAATGCCGCCGCGCCGCCCGAAGGCTGACGATTGTTCCGACTAAAGCCACGGCGGCGATGCTGTAGGCCCACGCGTTTAGGAATCCGCCGTCGATAAGACTTCCGGCGATTATCGGCGCGATGATTGCCGAGATGGACGTGAGGGATTGGGTCAAGCCAAGAACCACGCCCTGCTCTCGTTTGCCCGCGTTTTGCGTGATCAAAGAAGTCAGCGCAGGACGCAGGCCGCCGCTGCCGTAAGAACTGAAAGTGAAGTTTACGAGAAGTTGGGGAATGGTGAACGTCCAGGCCAGCCATGCGCTTGTCACAGCGGTTGTGGCGAAGCCTGTCCACACGAGAGTTCGCTCTCCCAGCCATTTCACAAGGCGTCCGATCAGCCCACCCTGAAGGATGATCCCGAGAAAGCCCACGTAGGCGAACATATAGCCTACCTCCCGCGCGCCGACAGGACGGCCATTCCACACATAACGCCGCTGGGCGAACAGCGCGAAACCGCTCGTCGAGAGCGAGAATGCGAAGGCGAAAAGAAAGAATTGCCACAGGAGATTGCCCAATTCGGGACGTGCGAAATACTGCGCGTACGCCTTCCACTGAAAGACACTGAGACGTCGTCCGCCCGGGCCGGAATCTCCCTCTGCGGACTGCGTGTGCGGGCCTTCTTTTGGTAATAGCAAAGCCGTGCAAAGGATGCTGCCCGCGGAAAGGAACGCTGCGGCGAGGATCGGGTAGGAATAGCCGTATTGGGAAAGAAAACCAGAAATTCCCGGGCCGATCAGAAATCCGATGCCGAACGCGATGCCGATCACGGCAAAGGATTTTGCGCGATCTTCCGGCGCTGTGACATCGGCGATATAGGCCTGCGCGAGGGAAAGGTTCCCGGCGGTCAGGCCATCGATGATGCGCGAGAGGAAGACCACCCAAAGCTGGTTCGCGTAGGCCAGGATCAGAAAGCCGATCAGCGTGCCGATCTGGCTGACGATCAGGAGCGGCTTGCGCCCCATATGGTCCGAGAGATTGCCAAGGATAGGGCCGGCGATTAGCTGACAGAACGCATAGGACGAGATCAAAAGGCCAACGACTGTGGCGGAAGCCCCGAGGTGCTCGGCGTAAAACGGAAGCAGCGGAAGGATGATCGTGAGCCCGAGAATATCGACCAGAACGATCAAAAAAATGGGAAGAAGAGGGGAACCCTTCACGGCCAGCGCGGCCCCGGCGAGATCGGCACTATTTCCATCCTAGCGCGGGGTGATTGCCGCAAGCTCGGATTCGATGTGGCGGAGCGCGCGCCGTTTGATCTCGCGCAAACGCTCTCTGGATGCGGCTTCTATTTCCTGCAGGAGGCGTTTGCGGCTGAGTTCGAGGAGCTCTCTTTTGCGTTCGATTTCGGCGCTTTCGCGGGTGTTGCGGCCGTTTGGGGAAACGCTTTCACGCTCCTCCATCTGCATTTCGACGGATTTGCTTTCCCAGCCTCGGGCCATAGCGCCGCTGAGTCTATGATCGCTCCGTAGAAAGCACAGGCACAAGCGCCTATGTTTTTCACTGCCTTCAATGTTTCCGAGCGCGGGAAAACCGCTCCCTCGCGGTCGCGGCTCGGAAGAATGGCGGCTTGTTTCAGGAGGCCGCGGCGCGAGCCTTCTTCTTTCCTGATTTCGCCGATTTCGGCGTGCCCGATTTCGGGGGCTTCGACTGGCTGCTCTGGCCGCGCCACTCGTCCCAATCGGCGCGCGTGGCTTTCACCATGCGGCCAACGGCCTCGTGAAGCCACTGATTCGGGCGGCGGCTCAGGTCGCGAAGGATGGCCTTCGTTTGCTTCGAGCCGACATGTACGTTGGCGGTCTCCCAGCCCATTGCACGCAGGAGTTTGTGTTTCTCTTTGTCTTTGGCGACGTTGCCGAGTTCGACTCGGATGCAGTCCGGCGCGAGGCGCCGAACGATCCAGGCGTTCTTCAGTTGAACAAACGGATCGACTGCGCGGACTGAAGTGTTCAGAGCCTCCTGGTACCGGATTCGCGTCGACTGGAGCTTGCCCTTAGCCCACAGCCAGGCTGAAGGCGCCAACGCTTTGGCCTCGCGACAGACAGGCGAGCCGCCATAGCCGGCGGTCGCGACGAAGCGATGCCGCCCAAGACTACCGAGTCCCGCAACCCGGTGCGAAAAGCGTAAAGGAAGATTGGGCACGGGCATGAGCCGTTCGATTCCCCTTCGCGCTTCCTTGGGTATCCGTCCGTTCCATTCGGAAAGGCCTTCCAGCTTTTCCCAGAACGCAGTGGGGTCACGCAATACAATGAGCTCGCGCAGCCAGGGATGCTTTCCGGCAAGAATCCAGGGCTGTCCTCCTGCTTCGAGGCACTCTTTGTAGCCGGCCAGAAGTTCGCTGCAGGCCTCGTGGTGCGTAATGTTAAGGTGGCCGGCATCGATGGCCAGATGGGCGCTTGCAGCGAGTCGCACGAGGTCGATCGTGTAAGGCATGGGCGCGACTTCATCAAAATCGTTAATGCCCCATATGAGACGCGCTTCGGCGTCACGCCATGTGCCGAAATTTTCCACATGAAGATCCCCGACGGCGAGAACCTCCGGAGCCTTGTCGCAATCGGCGCACTGTTCGGGCCAGAGCTGGCACCAGCGGTAAAAAGTAGCGCGGAAGAACGAGAAGTCATCAGCTTTCATCAGTTCGTGCTTCTGGGCGAGGTCCTCAGGCACAATCTCAAGATGAGAGCCGAGCCAGCTTTCGTAAGACTCAGTGGCATTTCGGAAGTTCACGGGCCGATTGTAGCCCAAATGCGCATCGAGGTTCAGGAAAAAGCCTTCACGCGATCATTTTGGGAATAATCATCCACCGCAGAGAGCCATGGGGGCGGGCGCGGAGGGTTTCGAGGTCAATCCGAACGATTGCGGCTTTTTTCATATCGAGCCGCAGGGAAGGGGCGTTCAGCAGGTAGGCCGTGAAACGACTGAGGTGCGGCTCGTGGCCTGCAAGCAGAACGGAAGATTCATCCCCATGCTCCCGCACGGTATTCCATGCGCCTTCGGGCGCGCCGTACGGAACCAACGATTCGGCGGCGACGATGTGGCCCTTGTATTCGAGTTCGTCGGCCGCGATCTGGGCGGTCTGACGCGCCCGCGTATAGGGGCTGGTCAAGATCAGGGACGGACGAAGTCCCGCATTCCGAGCGAGCCGGACGACGCTGGCGACCTTTCTGCGGCCCTCATCGGTCAATTCACGGGCGGAATCCGGAGCGCCGGCGTGTCCGTCCTCGGCGATGCCATGACGAAACAGGTAGATTTCCATGTCTGAATCAGAGGTGGGGGTGATGATGATGCGGTACATCGACCGGAATGACACAGCCGGTTCCCGAAATCGCGCAGCTCATATGCTCGAACTGGACGGTCGTATGGTGGACGTGAAAATGATCGCCCAGAAGGTGATTGAGACGACGCAAAATGAGATCGCTGCGGGAAGGCGGCATGTCTTCGATCAGGACGTGGCAGCTCAGGGCGCTTGAAGAGGAGCCCAGGCTCCAGATATGCAGGTCGTGCACGTCCAGAACCCCTTCCACGCGGCGGATCGCATCCGAGACTTCACGAAGGTCGAGGCCCTGAGGAAGGCCTTCGAGCAGGATGTTCAGTGATTCCCGGGTGATATCCCAGGCGGTCCAGATGATGAGAACCGAGATCCCGATGGAAAGGATGGGGTCAATTCGCGATTGCCCCGTGGCCCGGATGACCATCGCGCCGATAACAATCGCCGCCGATCCCAGGAGATCGCCCAGCATGTGGAGGAAGGCGCTGCGGATGTTGATGTCTTTCTCGCGCGTCCGGTGGAGCCCAAGCATCACGCCGCCGTTGAGGATGATGGCGCCGCCTGCCACCCAGAGCATGGTCATTTCCTGAACCATCACCGGATGAACCAAACGGTCCCAGCTTTCGTATAGCATCCACAAGGAAAGGGCGATGAGAACGAGAGCGTTCACGAATGCGGCGAGGACGCCCGCGCGGTGATAGCCGAAGGTGCGGGATTCATCAGCCGGTTTCGACTGCACGAAGACGGCGAACCACGCAAGGAGCAGGGCGAGCGCATCGGTGGCGTTATGGCCGGCGTCGGAGATCAGCGCGAGACTTTGGGCCCGAAAACCGGCCCAGAACTCAATAATGACAAAAGCCGATGTCGCGATCAGGGACCAGACGAGCACGCGTTGGGACGCGGGGGCGTGATGGTGCGAGTGCAATCGACCTCCGATACCTATTCTAAAGGCTCTCTGCCTTTGCCGCCTATACTGAGATTACGTACCGTTTCGCCCTTACACTCCGTCCTTTGAATCAACGCCGATTCTATGGCCGTCACCCGCAGCACATTTGATTCCCGTTCAAAACCCCTGGAAAGGCCCACGTCCGGGATTACGTCCGGAACCAAAAGCCGGGCGCCCGAATTGATCTGGCTGCTGGCAGCGGCGCTGATCGTGGCGGGCGCATGGTGGCT
>Ga0126381_100008309_pt1 | contig 11595 bp, 8 predicted proteins | sample PanSoiMetPlot_28_FD_96465 | JGI IMG/M metagenome (GOLD analysis project Ga0126381, IMG submission 96465) | Tropical forest soil microbial communities from Panama - MetaG Plot_28 | ecosystem: Environmental > Terrestrial > Soil > Tropical forest > Bulk soil | place: Panama | collected 2016-02-17 | reverse complement strand
CGGGGCGGCGAGGTCGAAGGGCGACTGCTTGGTGGATGCCTCTCGATCATTGCCGAGGGCCTCGGCACACCATGGGCACTGCGCATCGACGAGCCAACCGTCCTTTTCCTCGAAGACATTGGCACGAAGCCCTATCAATGGGATCGCATGCTACAGCATCTGCGTGCCGCCGGCGTGCTTAAGCACGTGCGGGGCATGATCCTCGGCGACATGACTGCCAATGTGAAGCCTGACGAAATGCAATTGCTCGAAGCCGCCTGTATGCATGCGCTCGATGATTTTGTCGGCCCGGTCGCGATCGGGCTCCGCAGCGGACATGTCGTGGGTCAAAACCGTTCGCTTCCTCTGGGCGCGTGGGTAAGGATGAAGGACGACACTGTGGAGGAGATTTCGTGAGCAGTGCAAAGCATGTGCATCTGATTGGAATCTGCGGAACGGCGATGGCGTCGCTGGCGGGCATGCTGCGGGCGCAAGGCCATCGTGTCACCGGCTCCGACACCGCTGCTTATCCGCCGATGAGCGATCAGCTCCGCGCGATGGGGATTCCCATCATGGAGCCGTACTCAGCCAAAAATCTTGAGCCGCGCCCCGACCTCGTCGTCGTGGGGAATGCGATCTCGCGCGGCAATCCAGAACTGGAAGTCGTGCTCGACGAGCGCATTCCGATGACCTCAATGGCCGCGCTCATTCACGACGAATTCCTGCAGGGACGGGAGCGTTTCGTCGTCTGCGGCACGCATGGCAAGACCACCACTACGAGCATGCTGGCGTGGATATTCGAGACGGCTGCTCGCATGAAGGCAGGCGACACTGCGCGCTGGAAGCCGTCGTTTCTCATCGGTGGGGTCGCAGAAAACTTTGGAACCAGTTTCCACGTGCAGGAGGGCACACGCCCCTTCATCCTCGAAGGCGATGAATATGACACGGCCTTTTTCGACAAAGGACCAAAGTTTCTGCATTATTTTCCGGACGCCGCTATTCTCACGCATGTCGAGTTCGATCATGCAGACATCTACGCTGACCTCGAGGCCGTAAAAACAGCGTTCAAGCGCATGGTCAACCTCATTCCGCGCCGCGGCCGCCTCGTCGCGTTTGACGCAAGCGATAACGTCACCGAGTGCGCAGCACGCGCCTTCTGCAAAGTCGAGCGTTACGGCTTTCTCGAAGATTCATACTGGCACGTCATCGATTTGCGCCAGGAAGGTGCATCGACGAGTTGGAAGCTCTTACGCGGCGGAGAGGAGTTCGCGCGACTGCGGCTGCCGATGGCTGGTGAGCATAATGCGCTCAACGCGACTGCGGCTGTTGCTCTTGCCGCGGGCCAGGGAGTTCCCGTCGAAGCAATCGAAGCCGCGATCGCATCCTTCAAAAGCGTTAAGCGCCGCCTCGAGGTTCGTGCGGAGGTCGCGGGTGTCACCGTCATAGACGACTTCGCGCATCATCCCACCGCGATTCGTGAGACGCTGCGCGCTCTCCGCGCCGCATACTCCGGGCGAAGGCTGTGGGCTGTGCTCGAGCCGCGCTCCAACACACTTCGCCGAAACGTCTTCGAGCGCGAACTCGTCGACAGTCTCTCGCTTGCAGACGATGTGGTTCTCGCGGGCGTCTTCAAGAGCGATGCCATTCCGGTCCTCGAGCGGCTCGAACCCAGCCACGTTGTCGAAGCGCTCGTCGCGCGCGGAGTTCCTGCAGTGTTGTGTGCCGATGCCGACGCGATTGTGAGTGAGATTGTGCCGCGCTTGCGCTATGGCGATGTCATCGCGATTCTCTCCAACGGCGGCTTCGGTGGCATCTACGAGAAGCTGCCGAAGGCCATCGAAAGTGGCTCACACCTTGAGCGCCGACGCGACAGTTGAGCATTCATCTCTGGCGCACGATCGCACGGTATCCTTGCTCTGTATGTTTGCTGCGCTTCGGATGCTATTGGTGTATCTCGTTCTCGGTGTGCCTGCCGCACTCGTCGGCATCCCGTGGTCGGCGCTGCGCAAGAACTTCGACACCATGTACCGCTGGGGAATGGGGATTATGGCGCTCGGTGTGAAGGCCGCCGGCGTCCGCGTGCGGCTTGAGGGTTTGGAGAATGTGCAACCGGGGGTGCACTATATCTTTCTCAGCAATCACGTCTCGAACCTGGATCCGCCGGTTTTGTTGCCGTCCATCCCCGGTATGACGAGTGTCTTCCTGAAGAAGGAACTGATGAAGATTCCACTGCTGGGCACGGCGATGCAAATGGGAAAGTTCGTTCCCGTTTCGCGTGCCAACTCTCGTGAAGATGCACAGCGCAGCGTTGAAGCCGCGACGGACGCGCTCAACAGCGGGCTGCACATCACGGTCTTTCCTGAAGGGACACGCTCCACCGACGGCAGGCTTCTGCCGTTCAAAAAGGGAGCGTTCTTTCTCGCTGAGGCGACGGGCGCACCGGTCATTCCCGTTGTCATCAGTGGAACGGAGCGCATGATGCCGAGAGGAAGTCAGCGCATTACGCCGGGCGAAGCGCATATTCGATTTCTACCGCCGATTCGACCGGAGGACTCCACATCACGCGAAGATCTGATGAGCCGCGTGCGCGCCGCGATGGAACAAGAGCTGGAGCGAAGACGAGCTACAGAAAATTGAAAGAAAACTATTTGACGATGGCGTTGTAACCGTCGACGATCAACCGCTCTCGCATCGCTTCTGCGTCTGCCTTCGTTGCGAACGGGCCAACCTGGATGTGAATCAGCTTGTCTTGCGCTTCGGTCCGTTCAGAAACCTGGTAGCCCTTGCTGTGTAGTGCATTCACCAGTAGATCGGCATCGCCCTTATGTGTCTCTGAAATGGCAGCGATCTGTACGACAAATGCCCCGCCAGGGGTGGTCGTGGGTGAAGTATGCGCTGGAGCGGAAACGGGTGCAGGAGGTGGAGAAGCTGGTCGTGTAACGGTGGGCGCTGGGTTCGTATGAACTGGTACGGCCACCGTGCGAGTCTCGCCGTTCGCTGGTGGGGTTGCCTCGCTAGCTGCCGGCGCAGTCGATGTTGGCTCCGGCGCGTTCGATGTACGTGACGGCGTTGAAGGCGAGCTTGGTGATGGCTTGAAGTTGTCGAAGGTCGAGCTTCCGGTGCTGGCAGGCTGGGCGTCATTCGTAGCAACGGGCAGCGGCGCACTGGGAGCCGCTGTCGACTTTCGGCCGAGGTTGTAACCGAAGCCAAAGAAGACGGCGCAAAGCAGCACCAGTCCAAGGAAGATGGCGAGAATTGCGCCGGTGCTGAGGGTCAGCTCCCGCTCACGCTCCGGGAGGTCGTCTTGGTCGTCGTCGAGAAGGCGGCTCATGTGATTTTGCTGCGATGACAACTAGAAGCGGAAATAGAAGCCGGCGCTCGGCTGTAAGGTCGTCGCGTGTTTCAGAATCGTCAGGTAGTTCTGGCCAAAATCCGGTGCCAGATAGAAGGTCTGCCGGAACGAGGCGCGCAGGCCGAAGTTGCTGTTGAAGATCTCTTTCTGGACTCCGGCGTTGTAATAGTAGGTTGCGCGGTACTGGTGTGGAGCTCCATTGCCGCCGCCCGCTGTGGGCTTGAAATTATTGGTGCCCGCGCCTGCAGAGATGAACGGCTGCATCCCGAAGATCGGATGCGGTGGCGTCACGACCCAACCAAAGCTCATTTCGTTGGACGTAGTCTGAATCTGGAACAGAGAAGCCCCGTTCGGTGCTGGGCTGAAGTTCTCCGTATAACGGCCCCAGACGTAATTGAATTCCACGCCGATATAAGGCTTCGCGACATAGCGTATGTTTGCCATCGCGCCGACGGTATTTGACGCGTACTGGCTCGTGACCGTGCCGTGGTTCGGGGCGCCGGTGGGAATGATTGGCCCGCTGACGGTGTTGGTGAGCTGACCCACGCCGCTGATGCCGAAGTCGATGCGCGACATCTGACGGCTGAATGGGGTGGTTTGTGCGGCGGCGACGCCGGTGACAGACAGAAAGAGAGTCGCGGTGGCGAGCATGGCTCGCGAAAGGCTGTGCATCAAAACGAAAAGGCTCCGGGCGCTTTGTGCGCTCTCTCTTAGTCTAAACCCTTGTTCTGGCGTGCGCGCCGGGCGATCCGAGTAAGTACGGTGGTTCCTGTGCCCAGGATCAGTCCACACGGGACCGCTACCCACCAGCTGACCGCAGGCTCCGCCGTTGAGGGAAGAAGCATACCCATCGAGAGAATGAGGAGAATCGTTGCGCTTGCAGGGATAACCCACAGGAGCGTACGCCTCGCCTGCCATAGCAACGCGGCCATGGAGACGATGCCGAGGAGGATAGTTCCGGGGTGTGGATGATGTTTCGCCATGCTGGCCGCCGCAAGCAGCGAGAAGAGCAGGCCGAGCGCGCCGGGGATGACTGAGCCGGGTCGATTGAGTTCGATCGCGATGAGAGCGAGCCCAGCCGTCAAGATCAGGACGGCAGTGTTCGGCGACAGCGTCGACAGCAACGGGAGCATTCGCTCTCAGCGTACGCTCTGTCCGCGCTGCTGCAGATTCTGCCGCATGGCGAGCGCAGCGGAGTTAGTGGGCTCGACGTGCAAAGCGCGTGAGACATCTTCAGCCGCCGCCGCGAGCTGGTTCTGCGCCATGTCCAGACGAGCGAGCACGAGAAACGCGGGCACGTTGAGGTGAAGGTTGATCGAATGCTCCGCCTCAGCACGTGCGTCCTTGGCGTTACCGCTACGTTCCCGGACCTCGGCCAGCCCGGCATGGGCGCCAGCGCTGTTGGAATCGGCCGCGAGGGCGGACTGAAACTGTTGCTCGGCCTGAGGCAGCAGCCCCTGGGAAAGATAGTCCCGGCCCAGCGTTGTGTATTCGTTCGCTCGCTCGGCTGGCGCGAGGGTTGCCATTCGGGCAGCACGAAGTTGGTCAAGCTGAAAGGCAGCCTGTCGGAATGCGGCCTCCGAATAGTTCCGGCGGATGCGTTCGACAGGAGAGAAGCCGAGTGCTCCGTTGGGGTCGAGCTTGGAGCCGGCCGGGGCTATGGAGAGATGGGCACGGAGCGATCCGGCCTCGGGGTCGTTGGGCTTGAGCTTCAAGCACGCGTCGGCCTCGGCCAGCGCGGTCTGCAGATCTCCGCGGCGCCAGAACGCGATGGAAAGGTTGTAGCGATAGTCCTCATCGGAGGGGTCGGCCGCCGAGGCGCGCTGGTACAAGGCGACGGCATCTTTCCCTTGGCGGCTGAGTGCGACGCCTTGATTGTTGACGACCTCAGGCAAGGGGAGGCGTCCGGCGAGGAACTCGAAGGCGTTGTACGCGCCGGCGTAGTTGGCGGCGTTGAAGCGGGCGAGGCCGAGGTAGAAGTTGGCCTCCAGAGCCTGTGGGTCGGAGAGAGGGACCTTGGCCAGCGTGGTTGCCGCAGAGGCGTAGTCGCGGGCGAGATACTGCTGCTTACCGAGCGCGAGGAGGGCTGCGGCGTAGTTGGGTGCGGCGGCGACGGCGGTCTTGAGGCGTTGGAGAGCCTCGGCCGAGTTGGTGGCGTTGATGCCGCGGATGTAGTCCTCGAAAGCGGGGAGTGGGACGGCGCTTTCACCGGCGCCGATGAAGGTCTGCTCGGCAACGTTGAGGGCGGGATCGATGGTGCGGGCCACCTTCCAGGCGATGGAATTTTCGGCGTCGTAGAGGCGGTCGAGTGGTGCACTGTCGGTGACAGGAGGCGAGAGGGTGAGCTTGTCGATTGAGAGAACTTGCGACTGGATGTCGATCTGCCCGCTGTTGAGGGTGAAGTTGCCGATCACGACGTAATTGGCGTCGACCTGCTGGGCGATGCGGATGGTGGTCGCGCGAGAGGGACGGAAGTCGCCGGGAAGGCCGAGATGCGTGAGCGCGTAGACGCGGTCGTCGTGGGAGATGGTGAGGAATCCGGCAGAGTTGAGGCGGCGATCGAGCGTGTCGGGGAAGGAATTGCCGATCCAGTTGAGGGTCGGATTGCCGGAGCGGTTCTCAAAGGGGAGGACGAGAACGACGCGTCCTCCCGGGAGCGATTGCGCAAAGAGGATTGCAGGCGAGAGCGCCGTGAGGAGGAGGAAAATTATTTTTGAGAGGCGGTTGCCGGAGGGTCCTGAAGCCATCGGGAGTAGTGTAGCGGATGGGGGACCCCCCTCCCCCCGTGATTTTGCGCAAAGTCTTCGAGACATTGGGGTTAAGGGTGGACCTAAGTGGATGTAGTAGTGGTTGTTGCGGGGATTCTGACGTTGGCGCCGATGGTATGGGCGGCGTTTTGGGCGGGGAGTTTTGCGCAGTGGACGGGGCGGCTGCCGATGGGCGTGAGGGTAGCGCTACCTGGGTTGTTGTGCGTGGTGTATGCGCTGGTGGCGATGGCGCACGGGATTTTTGAGTGGCGCTGGTTTGGCGTTTATCTGTTGTTGCCGGTTGCGGTGGCAGCGCTGTTGGCGCGGGCGTCGTGGGCGGATCCGAAGCAGAGCGGGGACTGGCGGTCGTTCCTGGTGCTGCTGGTACTTGGGCTGGCGGTGGACCTTCGGTGGTTTGAGCCAGCGTGGCCGCGCGGGATGGCGGTGTTTAACAAGATGGTGCTGCTGGATGCGGGGATCTGGGGATTTGGGGCAGTTCGTCGGTTGGAGGGTGTGGGGTTCGATCTAAGGTTGCGTGCGCGGGATTTGCGGGTTGGACTGCGGGAGTTTTTGTTTTATGCGCCGATGGCAATTCTGCTGGGATTAGCGTTGGGATTTCTGCATGCGCATGCGCGGTGGCCGGGGAGTTGGCGGATCGGAAGCGCGCTGATTTTTACGTTCTTTTTTATTGCTGTGCCGGAGGAGTTGTTTTTTCGCGGATGGCTCCAGAATCTGCTGGAGCGGAGAGTGGGCCGTGGGTGGGCGCTCGGAGTGACGGCGGTGGTGTTCGGGTTGTCGCACTTCAATAAGCGGGCAGCGTTCTTCAACTGGAGATATGTGCTGCTGGCAGCGATGGCGGGTGTGTTTTATGGAAGGGCGTGGCGTCAGGAGAGACGGGTGGGTGCGTCGGCGGTGACGCATACGCTGGTGGATACGGTGTGGTCGATGTGGTTGCGGTGATTGTGCATCGGGAAATCTGCGAACCCACGTCTCAAGCGCGAGACCCTTCGACTGCGCTCAGGCAGGCTAGGGCATCCGGCCTCGTAACTTCCGTATTACTGGTGATACGTCCGACACGCCGAGTTCTGCAGAATCTCTGTGAGGGCATCGGAGATTTATCAGCAATCGAGGTCCAGCGACCCCAACGGAAGATAGCCCACCCCGATTTTCAGAATCAATTGGGAAGGTGATCGAGGGCCCATGATCGCTGTTGAAACTTGAGTCGATGAAGGTGTTGATAAAGGGGTTGCTGTCGCACCGGTGGTCCTCGATGAAGAGCGAAGCAACAACTGAGCGCTATGACCGGCAACTCTCAAAAATCATATAGCGTCACTGTGTTCATCGGTATGGAATACCCAATATTCCGTGCGTCGACCAGCACCGATTCGCGCTTCGTCACAGCAGACAGAAGCTTGTCACTTTTATTCCTGAACAAGATGTGTTGGCAATCAATCTCCAGCATTCGGTAAATTGCCGATCTTATCTCTGCTTGCCTTCACGCGTACACATGCGTTTCGTCAGTAATCCACTGCAATTAGTCCCTCTTCATTCAGCCTGTCACACATTCCTATGCACCATCTCTCTTCGGCCATCACCGTGCGAGTACGGCATATACACATGCATACCGCGTCGGGAGGCACGACACTTCAATCCGCAGACTCCAACCATTTTGCTCTTCGGAATGCATCGGAGGGAGGAAAAGTACATGATCACGTCCACACACTCAGGTCGGTCTGCCACTCTTGAGCAACGCATTAGAGCACTCGCTTGGTTTTCCGCATTGGTCATTTTCTGCATCCTCGCATCGCAGATGCCTCACCTCCACGCCCAGACCAGTAAAGGCATCCTCGCAGGGGTTATTCGTGACTCAAGCGGCGCCGTCCTTCCTAATGCCAGCATCCTCATCACGAACGAAGACACCAGCGAAGCGCGCACCGTCACCTCTTCCTCCCTCGGCGCCTATCGCGTCGAGGCAATCAATCCCGGCAACTATCGCATTCACGTTACGAGTACCGGCTTCTCCGCCGTCGACGTTCGGCACATTAGCGTGCCTCCCTCCGTCGTCACTACCTACGACGCCACGCTGAATGTCGGGGAATCCACAGTCTCTGTCAATGTCGAGGCACAGAGTAATGCCATCAATTCTGAGAACAGTCAGCTCTCCGGCAACATCGGCAAGCAAGAGCTACAGCAGGTCCCCATCTTTTCCCTGAACCCTGCTGATCTCACAAGCGAGATGCCCGGCGTTGCCCGCCAATACTCCACCGTACAGAACCTCGGCGGCACCGGAGGCAACGGCCTCGTAAAGCTAACAGTCAACGGCGCGCGGCCACGCGCCAACAACTTCATGATGGACGGTCAGGATATGAACGACGTTGGACTCGGCGGCGAATCCATTCAGCCGATCTTGCCCGACTTCTTCTCGAGCGTCACGACGCTGCTTAACGATTCCAGTGCCGAGTACGGTCGCGCCGGGGGAGCTGTCATCAATCAGATTACCCAGCACGGCACCAACCGCTTCCACGGCGGTGTGCATGAGATATACACCGGCTCTGGCCTTGACTCCATCGACGGTCAGTCCCGGCGCGCCAAGCCACTCCTCCCCGGTCAGCAAATTCCCAAGGCCCGCTATGACACCCACCAGTTCGGCTTTACCCTCGGCGGCCCCATCTTCAAAGACAAGCTATTCGGATTCGGCGGAGCCACTTACCAGCGCTTCTACGGCACCACACAGGCGACTCCCGTCGAACTTCCTGACGCCAACGGCTTCGCCACTCTCAAGACTCTTGCCTCCGCAGGAAACGCACAAGCGAACTCCTATCTCGCCTATCTCAACAATGGCTCCTATCTCGCCCCGGCACTCTACACTGCACTCTCACCAGCGACCAAGCCCACGGAAACTCTGGGCGTCAGTTCGCAGCCTGGTTGTGTCTCTGGTTGCAGCATCACCACCGGGATATTCCAGCGCAATGCTGTACCCGAACTGAACCCCGAGACCCAATGGCTCTATCGCATCGACTTCATCCCGCGCGCTGCCGACACCTTCACCATCCGTTATATCCACGACCGCTCATCCCTGGTCCCTTACTTCCCGCTCAATCCCACCAGTCTTCCGGGCTTTGACGCGCAGAACTTTGGCGTCTCCGAACTCGGTGGCGGCACTTGGATACACGTCTTCACCCCAAACCTGCTCAATGAGTTCCGCGCCTCGGAGACACGCATTAATGCGCAGTTCGCCGGGACTGCGGAAACCTTAAACAACCCTACGGCCAAGCTCTACAACATCACCTTCAATGGCACTGGACTAGCTGGCAGCGGCAACGGTTCTCCTCTTGCCTTTGGTGTCTCGCAGAACATGCCGCAAGGACGCATTGAAGAGCTGTATCAATTCCAAGACACCGTCGGCTACACTCACGGCCGCCAATCCTTCCGGATCGGCACTGATATCGGACGCCTTCTCGAAACTGACCTCGTGGCGCAGACCGCGCTCGGCGCTCTCATCTACACCGCCGGTGGCGGTCTCTCTTCCATGGACAACTTCCTCAAGAATCAGCTCGGCACTTCAGGTACTGCAACCAAGACCTTCGGTCCCACCCGTACAGATCCACACATTTGGAAGCTCGCAGCCTTTGTGCAGGACGATGTAAAGCTCTCTCCCGATCTCGTCGTCAATCTTGGTTTGCGTTATGACTACATGAGCAATCCCCTCAACACGCTCTCCTACCCCGCCATCGACATCAATAACCCCTTCGCACCGATCAACACGTACGTCAAGGTCAACGAAGACAAGAACAACATAGCCCCACGTATCGGCTTCGCCTTTGTTCCTCACTCCGGGTTCTTCGCCGATGGCCAGACTGTCTTCCATGGCGGCTTCGGAATCTTCTATGATCCGTTCTTTACCAACATCCTCGTTAACTCGGCACAGTCCTCGCCTGTTGCCCCCACGGGCACGCTGACCTCCACCTCACCTGGCGGTCTAACAAACGCTTCAGGGCTCATCGGGACCATCACGCCGGTCTTCAATGCCAATTCCGCGGTACAGAGCGCAGTAAACAATCTCGTCAATCCCGTCACCTATCAGTACAACTTTGGCCTTGAGCGCGCTCTACCCTTCAAGATCAAAGGCTCCGTCAACTATGTCGCGTCGCGCGGCCTAAAGCTCTATTCCAATCGCCAGCTCAACTACATCATCAATGGCTCCCGTATCAATCCGTCGCGTGGCGTCATCAATGTACGCGACAATCGCGCCGACTCGCAGTATCACAGCCTTCAGGTGGAACTCGACCGCAGCTTCTCCCGCGGACTCTTCTTCCGTGCGTCTTACACCTACGGTAAGCTGCTTGACGATTCCTCCGAGGTCTTTACCACCTTCGCCTCTCCCACTTCATACTCCGCCAACCTCGCGGGCAACGGCCTACATCAGGACTGGGGTCCGTCCGCGTACGATCGCCGCAACATCGTCGTTCTCACCTACTCCTGGACACCTGTGGGTCTTCGCTCGCAAAACTTCGCAGCCGACCTGCTCTTCAGCGCCTTCACCCGTAACATCACCATCTCCGGCCAGACACAGCTCTACTCCGGCCTCTACACCTCCTTCAACACAAGTGGAAGTGACATCAACGGCGATAGCAGCACGACCAACGATCGCCCCATCCTCTCAAACGCACACGTACCCTTTACCTTGGTCGGGGTCGACGGGAGCTGGATTGGTGGAACCACTGGCGTCTATTACGATCAGGCTGTCTATAACCAATCACCCGCGTCTGCTCGTGTCCGCAAAATCGTGAACGCAGCAGACATGCACTTCCTCGTCCCCAACGCCGCCAACGGCGCAGCGATGCTCGCCAACGAAATCGGCCGCAACAGTTTCCCCAACGCAGGGCAACAGTACTGGAACGTTGCACTCGAAAAGGCCATCCCCACGCCCTTCCTGCATCTTGAAGGAAGCGCTCTCCGGTTCCGTGTCGAGGCACAGCAGCTCGGCAATCACAACAACATCACCTATTTCACCAACAATGTGACACAGGTCGGCCAGTCGGGCTTCCAGAACCTCTCCAACGCTCGCGAGGCCAACTTTCAACACCTGCGCCTCTGGGCAAAGTTCCAGTTCTGATCAGGTGTTCACAAACACAAAAAAGCCCTGCCTCAAGCCGGGCCCTTTTGTGACGACCGCATACTCTCAGCGCAACGCTTTCGATCACCCAATCGCATCTGCATCGCAACCAGGTCGATGATGGAAAGGACGATGAATTCCGACAAATTGAAGAGTCGAGGAGAATCCAGACCCGTCATACGGCGTCCAGAATCGGAAAAAATCAGTTGGCGATAACAGGCCGAGTTACTCATTGACGGAGTCGCGTCCGTATTGTCGGCAATACGGAAGTTACACCGACCAAGGAGACTTCCGCTTGGCCGGTGAATCGTTCAGAACGCTGTCGGCTAGCGCGCAACTCAAGGTCGATGGCCGGCTCGGTTTGATGGGACCCGGGCGAGCGCAATGGTCATAGTGGAGGG
>Ga0126381_100008308_pt1 | contig 11598 bp, 7 predicted proteins | sample PanSoiMetPlot_28_FD_96465 | JGI IMG/M metagenome (GOLD analysis project Ga0126381, IMG submission 96465) | Tropical forest soil microbial communities from Panama - MetaG Plot_28 | ecosystem: Environmental > Terrestrial > Soil > Tropical forest > Bulk soil | place: Panama | collected 2016-02-17 | reverse complement strand
TATGCCGTCAGCGCGAACTTGATGGCCGCTCCGCCGCCTCCGCCTGCCACGCGCGAAAGCGCGTTCACTTCGCGCAGCTTGGCATATGCCGCCGCCACGTCCCCGCCTTTCCGGTGCGCCTCGAAGACCGCCGCGACCTGTCTCGGGAACAGGTTGCCGCTTACCAGCATGGCGCTTTTCCCCGCCGCCAGCGCCGCCGGCAGATTGTTCTCCGTGCCGGTCATGATGTTCAGTTTCGGGAACTCCTTCACCATGCTGGCGTACTCGTCCGCATTGCCGGTGGAATCCTTGATGCCCGCCAGGTTCGGGTACTTCTCGAGGCTATGCAGCAGCGCGGGCGAGATCGGCACCGCGCTCATGCCGGGATAGTGATAGAGATTCACCGGAATCTTGGCGGCTTCCAGCACCTGCGAATAATACTTTGTCAGGCCTTCCGTCGAAGGGTTCTTGAAGTAAAACGGCGGTATGCACAGCACTTGGTCGGCGCCGTTGGCCTGTGCGTGCGCTAACAGGTCGAGCGTTTCGGGCAGGTTCGGCGTGCCCACCTGCACAATCATCTCCAGCCCCGACCGGTGCTTCAGCGCCGTCTCCGCGACTTTCTTGCGTTCGGCCACGGAAAACGACGCGAATTCTCCCGTCGTTCCGAGCACCAGCACGCCATCCACGCCGCGTTCTTTGAACCACGGCATCAGGTCGCGGTATAGGCCTTCGTCGAACCTGGCGCGGCTGTCGCACGGTGTGACGGCGGCCACATAGAATCGTGGTCCGGCCGGACCGTTGGTGGTCTTCGCGGAGCGCGAAGCGGCCATTGCCGATGCCGCCACGCCCACGGTTCCAAGGAAATTGCGTCGAGTCGTTTCCATGGTATCCTCCTGGCGATTGGATCAATCTTACACCCGGCGGCGGCCAACTGCCACCGGGTATACCCGCGTGCGCGCCACCGGTCCTTGCGTTACTCTTTTTGGCATATGCGCGTGCGTTTACTCGCTCTGCTGTTTGCCGCCTTGCCATTGGCGGCCCAGCCCATCCCCACCGACCGGTGGCGCGCCGATCTCTCATTCCTCGCCACGGAACTGCCCGCTCGCCACATCAAACCGTTCGCACGCATTTCGAAGGCAGAATTCGAAAGCCAGGTGCAATCTCTCGACACCCGCATCCCGCGGCTCTCTGAGTTGCAGATTCGCGCAGAGATCCTCAGGCTGGTCGCGTCCATCGGCGACGGCCACACCCGAGTGCAATCGCAAGGCCGAGCCGATGCGTTCCACGCGCTGCCGCTCGGGCTCTATTGGTTCAAAGACGGGATCTATGTGGTCTCCGCCTCCGAGGAGTATTCCCGCCTGATCGGCGGGAGGCTCGCAGGTATCGGCTCCAAAAGCGCGGAGGAAGCCTGCCGCGCCATGACACCCCTGGTCCCGCACGAAAATGACGCCGAGCTGCGGCTTGACCTGCCCGGCCGCTTAGTGACGCCGGAGTTGTTGTATGCCGTGGGCATCACAGATTCCCCGGAGAGCGCACGCGTGTCCGTCACAGCGGCTGATGGCACGCCCATCGCGGAAGATGTGCGGCTGCTCCCCGACAGTCCGCCGCGCAAGATGGTATCGGCGTTCAAAGGCGAAACCCCTCTGTATCGCAAGAACGCCAGTCTGTCCTATTGGTTCACCGGCATCGACAACGGCGCCACGGTCTATTTTCAATACAACCGCTGCGTCAGTGATGCCAAGCAGCCCTTCCCGGACTTTCGCGCCCAACTGAAACAAGCCCTCTCGGACAACAGAGTGCAACGACTGGTGGTCGACATGCGCTACAACGGCGGCGGGAACTCCGCCATCCTGGATCCGTGGATCGCTGAAATCGCGGCCAGCCGCTTTAACGCGAGAGGCAAGCTCTTTGTCATTATCGGGCGCAATACGTTTTCTTCCGCCATCCTCAATGCCTTGCGCTTCCGTAATACCACTAAGGCGACGCTGGTCGGAGAGCCCACTGCCGGCAAGCCGAATCACTTCGGCGAGGTGCGCAACTTCGATCTGCCGAACTCGCACATCACGGTGAGCTACTCCACGAAGTATTTTCGCGATTCGAAGGAAGACACGGATTCGCTCATGCCGGATGTACTGGCCGAGCTCACCTTCCGCGATTACCTGGCTGGCGCAGACCCAGCTCTGAACGCGATCCCGCGCTAGGCGGCCAGCCTACTCCGCCTGGAAGCCGTAGGGCGTCGTCACCCGCTGCATCACGCCATCGAGCGCCTCCGAGAGCCGCGCGAACATGCCGTGCTCCGTCAGATATCTCACAACCTGTTCGTTCAATCCGCCGCGCGTCGCGTGGTCGGCCGCCAGAGACTGGAAGCTTCGCTCCGGCCCCTCGACCGCGGTTTGAGACAGCCCGGAGAACACGGTCGCGACGTAATCGCGCGCCTGCTGCTGCGGAATCCCCTGCCCCACCAGCCATGAACTCACGCCGTCGGCGATCGCGAAATACGTAGCCATGATCGCGGTGGCCGTGGCGAGGGCATCGAACTCATGCTCCGTCTCCACCGCAAACGCGGCACCTAGGCGTGCGAAGAGTTCTACCGCGTTGGCGTCTCCCGGAAAGATTGCTGTAGGACACCGCCTCTTCGCGGTGGACGGCAGCGGCACCGCCCGCGTGACCTTAGCAGCCGGTGCAACCAGGCCCGAGATGCGCTGCACCGAAAATCCGCCCACCAGGCTGATTACATTCTGACCGGCGCGGAAGCGCAATTCCGAAAGCACCGCCTGGGCGATCTGGGGCCGCACCGCGAGGACCACAGTGTCGCTCCGGTCCACCACTTCCTGGTTGGACGTAGCCACCGAAACCTTGCGAAAGCGCCGCGCCAGTTCGGCGCCAGCGGCAGCGTTGCGCGGCGAGAGCAGAATCGGGGGCGTTCCGTCGTCGGGCGAATTCAATCCCGTGACGATCGCGGATGTGATCGCACCCGTTCCCAGGAATCCAAGCTTAGCTGGCATCCCATAATTCTGCCAGATCTCTTTGATGCGGCCGACCGGCCGAAGTCAGCGCGCTCACGTGAACCGACCTTTGCCCGGACCGCACCCGCTCGTCGCAAAGGTGGAAAGCAGCCGCTCGACCTCTGCCGACCGGCAGTCGGGGCACTCGAGGTCGCGGTCGGCTTCGGCAATGCGGCGCAGCATCTCAAAGTGTTTTCCGCATTTCTGGCAGCGGTATTCGTAGAGGGGCATAAAATCCTAGCTATCGCTAGCAGCTATGAGCTCACGGCTCATAGCCACCTTCTTCTAACAGGATGCAGGATTCGACGAAAGGTGACAACTGCCCCTACGCTACCCGTGCCGTTCGCGTCTGTCCCGCCTTTACGGGCACCTCGACATAGAACGCACGCCCGCCATCGGGCCGCTCCTCCGCCGTAACGTGGGCCGATGCCCCATCGATCAGGATGCCAGCGCCGGCGCTGGGGAAAGCAGCCTTCCAGGAGAGCGCCGGTCCAGCCTGATTGGTGAAGCGCGTTTCCGCAACGCCCCGGTGTTCCACCGCGATCTGGTTCGACAGTACCGGAATCTTCTCCATTCGCACCCATTCCAAAGACTTGGGCAAGCGCGGAAGCGTTTCTATTCTGCGCTCGGCCGCATTGGCCGCCACTCCCATCAGACCGGTAGCCGTCGCGCCAATCACCGCGAACGCCGCCTCTGCGAGACCGTAGCCGGAAAATGCGGGATCGGAAATCTCAAACAAGAAGCGATACGCCGATTCGTTCCGTCCGTACCGATACAACACCTCGGGATAGTAGGTATACGTGGAATCGTACGGCGGCCGGTCGTGCTCCATCAGGTCCAGCGCGGCATCTGCTTTGGGACCGTCCTCCGGCATGCCGAACTTCAGCATGAAGACGTTGCACGTCGCCACGTAATCGCCGTGCCAGCGATGGTCGCGCTGAATTCCCGTCCAGAAGCGATTTTGAGAAGCGTTCCACCACTCGGCATCGAACCTCTGGCGCAGCGCGCCGGCCTTGCTGCGATACTCTGCCGCTATCAGCTCCGATAGGCTTCCGTGGCCGCCTTTGAACTGCTGAATCGCGGCATAAGCCTCGTATCCGCCGTACTGCGCCGCCACCAGGTCGGCGCCGGTCAGAAGGTGCGGCGCGTGCTGATAATACGTGGCGGCGATGCGCGGCCGGTCACGCCAGTTTTCCATCACGCCATCACGGTCGTGGTCCCACGCCTGGACAAACTGCGTGACGGTCCGATCGTAAAAAGTCGTGAAAACCGGGTCGAGGTACTGCCGGTCGCCGCTCCACAGCAGTTGATGGCAGCAGGCGCCGAGCAGGTCGAAATTCGCCGGCAGGCAGTAGCCGAAATCCTCGTCGTTTGCGTAGTTGTCCGGCAGGGCGTCTTTGGTGATAATCCAGTAGCCGCACCACTGCCGGCTCTTAGCAATGCTGTCAGCAAAACGCCGCAGCATGTTCAGGGTTTGACGATGGAGCCCTAGCACCGCCGCGCCAGCCGATTCATGTGCGATATCGCGCATGCAGAAGGCCCGATTGTCTCGGCTGCCTGCGTACCAGTCGCCCACAGGGTCGCCTGTGTAGACACCGGCCATCGCCCGTTCCTTGGCGTGATGAAACGCCAGGCGGAGCCGTGGGTCGGACGATTCCAGGTGTACCGCGCCCTCCGCGGCCCGGCCGCGCGCCGCTGCGCGCTCTCGACCCGCGCTTCCCGCCCTTACCCAGCCCGCCGCCGCGGCCAAGGCTGTCCCCGCCGCTCCCAAACCGATCCATTGCCGGCGGGACAGACCGGCACTCGTTCCGGCATCCAACACGACCGGAGGGGGGCCGCTCGAACCCGGCGTCTCCGGCCGCGGCCGGAACACCGGGAGGTAGCCGCCTCGGGGGATTTCCAGAATCACCGGCTCCGCCGCGCCCTCGCCGCTGAAGTACCGCTCCAGCCGTTGCCGCAAACTGCGCGCTTCCGTGCGCACGATGCTGTCTTCCCCGGGATTGTAACTGGCTGAGCGCCCGAACACGCGATGGCCAATCAGTACCTCGCTAACGTCTTCTGTCCGGCCGGCCAGCGTGCGCTCGACTACGTAAGTCAAAAACGCGCGCAGGCGAGTGGTGCGCTGGAACTCCGGGCCGGCCAGAATGCGAGCCACCAGCGCGCGGCATTCTTCATCGGCCGGACGGTATTCTGTTCCTGGATTGACCTGCGATCGTGCGGCCACGCTTGCACCCCTGTCGGCAGTTTCCCATCAGTATACGACAAGTCTCGGCCGATAGCGCTAAAGCTCGTAACGTCCTGATGGTGTTGAGCCGTTGACTGTTAGCTGACCGTTATTAACTGCTTTCGCCGCGGCGCCTGACGGTAATGTGAAGACTACCCGGTTCTGCGGACAGGAGACAACTCGTGAGCCACATAAAGCAGCGGCGCGCCGCGGCGCTCGCTCTGTCGATGTCACTTTGGGGAGCAATCGCCTACGGCCAAACCATCACCGGCCGCATTGTAGGTACCGTCAGCGATTCCACACCAGCGGCCGTTCCGGAAGCGGCCGTCACCATCACTAACCAGGAAACCGGTGTTGTGTGGAACATGAAGACCGATAGCCACGGCGGCTATGTCGCTCCTTCCCTTCCCGCCGGGACTTACCGGGTGCAAGTGGAACGGCAGGGATTCCGCGCCTCTGCCTCCACCGGCAACGTGGTGAATGTCGCCGAAGAGACGCGCGTCGATGTCAGCCTGCAGGTCGGCTCCGTTTCGGAGACGGTCGAAGTCACCGCCACGGCTCCCTTGGTACGCAGCACCACCTCGGAGATGGGGGAGATTATTGACCACAAGCAGGTCGATGAGCTGCCGCTCAACGGGCGTCTGTTCTCGCAGCTTATGCAGTTGATTCCGGGCGCGGTTCCCGATGGCCCAACCGACGCCGCGGAGAGCGTTTCCGGCTCGGGTGCGCGCAGCCCGATTCAGGCCGACATCAACGGCATCAGTTATAAGAACGGCAACTTCACCATCGACGGCGTCAGCAACCGCGAGCCGGCCAACGGCTACATCAATATTTCTCCGCCGGTGGAGGCGATCCAGGAATTCAAGGTGCAGACCAACAATCCCAGCGCGGAGTTCGGCTCTTTCGGCGGCGCCATCGTCAACCTCACCATCCGCTCCGGTACCAATGCCGTCCACGGCTTCCTGTTCGAATATTTCCGCAACGATGCGCTGAACGCCCGCACTTTCTTCGCCGCTACCATCCCGCCGCTGAAGTCCAATCAGTTCGGTGGCGGCGTTGGCGGTCCTATCCGCAAGAACAAGATCTTCTACTTCGGCGACTATCAGGGTCTGCGGCTGCGCTACGGCAGCGTGCAGCGCTACACGGTTCCGACGGACCTGATGAAGCAAGGCATCCTCTCTCCGGCCGACGGCTTCAAGAATGTGGCGTACGATCCGCTGAGTGGCAACTCCACGCCGTTTCCCAACAACATCATTTCCGCCAACCGCATTGACAAAGCTTCCAAGGGCGTGGCCGCGCTCTATCCCGAACCCAACGTCCTCAGCGTGGCGCCCAACGCGACCACCGGGCCCGGCATCGATTACCAGCAGAACACAGTGCAACTCAACGATCCCGACCAGGTAGACCTCAAGCTCGACTACAATGTCTCCGACCGCACCCACATGTTCGCGCGCGAAACTTACAACGCCCGCACTTATCGCAATCCACCTCCCGGCAACATGTTTATGCAGGGCAGCGAAGATGCCGACAGCAGCAATCACAACGCCGTGATCGGCCACACCTTCGCAGCGCGCGCAAATCTGTTGAACGAGCTGCGGCTTGGTTTCAACCGGTTCAGCACGTTCCACTTTGCGGCTGACTACGGCATCGACGAAAACAACATCCTGGGCATTCCCAACGGCAACTTGCCGGGGCACCCGGAGACCAGCGGGATTGCAAGGTTCAACGGCATCGGCGCTAACTATACCGGCGGCACGGGTTCGACAAACGCATGGCGGCTCACTGATCAGTATCAGATCACCGAAGCTCTGACCTGGATCAAGGCGAGCCACACTTTGAAATTCGGAGCCGACCTGGTCCGCGACGACACCACGGTAACCAATCCCGACTCTCCAGGTCCTGGACAGTTCAACTTTGACGGCAACTTCACTACTGGGCTGACAGCAGCCGGTAAGAGCATCGGGGGAACCGGAGTGCCGTGGGCCAGCTTCCTGCTCGGATATCCAGCGAGCGTTGGCCGCGACCTGGTCAATACCTTCCCCGACGTCCGCCGGTATATGAACGGACTTTACGCACAGGACGACTGGCGCGCCACCAGCAGCCTGACGCTGAACATCGGTCTCCGCTATGAGCTGTTCACGCTGGCCTGTGAGCACTTCGACCGGCAGACCAACCTCAACCTCAGCACCGGCGTGCTAGACCTGGCCAGGGGCGGCAACTGCGCGCCGAACCAGAACCTGTTCACGAAGGGCTTGGCGCCGCGGCTGGGAGTGGCATGGTCGCCCGACAGCGGCAAGACCGCCCTCCGCAGCGCGTTCGGCATCAGCTACAGCAACAATGTGTTCGGAGCGAATTCGGGAACGCTGGAACGGAACTATCCTTACTTCCAGCTCTTCAGCATCAACAATCCCGGCAGCCAGTACACGCCGTTTTGGCAGGTGAGTGTAAACGGATTACCCACGCCCATCCTGCCCTCGCCAGGCACGACGTCCATCCCGGTACCCGCCAATATTGCTCCATACTATATGCCCGCCGGCTTCCGGCCCGATGAAGTAGTGATGTGGAATTTCGGCGTGCAGCGTCAGATCACGCACACCAGTCTGCTCGACGTGACCTACGTAGGCACACGCGGCAGTCACCTGTTCCGCAGCGAGAACATCGATACACCCTTCCCGGCGCCTGGCAGCCAGCAGGCGAACCGGCCGTATAATTACCTGATCCCGCAGATCAGCACCATCAACTACCGCGGCTCCAACGGCGACTCCCACTACAACGGCCTGCAGGCCAAGTTCACCAAGAGGTCGAATAACGGACTGTTCATGCTGCTCTCGTACACGTTCTCAAAATCGATCGACGACGTGAATAACGTCTTCTGGGTGTACAACGACGCGCTCAATCGCGGTCTGTCGCCTTTCCACCGGCTGCACAACTTCGTTGGCAGCTATGGCTACGCACTGCCCTTCGGACCGGGGCGTCCATGGCTGTCGCACACCGGCAGGCTGGTCGAGGATCTGACCGGCGGATGGCAGTTGAACGGGATCGCCATGCTGCGAACCGGCGATCCGCTGGCAGTAAACGTGCAAACCTCGCAGCTCAATACCGGCACGGCCAATCGCGCGTTCGTCACCTGCCCGCATGTGAACACCATCGGCGAGATCAACAAGTGGTTCGACACGAGCTGCTTCGCCAATCCGCCAGCTTACGTGTTCGGAACGGCCAACACGGGCACGGTATTCGGGCCGGGCTTTGTGAATTTCGACCTCTCGATCTTCAAGGCAGAGCGCATGCGCGAGCGCGACCAGTTCCAGATCCGCTTTGAAGCTTTCAACGCGATGAACGCGCATCATTTCTCTGACCCGAACACGACCTTCGGCAGTTCCACCTTCGGCCAGATCACCAACACCAGCTTCCCTGCGCGCGAGTTGCAGATTGGGCTGAAATACTCGTTCTGAAGGGGTAAGCAAAGAATCAACGCGGAGGGGCCGGGGGCGGAGGACGCGGCGAAGCTCAAGGCTTCTACTCAACGTTCCCATAATCAGAGAGGCAAGCTATTGCGGTCGATCAGGAAGATCCCCGCCGCGGAAGCGCTCATTTCATCGACCAGCAGCAGCACCGGTTTCGTAAAAGCGCCGGCCCCGGATCGCGGGAAGTTGTGCTGCCGCAAATCGGAAGCGAACTGCTGCGTCCTCGGTTGTTCATGAATGCCTTAGAAGAGACGTCTTGATCCAGTTGAAGCTGCGCAATCCTATCTGCCTCGGTGCCCCAGACGGTTGTCACGCCGGAGTACCCCACGACCAACTGCATAGAGAACGTCGGCGTGCGTCCGGACAACGTAGTTGATTTCATGACGCAGGACAACTTGCTGAATCATGCTGCGCCCTTGGGGGACGCCCTCGCCGCGGCGGCCTGGCGGCTTTTGAACTAACGGAGGAAGCGGGAAAGGTCCCCCGAACGGGGGAACTTGATCTCCGGCCGCGTGGGGATTCGCGATCTGGTGAACCGGCATAGACTGAGTGCATGAGTTACGGACAAAGGCCGGAGGCGCTCGACATCAAGTGGATTCTGCGGGGCTACGCCATCCTGTTCGGTCTCGCCGGGTTCCTGACGATGGGGTGGGGTGGTCTGGTATTCGGCGCCGACTTTGGCGGAGAGAAGTGGGCCCAGGTGGCGCTCGTCCGCGTCTTCGGGGCCATCGCGGTGGCAGCGGCTTGCTGTGCTGAAGCATTCGCGCGGCAGAGCGATCCCTTCGAGCAGCGCCGGTCTTTGCTCTTCTTCACCGCTGGGCACGGTGTAATCGCGCTGGTTCTAATCTCACAGCAGGTTACAATCTGGGGCCGCGGAATCGGCGAAGGGCTGGCGGGCCTTATGACCGCAGTCACGATTCTCCTGCTCTATCTCGTGGGCACGGCGGCGGGCGAGCCGATGCCGCGGTCGCTGACCACCTTATTTGGAACCTCCAAGCTGACTCCGGCCCGTCACCTGCGCTCCCAGTACGAGCAGCAGATCCGCGAAGCCGCCAGGCAGGAGGAACGCAATCGGCTGGCGCGCGATTTGCACGATTCCATAAAGCAGCAGATCTTCGTGATTCAGACTGCGGCGGCAACCGCGCAGACACGGTTTGACTCGGACCAACCTGGCGCGCGCACAGCGTTGGAGCAGGTGCGAGGTGCGGCTCGCGATGCCATAACCGAAATGGAGGTCCTGCTCGATCAGTTACGCGCCGTGCCGTTGGAAAACGCGGGGCTGATTGAGGCGTTGAAGAAGCAGTGCGAGGCGCTGGGTTTTCGCACGGGGGCGCGCGTGGAGTTCAAGCTGGGCGTGCTGCCATCCAACACATCGCTGCCGCCTGGTGCGCATGACGCTCTGTTGCGGGTAGCTCAGGAAGCGCTGGCCAACATCGGGCGGCACGCCCGCGCGAATCACGTCGTAGTTTCGCTCACCGCGATCCAGGGGCGCGTGGAAATGAGAATCGAAGACGATGGTTCGGGGTTCGCCCCCGCGACGGCTGGGCGCGGCCAGGGCCTCGCGAATATGCGCGCCAGGGCCGAAGAGTTCGCCGGCACATTCGACTGGGAGAGCCGGCCCGGCCGGGGCACAACTCTCACCTTCTCGATCCCATACGAGAGCGTGGAGCCGGCCAGCGAATACCGGCGGAAGGCGCTGTACAGTGCGAGTCTATTCGTGATTATGGTGGGGTTCCTGATCTGGCGGTGGGACTGGACCTTCGCTATGTTTACCGTGGTTGCGGCAATTTGGTCGTTACGCTACGTGGTGGCGTGGCGGCACCTCCGTGGAGCGGCACGGTGAATCCCATCTCGATCGTGCTGGTGGACGACCACCGCGTGGTGTCGCGCAGCCTGAAAGCCTACCTGGAATCGTTCGCCGACATGAAGGTCACGGGCATCGCGGCGAATGGAGAGGAACTACTGGCGCGGATCGCGGAATGGAAGCCACAAATCGTGCTGCAGGACCTGCTGATGCCCGGCGGTATCGACGGGGTCGAGAGCATTCGTCGAGTGATGGAGCGCGCACCAGCAGTGAAGGTGATTGCCCTCACCGCATCCACCGATGAGGCGAGGATGATGGGTGCGCTGCGGGCGGGTGCCGCCGGCTACGTTCGCAAAGATGCCGAGCCGGAAGTACTGCTCGCCGCGGTGCGCGCAGTGGCCCGCGGGAAGACCTACATCGATCCTTCGGTGAGCCGCCAAATTCTGCATGCCACTCTATCGCCTGACGATCTGACACCGCGGGAGACGGAAATTCTGCGGCAATTGGCATTGGGCCGCTCCAACAAGGAGATCGCCGACGCCCTCTCCATAGGGGATGAGACCGTCAAAACGCACGTGGGAAAGGTATTCGCGAAGCTGGAGGTGGAGAACCGGGCGCAGGCGGTCGTCGAGGCTTTGAAACGGGGACTCATCGCGCTGGAGGAATTGGAGTGATTTGGTGGGCGAAACCGCCTGTCCAACAACTGTTCAGCCGCCCCGTTCGAACACGCCCAGTTTCCGGTTCTTCCTCACCGAATCCCACAGGAAGTACTGCCCGTTCATAGCGACGTAGACGCCGGGTGGAAGAGTCTGCACAAATGCCAACGCTGTTCCCAGGTTGAACATGCCGTCGGAGCTGCCGAACTGATACGGGACCATAGCGCCGGTCAGCACGATGGTCTTGCCGGAGAGCTTCCTCCCCAGCACGGCGGCGGTCTCGGCCACCGTATCGGTGCCATGAGTGATGACGATGCGGGATTCGGCTGCAGCCACGCAGCGATCGAGAATCCTCGAGCGGTCCGCGTCGGTCATCTGCAGGCTGTCGATCATCATGAGGGTCTCGATTTCGACAGTAAGGCGGCAGCGCCCAAGCTTCAACATGTCGTCGACGTGCGTGGCCTTG
>Ga0126381_100008307_pt1 | contig 11599 bp, 8 predicted proteins | sample PanSoiMetPlot_28_FD_96465 | JGI IMG/M metagenome (GOLD analysis project Ga0126381, IMG submission 96465) | Tropical forest soil microbial communities from Panama - MetaG Plot_28 | ecosystem: Environmental > Terrestrial > Soil > Tropical forest > Bulk soil | place: Panama | collected 2016-02-17 | reverse complement strand
AGGCGACGCCTCCGGAAGTATCCATCAGCCGTCCCGGTAGCGACTATCGCGCCAGCCCGATCGAGGAAGTGACAGTTGGCGTAAAGGCGGCAGATCAGTTCGGATTGAACGATGTGCATCTGCATTATTCGGTGAACGGCGGAGCAGACCGTGATGTAAGTCTCCTCAAGGCTCCGGGAGAAAAAAATACTGATGGCTCTTACACTCTGCGACTCGAAGACTTCAAGCTGGTGCCCGGCGATCTGGTGAGTCTCTATGCAACCGCAAAGGATGGACACTCCGAATCGCGCACCGACATCACCTTCATCCAAGCTGATCCGTTCGAACGCGAATTCTCGCAATCCCAGCAGATGGGCGGTGGAGGTGGAGGAGGCGGCGGGCAGAACAACCAGATGGAGATTTCAAAACGCGAAAAGGAGTTGATTAGCGCGACTTGGAAGCAGCAGAATGAAAAATCTGCGAACCCAAAAGATGCGGAAGCGACAGGTCAGTTTCTATCCGACGCGCAGCAGAAGTTACGCGATCAGGTGATGGCGCTCTCTGCCCGCATGCAGAGTCGCGATCTCTCTGAGGCAAATGAGGAGTTTAATGGCTTTGAAAAAGATATGCAGACTGCTGCGGCAGCGATGGCGCCGTCAGCAGACAAGCTGAAAGCCATGCACTGGAAGGACGCCATTCCATTGGAGCAAAAGGCGCTGCAGGCTCTCCTCCATGCTGAGGCAACCTTCCGGCAGATCCAGGTTGCTTTTGGCCAGCAGGGTGGTGGAGGTGGAGGGGCAAACAGCGCAGGTCGTGACTTAGCCAGCCTGTTCGATCTTGAACTGGATACGGAGAAGAATCAGTACGAGACGGCGCAAACCACCTCTCCGGCAGATCAGCACCAGAAGGATGTTGATGATGCGTTGGCGAAGCTTGATGCTTTGGCCAAACGGCAAGAAGATCTGGCTAACCAGCAGCGCAATGCTCAGCAAAGCCTCCAGGATCGTTGGCAACAGGAGATGCTGCGCCGTGAAGCTGAACAATTGCAGCGCCAGTTGGAACAACTTGCTCAAAACGGACAGGGTCAGCAACAAAATGCGCAGCAGAGTTCCGGCGGGAGTTCTTCGGGCCAATCTAATTCGCAGCAACAGAATGCATCATCGCAGAACGGTTCCCAGGCATTGCGACAACAACAGACTAGTGGCCGTTCTTCTGGGCAAAGCTCAGACCAAAAAATAGAGCAAGCCTTGAGCCGACTGCGCCAGGCAGGTGAAGCAATGAAGCGTAGCGGCAACTCGCAGCAGAATGCTGACGCTGCGCGCCAGGCTGCCGACCGGCTACGCGAGGCAACGAACTTACTCAGCGGCACGCAGCAGCAACTTGCCTCTGGCAAGTTAGGTTCGCTCTCACAAGAGGCTGATCGGCTCACTCAGGAGGAACGCGCACAGGCAGAGCGCATCAATAAGCTTGCTGGTCAACAAGACAATCCCGACGAGGATGAGGATGCAACGGCAAACCAGATGGACCGAGACCGCATGATGGAGAAGCTTCGCCACCGAAATCAATTGGCGGGCGAGCGGCAACAACTCGCCGATGATCTCTCGAAGTTACAAAAAAATCTTCGCGATACCGCACGTGAAATGGTGCCAACCGAGCCGGACGTATCACAAAAGCTGCGCGATGCTTTAACCGAGATGGACCAATCTGACTTAGACAACCATGTGCAAAGAACAGCAGATTGGCTGCGCGGCGGAATCAATCCGAACTCAAATGGAACGGAGAAGGAGATAGCACAGGGATTGCAGAAGCTGAGTCAGCAGCTTCGCGAAGCGCAACAGGGAATTGGACAGGGAAAGCCCGGGCAGCGCGACGGAGCGGCTGGTGCCGATCAGACAGCGGCGCTGAATCAGATAGAGCACCTTCGTAGCCATCTTGATGCAATGACTGGTTTGAACCGTGGCAATGGCCGACAGCAGATCCAGAATGGTCAAAACGGTAGACGTGATCCGGGTAAGCAGCAGTCCGGCAACGGCCAGGAGCAACTTGGCGTTGGCGAGCTTGCACGAAACCGTACGGACCAACAAGGTAGTGACAGTGGGGACGTGCGCAATGGCGGTGGAGGCGCGGATAGTGTCGTTCTCGGAAACATCAACACCGGAAACAATCGTTACAGTCAGGGTCGACAGCAATCGGTACCGACCGACGCCTCTGGCAATCCACCCGATAGCGAAAGAACTTTTCAGCAGGGCATGCGTGAGCTGAACCAGCTCGGGCAGATGGTGCGAGGAGATACCCAGGCGGCAAAGGAAGTCCAGGAGCTAATGCGACAAATGCAAAAACTGGACCCCAGGCGTTTTCCCGGCAATCAAGAGATAGTGGATCAGATGCATCGTGAAATGCTCAGTTCGCTAGATCGCATTGAACTTCAAATGCAACGCGACAACTCATCGACAGAGGCGCGCACTAGCCGTTCGCCCTCAATTCCAGAAGGCTATCAGGATTCAGTCGCTGAATATTACAAACGGCTAAGCAAAAATCAATAATAGCGGACGCGCACGCGGACCGTGGGCCGACTCATCAGTGAGTCCGTAGATTCATCTTTTTCCCTAATCGTTTGTTTCTTACTTGACCAAAAAGCTCCTGACTGACTTTTGTCACAAGCAAGGCGCGTTCTCGACTCCTCAAGAGCATCAGTTATTATCCGATGATCATTTGATCGGGTGCTGCTACAGGAAACAGAGTAGAGTGCTTAAATCGAGAATCATGCAGACCTTATTTAAGAATGCGACCATCATCGACGCTACAACTTCCGAGCCCCGATCGGGCAATGTACTGGTCGAGGACGGATTCATCCGGGATGTCAATGCGAGATCGTCATCTGCGGAAGACTGCGAGATCATCGACTTGAAGGGCCGTACATTGATGCCGGGCCTGATCGACTGTCATGTTCATGTGGTGGCGAGCATCATGGATCTTGCCATGAATGCGCAACTGCCTGCGGCTACGGCAGTGCTTCGCTCGGTTCCCATTCTGAGAGGAATGCTGGAGCGCGGCTTTACAACAGTTCGAGACCTGGGCGGCGCGAGAGAATGTGCTTCTCGTGATGAAAGAAGGAGCGATTTACCATCGAATCTCTTGGTGATGATTGGCAGAAGTGCCTCCTAGAATGGCAAATTTGCCTCTTGTAGCTGACCTGTCGTCGCTTTTAGTTGGGAGCAAATCTGAAAGCGACTTAGTTTGAGAGAAACACATCAAGATTGTCGATAACGAGATCCCGAGATCAATGGTTGAGCTTGTATCCCCGTTACGCATTTGAGTCGGCATACTACTTCGTATTCAGTGTGTGGAAGTTTTTATTGCTGACGATGAAATATGCGCATCGTTTTGGTTATTCGAGTGGCTCTTGTGCCTGGGCACGCACCGTTAAGTAGTTTTTCACGAATAAGATAACAAGACGCTCACCACTTGTTAACGCCTTATGATGCGTTGTCACAACATACCTCACTAATCAGATATCATCTGTTCTGATTTTGACTCCTCCACAGAACAGCGCTTGGCGTATGCGTGCAATCTTCTTTGGTGGTTGCGAGCTATGCAGATTCATCGGCCGTGGAATCAAATTAACGTTTTGTAAGGACTGTAGAAGTACATGAGTTTCCAACAGCACGTTCAGCTTTTGAGGGCACAACTACTTTGTATGTCAAGGTTGTCACAACGCGCTCTCGACTATTCGATAAAAGGTTATGAACTGGGCAGTTTAGATTTTTGCCGGCACGTTCGCAGCGTCGAGCACAAGCTCGGAGAGCATCACCGTCAGATCAAATATCTTTGCCGCCAGGTTACAACTTCTCGATCATCCGCTAGTTGCGATATCCGCTTTGCTCTGGCTGCGTCGCGTATCGACAGTGCCTTGAACAAGACTTATGGCACGGCGGTGCAAATGGCACAAAATACCATCCTGTTTCTAAAAGCCGGCTCACTGAACAAGTGTATAGCGCTTAATCGCTTTGGGCGGCTGGTGAATTCTCTGATGCGCCTATGCATTGTTGCGCTTTTCGAAAGAGAAAGTAACTATGCTGAAACGGTTATCCATAGCCAGGAGCTATGGCGACGTTGCGAGTTGATCTTTGATCGTCCGCTCAGCGATTTTGATCAAGAGACAGAAACCATGGAAAGTTACGTGTTGATTATGGCGCAAGTCCTAGGTGTTGTGGCGAAGCAGGCGCACGAAATGGCAGATGCAATCCTGTTCTGGCTCAGCGACTGTGAAAGCTCGTTTACATCAGACGAAGAAGGAGAGGATATTCTCAACCTTCTCTTTCTCGGTAACGGTTCCTGTAGAGAGGGAAGGTATGAATATGAACCTGATAGCTTCAGTCGGGCTTTAAGGAGTGATTTCAGGTTCCGAAATAATCATTTACTTACAGCGCTGCGAGTTATTCCCAGATCACTGTAATTGATAATTAGAAGCTCCACCGGCAAATGTGGGTGATAAGGCATCTAGCTGATGGGATGGTAATTATTGTGGATCTGGCCATGTCTGGTTCTCCACTCAGCGACACGGACAAGGACGCGATTCGCAGCGCAGTGAAAGCTCCGATCAAACAGAAATCCGGAACGCCAATGGAGCGCCAGCAAGAGAGTGCCGGCCGCCCATACGCGCCAGTCCACCCGCCGTCTACATCACCATCCATTGGCTCGGTCTCTGCGCCAAGGGAGCATATTTCAATCTGTCGAGGATTCCGTGGGATTTTCCGACGTGTCCGATCCCTAAGCCAATCTTCCTCAGCCACCTGGCGAGCGAAACGCAGAGCAGATGCTGGAAATTATGCGAGCACTAAGGATCTGACTCACAATGTGGCAAATTTACTGGTTGCCGCAAAATAGGACTTGAATGATCGACACACGGAGGATTTAGCCGACACATCGGCAAGGTTCCGGACATCGTCCGTAAGAGAGCCGATGCGTGCCTTACCTAACGGAGTAGCTAATGTAGGTGAGGTCGTCCCTCCGGCAAGAGCTGGCAAGGATGATAAAATTCCAGCCCGCCCGATTGTAAGACCGCATAGTAGCGTAGCAGGAGGATTGGAAGCTATGCTTTTTGGGTTGTCTTCATCACTGCTTGTGAACATCGATCTAATTTCTCAGAGTTAAATTGCAACTGACGGATGACGTCCCTCGGGAATAAGCAGGGGCGAAGGAGATACGAAAGGTCGCAAGCTACAATGCGATACTAGGTTCTTTTGCTAAAAGCGAGATTTTGTTCTTGTTTGTCGTCTTTTGACAGGCAATTACGATATCCCGAGTAAGGCGCATGTGGTTCGCGTGTCGTCTACGTGATTGAGACTTAAAATTTTTCGAATATCTATTCCGCAAAGAGCGAGTTCAGATCAGCTTTTGCAAGTTGAAGGAACAAAATTTGACAAAGAGAACCGTCAGAATTTTTCAAATGTTCATGGTAGTTTGGCGTGCTCAGCTAAGCCCTGACTAAAACACAAAAAAATCTTGACTATGGGTGACGAAGTGCGTAATCATTCGCTGCCTGCAATTTGTTGTTCTGATCGTTTCCATCCTGGAAACATGTAAAAGTTTCGCTTTAGATTTTGCAGCACCGGGCCCACTTGGGGATAATCCCCTGAAAACTCGAATTGGGTGGACGGCCTTCGCACGCGCCGGCATCCTTGTTGGCCTCTATGCATGAAAAATGTAAGAGCGCCCTGTTACATAGTCCACGAAGAACTTCCGCGGCGATGGAAGTTCTCTGACGTATTTCCGACATGGAGGGTTTACGTATGCCGCAGTACCTGCACCCTGGTGTCTATGTACAAGAAGTTCCTTCCGCCGTTAAACCGATTGAAGGGGTAAGTACTTCGACAGCTGCCTTTATTGGCTTTGCCGATAAGGGACCTGTGCCGGGAACTATCCTTCCGTCGGGTCGGGCGGCGCAACCGGTGCTGCTCACAAGTTTCACCGAATATACGCGCATCTTCGGGAGCTTCCGCACAGACAGCTATCTGACCTATGCGGTTCAGTCTTTCTTCCAAAATGGAGGAAGCAGCCTGTATGTGATCCGGGTGATACCGACTCCATCGAGCCCACCTACGAACAATGCTGCCTTTGCCACTTCGGTTATCGGCAGTGGCGGCGGAGCGCTGAACGTTTCTGCAGCCAACCAGGGAGCATGGGGCAATAGCATCTGGATTGTGGTTTCTCCGAGTTCCGATGGGGACGCGAGTAATTTCAAGCTGCAAGTGATGTATGGAAAGACAGCCAGCGAAGCAGTTGGCAATGTTGTTGAAACTTACGACAACGTCACATTCAAGGGAAGTCCAACCTTGCTGCCGGGTGCAACGAATCCTTCAAGTTATGCGCGCCAAGTGGTGAATGCCGCATCAGAATATATCGCCATTACTGGTGACTTTACCGCGCGCCCCGCCAACATCAACGTAAACCTGAAGGCTACGCCCCCTGTTCTTCCAGCGCAGCTGGCTCACGGGAATGATGGATTGGTCAGCGGCGTTAATTTCATCGGAGCGCCAGCAACGGACAGCACCGTGACGGGCACGGGCCTATTCGCTCTGGACAAAGTCACCAACGTGAGCCTGATCGCGATACCAGGACAGGGCGATGTGGTGACGGTGAATGCGGGCATCGAATACTGCAAGAATTCGCGGCCGCTCCAGGACTGTTTCTTCATCGGCGATATGGGTTCGCTTTCGGATGTAACACAGGCGCGAACCGATAATGGCAGACCTTCAGTTGCAACCATTGCCGATGCGCGCACGTTCGCAACCACCGGCATCGGCGGACAGGTTGACAAGGCCGCCGGAGACTACGGCGCGATCTACTTCCCATGGATTTATGCTCCCGATCCGATCGGTCAAGGACGAAACCCGAAGATACTGCTACCTCCATCAGGATTTATGGCTGGCATTTATGCGCGCATCGACAATTCGCGCGGAGTATTCAAGGCTCCGGCCGGCACCGAGGCTGGAGTGGCTGGCGCGCTGGCTCCTTATGTGGCGGTAAGTGATGTCGAGCAAGATCAGCTGAATCCGATTCTGGTGAATGTAATTCGTTCTGTGCCGGGAAGCGGCCTGGTCGTTTGGGGAACGCGGACGATCGGCAGCGACGCATCGTGGCGGTACATTCCGGTGCGACGCATGGCGATCTTCATGCGCGTGAGCATTTACAACGGCATACAGTGGGCGGTGTTTGAGCCCAACGATGAGCCGCTGTGGGCGAGCCTGCGACTTAACATCCGCGCTTTCATGCTGACGCAGTTCCGCGCGGGTGCTTTCCAGGGCAGCAAGCCGGACGATGCCTTCTTCGTTCTGTGCGACAGCAGCACAACAACACAACAGGATATCGACAACGGTGTCGTGAATATCCTTGTTGGTTTTGCGCCGCTCAAGCCAGCCGAATTTGTAGTGCTGAAACTCAGCCAGAAAGTTAACCAGCCTGCTTCATAGGCAAAGGAGGAATGGCATCCATGCCACGAGTGAATGCGCAGTCGCAGCGGCAAGATCCCTATCGGTCGTTTCGCTTCAAAGTGAAATGGGACAACCTGTATGTGGCCGGCTTAACCAAGATGGGGGCACTGAAGAGGACTACGGAGATCGTGGAATTTCGCGAAGCCGGAGAAAATATCGTTCCTCGAAAATTGCCCGGCAAAACCAGCTTTGCGGACGTGACGCTTGAGGCCGGCATCACGTATGACTCGGCGTTTGAAGATTGGGCGAACTTGGTCAACGATTTTGCCAGCCACAGCATTACGAATCTGGGTGAGTTCCGAAAGAACATCACCATCGACGTTTTCAATGAAGCTGGCCAGAAGGCTCTCTCTTACAACCTGTACCGCTGCTGGGTTGCTGAGTACCAGGCACTCCCTGATCTGGATGCCGGTGCAAATGCGGTAGCTATCACAACCATCAAGCTGGCCTTTGAATGGTTTGAACGCGATGCCTCGGTGAAAGAAAGCCAAGGGCCGGCACGTATCGGCTAATTGAGCAATGAACACCGGGTATCTGACAGAAAATACTTTTTCTTTACCGGGCGGGTTAATGCTGCAACAGGACCAGTTGTTGAAGCAGGCGTCTTTGCGTCCGCTTTCCGGACGCGAGGAAGAGTGGCTGGCATATCATCGCAGCACTCCCAATGCGGAGCGCGTGAGCTGGCTGCTCAATCAATGCCTGCTCTCTGTCGATGGTCATCCGGCGGACATCGACCTTGTCCGCCGCTTTCTGATCGCGGATCGTCAATATCTGATGTTGCAGCTAAGACGGCTGACGCTCGGCGATCAGATTCAGGCTGTAGTCCCTTGCCCCGAATGCCAGAAGAAGATGGATGTGGATTTCCGTCTGGACGATGTGTCAGTGGAATGCCGGCCTCAAGATACCTCTTCATATACGACAGAGCTGTCAGGACGTTCCGTGTGTTTCCGGCTACCCACAGGAGGAGATGAGGAGGCAATTCTAGGAAGACAAACCGACGATGCGGTGCGGGATCTGTTGCGACGCTGCATTCTGGATGATGGCGGCTGTCCGGTTACAGCGGATGAGCAGAGCGCTGTCATTGCCGAGATGGAGCAACGCGCTCCCGAAGTTGAATTGGAATTGGATCTCACATGTCCTGAGTGCTCGCATCATTTTTTGTTGCCATTCGATACGACTGCGTTCTTTTTCGACGAGATGGCGCTTAAAGGCGAGGATCTACTCCACGAGGTTCATGCGTTGGCCTTCTACTACCACTGGAGTGAAAGCGAGATTTTGAAGTTGGATCGCCGCCGAAGGCGTGCTTATCTTACCCTTCTGAATGAGTCTTTGAGGCAGAACTGAGTGAGTTGAACATGCCGAATTATCTTCAGCGAATTGTTACATCGGCCGCTCGCACGACTTCAGCCGCGAAGCCCGGCGCCTTCTCGCGTGCTCTCATGCCGCCAATGATTGCGCATGCTTACACCCCAATCGGTGAATCTGGACTGCAAACAGCAGAAGAGCGTTTCGATCCTATGATGCCGGTGCGCGACGAACACGAATCTGCTGCAATAAAAGATGAAATAGTTTCGCCTGCCACTGCGTCGCACGAAGAGTCCCAACAGACTGTGCTAGGTGCGGATCGTGGCTCAACGGCTTTACCCAATGCTCCGATTGCCTGGCCGACTGCATTTGCTCCTGCGCCTGGCGTGCGTGTGCAAGCCCCCAAAGGGCTGCGGAATATACAGCCCGGCAATGTTCGGAAGCAGGAGATTATCCGAACAATTGACGAGACAGTGCGTCATGTGTCTCCCAAGCCAAACGAGACGAAAGCTGAGAGTCAAGGGTCTTTGGAATCGCCTACAACAGTTTCCGCGCCTCCAGGTGAGACACCTCAGATTCAGCACCAGGATTCAGTGCAGCCGCTGGAGAAGCCAATTACCGCGAGTCCCAGGCCGGTGACCGCGAAAACGGAGGCCCCGATTGTCCACATCACCGCCGAGCGGACTGTGGTGCAGCAGGAGGCGAAGAGTGTGATGCCAGGAGACGTCTCTGATCAGGTGTCACCCGCGATCAAGATGTCGGAAAGCAAGGCAAAACCCTTGGGCAAAGACGAGGGAAGTCCGCAATCTTTATTAACGCCAAGGCGTGTGGCCGAAAAACAGATCACAGAGGTACGCCCTTTGGAGCCCCAAGTGACAACATCGCGGCAGATAATGCCGCCGACAATTTCAAACACAACTGATAAACGCCGTCGGAGCCAGATTTCTATCGGTCGGATTGATGTGCAGGTGAACAGCCAGCCTGCGCCACAGCCCCCAAGTCCGCCGACAAAACTGCCGATATCGTCGAACTTTCTAGATGCACGTTATCTGAGCAGGTTTTTTCTGAGGCCGTAGCACGAATCCCGGGCGCAGAGTATATGAGCAGCAATACTGCAATCAAAGACGTGACACGCGGGCTGCAAATGCTGCTCTTGAGCCAGCTTAACGCCGTGAGTTCTACCGCGCAGGTAAGTCTGTTGCCTCCCGGGGAACCAATGCCGTCCGGATTGGGAGTGAATCTCTATCTGTACCGCGTGATGGAAAGTCCGTTTACCAAGAATCAGCCGTGGCCGGGTGATAAAAAGACGCCGCCCTCTGATTCGCCTTCTCTAGGACTGGAGCTTTACTATCTGCTGACTCCATTTGCTCCGGCGCCGGATCCCTCGGCGACAATCGGCGACGACGCTCACACGATGCTCGGAGCTGCGATGCTGGCCTTCCATCAGTTTCCGATACTCAATGATGTCCACATCAAAGGCTTTGACGCGGACACCGTGTTGTCGCAGGGACTCCTGAACAGCTTTGAGCAGATCAAGATCAGGCTTGCGATTACGAGCCTCGAAGAGCTTTCGAAAATATGGGCGACGATTAACCAGCCTTACCGGTTGTCCGTAGCGTATGAAGTATCACTGATTGAGCTGACGCCAACTCTGCCGACTCCGGTGAATGGCAGTATCGTTCTTTCAACGGGGTTGAACGTTTTCCTCTGGCAAGCACCCCGCCTGGAATCGCTATCGCCTGCGACAGGAGCCCTGGCACATGTAGCGGGTAATGCCGTAGTGGCGAACGCTCTGACTATTAACGGTTCAGGTCTTAGCTCACCTGCACAGACGCCCAGCGTTCTGGTGGGGGGGCAGGCAGTTTCTATCAATAGTGCGCCGGCACCTACAGACAACTCGATTGCGATCACGCTGCCAACGAGCCTCGACGCCGGACCGAACGAAGATGTTGAGGTAGCCATCAGCGGCAAGTCTGGCGCAGCACTTGCATTTACAGTATCGCCGTGGCTCTCGCTTCTTGCGCCTATCCGGACTGCGCTCGACGCAAGCGCAGGTCCACCGGCACCCACATTGGTTCTCAACGGCATAGGTTTTACAACTACGCCGCAGGGGGTGCGTTTCGACGGTCCGCCAGGAACAACGAACGTCACAACATTTGTTGGCAGTGTTACCGATACGAAGGCGACCATTACGATTCCATCGAGCCTGAAAAATGGGCTTTACCAGGTGCGAATGGTGCTTGCCGGGCCCGGCAACAGTGTTTCGAATGCGCGCACGCTCGAAGTGATTCCGTTGCTGAAAAGCCCGATCGGGTTGGCAGTCACGACGGTCTCCGGAAATCAGGTGCATCAGCTTACGTTGAATGGCGCTCGCCTGAATGGAACGGATATTCGCGTCGTGGTCGATGGCATCGGATATCAGGCTAACGCTAACAGCAACGCCGCGCAGTTGGTGTTCACGTTAGGGCGATTGCTGGATTCCGGCCAGCACTCGGTTGCGGTAGTGGTGGATGGAAGCAGATCTCACGACGTTGCTCTGGGAGTATCTTGACATGGCAACGAACGGAATCAACTGGGTTGAATTCAATCAGCACCATCTGACGGTGGCCCTAGGTGAAGTGCGCGCTTGCCTCGAACGGCATGTGAGCGCAGTGCAGCACAATGATCCACCCGCAACAACCGAGCCGGTGACCGCGTCAGTGCCGACCGATGGAAGCACTTCTGAGCCCGCACCGGCACTGGAGATTTTAACGCGGAGCTTTAATCTATCGCCGTTCGAGCGCGCCACGCTACTCTTGTGTGCCGGTATGGAGCTCGATTCT
>Ga0126381_100008306_pt1 | contig 11599 bp, 18 predicted proteins | sample PanSoiMetPlot_28_FD_96465 | JGI IMG/M metagenome (GOLD analysis project Ga0126381, IMG submission 96465) | Tropical forest soil microbial communities from Panama - MetaG Plot_28 | ecosystem: Environmental > Terrestrial > Soil > Tropical forest > Bulk soil | place: Panama | collected 2016-02-17 | reverse complement strand
CGACCAGTAGTCATGATCAGTGTCACCTTCTGGCGTCAGGTCACAGTCGCCGTCGCCGTCCGGATCCGCGCACGGCACGCCCGGATGGCCGTGCTGCATGGCCAGCGACATCGCGGCCCGCCGCTCGAGCAGCACCGGGCCGCCGATCACCACCGGCCGCCGGAACGACAGCTGCTCAACCGGCGTCATCCACGCGCCCGCCGTCCCCGGGTTCGCGCCATGCACCACCGCGCACACATCCCCGCGGTGCAGGTCCCACTCCACGATCGTCCGCCGCTCGAAACCCTCATCCCACTCCTGGCGGGTGCACACGAACGCCAGTGACATCTCGTCCATGTCGCCGCGCTCAACGGCGCTGGCCAGCGCGCGGACCTCTTCCCGGCGCCCGTCCATCGCCGGGACATGCGCGTGCGTGCCGGTCGTGTCCTCCGACAGCCGCATCGTGCCGCTCTTGGTGCGCGCCAGCGGGATCCCGGCATCGTTGTGGCCGATCAAAAAGGGCACGTCCAGGTTCGGGTTATTCAGCGATCGCTTCGACACCCCGTAGCGCACGCTCTCCTCATACGGCTCGCCGTGCGGATCCCACATCTGGAACCAGTTGCCGTACACCGCGGCGTACCCGTTGAACTCGAAATTCGACCCGGCCGCGGTCCCGTTCGGCTTCGCCCGCATCTCGATATTCCCGTCGGCGAAAGACAGGCCGAGCCGCTCCGGCACGCCCCGCATCGCCATCCGCCGCTGACGGCGCAGCTCACGGTCCATTCCGGCCTCCGTTCGTTACTCTCCCTGCGCCGGGCGGGTCAGGGGCGGCAGCAGGGGCATTTCCGAGAGCGCGGCGAACTCCGCCTTCTGCTCCTCGGTCAATGGCGCCATATCTTCGAAAGTCCGGACCTCCGATGGCGGGCTGACCCGGCTGGCGATCATGGCATGGTTGACTGTCCACCGCGTCAGGATGTCCGTCCGCAGCAGCGGCGACAGGTCGAACTTCACGTACTGCCCGGCCGGCAGCATCGCCCCCAGCTTCCGCTCCCACCAGGTGATCCACCGCTGCATCGTGTACGTCAGGAAGTCCAGCGCCCGCTGCTCGACATTGGCGTAGGTGACGTTCGACCCCTGCATGGTCACCGACACCATTTCCGGCCACACCCGGAAATACCGGCACACCTTCAGCGAGCTCAATGCCTGCGTGTCAAGGAACTGGCTGTCGGTCGGGTTCACCTGAATCTGGTCATACTTCCAGCCGCCCGTCAGTACCGCGGGCTCACGCGAGCCGTGCACCGCGGCCATGAACTTCTGCTTGATCGTCTGCGCGTCGGCCTGGCTCATCTGGCTCGCGTTCTCGTTCGACAAGATCGCACTAGGGTGCGCGCCGTCCTCGAAAAAGCTGCTGCCGAAGTCTTCCGCGTTCAATCCCAGCCGGATCGCTCGCTGCCCGTACTGCAAGATCGACAGCCCCGTCAGGTGCCCCGGCGGCCGGAAGATCGTCTTATGCCACACCGTGCCCGGGTCCTGCACCTGCCCGTCGAACCGGACCTCCTTCGACCCGTCGCGCAGCTTGCGGACCAGCACCTTCGCGTTATCCTGCAGCTCAATCTGCGTCGGGTAGCCCAGCCGGTCCCGCGCCTCCACCGACCCGTACACGTTCCCCTGCGGCAGCGCGAACGTCGCCGCGTACAGCCAGTCCCCGATATCCATGTCCGCAGCCGGCTCGTTCAGGATCCGCGGCTGGTTCACGATCTTCTGCGGCGTGTCCGCCGTCTGCCCCATGCCCGGCCCCGGCATCGGCGTCGGAACCCCGTTCGGCGGCAGCTTGAACGCCCACGGCTGCAGCATGCCCATCATCGACCCGATCAGGTCACGGCACGCCCACACCGTGTCGTGATAACTGGCCTGCTCTGTCGAGCCGACCCCGAACGTCTCCTGCACCGCGTTGATCCGCGCCCCGATCGGCGGCGCGATGAACGCCAGCGACGCCACCCGCTCCTCACGGGCACGGGAATCCGCCGCGCGCTCCCTCGGGCCGGCGAACACCGCCATTACAGCCGCCGGTCAGCGAGCAGGCCGAAGATGCCCGCCGCCAGCGCCGCGATCCCGTAACCCGGAATCCAGTGCCACACGGCGTGCACGATCACCGTCACCCCGTACGTCACCGCCGCCGCACCGCCGACACCCGGAATCGTCGCCGACCACCGCACTAGCGTCCCCGCAGGACCCGCCGCAGCCAGGCCCAGCCCGCGCAGCCTCTTCCGCAGCGACCGGGCCAGCGACCGCGGCACGATCCGCGTGCTCCCCTCGCACTCCCGGCACTCAACACCGTTGACCTCACCGCCGCCACGGCAAGCCGGGCACGGCGGAAGCACCGCCGGGGCACGCAAAGCGGCAGAGGCCACGGGTCTCCAATCACGCAGCCGGATTGACGCAAGTGTAAACCAGCACCAGCGGAGATAACCATCACCACACCGTGTCAGCCCACTCCACCGCCGCAGGCAGCCGGTTCAGCGTGTAAACACCCATGCACATGCAGATCGTCGCGTCAATCCGCCGCTTGGACTTCCCCTTGGACAGCGTGAACGTCCGCCCATCCTGCTGCATCCGCTTCGCCGCCCCCATCACCTGCCGGCCGAACTCGATATCCCCGTTCTGCACTAGCTTCCGGTCGATGATCGCGTCGAACGTCTCGCCGCACGCCGGCACCATCAGCCCTGAAGTCTGGTCGAACTGGATAACCCCGATTCCCTCTTCCTCCAGCATCAGCGCCGGGACTTCAAAGAACCTCGGGTCGTAGGCGACCCCGCGGAACCGCGGGCCTAGCTTGAGCGCGCGAGCTTTGATGTATCGCCACACCTCCAGATGGTCGATCTTCCCGTGCCCCGGCTCCCAGATCCGCGCCGTCACCGCGATCCGCCCGTCACCCAGCAGCGCCAGCTCGTCCACCGCGGCCGAGTCGTGGAACATCGCCATGTCCACGGTCAGCACTGTCGGCTCATTCCCGGCGATCTCCCACTCGCCCTTGCACTTGCCCCACGCCGAAGGATGGTCGATAAGCCAGGAATCCTCAGGGATCTTCTCCCATCTGTTCGCGTAGTAGCGCGTCCAGTCGGTATGCGGCGTCTTCGGGTTGTTCCACTCGCGCACGCGGTCCATCGGATCCCACAGGACGCCAGCCGCGGGGCTCGCTGCTCGCACTGCGGCCAGCCGGTCCTCTTCCCGCTCGAAGTCCAGGCCCTCAGGCGACTCCCAGCACTCGAACAGCAACCCCGGCTCAACCGAAGGATCCTCCAGCACCTTCTTGCCGTGCTTGTACAGTCCGCCGAAGAACGACGTGTCCACATCGAACCCCGCCGTACTGATGTCGATGATCCGCCCGGGCCCGCGCTTGACGGTGCGCCTGGCGGCGTTGCCGTCAGCGTCCCTCACCGGGATCTCGCAGCGCAGCTGCCGCTTGTTCGTCGACTTCCCGATCACCACGTGCACCCGGACGCGGCCCGTACCGTCCGCGTCGCCCAGCTCGTGCACCTCATCGCACACGAACGTCGACGGCAGGCCGCCCTCATTCGTCCCCGCCACCGCGGCAACCCGGTTGATCTCACCGGGCTTGCCGTCCGCCCGGATGATCTTGGAGTCGTAGACCTCGAAATAGCCCTTCAGCGGCGACTCGTCAACCTTGTGGCCCTCCCGGCCGCCGCACATGATCGACGCGGCGCCGAACAGCTTGTTCGCCTGATCCCACGAGTTAGCGGCCGACGTGATCACCGGCGACACCGGCGAGATCTCCGGCGGCCCGGCCAGGTCCAGCGTCATCACCGCGGCCATGAACGTCGTCTTGCCGCCGCCCGTCGCCTCCGTCCGGATCCAGTGATTGCGCCGCCACCGGCCGCAGCCGCCGCACCACTCGTACCAGCGGAACAGGCTCAGCTTCTGGTCATCCCGCAGCTCGATCCGCTTCCCGTACCAGTCGCCCTCACCGCACACGCAGTACGTCTCAATCCACCAGCAGCCGCGCGCCCCCTCGGACGGCCACAGCGCCTCCCGCCGCCCCGGCGCCGTCGTCCGCAGCTCCGTACCGGGCCGCCAGCCGCAGCCCTGGCACGGCGGCTCAGCGCGGGTCGGCATACCGGGAACCGTCCGCATCACCCGCATCGCCCGGGAACGCCGCCGACAAGTCCGCCAGCGACCGCGCCTCCGCCAGGATCGCGATACCCAGCCGCGCCCGGTTCAGCGCCCCCACTCCGATCTGCGCCTCACACCGCTCCGCCGCCGCCAGCGCCTTCGCCGCGATCCCGAAAAACGGCGACTCCACCTCCTGGCCCATAGAACCCTTGCTGATCGGCGACTCCCACGCCCTCGCCGTCGCCTTCACGTGATCGTCAACCGCCTGCGCCCACCGGATCAGCAGCTCCCGGTCAACCGGCGACAGCGCCGCCGACAGGCGCTCGTCATCCCACAGCGCCTTCCACGCCCGCTGAGTCCGCAGATCGTACTTCCGGCCGTCAGCACGGCGCGGCAGCGAGAACCGCTCGAGCGCGGCAGCCGGAAGGGCCGCCCGCTGGCCGTTACGCGGGTCAACCGCGGTCCCGGGGAGCTTTTTCGCGCGGGGAATGGCTAAAACCTCCGAAAAACAGCCCCGGATGGTACCCGGGGGGGATTTAGGGGCGGGTGCGGGTCATGGGGGCAAATTGTGTTAAAAACCCCATAACGGACATCACGCATTGTCTTCACCTGCGCTTATGCTCACCGGTTTCCCCTGTTGCATGCGGCGTGGGCGAGCCCGCGGTATCCGGTCCTGTCCCCAGTGTGCGCCAGGTCGAGTCCGGTCTTGCTTGTCATGGGCTGGCCGCAGTGGGCGCAGGGGTCGCCTGGCTGCCATTGCCTGAGCAGTTCGGCTTTCAGTTGCTGGTGCTTGCTGTCGTAGCCGCGCTGTGCTGTGGTGCCGCGGATGGCTGCCCGCTGCCGTTCGGTGCGCTGGCCATGTACCCGCTGGCATGGCGGGCAGCGCAGGCCGGGCGCGCTGTCCATGTCGAACAGAGCGCCGCAGTCTGCGCACCAGCGTTTAGGCACTGCTTGCCCGGGGTTCGGGGTCGGGTGCGACGCCGAGTTCGATGCCGCCTGCGACGATGAGCACCTTCAGGGCGGTGCCGTTGTCGATGTTGAACGCGCGGATATGGTCGCGCACGCGCTGGGCGTCTTGCATGTTCATGTGATCGAAGTTGAGCACGAGGATTTCGCCGGGCTGGACGACGGTTACACATTCGCGCAGGAGCTCGCGGACGTCCTCGGCCTTCAGGCTGACGCTCATGCTGCCGGCTGCTGGGCTAGCGGTGCTGGCTGCGGGGGCACGACGGTGGCGAGCATGCCGCCGAGTGCGGTGATGAATCCGGGTGGCAGGGGGATTCCGGCGGCCTGGGCGAGGAGGGGCAGGATGGTGCGGGTTTCCGGGCTGGCGAGGATCTGCTCGATGTGGGTGATGGTTTCCTCGCCGATGTTCTCGACGCGTTCGGCGATCTGGCGGAATTCGGTCAGGTTCACGTTCGTCTCCTGTGTGATTGCGGGGCTGGCCGCGGCTGTTTCCGCGGACGTCGTGATGGCGGCCGCGGCTGGCGGCGTGGCCGTGTCGTGGCCGGCGAGGTGTTCTATGCCGGTGCTGACGGCGTGGGTGGTGTGGTCCCAGTGGTCGCCGAGCCAGTCGCCGATGGTTTCGTGCCCGCGTGCGGGCGGTGTTTCCCGGTTGACGGCGTCAGTCATGGTCATCTCCTCCCTGGCGCGATGTCGTCGATGACGCCGAGCAGGTAACGGACGGACGGGTGTGATCCGGCGAGGTGCCTGATCAGCTCGACTCGCTGGCGCTGGTCGTGGTCGAGGATGTCGCCGCCGCTGCGGCGTTCGAGGCCGGTGTGCTCGGTCTCTCTGGCGGTTGGCGGCATCGAGGACAGCGGCGGCCCGGATTCCGGCGCGGGCGGAATGCGGCTCATGCCGTGACCTGCGTGGCGGCTTCGCGTCCGCGTGCGGGCGGGGTTTCCCAGTTGACGGTCATGGCTTCCTCGTGTTCCTGACGACGAGGCGCGCTCTCAGGCGCCAGATCGCGATGTAGAACGAGTCGTGCTGCGATAGGGGTGTCAGGAAGCGGCGGCGTGGCTTGGTGGCGAGCCATATCCCGTTTTCGTTGTGCCGGCCCCACCAGATGCCGCGGATCCTGCAGAAGGCGCGGGCCACCGCGACGGGCGTGAGGTCGTCATTCATGGTCTTGTCCTTTCACGCGGCGAGTACGTAGTCGGGGCGGTGGCCTTCGCAGACGGGCAGCATCAGGCGCGTGTCCGGGTCGTAGCGCCATCTGGTGGCGGGCTCGTCGCAGCAGCCCCAGTCGCAGGTGCCGATGGTCATAGCGTCTCCCCGCACCAGTCATCCGGGATTACATCGGCCATCGATCCGTCGTCGAAGTAGTCGTCCGGCGGGCAGATGCAGAGCACCGAGTTGTGCGCTGCCTCGCCGCCGTCGCAGCGCGGGCACTGGCACGAGCCGATGCCGTCGCCCGTGCCGTCGTAGAGGTCGGGCAGCCCGCAGGCGTCGCAGTCGATGTTCACTGGTCCTGCCCCTTCACCCGTGCCGTGAATTCCCGCCACGCCGCCGCGGTGACGGTGAGGACGGTGCCGTGCGGGTCGGTGCTGTCGCGGACGAGGACGCCGGGGGCGACTTCGGCGCAGGCGCCGCCGCCGACGCTGTAGCGGGACTTGCGCCAGGCGGGGGCGGTCACGGCTGCACGTCCGGCGCGGGCACGCTTAGCTGCCCGATCTCGGCGGCCGGGCCGACAGTGAACCAGGTCACCGACTGGCAGCCGTCACAGGTGAACGCCATTTCGCGGCACTCGGTGAGCTGGTCAAGGCCGTCGATGACCAGGTGCGTTTCCGTGGCGCAGTCGCAGCCGATGAGCAGGCCGCCGCCTTGCTCGGCCGGGACGGGCCTGACGTAGAGCAGGCTGCGCGGCGGGGGTGTCCAGTCGGCCGGGAGTCCGCTCATGCCGGGTCCTCCTGTCCCGCGAGTTCCTGCCACCTCGCGATGGCCAGCTCGCTGTTCTGATCGACTGGCTCGACGTGCGCGATCGCCTCGCGGAGTGCTGCGCGGAGTTCGTCGCGTTCGCGCCGGTATCGCATCGTGAGGTCTTCCCGCTCGCCTGCGGGGGCGGGGCTGCGCGGGGGCAGTCCGGCGCGCTCGCGGTGCCGGTTCAGGACGGTCAGGCTGATGCGGGCCGACTGGCCGGACTGGGGCGAGTCGCTGAACTCCCCGCACAGTGCCGCGTAGCCGTCGCGGACGTCGCGGGTTTCGGCCATCGCGGCGGCCAGCTCGGGCGCGGCTGGCTGTGCGCCAGTCGCATAGTCGCAGTCCGAGCCGTCCAGCAGGATGCCGGAACACGACCAGCCGCCGCCCGGCGCCAGGATGCGGTCCATCTCGATATCGCGGCCCCGCTTGACGTGATCACGCGGGCAGCGCGGCGTCCCGGCAGGGACGGGTGCTACGGCGTTCAGCTCGCGGTGAGCCTCGATGGCGGCCTGCGCGGCGGCGTCCCAGTAGGGCCGCAGCTGCGCGACTTGGTCATGGTCCCATTCCAGGCCACGGCCAGCCGGGGTGGCGTCGTAGAACGCCTCGTAGGCGGCGCGGCCGGGGCTGTCCGGCGCAGTCGCCTCATCCTGCGCGCCAAGGATGGTGACGAACGCGCTCTTCCGAAGCGGCAGGTCGGGTGCCCGGTTTATCCACAGCGCGCAGCCCGGCGTGTGGCATTCGCCGCCCGCGCCGTCAAGGCACGGGTCGCACAGCCAGAGCCGGACGAGGCGGACGGGAATCTCCTCGCTGGCGGCGCGGGCGGGTGAGGCGGCGGTCACGACTCCGGCTCCGGCTTGACGTTGGCGAGCTTCGTGCCCTCAGGCGCATCGATGGTGAGCAGCGGGCTGTAGCCGACGTCGTCCGGGTTCATCGCGGGCTGCTGGGTGATCGTGACCGGCCATCCGGGAAGCGGGTGCTCGTCGCAGACCTGGCTGACGCGGATGCACCAGACTCCGGTGCAGTCGCCGTAACCCCACTCGGCGGCGACGCGCATCTGCGTGCCGTCGGGTGCGACGAGGTCGGCCTGCCATTCGTCTTCGAGGACATTGAATTCGTCTGCACCTTCGCAGCCCGCGACTTCAACTAGGTCGTCTGATGCGCCGTATATCGTGATGCTCATTTGCGTTTTTTCTCCATTTCGTTTTCGGTCCTGATGAACTGCTGTTTCTGCCACGCGGTTATCCCGAAATCCCAGTACCGGTTTTTCCAGGCCTCGATGCGCGCCAGGTGGCCGGCCTTGTCGGGGGCGGGCTGCAGCCAGGGGCAGGCGGGGTCGTCCTGCCAGTGGCCGGGCTGGCCGCAGCGGTGGCAGGGTCCGCCGGGGTCGAAGGCGGTTACGGCGGCCTGCCGTTCGCGAGGTTGCGGCGCGCGGACTCGGCGGCTGCGCGGCGTGCCTGGTCGGATGCGGGCCGGTGGCCTGGCGGCAGGGCCATGGCGTCGGCGACGGTGCGGGAGTCGGCGCGCCGCGACGGCGCGCCTCGTGGCGGGGCGCCGCCGCTGCTATCCCGTAGGGATAGGGGTAGGGTCGTGTCTCTAACGCCGTCTCTAGATGCATCATGAGACGCGTTATGAGATGCGTTACTGATTCGTCTCTGCGATGACCTGGACTTATTCCTGTTTTCCAGCCATCGCTGCTGCCGTCCGGACGCTGCCTCGCGTTCCGCCAGTACCTTCTCGCGCGTCTTGTTGCCGTGCGCGAAGTACAGCGGCATGTAGTAGCCACCCTGGACGGGCTCCCACAAGACGGCATCGGTCAGCCGCTTCACCCACTCCGGCGTACCGTACTGGGCGGCAATTTCGGACGGCACGAAGCCGTCCAGCAGTTGCCCCGCCACATAGATACCGCACCGGTAGTAAAGGCCCATGGCTGCCGTGCCCGCCCGGAGAACCGCCGGGTCACTGTCGAATTTGTCGTCCGTCTGGAAGCGGGGCATCGGTAACACCGACGTCTTGAGAATGACTGCGCCGATCGCCTCAAGGTCGCACAGCGTAAAGCAGACAAAGCTCTGATCGCCGCGCCTGCGCCTCGTGTAGCTGAGTTTGCCGAGCGAGATAGCCCGCAGCATGCGGGGAACCTCGATTGCGACGGCGGCCGGGATTACGTCAACCTCCTTGTCGTAGAAGCCGTAGACGAATAGGTGCGCGCCTAGCTTGTGCAGCTCCGATGGTTCATCGGTGTCGAGGTTCCATTCGGTGACAGTGACGTCGCCGTAAGAGCGGGCCGCAAGGTCGAGCCGCCATCGTTCCTGGATGGACAGGCGCAGCGGCGCGCGCAGCTGCGGCAGGTCGATAGCCACCTGGACGTCGATGGCGTACTCCAGGTCCTGCACGGTCTTGGTGACGTCCTCGAACTTCAGGGCGCGGCCCGGGAACAGCAGCGGATAGAACTGGGCCCGCGCGGCGAGGTGGGCGCGCTTGCTGTCGTCCATGCGCTGCTGGCTGAACACGGTGCTCACAGCGGGCAGGCCTCGCCTTCGCAGAAGTTCTGGTAGCGGGTGATGATCTCGGCGCAGAACTCGGGCTCTATCTCCGCGCCGATGCACTTGCGTCCCGCCTGGTCGGCGGCGAAGAGGGTCGTGCCGCTGCCGAGAAACGGGTCGATTACCGTACCGCCGGGTTCGGTGAAAGCCTCGATGAGGTTGACGAGCAGTTCGGCCGGCTTGCGGGACTCGTGCCGCGTGCTCGGCGCGGCCTGGCTGACCGAGATGCGCATGTGATCCTGCATCTCACGGTGGATGCTTTCCGCTTCGGCGAACAGGGCGACGTAAATCCAGTTGCCGAATCCGAGAGCGCCCCTGGTCATGCCGTTGGTTATCCACGCGGCCATTGACCAGCGGTAGGGCATCGCGGTTGAGCGGATGAAATCAGGAATGGCTGATATGCCCGGTGTCACGGCTACCAGGTCCGCTACCTCGGTCAGATAGTCATGCTGCCACTTGAATCCGGCATCCCAGTCCGCCTTGCCCGCGTTGTACGGCGGGTCAGCGAACGCGAACTGGCCCGTCACCTGCAACGTGAACGCATCGGATGCCGAGTCGCCGCAGTACAGCAGGTGATCGCCGAGCCGCCACCACTGACCGGGCTGCACCGACTTGGCGGCTTCGACCGCGGCCTGCTTTGCATATTCAGTCGCAACAGCGGCGGCGTGCTTCCGCTCAGTTTCCGCGTTTATGTCACCAGCTTCGATGGCGGCAGCGAGCCACTCCGGCTTCATCTTGCGAAGTTCATAGAGCGTCATCCAGTGGGGGGGCAAATACGAAGCGTGCTTCGTATTTGAGAGGCCTTCATGGTCCGATATCTCCATAAGCATCTGAACGGTGCGCGGAGTAACGGGCAGCTCCTTCTCGATCCATGGCAGCCATTCGCCGTGCTTCATCTGAGCCTTGGCCTGCCTGAGATGCCGGCCGGCTGCGATGAGCCCCGCGACGGCCTGGCCGAGGTCGGCCCGTACAGTCTGCGCCCACTGTTCGGGCGTCCTGCTCTCGATGACGATGCCCGTGAGGGCTTCTGGTTCTGTCACGCGCTGGCGGCCGGTAACGATCCGGCCCGTGGCTCCGTGCGCCAGCTCCCCGTTCACCCGAGTACCTCCGGCACGGTCTTGACGCGCGGCTGCGCGCCGAATACGACCGGGTCGGGGCTGCCGTCGCCGAAGTGCCGTTCGCGGGCGCCGGGTGACATGACGCCGTAGTCGCCGGGGCCGTAGTCGATGACCCAGTAGCCGGGCGGTAGGGGGTGGCGGGTGCCGTTGGCGGCGGTGATGACGGGGCCGTCTGGCGTGAGTTCGAGGTATTTGCCGGCGTGCGCGGCGATGGTGGCGGCGCTGGCGGGGGTGCCGTCGTATTGCCATGCGTCGCGGGCGGTGACGGGGCGGGTGGTGCGCGGGCCGTCGTTCATGCCGGCCTCGCCAGCGCGAGATGCTGCAGGAGCCGGGTACCGATGTGCTCGGTAAAGGCGGGCGGGATTGCCTCAGTCAGCTCCTCTAGCGTCATCCAGCCGATGTCCATGGCATCGAACTGGAGTGGCCGGGGTGTGCGCCACTCGCCGATGACAGGCACCCTGCGGCGCTTCCGGCCGGTCGCGTGCCCGTAGGCGGGATTCCACGGGTTCTGGCCGTGAGCGCACGGCACGCTCCACGCCTCGAATCTGCCGCACTCGAAGAGCCGGTGCCGTTGGACGCGAAGGCCGAGCCCGGTCCCGCAGATCTTCACGGGATTTCGCAGGGGTGCCCCGGGTACGTTCTCGATGACGTACGGCAGCCCTGACGCTTGAAGCAATGGCCGGAGAGGCGTGATCAGGTCAGGCTGGTCATTCTTGGAGCCGGGGCGGCAGTCCCGCATCTTCGACCAGGCGTAGCAAACAGGGCTGGCGTGGATGGCATCGAATCCGTCTAGCGGGTACGTCATCGCGTCGGCCTGGACGAACCGGAACGGGTAGCGGGGCTGCGGTTCGATGTCGACGCCCACCACGTCGAATCCGGCGCGGTGGTAGCCCATGGCCGCGCCTCCTG
>Ga0126381_100008305_pt1 | contig 11600 bp, 5 predicted proteins | sample PanSoiMetPlot_28_FD_96465 | JGI IMG/M metagenome (GOLD analysis project Ga0126381, IMG submission 96465) | Tropical forest soil microbial communities from Panama - MetaG Plot_28 | ecosystem: Environmental > Terrestrial > Soil > Tropical forest > Bulk soil | place: Panama | collected 2016-02-17 | reverse complement strand
CTCGAATGTGCTGGCTTCCCGGGATGTGACCTTCAGCGCCGACGACAAAATCCAAAGCGAAAGTCTGCTGCTCAATGCCGGCTCGGCCGGAGCGAAGACGTTGCAATTTCGAATTGAGCCGATACCCGGCGAGCAGAATCAAAGCAACAATTCGGTTACCCGGTTGGTGAACGTCGAGTCGGGGAAGCGCCGCGTCCTCTATATAGAGGGCGAGCCGCGGTGGGAATACAAATTTATCCGGCGCGCTGAAGACGACGACCGCATCGTGCAAGTTGCCTCCATGCTGCGCACGACCGAGAACAAGATCTATCGCCAGGGTATCAATGACCCAAAGGAACTCGCCGAGGGATTTCCATCGCGGGCGGAGGAGCTGTTCGCGTTTCAGGGGCTGATCTTCGGCTCGGTAGAAGCGGGTTATTTCACCCTGCCGCAACAGCAATTGATTCGCGAATTCGTCGATCGGCGTGGCGGCGGCGTGTTGTTCCTGGGGGGACGATTTGGGCTCGCAGACGGCGGTTGGGCCGGATCCAATCTCGCCGATCTGATTCCCACGGTACTTCCTACCGGCAAAAATAGTTTTCACCGCGATCCTGCCACAGTCGAACTAACGGCGGCCGGCGCGGACAGCATCGTCACTCGCCTGATTGATGATCCGGTGAAGAACATCGAGCGCTGGAAGAAGCTGCCTTACCTAATGGACTATCAGGACGCGGGCACGCCGAAGCCCGGCGCGGCGGTGCTGGCTGACATAAATGTCCACGGGCACAAGATGCCGTTCGTGGTCACGGAAAATTACGGCCACGGGCGCACGGCCATTGTGGCCAGCGGCGGTGTGTGGCGGTGGCAAATGAGCCAGCCGCTTGGCGATCCCACGCACGACATGTTCTGGCGGCAAGTGCTGCGATGGCTGGTTAGCGACTCGCCCGGGCAGGTGGTGGCCACCGTGCCGAACCAGATGCTCTTCGATGACGGCCGCATCCACGTCAGCGCCGACATTCGCGACAAATCCTACCAGCCCGCTCCGGATGCGGATGTGGAAGCGCACGTTCTGGGTCCCAATGGGACTTCGGCGTCGATCAAAATGTCGCCGGTCCCCGATGCACCCGGGCAGTTTCAAGCCGACTGGAACGCGGAAAAGCCCGGGTCGTACGTGACCGAAGTGGTCGCGCAACGCGGCGGGCAGGAGATCGGCCGCGATGTGCTTACCTTCCAGCGCATGGACGGCGTAGCCGAGAATTTTCACACCGAGCAAAATCGCGAGTTGCTGGAAAAGCTCGCCTCGCAGACCGGCGGACGCTACTGGCGTCCCGATGAGGTCTCCAAGCTACCGGCGGAAATTCCGTATTCCGACGCGGGCATCACCATGCGCGAGACGAAAGAACTCTGGAATATGCCCATCATTTTCCTGGCGCTGATTCTGTTGCGGTTTTCCGAATGGCTGCTGCGCCGGAAATGGGGTGTGGTGTGAAGGCGCGGCACCGGAGCCTCGCTTGGATTTTCGCCGCTGGTTTCGCTTTGTGCTTTCTGGCAGCTGTTCCCGCGCGCGCCGGGATTTACTACGTGACGGTCTCTGGGCTTGGCGGCGAGGCGGATTACGAACAGCGGTTCGCCGCCATGGCCAACGACCTGGATAAACTGCTCAAGGCATCCGGAGGCGAAACGCACGTGTATACGCTGAGCGGCGCCGATGCCACTCGCGCGCGTATGACGGATACGCTCGGGCAGGTAGCCAAGCAGGCGAAGCCAGAGGACGATTTTGTGTTGATCCTCATCGGCCACGGCTCGTTCGACGGAGTCGAATACAAGTTCAATCTGCCTGGTCCTGACATTTCCGGAGCGGAGATTGCCACGTTGTGCGACCGCATCCCGTCGAAGCGGCAATTAATCGTCAACACTACGAGTTCGAGCGGGGGGTCGATCGGGGCGCTGGAGAAGCCGGGAAGGGCGGTGGTTGCCGCGACCAAGACCGGCACGGAAAAAAATGCGACGGTTTTCGCCCGCTATTTTGTGGAGGCGCTGCACGACCCAACCGTGGACCTGGACAAGAACGACACGATCAGCGCCATGGAAGCATTTGAATACGCCGACCGCAAAACCGCGAGCTTTTATGAGTCGCAAAAGCGTTTGGCTACCGAGCATGCGGTTTTCGAAGATACCGGCAAGGGCGAAGCGGTTCGCGCGGCCCAGCAGGATGGTGCTGAAGGACATTTTCTCTCCACTTTTACGCTGCTGCGCATTGGCGCGGCGCAACGCGCGGCGAACGATCCCGCCAAACACGATCTGCTGGTCAAGAAAGAAGAGCTCGAACAGAAGATCGACATGCTGAAGTATCAAAAGGCCGCAATGGCGCCCGACGATTACAAGAAGCAGCTCACAGACGCTTTGGTCGAACTGGCCCGGGTGCAGGGAGACTTGGACAAGTGAGCTTTTTCCCCCGCACGGCTGGCACCGCAGCGCTGGTTCTGCTTTGCGCCGCGGTGGTGTCCGCCGCCACGCCCGACGACTGCCAGGGGTTGCGCAAGCACGGGCGTCGCGCGGAGGCGCAATCCTGCTTCCAGTCGCTTACTGAGGCGAGGGACGCCTACGACCGGGCAGAAGGCTACTGGGGATTGCATCGTTACGACGACGCCAATACTGAATTCCGCGCCGCCGTGGCGCAGTCGGACCGCAACGCCTTATATCGCGTGCGCTGGGGCCGATTGCTGCACGAGCGTTTCAATAATCAGGATGCCGAAAATTTGTTTAAAGAAGCGCTGGACCGGGACCCCAAAAACGCGCAAGCCTACCTCGGCATGGCGCTGGTGAGCACCGATGGTTTCGACGAGAAAGCCTTGGCCTGGGCCAGCAAGGCTATCGAGCTCGATCCGAAGCTGGTGGAAGCGCACGAGCTGATGGCGAACCTGGAGTTGGAAGATTCCGACACGAAGAAGGCAACCGAGCAAGCCGACCAGGCCATCGCGCTTTCCTCCGACGCACTCGATGCCATGGCGATCCACGCGACTATCGAGTTGCTGGCGGATCGCTCGCCGGATAGCTGGCTTGACAAGATTCGCCAAGTCAATTCGAACTATGGCGAAGGCTACGCTTTGATCGCGCACCATCTAGTGCTAAACCGGCGCTATACCGACGGTGTCGACTACTATCGCAAGGCGATCGCGGCCGATCCGCAGCTTTGGTCCGCGCACTCGGACCTGGGCATCAACCTGATGCGGCTAGGACAGGTGGACGAATCCAGGCAGCAGCTCGAACTGGCTTACAACAACGGGTATCGAGACGCGGCTACGGTCAACAGCCTGCGCCTGATCGACAGCTATAAGAACTTCGTGACGTTCAAAGACGACACTACGATTTTGAAGCTGCACAAGAATGAAGCCGACCTGCTGCGCCCGTATTTTGAGGAAGTTCTGAAACGGGCGATGGCCACATACGAGAAGAAATACAAAATGAAACTGCCGGGGCCGGTGCAAGTGGAGGTTTATCCCGACCACGAAGACTTCGCGGTGCGCACGCTGGGAATGCCGGGACTGGGGGCGCTGGGCGTAACGTTCGGCGAAGTGGTGGCCATGGACAGCCCCTCCGGGCGCAAGCCGGGCGATTTCCATTGGGCCAGCACGTTGTGGCACGAGATGAGCCACGTCTACATTCTGACGGCGACCAACCACCGCGTGCCGCGCTGGTTTACCGAAGGCTTGGCGGTGCACGAAGAAACGGAAGCGAACCCGGAGTGGGGCGACCGAATTACGCCGGATATTCTGGTGGCCATTCACGATAAGAAACTTCTTCCGGTGGCGGAACTCGACCGGGGATTCGTTCGCCCCGAGTATCCGGGGCAGGTGATCGTCTCTTACTTCCAGGCTGGGCGTATTTGCGACTATATCCAGAGCCGCTGGGGCGCCGACAAACTTCTCGACATGGTCCATTCGTTCGCGCAAATCCGCACTACTCCAGACGTGATCCAGCAGGACCTGGGCCTTTCGCCGGAAGACTTCGACAAGCAGTTCATGGATTGGCTGATGAAGGACGTAGGGACGGTGGTCAACAACTTCGACCAGTGGCGCGCGGCCCTCAAGGAGTTGGCGCAGTTAGACAAAGAGAAGAACTACGACGAGGTTTTGAAGAAAGGCGAGGAAGTACGGAAGCTATATCCGCAATACGTTTACGATGCGAACGCCTATGAGTTCATGGCCGACGCGGACCTCGCGAAAAACGACAAGAAAGCGGCGGAGACCATCCTCACCGACTACGAAAAAATGGGCGGCCGTAATCCGGGCGCTTTGAAACAGCTCGCCTCGCTTGAAAAGGATTTGGGCCAGCCCAAGGAAGCGGCGGCCACGCTGGACCGCATCAATTACATTTATCCGGTCAACGAGGATTTGCACCGCCAGCTTGGCGAGCTCTGGATCGATCAGAATAATTACAAAGGCGCTATCCGCGAATACTCCGCAGTGCTGGCGATGAAGCCACTCGACAAAGCTTCCGCGCAATTCGATCTGGCCCAGGCATATTTTGCCGACGGGCAGCGCGACAAGGCGGAAAGCAACGTGCTGGCGGCTCTGGAAGCCGCCCCGGATTTCCGGCCCGCTCAAAAACTGCTGCTGCAACTCCAAGACTCCGAGAAAGGTAAATGACCGATGGCCACTGCCGAAGTCAATCTGGACTCCGCAGAACTGAAGAAACGCATCGATCGCTTCCATGCTGTGCGCGAAGGAATTGTGAGCCAGGTCCGCGAGGTCATCGTCGGCCAGGAGGAGGTTATCGATCAGATTCTCACGGCGCTGTTCGTCGGCGGGCATTGCCTCATCACCGGTCTTCCCGGCACGGCGAAAACGCTGATGGTCCGAACCATCGCGCAAACGCTGGGGCTGGAATTCAAGCGCATCCAGTTCACGCCGGACCTGATGCCCTCGGACATCACCGGCACAGATATCATTGAAGAAGACCCGACCACCGGACACCGGCGCTGGACCTTCGTTCCGGGTCCGATCTTCGGAAACATTTTGCTGGCGGATGAAATTAACCGGACGCCGCCCAAGACGCAGTCAGCACTGCTCGAGGCCATGCAGGAGCTTTCCTGCACGGTGCGGGGGCACCAGTACAAGTTGCCGTCGCCCTTTTTCGTGCTCGCGACGCAAAACCCAATCGAGCTTGAAGGCACGTATCCGCTTCCTGAAGCGCAGCTTGACCGGTTTCTGTTCAACACCGTGCTCGATTACCTGAGCGCGGGCGACGAGATAAAAGTGGTCGACCTGACGACCACCACTCGAGTGGCGCATGTGGAGGCGGTGACCAATGCCCAGGAGATACTCGACTTTCAACAGTTGGTGCGCATGGTGCCCATCGCCGATTCGGTGGCGCAGTATGTGGTGAATCTGGTGCGCGCCACGCGTTTCAAGAATGAAAATGCGCCGGAGTTCATCAAGAAATACGTGAATTATGGCGCGAGCGTGCGAGCGGCGCAGTTCATCGTGCTTTCGGCGAAGGCGCGGGCGCTTTCGCGCGGGCGCTACCATGTGGCTTACGAGGACGTCAGCGCGCTGGCCATTCCGGTGCTGCGGCACCGCATCCTTTTGAATTTCCATGCCGAATCCGAGCGGGTCGATTCGGATGAAATCCTGCGGCGACTTCTGGCAGCGCTGCCGCCGCCCAAGGGAGCCTGATTTGCAGCGGTTTCTCGATCCCTCGGTACTTGCCGGGATTTCCGGCCTGGACCTGGTCGCCAAGACGGTGGTAGATGGCTTCGTTGCCGGCCTGCACCGGTCGCCCGATTTCGGGTTCAGCCAGGAGTTTGCGGAGTACCGCGCCTACACGCCCGGGGACGATCTGCGCCATGTGGATTGGAACGTTTATGCGCGGACGGAGCGGGCCTATTTGAAACGTTATCGTGGCGAAACCAACAGCCTGCTGACGGTGCTGCTCGATGCAAGCAATTCCATGAAGTATTCGTCGCATTCAGTCAACAAGATGGATTACGCCCGGTACATCGCGGCGTCGCTTTTCTATCTAGCGATCAAGGACCAGCGTGACGCGGCCGGACTGATTGTCTTTGATGACGAAGTTCGCAATTACATTCGTCCTTCCACGCGGCAGGGCCAGTTGCAGCGGCTGCTGGCCGGGCTGGAACTGGCCGAACCCCATGCCCGCACTGATTTGGCCAAGCCTCTGCATCACTTCCAGGAATTTCTGCGCCGACGGGGGCTGGTGCTGATGATTTCTGATTTTTACGAGTCGCCCGATAAAATAATCCGCACCATCGAGCCGCTGCGGTTCCATGGCAACGAGGTAGTGCTGTTCCACGTACTCGATCCCAAGGAAGTGCAACTCGACCTTCGCGAGCCCGCCATTTTGATCGATCTCGAAACGCAGGAGCACATCGAGGTGACTCCGGAATACACCAAGAACGAGTATCGGCAAAAGATGGACGCGCACATCGCCGATTTGCGCGAGCGCGCCCGGGCCGCCGGCATGGACTACTACTTGCTGGTGACCGACCGTCCTCTCGATGGGGCGTTGCGCGAATACTTGACCATTCGCCAGGGGAGAGATTGATGGGCCTTTTTTCCCCCTGGTTTCTCGCCGGCATCGCGGCTGTCGGACTGCCGATCTATCTGCACCTGCTGCGCCGCCACACGACCAACCCGCAGCCGGTTGGTTCGCTGATGTTTTTTGAGCAGCGCACGCAAAGCTCGATCAAGCATCGCCGCTTGCGCTATTTGCTTTTATTATCACTGCGACTCTTACTGTTGCTGCTACTGGTGTTCGCTTTCGCCAATCCATTTATCAATAGACCGGCGGCCAGCGCTTCCGGCGATAAGCTGGAACTGCTGGTGATCGATAACTCATTCAGCATGCGCGCGGGCTCTCGTCTGGCCGACGCCAAGCGCGAAGCAGAGTCCGTATTGAATTCGCGCAGCCCGGCCGATCGCGCGCAGGTGGCCGCGCTCGGTTCGCAACTGCACGTGCTGACGCAGCCGATCCAGGATGCGGGGGAATTGCGCTCCGCTGTAGAAAGTATCCAGCCCGGCGATTCCCGCGGCAGCTTTGGGGAACTCGCGCGTGCTGTCCGCTCCATGGCCGAGAGCATCCATACACCTATCGAGTTGCATCTTTTCAGCGACATGCAGCGCGACAACATGCCCGCGAACTTTTCCGAACTGGCGCTACCGCCGAACGTTACGCTCGTTCTGCATGCGGTTGTGAGGGATGCCGTGCCGAACTGGACGGTCGAGAGCGTGAGCGCCCCTGGCCAGGTATGGGATCCCAAGAAAGCGCGCGTGCAGGCGGTCATAGCTGGGTATCAAACTCCGGCAGCAACGCGCACGGTATCGTTGATGATCAACGGAAAAACGCTGGCCACAAATACGGTCCAGGTACCCGCCGGCGGTCGCGCCACGGTAACGTTCCAGTCGTTGGACGTCCCTTATGGCTTCAGCCGCTGCGAAATCAAAATCGACTCTGCCGATGCACTGTCTGCCGACGACGAAAACCTGTTTGCCGTACAGCGCTCCGATCCGGAAAAAGTGCTTTTCGTTCACGAATCGAACGATCGAAAATCGCCGCTCTACTTCAGCGACGCGCTTACCGCCGCAGCGGAATCGGCGTTCACCCTGCAAACGGCCGCGGTCGAGCAGTTGAACGGCATCGACCCATCGCGATTCGCGTTCGTGGTGCTTTCGGATCTGGTTTCGCTACCTGCGTCTTTCGAGAGTGATCTCGACCGCTATGTTCGGAACGGCGGCAGTGTGCTGATTGCTGCGGGGAGCAATACCGCGCACCGGCCGCGGATTCCGGTCTTCGGCAGCCGAGTACTCGATTCGCACTATTACTCGAGCGGGTCCGGCGGGTATCTAACCGTAGGAGATTCCGACGCTTCGCATCCGTCGACAGCGAAGGCTGCGCGCTGGGCGGGAGTGAAGTTCTACTACGTTTCCGTCGTGGACCCTGCGGATTCACGCGTGGTCGCGCGGCTCACCGACCAGACTCCGGTGCTTCTTGACAAGAAAATTGGCGAAGGACGCGTATTGCTGCTGGCTTCCGGGTTGGACAATCTCACCAATGATTTCCCGCTCAATCCCGTCTTCGTGCCGTTTATCGAGCAAACGGCGCGATACCTTTCCGGCACTCAGGACCGCAGCGGCTCCCGACTGGTGGATTCCTATCTCGAACTGCGCACCGCGAAGGAGCAAGCGATCGGCGTTGAGGTGATTGATCCAAATGGAAAACGGCCGCTCTCGCTCAAGGAGGCGACAACCGCGCAGTCCTACCAACTCACACAAGCGGGCTTTTACCAGCTTCGGTTGGCCAATGGCCGGCAGGATGTGATTGGTGTCAACGCGGATCGCCGCGAATCGGCGCTCGATGTCATTCCCAGCGATGCCCTGGCGCTCTGGCGCGGGAACGCCGGATCGACGGCAGAGCAGGCCTCCGCCTCCAGGACCGCCCAACAAAAAGAACAACCTTACGGCCTCTGGTGGTACCTTATGGTGTTGGCCTTGGGCGCGGCTTTAGCCGAGTCCCTGCTAGCCAGCCGGTACCTGGCCACGCAAAGGGAGGAACCATGAGCACGCGGCACCAGCTCAACTCCTATATCCAGGAATGGGAACGCCGGCTGCGGATCGGCGCGGTTTTGCGCGGCGCCGCGTTGCTGACTCTGGCGGCGCTGGTCACTACACTGCTGCTGGTCTTGATCATCAATCTTTTTGCTTTCTCCTCGGGTAGCGTGATCAGCGCGCGCACGTTGCTGTTTCTGGTGCTGGCGGCAGCCGTTTGTCTGGGAATTTATTTCCCGCTGAGGCGATTGGACCGCTGGCAGGCTGCACGAACCGCCGAGAACGCCTTTCCGGAATTCAAGGAGCGCCTGGTCACGTTTGCAGAGCGCGATGCCGTCCGCCGGGATGGCTTCATCGATCTGCTGGCCGCCGATACTCTCGAACTGGCCCGCCGGGCTGAACCGGAGCAATTGCTACCGAATAAAGCTTTCTTGATTTCAGGCGGTGTGGGACTTGCGGCGCTGGCCGTGCTGATCTGGATGATCTTCTCCGCTCCGGGGTACCTAGGTTATGGGGCGAACCTGCTTTGGACCGGCCAGCGCGCCGGTGTCGCGCCACTGTATGACCTGCGCGTGGCTCCCGGAGACGCTTCTGTCCGTCGTAATTCCGACCAAGTGGTTACGGCTGTGCCCATCGGGCTTCAACCGGATAAGGTGCGCCTGTTTGCGCGTTACCAGAGCACCACGAAGTGGGAACAGGTAGTCATGCAGCCACAGTCGAAGGGCTCAGGTTACCAGTTCGTTTTCGCGGGTCTGCCAGAAAATGTCGAATACTACGTGGAAGCGGGCGCGCTTCATTCGCGGCACTTCCATATCCGAGTGGTCGATCTTCCGGGTGTGAAGCAGATTCGGGTTACCTATCATTATCCCAAGTGGACGGGATTGCAGAATGTGTCGGACGATCACGGCGGTGATTTGCGCGCCGTTCAAGGCACCGATGCCGAACTTGAAGTCACCATGGATCGCCCGTTGAAGGATGGCATCCTGGCGCTCGACGATGACAAGCAAATCCGGCTGGAGGGCGGCGCGAGCAACGTTTACAAAGGCACGATTCACATGGACAAGGACGGCGAATATCACGTAGCCGCACTGGATCATGGGACACCTGTGCGCCTCTCCGGGGACTTCTTCATCGAGGCCAGCGTAGCGAATCCTCCACAGGTCGCCATTGACCGGCCCGGACGCGACTATCGCGCGAGTCCCATCGAGGAAGTGACCGTCACGGCCAAGGCTTCGGGTGATTTTGGTCTCAACGAATTTGCATTGCACTATTCGGTGAATGGGGGTCCCGAAAAAATCGTAGATTTGCTGAAGCAAAAGGGCGTCAAGCAAGCGGATGGCTCGACTGTGCTGCCGCTCGAGAGCTTCAAAATGGTTCCGGGCGACCTGGTCAGCGTGTACGCCACGGCCAAGGACAACAAATCGGAATCACGCACCGATATGTTTTTCGTCCAGGCAGATCCTTTCGAGCGCGAGTTCTCACAGTCGCAGCAGATGGGCGGAGGCGGTGGGGGCGGAGGAGGGATGGGCGGCAACCAGAACGATATCTCCCAGCGAGAGAAGGAGATTATTGCCGCTACCTGGAAGCAGCAGACGGACAAAACCGCCACACCGCAAAAAACCGCGGATACCGCGAAATTTCTTTCCCAGGTTCAATCGACGTTGCGGGACCAGGCTCTTTCGCTCGCAGGCCGCCTGAATTCCCGCGAACTCAACCAGCAGAACGAAACGTTCAACAGCTTTGAGAGCGATATGAACGCCGCGGCCCAGGCCATGACTCCCGCCGCATCGAAACTGAAGGACCAGCAATGGCACGACGCCATCCAACCGGAACAGAAGGCTCTGCAATACTTGCTGCGCGCGGAAGCGACGTTCCGGCAGATTCAAGTGGCGTTTGGAGCGCAAGGCGGGGGCGGCGGCGGTGCAGGCAGCGCGGGGCGCGACCTGGCGAGTTTGTTCGATCTTGAGCTGGACACGGAAAAGAACCAGTACGAGACAAACCAAACCGCTTCCTCCGCCGATCAGCGTGCCAAGGACATCAATGACGCGCTTCAGAAACTCGATGAACTCGCCCGGCGCCAGCAGGAACTTGCGCAACAGCGCAACAATCCCGCGCAGAGCCTGCAAGACCGCTGGCAGCAGGAAATGCTCCGGCGCGATGCGGAGCAATTGCAGCGGCAGATGGAACAACTGGCGCAGCAGAACAGCCAGAACGGCCAAAGCGGACAGCAGGGCCAAAGCGGACAGCAGGGCCAGAGTGGGCAGTCAGGCCAATCGGGGCAATCCGGCCAGTCCGCGAACGGCCAATCTGGCGGTGGCCAGCAAAGCCAGAGCGATGCGCGCGTGCAGCAGGCTTTGGAGCGCTTGAAGCAGGCGAATGACGACATGCGCCGCGCGGAACCTGGCAGCGCCGAAGCGCGACGCGCAGCGGACCGCTTACGCGAGGCGCAGAACCTGCTGGGAGGCGCGCAACAGCAGCATGCCAACGGGCGGCTTGATTCGATGTCGCGCGAAGCCGATCGCCTTGCCGAGCAGGAAAAAGAGCAGTCCCAGAAAATTGGCCAAATGCCCTCGCCGTCCGGACTGACCGGGCGCTTCGGCCAGCCTTACTACGGATACGGTTCTGGTTCCCAGGGCAATTCTCAGACGGCCCAGAAATTGGGCGATGAGCGCCAGCGCCTGGCTGACGACCTGGCTCAATTGCAAACGCAGATGCGCGACGCCGAGCGTGACCTGGCTTCGAACCAGCGCTCCGCCGCGAATAAACTGCGCCAGGCCCTCGGCGACCTCGACTCGAACGACACCGAGAATCGCATCCAAAAAAGCGCCGACTGGCTGAAGCGCGGCATTAACGCGGATTCGCCCGACACCGAGAAGCAAATCGCCTCCAGCCTGCAAAGTCTCAGCGATCAGTTGCGGCAGGCGCAACAGGCCTTGGGGGACGGGCAGGAGCAGCAGCCCGGGGCGGACACGGCCCTCGAGCGCATCGACCGGCTACGCAACCAATTGCAAGCGATGAATCCAAACGGCCGCAATGGCAACAACGGCCAGCGCG
>Ga0126381_100008304_pt1 | contig 11600 bp, 8 predicted proteins | sample PanSoiMetPlot_28_FD_96465 | JGI IMG/M metagenome (GOLD analysis project Ga0126381, IMG submission 96465) | Tropical forest soil microbial communities from Panama - MetaG Plot_28 | ecosystem: Environmental > Terrestrial > Soil > Tropical forest > Bulk soil | place: Panama | collected 2016-02-17 | reverse complement strand
TCGACGAGGATGGGGCACTGGTCAACGAGGATCGGTCACTGGTCTGAATCTGCTTTCGAGGAAAGCGCATCCTGCACGGGTTCGGTATCGCACTCGGCCGCTATTACTGTGACCGGTTCATCCGGCGCCGATTCCGGCAGTCCCGTAAAGATCAGCTGACTGCCTTTCTGCACAAAGTGCACCGGCTGGCCGGTGGCAAGAAACCGCGCCGATTTTACAGTGCAGTGGACACCGCCCACGGTCATCGTCTTCCCTGGCCAGAAATAAACAATCGTATACAGCGTTGTGCCCTTGCGGGTGTATATCCCGACGTTCCCGTGCGGAAAGCGGCATCTCTGGGTGCCATAGACGGCATCTCCATTCCTGCGCAGCCACTCCCCCATGGACTTAAGCCGCATCACCGCCTGCTCCGGCACCGATCCGTCCGCCCGTGGCCCAATATCCAGCAGGTAATTGCCACCGTCTCGCGCGCACTCGACCAGGTTCTGCACCAATTGCTGCGGTGACTTCCAATTGTTGTCACCGGCCAGGTAGGCCCAGCTGTCATTGATTGTCATGCACGATTCCCAGTCATGCTTTCCCGGCTCGGTCGACTGTTCCGGCGTGGAAAAATCACCCGCGAGCAGGTTGCGATTGTTCACCAGGATATCGGGCTGAAGCTTGAAAATCTCGTCGTTCATTTCTGCCGAGCGCCAACCTGCCGCATCGAGGGGGACTGGCATGTCATACCATAGGATGTCGATCTTTCCGTAGTTGGACATCAGCTCGCGGATCTGGCCGTGCGTGTAATCGACAAACCGCTTCCTGGCGGCCGCGTCCGTCTTCACGACCCTCCAATCCGGATGATGCCAATCCATGAGCGAGTAGTAGAAGCCGACCCGCAGGTTTTCCGCCCGCGCCGCGTCCACGTATTCCTGTACCAGATCGCGTCCAAGTCCCAGGCGGGGGGCGCAGTAATCGGTCAGTCTTGAGTTGAACAGGCAAAACCCCTCATGATGTTTGGTGGTCATCACCATGTAACGCATTCCAGACTCGCGTGCCAGCCGCGCCCATCCGCGTGCCGCGTTCGCCACTGGCCGAAATTGGCGGGCCAGCATTTCATATTCTTCAATTGGGATGTCTTCATCGCCCATCGCCCACGCTTCGCGGCCAAGGATGCTGTAGAGACCCCAATGAATAAACATCCCGAATTTGGCCTCGCGCCACCACTGGATGCGCTGCTCATGGTCGCGAGGGGGGGATGGGTTAGTTGTCTGGTCAGCCCAGCTGGCCGAGGATACAAATCCGGTGATGGATCCGCCTGCCGCTCCCAGCAGAGTTTTCAGATGCTCTCGCCTCGATATGGTCATGATGACGCTTTGTCCCGCTGGGGCAACCTGCGAAATGCCCGACTGTGACTCGACCTAGGGTACGCTTGGAAACACGTCTTGCTGGTTACTTTGAAATTGAGTGCGTAGCTTCTGCGAAATCTCGGCCTGCTGGTTGGCTTCGACCTCGCGTCCCAGCGCCTTGTATGCATTTGCCAGCTGGTCATGCGCCTCCGCGTTTTGCGGATCAAGGGCTACCCCACGCTCCAGAAATCCCGCTGCCAATGCAGGGTCTTTCTTCTTCAGGGCGATATCGCCCAGCAGAACCAGGGCGGCTGCGGACCCGTCGTTCAACCAGATGGCTTCCTTCAGATACTTTTCTGCCTCATCGTAATTTCCGAGCCTCACGTAGGCGTCGCCGAGCCGCCAGAAGACAAGCCACAGGGTTCCATTCAGAGTAAGTTCTTTCTGAAATTCCGCCACCGCGGCCTGCGGCTTCGATTCATATAGATCGATCTCGCCAAGCAAGAAGTGTGCCATCAAAATTCGCGGGTCCAACCGCAGCGCCGTTTCCAGCTGCGGCACGGCCGATTCCACCATCTTTTGCCGCACCAACAATTTCGCAAGCGCCAGGTGAGCCATCGCGCTCTCCGGCGGCACGGAAAACGCTTCCGCCAGCGAGTTACGTGCCCGGTCGTTTTGCTGGGTCATCACGTAACAAACGCTGAGAAGATAGGGGGAATCGGGAGTGTCCTTCGGACCCAGTTTCTCAAGCAGCGGCAGGGCTTCACCGTAGTTCCCCTCCCCGTAGAAGACAAGGGCCAGGGACCGCAGCGATTCGACGTCGTTCGGGTTCTGTTGCAGGCTGGCTTTCAGGTGCACGATCGCTTCGGGAAATTCGCGTGCCTGCAAATAGGCTCTGCCCAACTCTGCCTGCAGTCCCAAAGCTTTTGGATTCTTCTCCGTGATCTCCGCCAGCAAGGCTAGCGCTTCACGCGTCTTGCCTTGCTTCAGCAGTGTTTCCGCTTGTTGAAGTGGGGGCTGAGGAGGAACCGCCTCCTGGGCCAATCCGGGCCCAGCCAAAAAAATTACCATTGCCAAAAGAAAAACGAGACGTGCAGAAAGCATATCCGTCAAAGCTAAGTCTCCCCCCTCGACCAAAGCGCTCGTGCGCAAATCTTCTTCAGCACCCTAACATTGATTTAGGAGGGCAACTTACCAAAAAGCCCCCGCCGGCTCGGAGGCGGAGCCACCGTCGGAGAATCCTGGATGGCTCACGGCACGCTCTCAGGGTAGATTGATGGGGGAAAATTCCCGCAAATTTCATGAACCAGTTCATATTTGAGGCCTTGATGTTTCCGGATCATAGCATAAACACTGAGTAACACAGCATTTCGTTGACTTCTGGAATAGTCCTCTCGTAGCATGGAGCATTCATGAAAGGGTTTATGATCATCGCCGGGACGACAGGTTTATGGCGGTAACGATCCGGGAAGTGGCCAGCCGTGCGGGGGTAGCTGTGGGCACCGTTTCCCGCGTGGTGAACAACCGGCCTGATGTGAACCCCAAGCTGCGCGAGCGTGTGCTGCGGGCGCTTAAGGAATTAAATTACCGCCCCAATGCCAGCGCCCAGAGTCTCGCCCGTAACTCCTCTGCTTTGGTGTCATTCATCCTGAGCAACCGCGACTTCCTGCACCCATTCCATTCCAGAGTTCTCGAAGGGGTCGAGGAATACTCGGTGGAAGCGGGATACTTTGTTGTCTACACGCGCTTTCGTTATTCGCCGACAGTCGGGGCCGCCGACTTGCAACTGCCGAGCGTGCTGCAAAGCCACGGCGTCGCTGACTGCGTGATTCTGGCGGGAGCGAACTACGAGAATTTCACCAAGAGCCTAGATAAGAAGGGCATAAACTATGTGTTGCTCGCCAACAACCTTCTGACCCAGGAACCCAGCCCGACCTATGATCGTGTGCGCTTTGACGACGTCGCCGGTGCGGCCGAGGCGACGCGCTATCTCCTGGCACTGGGGCACAAACACATCTTCTTTATTGGCGAGACTGCTCTTCCCTGGTATCGCGATCGTTACCAAGGCTACAGCAAAGCGATGATGGAAGCGGGTCTCAAACCCTGGGCGCAAACGCTGGGGTTGTCAGACAATCCATTTTTCAACGGCACAAAGAGTATCCAACTTGCGCTCGAGCAGAAACGCGATGTCACTGCCGTCCTCGCGGGGAATGACGAAATCGCGCATGGTGTCTGGGAGGGGCTTCTGAAAGCGGGACGGGAAGTGCCCCGGGACGTCAGCCTGATTGGGTTTGACGACCTGCACGGAGTCGGACGACTGGCGTCGCTCACCAGCGTGCGTGTGGAAGCGACCGAGATTGGGCGCCAACTGGCCAAGATGGCGATCGAGAAGGTTAAGTCCAAGGGAGCGCGGGTTCCCGAGGTATTGCTGTCGACGACCTTGATGAAACGGGAAACTTGCCGGCCCCTATTTCAAGTGGTTTAGGAGAGAGACAAGTTCTCTCAGAGGATTAACCAGGGTGAGCAGTCTTGGTGCGCTGGGGTTCTCTACGGCGATGTTCCCTTGCTATATATCGACGTAATCATCTGGCCGAGCACATTTCCGGAGGCGAACGGCGAGATTCGGTAGAGGAAATGGTGAAGACGTATGCCGCTCGGGGCTTCCCGGCCCGTGCCATTCCGAAGAGCCAGCCTAGATCCAGAGGACAAGTCAATGAGACGCAGGCGACGAACTCGCATAGGAATTCTTATAACTGTTCTGGCCGCGGCGAGCATGGCGAGTGGACAAGCCACGGTCGATGCAGTTGCGCCACTATTGGAAAAGCCAGTGCAACCGACTGCGGTTACCGCGTTTCAGCTGCAAAAATATCTAATGCGGCGCATTGCGAAACCCGTTCCCCCGGCAAGTCGAACTCAGTGGAGCGCCGAAGCCGCACGCATTCGCGAGCATGTTCTGAGCGACGTCGCGTTTCATGGGTGGCCGAACGAATGGATCCATTCAGCCCCGCTGTTTGAGCAAACCGGAATCATCGAAACATCTCACGGATATCACATCCGCAAACTTCGTTATGAAGTGGTGCCCGGTCTGAAGTCCACTGCACTGCTTTATGAACCCGATTCCATCACGGGCCGCGCCCCTGCGATTCTGAATCTGGTCGGGCATGAGAATCAGGGCAACTTCGTCGAATACGAACAGAAGCGCTGCATCAATTTTGCGAAGCGAGGCGTCATTGCTCTAAGCCTGGGCTGGTTCGGCTTCGGTGAACTGGCAAAGGCCGAAAACAGTCATGACTTCGGGGGTCATCTCGACCTTGTCGGCTCCAATGCGCTTGGCCTTTTCTATCTTATTGCCCGCCGTGGCCTCGACTATTTGTCGTTACTACCTAACGTTGACCCCACTCGCATCGGTGTAACCGGCCTATCGGGCGGTGGCTGGCAGACATTGATGATCAGCGCATTTGACGAACGCGTGGCCGCCGCCGCTGAAGTCGCAGGATTCGGTTCTCTGGAGACCAACCTCACCCGTCCCACCGACACACAAGAGATTGAAGAGGATGCAACGGACCTCGTGCACGACCTGGATTATCCGTTCTTTCTCGCGCTTCGTGCTCCCCGTCCGACGCTGCTGATGCACAATGCGCAGGATGATTGTTGTTTCCTGGCGCCGCTCGTGAAGCCCTACATCTTCGATCAGGTCCGGCCCTTTTTTGGTCTCTACGGGACGGACAATTCCCTTCAGTGGCACGAAAATTTTGATCCGGGAACGCACAACTACCAACTCGATAATCGTGAGCAGGCCTACGCGTTTTTCACCAAGGAGTTCCATCTGTCCGGAAGCGCAAAGGAGATTCCTAGCGATGATGAGATCCAGACGGCGGAAGCATTGGCCGGCGATTTGCCGACTGACAATCTAACCGTGGCAGGGCTGGCGCGAAGACTGGGCGACCAGATTCGACGTCCGGCGATTCCGCCGCCAGGTAAGGAGCGGGGCGAGTGGGCCCAGCGGCAGCGCGACGGGCTCAAATCGATCATTCGGCTCTCTTCGGCGCCTCTGGAGGGTTCATGGCGACTGGTGAGCACCCGGACGCCGGGCATACACAGCTATAGGTATCGCTTCGACTTTTCGAACGGCCTTAGCGCAACCGGCATTTTGCTTGCCGGTAGCAATACATCATCTGACGCGCCCGTGACCATCGTGATCAGCGATAAAGGCTACCAGGCGACGGCCACGAATGTGGCCGAGCGGGTGAATCGTGGCGAGGAGGTGTTAGCGCTCGAACCGCTCTTCTTTGGCTCGATGTCGCCCGACGAAGGTGATCAGGGATATTGGGAAATGCTGGTGGCGACGAGTGGAGACCGTCCGCTCGGACTGGAAGTCAATCAACTGCTTGCCGTCGCAAAGTCCTTCCGCGCGATCTCGAAGCAGAACGTTCGGGTGGAGACGGAGGGAATTCGCAGTCAAGTGGTAGCACTCGTTGCCGCGGCTGTCGAGCCCGATCTATTTTCTGAGGTGCGAAGCAACAACGTGATGGACGGATTGCGCTTTCTCCTCGATACTCCCGTGCCTTATCGCTCTGCTGCCGATTTATTTTGTTTGGATTTGTACAAGTACTTCGATATCGACAGCCTGACTGTGCTCGCGTCGCCGGTGAAGGTGACCTTGGGCCGGAGAGCCGCAGCAGTATCGTTGACCAAGAACTAGTCCTGCTAAATCTCCTGGTGCGCTGATTCCTCGAGCTGAGTGTCAGCCAGCGGGCGGCTGTCTACGATCGCAAAATCCTTCACCCCGACCAGTACGAATTTCGGGCCTTGCTGCGATTCGGGAAATTTGATGCTGGAAAATTCGACCCCCTCAACATCTTCTAGAATGAAACACGGCCGCTCTTCCTTCTCCTCAGCGACAATCTTGAAATTGCTGATTTCGATTCGCCGCGCGTGGCGGATGTAGAAGGCGTGCGCGGGCGTGGTTCCAAACATATTCGGCTCTGGATATTCCTTCTCTTTCTCGGCTAATTGCAATGCCGCATCCCTTTTTGTCCCCCCTCCCGAATGCTGGACCAGAACATTGCTGATTTTTACGTCTTCGATGTTGTGACCCGGAACTCCGGCAATCAGGGAGCAAATCTTCGATGAGTTGGTCGAAGAGACGATATTAGAGATATTCACCCGCCGGATGGTTCCAACCGGAGCCCCCGCTGGCCCACGCATCCGCGATCCCAGCCGCAGGAAAATCGGCGAATCCACGGTTCCACGCATCGTGACGTTTGAGATGCTCACATCCTCAATCTGCGCGCCATCTACGGTGAGTATGGTGATTCCCATGCAACCGTCAAAGATACAGTTCGAAATTGTGATGTTCTTGAAACCGCCGTTCGATTCCGTCCCGAATTTAATGCGACCGTTGCGATCGACTTCGGAACTGGGCGGAAACCGCTTGAACGAGGCGTCCAGCACCGCCCCCTCCTGGTAGCTTCCTGTCACCACACAGTCGCTGATGGTTACCATCTCAGTGTCGCATGCGTAGCCCAGGGCAAACGAACTTTTCAGGCAGATGGCGTCGTCCCACGGAGAGTTGATGGTGCAGTTCGAAATGCGTACGTTTCGGCAGCAATCGACGTCGATACCGTCGCGCTGGGTGTCAATCTTCAGATTATCAATGGTCAGATTGGAAACACCGGTGGCGAGGATTCCAAAATGTCCGCCATGAAGAATTGCGAAATCCCGCAGCAATACGTTGCGGCAGTTCTTCAGAGCTATCGCTTTGTTGCCAACGCCTGGTGTTTCTGCGACTGGGCCCTCGCCTTCTCCGCGGCTCAGTCCTTTTCCCCAGATCAGTCCAGGGCCTTGAATCGCGACACCTTCCAGGTTCTCGCCCCAGATCAAACTGTTATGCCAGTGGTTGTGGCCAAAATCCTGATAATTTTCCCAAGGCTGGTTCGACTCGGCCAGGTCATAACCGGGCTTGCCCGGCGGGGGTGGATCCGCGGCTACGATGCTGGCACCTATCCCGAGTTCGAGCGAAACCCTGCTCTTGAGTCGAATCGAGTAACTCAGATACGTTCCTGCCGGAAAGACAACCGTGCCTCCTCCGGCGAGCGCTGCCGCTTTGATCGCTTCATTGATGGCTGGAGAATCGAGCGACATTCCATCGCCTTTTGCACCGTATTCCCTCACGTTGAATGATGGCCCGCCGGGCGTGGGCGTGCCGGGCGTCTGGCCGGCCCCAGTCGTCGATAGCGACGCGCCACCAGCGATTGCGGCTCCGGCTCCCCGCAGGAATCCCCGTCGACTACGTTTGCCCTGATTCATCCTCCCATGCCTCCCCCCGAGTGAGGACGCTTTACTGGCTGCATTGCCTCTCTCGTTTTTTTCAGAATCTCAATGTACCAGCAGACCGCCATCTGATCGATGTTTCCTAAAAAAAATCGGGATCGAGAAAGGTACTCGTGGCCCAATACCCTGGGGCAAAGCGCTAGAAAAAAAACCACGCTCACCCACCCACCATGGGCGCCGGCACCAACAGAAGAACGTACACTGTTGAGTTCGCAAATCAGCGCGTCTGCCAGAGACAGAGCTACGCAAAAAGGACTTCAAGATGAGAGCATTCGAAGCCATCGAATCTTAGGGCAACGTGACCACCGCGACCGAAAATCCCTGTAGCGTGAAACTTTCTCCACTTAAACGGGCCGTTCCTGGCTGGTTGAATCCGGTAGTCTGATCGACATAATCGACCTTTCCCCCAGCCGCACCCGTCACCGCGACTGGGAAACTCCGATTCCGCTTATTCACCAATAACAGTCGCCGCTTGCCGTCATGCGTGGTAAAGGCCAGGGTGTATACGTGGGACTCTATCGGCCCGAACGTCTGGCTCTCGACCAACTTGTCTCCGGGGCTGAACTTATCGCGAAGCAGCTTAAGGGCCCAGTAGCGCGCGTTCGGCGTGCCGTCGCTCCAGTCGACCATGGAAACACTGGGATACTGGGTCGGGAACCCAACCAGTTGCGACTCACCTGCAACATCGATGCCCAGCTCTGCTAAATGCCCGAACAGGTAGGCGTACAGGGCGCCCGCGAGGTTCCAGTAGGAATTCGGAATGGGCCGGGTGACATGCGCCGGGTCGTTCTGTCCCCCATCATCCCCAGCGATAACTCCCAGTTCGTCGACGGTTGTTTTCGTCCCTGGAGACAATCGCTGCGGATCGCTTCGATGTAATGCACGGTTTTCAGGAATCCGTCGGCTTGGTCAAAGTAGGTGTATTGGTCCGCTTCGAAGCTTTGGCCATCCTGAGGAGTCGCGTAGAAATGGTAGGAGATGAAATCTAAAGGAACTCCAGGTTTGTGGTGTTTAGAATCGAGAAAATACTCAAAGTAGTGCGGTTCGATCGGAATTGCCAATGCGAGCCCGACGAATTTCGTATCGGGCTGAACTTTCTTCAGTGCAATCACGACTTCGTCGTAGAGCCGGGTGTAAGTCTCAGCATCGAAGTGGTGCTCATAATCAACTTCGTTGAGCACCTCCCAGTAAGGAATCGAATAGTGATAGCCCGATTTGTGGAACTTGCCAATCTCGTCCGTGAACCCGCCCTTGGTATACCAGCTCAACAAGCGCGCATAATAGCCGGCCACTTCTTTCGCGGTGCGATCTCGCAGTTCGGTTCCTTGCTCATAATCCCAGCTCACCTGGTTCGGGTCCGCCGGATATGGCACGGGTTTCTCCGTGTGGTACATCCATTGCGGAATCGTGCTGAAATTCAGGATCACCGAGTGTCCTTTGGTGGCTTCCATAAAGTCAATTGTCATCGGGTCGATGACAGAGAAGTCCCAGAACGTCTGTCCGTCTGTCGGTGGCTTGAGTTCTGCAACGCCGAGCCTGGGATAGGGTAGCCATGGCACGTACCGCACATAATCGGCTCCCAGATCATGCAACGCCTTGAACGCATTATCATGGACGGGCGTACCGCGACGAAGCGGCGGATTCACGACGACCTGCAGTGTGGCTGCGGTTCGCGAAATTCGGATGACCTTGTCCCAGTGGACGGTAACACTGCTCGATTGTTCTTGAGCCGCCGCTGACGCAAGGCACGCCACCAGTGCGGCAGCCAAACACCCCAAATGCAGGCACCAGCTTCTCGCCAATTCTCCGCGACTCGTTTTCGCTTGAATCATCCAGACCCTCTTCACCATGGAGTGGATCGCATCTTCGCACTGCGGGGTTTGGCCGTCAATCGAGAATCGCCTCACGCCTCTAACTTTTTGCGATGAGAAACGCCCGGAATGAGAACGTTCGCGGAAAAGTTTCGACCCGGGTCCCCCAAGGAAAGTTAAGACACAGGCAGCTTTGCGTTCCTGCGGTCGACTACAACCTGCCGCCTTGAAGCGAATTCGCCGAGTCTAGTTTTGCAATGCAGAACCGGGCGAAAGCTGCAGCCATAGCTTGCGGCTCCCACTCCACAACAGCTATGCTTAGCGACCTTGAAAGGGATTGCGTAAAAGGCCGTCCATGAACGCGTCCGGTCCACTTAACGTCGGGCTATTCGGCATTGGCTTAGAGGCCTACTGGCCACAGTTCGCTGGGCTCCGTGAGCGGTTGGAGAGTTATATTCTGCAGGTCGCGACAAAGCTCGGCAGCTCGCAGGTCCAGGTCACAAATCTCGGTTTGATCGACACGCCAGCGAAGGCACTTGAGGCGGGCCATCGATTCCGTGCCGCAGATGTCGACCTCATCTTCCTGCAAGTCACCACCTACGCGCTCTCATCGACGGTTCTGCCCGCGGTTCGCCGTGCCAAGGTGCCGGTCATCGTTCTAAACCTCGCACCGGCGCCGGCCATCGATTACGCAGCCTTTAACCGCCTTGCAGACCGCACGAAAATGACGGGAGAGTGGCTTGCGTTCTGCCAAACATGCTCGGTTCCCGAGATGGCGAACGTTTTTAGGCGCTGCCAGATTCCATTCTTTCAAGTCAGCGGGACGTTAGAGAACGATCCGGTCGCCTGGAACGAAATTGAGGAATGGATCGAGGCCGCCCGCGTGGCGCGGGTGATGGAACATAACCGAATGGGAGTTCTGGGCCACTACTACGGTGGCATGCTCGACATCTATTGCGACATGACCCAACAATGTGCGTACTTTGGGGGGCACTTCGAAGTTCTCGAAGTTGAGGAACTGGTTGGCTTCGGTAAACAGGTCAAAGATTCCGAAATTCAGGAGCGGGTAAGCCGTTTCAGGGATGCCTTCGACGTGCAACCAAATTGTGCCACCTCAGAACTGGAGCGGGCCGCGCGCACGTCGGTTGCGCTCGATCGTCTTGTCGAGACGCACGCCCTCGGCTCCCTCGCCTACTACTACAAAGGCGTTGGTTCCGCCGAAAACGAGAATGCAGTCAGCTCCATCATTTTGGGGACCAGTCTGCTCACCGCTCGTGGAATTCCGGTTGCCGGGGAGTACGAAATCAAGAATGCTCAGGCAATGAAAATCATGGATTCGTTTGGTGCCGGCGGCTCGTTCACGGAATACTATGCCGTCGACTACAACGATGACGTCGTATTAATGGGCCACGACGGTCCCGGTCACATGGCAATTGCTGAGGGAAAGATTAAAGTACGGCCGCTTGAGGTTTACCACGGCAAAGTCGGCCGCGGACTCTCCGTCGAAATGTCAGTCAAGCATGGCCCGGTTACTCTGCTTGCCGTAGTGCAGACTGTCGATGGAAAAATCAAACTTCTCCTGGCCGAAGGAGAATCCGTTGCTGGCCCGATTTTGGAGATTGGCAACACGAATAGCCGATACCGTTTTCCTACTGGCGCCCGCGGCTTCATGAAAGCGTGGAACGCACACGGCCCCTCACATCATTGTGCGGTTGGCCTCGGCCACATCTCCAGTAAGCTCGAGAAACTCGGGGACCTTTTGGGACTTGAGTGTATTCGTGTGTGTTGACTTGAGCTAGGATCGTCGGTTTCGAGATCGAGAGATTAGTACGACAACCTCAATGCTTCGCCAGGCGAGTGTCGTTCGTTTGCGACGTCGTGACTTTCTTTTTTCGTTTGCTGCCGCAGCGCTGGAGTCGCATCTCCTCGCGACTTCACTGCCCGGTTCAGGTCGCCGCCCGCTGCACGTCGGAAAACCGATCCCGGTTGAAGACAGCCATGGAGACACCTGGATGCCGGTATGGGCAGACAATGGATACCTCTATTCGCCGTCAGACGATAGCTATGGTTTCGGCAAAGCGACGGATTCCAATATTGCTTTCAACCGTTTATGGAGTGGACTTCT
>Ga0126381_100008303_pt1 | contig 11603 bp, 12 predicted proteins | sample PanSoiMetPlot_28_FD_96465 | JGI IMG/M metagenome (GOLD analysis project Ga0126381, IMG submission 96465) | Tropical forest soil microbial communities from Panama - MetaG Plot_28 | ecosystem: Environmental > Terrestrial > Soil > Tropical forest > Bulk soil | place: Panama | collected 2016-02-17 | reverse complement strand
GAGCCGTTCGTAGACAGTTCGTCCTGGAAGAAGTAGACCCGGTCCGCCTTCTTCGACGCGCCGTTGAAGGTGACGCCTAGCTGGCCGATGTTCGCCAGGGCCGTGTCGATCTGGTCCATCCGGTAGCTCATGTGGTGCTTCTGCCACGCCAGCTTCTTCACGTCCTCGCGAGTCACTGAGCCGAGCGCCCGGATCTGCTGCTGGATGAAGCCGCCCAGGTCGAACTTCGGCGTTGGGGCCACCTCAATCGGCAGTCGCTCCTGCTTGCCCTCGACGTAGCGCTGGAAGCCCTTCTTGCGGTCAAACCGGACACCCCAGTGCGAGCCGACAGCCGCGCCCTGCTCAGCGGCCTCGCCCTCGCGGTCCTTCCACCAGTGGACCCAGGTCATGCCCGGCGACTTGCGCTCGACACCCATGAGCATCTCTGCGCCCCACTGGTACGCGCTGGAGCCGAACAGGTCGTGCGGCGTGAGCTTCGGCGCGCCGCGCTGCTCCTGGCTCTTGCGGCAGTGCATCGGCAACACGAGCGCGAACCCGAACCGCTCGCGCCAGTCATCGAACCGGCGCATGAGTTCGGTCGCGGCCTTGGTGTCGTTCGGGTCACCCCGGTGCAGCTTGTACAACGGGTCCGCGAGCACAATGTCGAAGTGGTTGGTCGCGAACGACTTCTCCAGGAACTGGATGGCGTCCGGGTCGGAGTCGAGCGCGAGCCCGTCCGGCACGCGGAGGTACTGGACGCGGTCGGAGTTCTGGAGGCCGGTCTCGCGTAGCACACGCTTGACGCTCTTGGTGCCCTGTTCCACGTCGATCACAAGCGCCTTGATCGGCCGATCCGTACGGCCCTTCCATCCGGCGCGCAGGAACTCGCGGCCGTAGCAGGCGGCGCTGACCATGTGCATCGTGAAGGTGGTCTTGCCGTGGCCGGTCCAGCCGCCGACAACGATGCGGTGCCCGGCGTAGACCAGCGGGCCGAGCAGGAAGCCGTCCTCGCCCAGTTCGGGCAGCGCCATGATGTCGCGAGCGGGCACGATCTCCAGCCGAGGCGGCTTGCGTAGCTCGGTGGCGGGCAGGAACTGGCTGAGCTTCATCCCGGCGGCAAGGTGATCGGACACGTCCTTGCCGACGGCGGGCTGAAGCACCTTGACCGTGGCTCCGACGGCTTCGAGGGACTTGCGCGCTTGCTCGGCGTGCTCCTGGCCGGGGCGGTGGCCGGTCTTCGGGTCCTCCTTGTCCACGTCCTGGAAGATCGCGACCTTGAGCGGCTTGTCGGCGTCAGCGGCGACCTTGGCCATCTGCTGCGCGTAGGCGTCCCGCCACTTGCCTGCGCCGCCGGGGTTGGTCGTCGCGACCTGGCCCTTCTCGCGCAGGGCGTCGGCGTCTTTCTCGCCCTCGCAGAGGCAGATCAGCTTCCCGGCTTGGATCCCGGCGATGACCTCCGGCCAGCGGTAGACGACGCGGATGACGCCCTGGAGGTTCCAGATCCAGCCGCCCGCGCCGTCCGGTCTGCGCTGCCGGAACGTCTTGTGCGGGCCGAACCGGACGACCTCGAACAGCTTCTTGCCGAGCGCGTTCTCGTAGGAGTAGACGGCCTCGACCTCCAGCTTGTCGTGGTGCTCGGGCTCGCCCTCGAACAGGTCGCGCACGTCAAGCTGGAGCGCTGACGCGATCTGGTCGAGCGTGCATCCCTTGTGGCAGTAGACGAGTGCGTGCCCCTCGGCGTTCTGGGCCAAGTGCGCGGACGGGTCGCGGTCCTCGTGCGCCGGGCAGCGGAAGTCCCAGCCCTTCTCGGGGTTGCCGCGCGGGCGACAGTCGGCTGCCTCCAGACGGGCCAGGACGCGGTCTACGGCTTCGGACGGCATGCGCCAGCCTCCTCGGTCAGGGTGGCTGCATCACCCTGGCACACGACGTGCGCTAGGGGCGACGGGGACACCGGGACCCTACCTCCTGCCGGGACCTACCGCAAACCGGAAAAGGCCGCTATTTGCGGCTAATCGACAGGGGTCGCAGCGATGACCGTTCCGTAGTGTCGTCGCTCAGTCCCGACCCGCATCCCTCGGTCCTTTATCGGAGGGAAAGCGATGTACTCGACCTCGATCTCCAGGATCACCTTGAAGCGGTCGCCCTCCTGGAACTGACCCTCGACCTGGATCTCAGGGATAGCCCCCGTCATGAGCTTCAGCGTCGAGTCAACGAGCTTGTACTCGGAGCCAAGCTCGAAGCTCAGTTGCTCCTGGGTGCCTGGCAAGGCCACGCCGAGCGTGAGATCCATGTCCTCGATGGACTGAGTGCTGCCGTTGTCGGGGTTGCCTTCGTCGCTGCTCGCCATCGTCGCCTCCGGGCTCGGTGTGGGGGGTTGCAAGCACCGGTGCGGCCGGGTAGTACCGGGCGATCCACCAATCGAGTCCGAGTTCGTTGATGAACTGCCAGTTGGCGGCGCTCAGCTTCGAGCGCGGGATTCGGCGGAAGGCGCTGGTGTGACGCGTGTGGCATAGCTCGCAAACAGCCATGCCGGACCGGGGATCCCAGATCAGCGAGTGTCTCGGGAGGCCGCGATCACGTTCGACTTGGCGAAGGCGCTCGCGGCTGATGATGTGGTGGCCTTGTACGCGGCTTCTGGAGCCGCACACGGCGCAGGGACGTGCGGGACGACCAACCACCCTCCGGTGCCACTCGGAGGCCGTCAGCGGCCCTGGACGGGGCTCTGGCGAGGGTTCGCGAGGGGGGGCGGAGCAGTGGATCGGTCGGGACACAGACGGGCAGCGTACCTCTCCTGCCCGACGGCGGGGGAAACGGATTCGGTTGCCGTCCGACCCTGGTGGGAGGATGCTCCATACCGACCGAGGATGGCCCCAATGATTGCCGCTACGCCGTACCCGAAAGCTCTGGAGGAGTTCCCGATCCTGCGCCAGAGCACCCTGTCGCGCTACGACGAGTGCGGGCTGACCTCGCTGTTCGAGCGGATGTACCGGTCCACCTTTGATGACGGGGCGTCCGGCCGGGGGATCATCTGGCACAGATGGGCGGCGAAGGCCATGTACGTGATGGCCGAGGCCGGGGAGGACCACCTTGAGGTGGACGTGGGGATCTCGATTCTGCTGGAGACGCTGCGGCAGGCGGACACCCCGCCGGACGAGGTGGTGAACATCCCCATGCGGGAGATCCACGACCTCCTCTGGATGGTCAAGAAGTTCTGCTACGAGACCCGGTGGAACATCGCCGGGCTGGTGGACATCGAGCATCGCCTCAACCACGTCGTCCACTACCCCAACCCGGCGGGCGGCTGGGTCGAGCGGGTCATCTCCGGCCAGCTTGACGTGCTGTTCGCGGAGGGCGAGGCCCTCGACCACGGGATCGTCATCGACTACAAGACGGGCTGGTGGCTGCCGCCGCCGTCTGAGGTGTCCGAGGGCGGCTTCTTCCAGCAGCGCTTCTACGGCCTGCTGGCCATGCGCAACCACTCGACGCTGAACCGCGTGACGCTCCGCGAGTTCTACCCGCGCTACAGCCAGCCCAGGGAGGCGACCGTCTACCGCGAGCAGCTTGACGAGATCGAGGACACCGTGAGCGCCCTGGCCGAACGCTTCGACCGGTCCGTCCAGGAAGGGATCTGGCGACCGAGCCCAGGCGCGCACTGCTCCTACTGCCCCAGGCCGACAAAGTGCCCGATTTTCCCGACAGCCAGGCGCAAGGGCCGGATCTCGTCGGCGGAGGAAGCGTCGGTCGTGGCCGCGCAGGTGCTCGTGGGCGAGAAGGCGATCAAGCAGAACAAGGAGGCCCTGAAGGTCTGGACCGGCGAGCACGGCCCGATCCCGATCCGGGACGCGAAGGCCAACCGTGTCTGGGGGCACCGCGTGCAGCGCCGCGTCGAGCGGCCCACGCGCGAGCAGATGGAGCGCGCCATCGAGACCGGCGAGACGTTAGATGACCTGTACCGCGAGACCATCGGCACCCGGTTCGACATTCACGTGCCCAGCCCGGACATCGAGCCGGAGCCGGAGCCGGACCTGGTCGAGCAACTGGAGCGCAGCATCGCGCTCGCAGAGGAGAGGAAGCGGAGGGGCTAATGGTTCTGATGCCGTGCCGCGCCTGTCCGGCGTTGCGCCTCCCGCTGGACTTCTACTGGCGTAAAGAAGGAACGCTGTCGGCGGGACACAAGTGCTGCGACTGCATCAAGAAGCGGCAACGATCCCGCTACGCATCAGGCACTACGACCTGCGAGTCCGGTCGCGAGGGATACCTACGCAGGAGGAGGAACCGCACCCTCACGGTTCGCTATGGCATCACCCTCGCGGAGAGAGACGCCCTAATCGCCGCACAGAATGGCCGATGTGCGATCTGCGAAGAACCTAGCGCGAGACTGGTCACCGACCACGACCACGTAACGAAAATCGTGCGCGCCATGCTCTGCAATCGCTGTAACGTCGCCGTCGGCGTCCTAGAGAATCCACGGCGCTCGATGTGGGAGAACTACCTGGAAGTGAGGAGACACATGGCTGAGACCGAGGTAAAGCCAGAGTCCGAGGCTGCCCAACCGGAGCCTCAACCAGAGCCTGAGGACGAGCTACCGAGGGCGTTCAAGACCGACCTGGCGCGTCTGCGCCCCGTGCAGACGCCGCTCACGCAACCGGCGCGGTTCGCGTTCGACAACGAGCAGCTTGCGCTGATGAAGCGCACCGTCGCGCGCGGGGCCGACGACAACGCGTTCCTGCTGTTCCTCGAACTCGTTGGCCGCTACAAGCTCGACCCGTTCGCCAAGCAGGTGTACCTGGCCAAGATGCCGGGCAAGGACGGCGAGCCGCCGATCTGGACGACCATCGTCGCCCGCGACGGGCTGCTGGCCATCGCGAACCGCTACGACGACTTCGAGGGCATGGAAGGCGATGTGATCTACGGCACCGACCTGATCAGCCGCACAAAGGATGGATTCGAGCACACGTACGAGGCGATCCAGGCGAAGGACCGGTTGAAGGGCGACATCGTCGGGGCGTGGTGCCGCGTGTCCCGCCGGGGCCGGAAGCCGACGTTCTTCCTGGCTAAGTTCGCGAGCTACAAGACGAACAACAAGACGTGGACGAAGTACCCCGACGCGATGATCCTGAAGGTGGCCGAGAGCATGGCGCTCCGCAAGGCGTTCTCGATCACCGGGCTGGTGCCGGAGGACGAGGTAGGCGCGTACTACGACGACCGCTTCGGCGGCGTCGTGGACCAGAACGGCGGCGCTGTCGAGCAGGACCCGGACTGGGGGCCGGACGAGGATCTCGCCAGGCGGCTCCAGGCCGCGTTCGGGGAGGCCAACCGGATCAGGCCGGGCTCGTTCCTGCCGCAGAAGATCCGGCTCACGCTCGCCGGTGCCGACCAGGCGAAGCGCACCGCCGTGCTCCAGCAGGTCGAAGACTTCGTGGCGCAGAACGGCGGCTCGATCCCCATCGAGGGCGAAGCCGAGGAGGCCGACGCCGAGCCCGTGGACGCAGAGCCGGTCGAGGAGGAAGCCGGTGCGGCATGAGCTTCACCGACGACATGACGGTCAAGCAGGCGCGCGACCTGCTCCGGGGCCTGGCGCAGAACGGCGGTCACGACTGCCCCGTCTGCACGCAGCGCGCCCAGGTCTACACGTTCGGCTTCAACGGCGCGATGGCGCGTGGGCTGATCCGCATGTACCGCACCGGCGGGCAGGACTGGGTCAACGTTCCCGATCTGGGGCTGCCCGGCGGGCACATGCTCAAAGCGCGATTCTGGAGCCTGATCGAGAAGCCGCCTGAGCTAGTCCGTGAGGACGGCTCCAGCCGCGTCGGCGTGTGGCGGCTCACGGAGGACGGCGTCGGGTTCGTCTCCAACCGAGTACCGATCCGCAGCCATGCCCGCATCTACAACAACCGGTGCTTGGGCTTTCGCGGCGATCCCGTCATGATCGTCCAGGTGCTCGGCAAGCGGTTCGACTATCACGAGTTGATGAACGGGTGAGCTTCACCTCGGATCCGCGCTGGCGGACCGAGCTTCGCTACCAGCCGGAGGCGAAGGGCGGCTCGTGGTTCGTGGACGTGCGCCGCCAGGACCGCAAGGGGATGCCGTGGCGGCTGCTGGGCACCGCGCAGGGCAAGACGCTGTCCGTCGCGCTGAGCGCCGCGTCGTCCCTCGCCAAGCGGCAGGAGATCTCCCGGCTGCCCGACCCGGACGATCCGACCAAGACCGTCCCGAAGTACCCCGAACTCGTCTGAGAAGACGAACGGCCCGCTCCCCTGGAGGAGCGAGCCGTTTCAAACGCCGGGCGCGCCGAGCCTAATCCCGACCGAGGAGAAGGGTTCCCAACGTCCCTGGCGTTGGTTAGAGCTTACAACAGGTGTTCCGAGCCTATGCCGAGGGATCCGGCGGCGGGTCCGGCGGCGGGGCCGGTTCCTGCTCGTTCGGAGGCAGTGGCGCAATCGTCTCCGCGAGCGCGGGCGTGTTGCTGGGCACGCCCTCCAGGAAGTGCTGCACCTCCGGCGGGCCGATGATCATCTCGATCCGACCGCCACCGAGATCCCAGCCCTGCGCCTGCTTGCGAGCGGCTGCCACCGAGTCGGCATCGAGGCTGATCGTGACGTTGTACTTGGGCATGCGGCTCCTCGGATCAGGTCTTGATGAAGATGTTCGCGGCCAGGAACGGTGGCCGATTCTCGTGTGAGCCGTCCGCTCCAGCGTTCTGTGTTGAGCCGACGACCTGGTGCAGGTGGCCCTGGTTGCGCGCTGTCGTCCACGCCGCAGGAGTGTTGTGGGTGTGACGTGCGGTCGCTCCGCCGGACGCGGACCAGCCCCAGCCGGGGGCGTTCCAGGCTCCGACGCCGAGCCCGTCGCGGTAGAACAGGACGGCGTGGTAGCTGCTCTGGCTGGGGTTGCCCCAGTGGCCGTGATCGGGGTAGTCACCGTCGGTGGTCATGCCGGGCACGAGGTGCTGGTGGTCGCGGTCCTCACCCTGGGACATGAAGTTGATTCCGTGGGCGTGCGTCGGGATCTGGTTGCCGTTCAGGGTGATCGCTGCCGCGCCGCCCCTCGCGCCGAGCAGCGATGCGCCCGCACCCATCAGGAACGTGTCGCGCAGGTCAGGCACGTTGAAGCTCGCGCCCGCGCCGCCGTACGCGTAGCCGATGGCTCCGAACAGTTCGGCGTAGTCCTGGACGGTGTACAGCGCGCCGTCGCAGCGCAGCCAGCCCGCCGGTGGACTAGCGACGAGCGCGGCCTTCAGGTCCCCGGCGTTGAAGGTCTCGGATGCGTCCACCTGGCCGATCATCTGCCGGATCGAGGTGATCCTGGTGCCGTTGAAGACGGCCTCCCCGACCTTGCGCCACTGCGGCTGCGTCGGCGTCGTGCCTGACGGCCTGGCGACGAGACCGAACGTGTAGTCGGTGTTGTCGGTCTCCGGCGGCGGCGGCGTGAGGTTGACCGCGAAGCTGTTCGGTGTGGCGGTGACGAAGATGTCGTACGTGGCTGCTGCCGGGCCGACCGTGGCCGAGACCGTGGCCGTGATCCAGCGCCACAGCCCGTTGATGCCGATCCCGACCTGCGCGTTGTCGGGTCCGGCGACGATCTGCACCGCGACCGGCGGGTTCGCCGGGACGACCGAGAGCGTCATGTTCGGAGCGGCGGTTGAGATGAACTCCTGCCAGGCGTTGAAGAAGCTCTCGGGGACTGGCTCGCCGTAGCGGAGGGTGCGGTGCTTGGTCACGATGCACCTATCATTCGCTCGTGACTCCGCGCAACCTTCCGATGGAGGAGCGCCTTCTTAGGCGTCTCGTGCTCTCGCCAGCGGGATGCTGGGAGTGGCAAGGATCGCATGTGCCCGCTGGCTACGGGACGATCTACGTCAGCGGCAAGATCCGAGCCACACATCGTGTGGCCTGGGAGACGTGGCGCGGAGAGATTCCGTTCGGCGTGATGGTTCTGCACTCCTGCGATAACCCGCCTTGCATCAACCCGGACCACCTGTTCTTGGGATCGCGGTCCGACAACGCACTCGACTCTGTCGTCAAGGGTCGCTGGAACCGTCCCTTGAAGCTGACGGAGGACCAGGTGCTCGCGATCCGCGCGAGTTCTCAGACGAACCGGAGCCTCGCGGCCAAGTACGGCGTGGCTCACAGCTTGATCTCGATGATCAGGACTGGCAAGCGGTGGCGTCATTTGGAGTAAGCCTATGTCCGGTGGTGGGCAGGGTCACAAAAGAGTGATGTCGAGTTCCGCGATGCCGACGAACCAGCCCTCGACGTAGCCGGGGTTGATGTCGATGTGCGCCGGGGTCACGTCGCGTACGAGGTTCCAGCCGACGCGGGCTAGCTGCATCGAGATGTTCACGTTGAGGGTGTAGGCGGCGGGCGTGTTGGGGTTGGCGGGGTCGTGCTCCAGGTAGTTCCAGTTGGTGCCGCACAGCGCTGAGATTGCGTCGATCCAGTCGAGGCCTCGGCCCTCGCCGCGCAGCCGTCCGAGGTACGCCAGGACGCGCGCGCGCCGGAGCGCCAGGTCGATGGGCGCGCCGGTCGAGTCCAGCGGGGAGACAGGCAGGCCGAGTAGCTGCTCGAAGCGGGGCAGCAGCAGGTCGGCGCTGATCGGGAAGAAGTTCGCGATGAGCGCGAGCCGGGCTGCGTCGATCCGAGCGATCTCCATGCCGACGACGCGCAGGACGGTCTGGATCTCGTAGCTCGGGCGCTCGAACTCGGGCACGTCGAGAATCAGGTCGGCCGGGTCGGGCAGCGGCGGGCTGCTGAAGATCGCGAGCGGGTCCACGGCCACGAGCGGCAGCACGACGTTGTCCACGTCCACCGGCGGCTTCGGCAGGCCGTTGTACTGGGACAGGTCGGCCTGGAGGCTGGTGGGCACGCTCCCGGCCGAGAACTCGTACTCCCACCAGGCGACGAGGCCTGAGGCGTCCCGGCCGAAGCTGCCGTAGTCGTTCGGCGTCGAGTGCGAGTCGGGGACGGCGTAGACGAACTGGATGGGCGTGACGGCGCTGACGTTGTCGCCGGGCTCGGGTAGCTGATCGGGCACACCAGGTTCGGGATGGGTCGTGTAGAAGGAGCCCTCCGGCGGCGTGTTCGCTGTCGGCGTCCCGCCGGACCCGGCCGAGGTGGTCTGCACGACGTAGCCCATCGCCGGGGCGACCTCCAGCCAGAGGAACGTCGGGTCGGCCATGGGGCTCTGCCGGTACGCGGTGATCGTGAAGTCCTCGAAGCCTGCGGCGAGCGCTGCCTGGTACGCGCCGCCGAGGCTGAGGCCTGCGAGATCGGGCGCGATGGGCATCAGGACGGTTCGGTCAGCGTTACCGTGCCGAGCCAGGCGACCTCGGGCGTGAGCCCGGCGGCAAGCTGGATCGAGCCGCCGATGGTGCCGTTGACGGTGACGCCCTCGATGTCGTGGACGCCGGGGACGAAGAAGCAGGCCTGGACGTGCTCGTAGACGACTTCGCCGCCGGGCTCCAGCGACCGCATGTAGGTGGCCAGCGAGTTGAGGATCGAGGTGCGGGTCGCGATGGTGTTCTGCGCGCCGTCCAGGCTGTAGCCGAACTCGGGGGTGACGACGCCGACGATGTCGATGTCGAGCATGACCGAGGTGGTGACCTGGACCTTCGCGCCGATGGGGGCCTGGCCTGCGCCCTGCCCGGCGATGGGGTCAAGGAACGCCTGGAGGCCGTCCACGATGCTCTGCGCGACGGGCGAGCCGTCCTTCTGCATGGCGATCACGAGCACGGTGCCCGGACCGGCCCAGACGGGGATCACGGTGACGCGTTCGACGCCCTGGCGCGCGAGCGCCCAGCGCCGGTAGTCCGACACGTTCCCGCCGCCGGTGGAGCCGACGTACGCGCCGAGGATGCGGTCGCGGAAGTCCGCGTCGGGCTCCTCCTCCGCGCCGCCCTGGAAGCGCTGGAAGTTGTTGACCGAGAGGACCGACGGGATGACCGTGTCCAGCGACGTGATCGCTCCGGCGGCGACGTTGCCGACGATGCCTGCCGTCTGCGCAATGGCCGCGAGCGTGACGCCTGAGGTGGTGTTGCGCTTGGGCTCGGTGCCCGCCGGGGTGATCGTGCCGTCGTCAATGAACGTCGTGCCGACGGTCGAGCCGACAAGCAGACCGAGCGTGTTCGGAGACAGGGCGACGTAGACCTGGTAGCCCGCCGCGCCGTCCACGGGATCCCAGGTGATCACGGCCCGGCCGGTGTTCGTGTTGATCGTGCCTGCCGTGTCCGAGGAGCCGGGCGTCTCCCCGAACAGGTTGATCGCGGTCACGTGGTAGTAGCGGGTCCCGGCCACGAGCGTCCCGCCGGTGTCCGAGGCGGACACCTGCACGTTGTCGGGGACGCCGAGCACGTCGCATGTCGTGCCGGACTCGCTGGCCTGGAAGGTGATCGTGTCCGCCAGCGCTGTCGCCACGCTGGAGGCCTGCGTCCCGGCGGCGACGAGGGTGGGCTGCGTGGCGACGAACGTCAGGTAGCCGGTCGCGGAGATGGCCGGGTTGCGCACCAGCGAGAACGTCCGGCCGTGCTCGTCCAGGTAATCGCCCCACGCGCTGGACGGGAACGCCGCCGCCGCCGTCTCGGTCATCGCGTCCCACAGCCGCGCGCACTCCATCGCCGGAGGCTGGGTCACGTCCCAGTAGAAGCTGCCCTGCCGGATGTCGATCCAGGCGACATCGTCCTCGGTCAGGCCCGCGTTCGCGTCAGCGTCCAGCCGGGCTCGCACCCGCGCAAGCGTCTCGGAGAACAGTTGGGTGAAGTCAACAACGTCGGTCATGTCTGGGCCACCGGGATGTTCTGGAACTCCAGGGACTGCGGTCCGAGCGGCGGAGCCGCGTCTATCAGGACTGTGAAGGACGCCAGCAGGGTCTCCTCAAACGGATCCTGGGAGTAGCTGAAGTTGCTCACGTCCACGATCCGGTCATGCACCAGGAGCGCGGCCGTGGCGGACTCCTGCCAGGCCTGCGTCTCGGCGTCGTCCAGGGGCACGCCCACGAGCCGCATCGGCTCATCGACGCCGTACTCCTCCTCGTAGATCGGATGCGCCGTCCTGGCCGTCCTGAGCGTCTTCTCGACCCACATGATCAGCGTGTCCAACTCGTAGACGACCTTCGGGACGGTGCCCTCCTTGACGAACTGCCCGGCCACGAAGTCGAACCGCCACGACCGGCCGAACGGCGACGGCACGTCCGTCGTCAGATCCTCGACCGGCGCGAGCGCAGCGTCGAGCGCGAGATCCGGGTTGATCAGCCCAGGGTCAGGCGGGATTAGCTCGACGTTGAGCGAGAGCGGAGTGGGCGGAACGCTGGTGCTCACTTACCCCTCGCCTGCTCTGCGTCCGCCGCGAGCGCCTCGCGCTCGGCTCGTGTCTCTGGCATCGTCGGCTGGGTCGGGACCTGCATCTCGGGCGCGGCCAGCGGGTCCTCGTTGACGCGCACGTCGGGACGGCCGTGGAGCGGCACAAGCGTCGGCTGCTGCATCACGATGGCGGGCTGCGCAGCGATGATGAACTTCAGCAGCGCGCCGGGCGAGACCTGCCAGGACGACACCTCGTCAGCCGCTGCCTGCGGGTCCTCCACGTTGATCTGGAACATCACGTCAAACAGCACTAGGCACCTCCTCCTTTGTG
>Ga0126381_100008302_pt1 | contig 11603 bp, 8 predicted proteins | sample PanSoiMetPlot_28_FD_96465 | JGI IMG/M metagenome (GOLD analysis project Ga0126381, IMG submission 96465) | Tropical forest soil microbial communities from Panama - MetaG Plot_28 | ecosystem: Environmental > Terrestrial > Soil > Tropical forest > Bulk soil | place: Panama | collected 2016-02-17 | reverse complement strand
CTGCATGCGGAAGTGGAGGAAGCCTTCCATCACGATTTGCCCCGCCATCGTGCCGGTTAGCGTCGACGATTGCCCGGAACAAAGCAGAGCAGCTCCAAAAAGCACGCTGGCCGCAGTGGTACCGAGAAGCGGCGAAAGAAGCTGATGTGCCTGCTGGATTTCAGTAACGACAATGTTCCGCTTGAAAAAGACGGCGGCTGACATCACCAGAATTGCAGCATTTACAAACAGCGCGCCGTTGAGCGCCAGGCTGGAATCCAGCAGATTGAAGCGGCATGCGCTGCGTTTTTCCGTTTCGGTTTCCCCGATCTGACGGGTTTGTACCAGCGCGGAGTGAAGATACAGGTTGTGGGGCATCACCGTTGCTCCGAAGATGGCCACGGCCACATAGAGGCTTTGCGAGTTGAGCCGTGGGATGATTCCGGCGACGACTTCGGTGACTTTGGGCTGGGCCAGGAAGATCTCGAATGCGAAGCAGCCTGCAATCGTCGCGATGAGCACCAGCACGAACGCTTCGATGACGCGGATACCCATGCGCGTAAACCAGAGGACGAGCAGTGTGTCGGCTGCAGTGACCAAGACGCCGATCAGCAAGGGCAAATGGAAAAGCAGATTGAGCCCGATCGCCGCCCCCAGTACCTCCGCAAGATCGCAGGCGACAATCGCAAGCTCACACAGGACCCACAAAATATAGGAAACTACCCGCGGGTATTCATCACGGCAGGCCTGCGCCAGGTCGCGCCGAGAAACGACTCCGAGGCGTGAGCTCAGCGTCTGCAGCAGCAACGCCATGAGGTTGGACAGCACGAGGACCCAAAGCAGTCGGTAGCCGAAGCGCGCTCCACCCTCCAGATCGGTTGCCCAGTTACCCGGATCCATGTATCCGACGCTGACAAGATAGGCCGGGCCGGCGAAGGCCAACAGCCGTTTCCAGAAATGCGGATGCGAGGTTGCGACGCTTTCGTGAACCTCTGGCAACGAATAGGTTCGCGTATCCATCGAATCTTGCCGCACCATTAATCTTAAGGTCTTAGTATGGCATCCCAAGCTGGCATGCCGCTCTCATCGGAGCCGACAAGGTATTGAAAATAAAAGGCGCCTGGACTGTTGACCGCTCTCGAGGGACGCGGCTAGTTTGGAATGTTTGAAGGGCCAATCTGAGCCGCGCCGAAGGAAGCGGTCTTTGCGATTTGCGGGGAAGCGGCTATGGTGCGGGAGTAACAGGAGTATAGGTAATTTGGTCTCTAGGGGTGCTGTAATCGGCACCGTTCGTGCTAAAGCTGACGATCGTCAGCGTGTTCCCTGTCTGGCTAAATCCGACTAAGCTGCGCGGGTCCCAGTTGTTGTTATCAACGGCACACTCGGAACTGCCGATGATCCCGTACGTCCAAGCGGTCGAGGTAATTCCGGCGGCCTTCAGTCGCGAATAAAGCGGATTGCTCGTGAGTGGTCCAACGTACCAGGTGGCGCTGCACGGGTAAGTGTAGCCGGCAGCACCGGCTGCCGCGGCAAGGGACCACTCTGTTGCCCCTCCGCTGGTAACCCCGGGGCCGCTTACCGCGATAATCGCTGTCCCCCCAAAAACGTTGCTCGGCCCGACGTATCGGCCTGCCTTGAAGCCTGCGGTCATCACGACAGGCGATGGGATAACTTTGGGATAGCCCGGCATGAGGGTCAAATTGCCGGACGAGCCCACCGCGAATGACAACGTGATGTTCTCGTAGATGGTCTTTCCTGTCAGCACGACGGGCACCCTCACTGCCGTAATACTGTTGCCTGAACTCGTTATCGTCGAATCCTGAAACAACGCGTAGGGCGGCGCAGGCGTGGATTGCTCCGCCACATCTTCGGACTGCGCGTGAACGGCACTCGCGCATGCGGCCAGGATCGCGGTAACCAAGAAGGTCCGCGGCGGGCATCGGCGAGAATATATATTTCGGCAAAATACGATCATTATCAGCCTCCATTTCTGCTACGATCTCGGAACAGCCCTGGCATTTTCGCCGCGGCTGTCATGAATAGGTACGGAAAATCGGAGGAAAGTCCGCCATGTCAAATGAGCTCCAGAACGCGATCGACGCCGGGAGCCACGGAGCGGATTCGGTTCCTGAGCGGATTGCTGTGGATGTCGATGAAGTTTTCGAGCGGCTCTATGACAAAATCCGCTGCCTGGCGTCGCGTGTTCGATGGAGCGGCACAAACCCTACACTCAACCCGACGGCTTTGGCGCACGAAGCGTATTTGAAGCTGCGGAGAGAACCGCCGGATCTGGCGTCGAAATCCTACGAGGAAGTAATAGGAATTTTTGCGAATGCAATGCATCAAGTTCTACTGGATGCGGCACGCCGCAAGAGCGCTCGAAAGCGTGTGCCTGTGAACTTGCCTGACTCGATCGAGTTGCCTGTCGAGGACGCGTTGACCATCGCAGAGGCACTAGAAAAGCTGCAGAGCGAAAACCCGCGCCAGGTCCAGATCGTACGGTGCCGGTTCCTTTTAGGTATGACCACCGCTGAAACGGCGGCAGCGCTTCGCATCGGCACGAGAACCGTGGAGCGCGAGTGGCAGGAGGCCAGAGCGAGCCTAAGCCGGAGACTTGAGCCTGCTAAGGAGTAGCGGCAGTGGATGGCTCAACGCTACTCGATCGTGACATATTCGATCTCGTCGCCAATATTCTTCAAACCTGTCCCGATCCCATTGCTCTCGACGATTTTGGCCCGTACCGAATCTTAGAGCCCATCGGCAGCGGCGGCATGGGCGAGGTATTTCTCGCTGAGGACCGAAATGCGGGCCGGCGTGTCGCGATCAAGCTTCTACGCAATATCTGGTCGGATCCAGGAGTTCGGCAGCGCTTCGTCCGCGAAATACATCTGCTAGGCGATCTGGAACATCCCTTTATCGCGCGTCTCTACGAGGTTGGTGTCCATCCGAACGGAACGCCGTATTTCGCGATGGAGTATGTGGATGGCGTACCGCTGGATCGGTACTGCGTTGAACAAGCACGCTCCCTCGACGCGCGGTTGTGGCTGTTCCACTCGGTTTGCGAGGCCGTGCAATATGCGCACAGCCGGACGGTGATTCACCTTGATCTGAAACCGTCCAACATTCTAGTGAAAAGCGACGGAACTCCAAAGCTTCTCGATTTCGGTATTGCGAGGCGTTTGGAAAACCTCGATGAGCCGGTAAGTCAGACTCAACTCCGCTGCACGCCGGCGTTTGCGGCGCCAGAGCAGATTCGTCGGGAGTCAGTAGGGACTTATACCGACGTGTACGCGCTGGGCGTTGTGCTGTATGGATTACTAGCGGGAAAGCACCCCTACAGCCTGGAGGAGTGCACGCCGGGCGAAATGGAGACCGTCATTGTGAGTGACCGGGAACCAGCAAAGCCGTCGGCTTCCCGGAATCGAGTGGAAGCCCGACAAGCTGCATGGAACGACCTGGATGTTCTGTGCCTCAAAGCGATGAAGAAGGACGTTCAGAAGCGGTATCACTCCGTCGTAGAACTGGCGCAGGATCTCGATCGTTTCTTAAAGGGCGAACCTCTGAAGGCAAGGCCCGACAGATGGACGTATCGTGCAGGAAAGTTTTTGGGCCGCAACAGCCGGGCTGTTCTGACATCGGCGGTGATGTTTCTCTTGGTTGCCGCGCTTATTGTTTTTTACACAATCCGCCTGGCGAAAGCCAGAGACTCCGCCGTCATGCAGGCCGCTCGAACGCAGCGCATCCAGCAGTTCATGTTGAGCATGTTCGGCGGGGATTACAATGCTGCTCCCTCCGGCGACCTCCGGGTCGTTGATATTCTCAACCGCTCCGTAGAGCAAGCGCGAATGCTCCAACACGACCCCGCCGTTCAGGCAGACCTTTACGAGACGCTCGGGAGCATTTACCAGAGTCTCGGGAAACTGGATCGTGCCCAATCACTGCTTCAATTCGGACTAAATACTCGGAAGGCCATTTCGGGTTCGGATAGTCCGGAGGTTGCGGACGCCATGATAGCTCTGGCGCTGGTACGAGAGGAACAGGGCCGCTTCAACGATGCAGAGCGTTTGTTGCGTCAGGCGGTCTCGATTGACCGGCGGCATCTGACGCCCGATGACCAAAAACTAGGAAACGCGATGTCCTCACTGGGGTCGGTCCTGGAACATCGCGGCGCTTACGGAGAGGCCATCGGAGTGCTCGATGACGCGATCCGGATTCAGTCAGGCTCAACAGCCGCGCCGGCCGATCTTGCGGAAAGCCTGACGTACCTGGCAAATACGCACAAGTTTCTTGGGCACGATGCACTGGCGGAATCGCTGTATCGCCGCATATTGGCTCTGGACCGACAGATCTATGGCGATCGCCATCCCAGTGTGTCGCAGGACTTGTCGAATTTGGCCCAGATCCAGGAGCAAATGGGTTTATACGCCGAAGCCGAGCGGAACGAGCGCCGGTCACTGCGGATTGTTCAAGCCTGGTACGGCAACGATCACATCGAAGTCGCGCTCGAATCGGACGCGCTGGCAGGCACGCTAATTTATGAGCACAAATACGGCGAGGCCACGCAACTACTGCGGGCCGCGCTCAAAACCCACGAACGCGATCTGGGGCCGCAGCATCCGTTTGTTGCCTACGCGCTGAATCTCCTAGGCCTAATTGCCTTGAAACGGGGAGATCTTGGCGAAGCGGAAACCGATTTCAACCGGATGGACCGGATCTATCACTCGACGTTCGAAGAAAAGGACAAACACATTGCTCTGGCGCTGTTGCGCTTCGGCCAGCTGTACGAGGCGCGAAAAGAGTATTCTCGGGCCGAACAAGCGTTCAGGGACTCTGTTCGCATTTACTCCGAAGCCCTCTCCGCCGATAATGTGCAGACTGGAACGGCACGGATCGAGTTGGGCAGGATCTTGCTCCGGGAGCGGCGATACCCGGACGCGGAAGCCGAGCTGCTGACTGGATATAACATTGTCGCGCGCGGTCGAAGTCCTTACCTGGAAGCGGCCGTTGATGCACGCAGGGATCTGGTTGCCACCTACGCAGCGCTAAACGCGCCGGAGAGGGCAGCGAGGTTTCGCTCGGGAGCGACGTCCGACAATAAGACGTACGCCTCAATGCAATAATGCGAGTCGCATGACCTGCAGGATTCCCCGATACCTAATATCGTTTGCAGCGGCTCTGAGCCTGAGTTGGTGTCAGCCGGTGGAGCCCAAGTTGATCGACTGCCATGTGCACCATGACGGCAGCAATGAGTTTCTGGAACGGCTCGTGGCGAAGCTTGAGCCGTTGCAAGGCCTGGCGATGCTGATCACCGCGCCGAAGGATTTGGATGCAGTCACTGCATTCATGAAAACTCATCCCAACCGGCTGGTTGGTCTGGGAGAGATCCAGCTCGATTCGGCAGAAGCTCTCGAGAACATCGACCGGTTCCATACCGCGGGCTTTCGCGGGCTGGGAGAGATCACCAAACCGCAATATTCATATGACGACCGGCGCTACTGGCCTCTCTACGAGCGCGCCGAAAAATATGGAATGATCATTCTGTTTCATACTGGGATCGTCAATCGAACCCAGCCGGATGTTCCGGAGGATGCCAGTTCGGATCGCATGCGTGTCTCGACGCTGGATTTAATTGCGCGACGCTTTCCAAAGTTGACGATTATCGGGGCGCATATGGGAAATCCGGATTACGCCTGGGCAGGCGAGATTGGCCGCTGGGATCCAAACTTGTATTTTGATGTGTCTGGTTCCACTCTCATTAAGAAACAGGAAGACTACGCCTTCTTTAAAACGATCTTTTGGTGGACCAGCATTGTTAGTCCGCACACGCCGAAATCCAAGACAACGGCTTTTGAGAAGCTCGTTTTCGGATCAGATGTGTTTGAAGGTGACCTCGGGGAGTTCGACCGCGAGCTGGAACGCTATCATCACATGCTGGATACATGCGGTGTTCCCGCCGCAGCCCAGGCTAATATCTTCAGCGGGACACTCTGGCGCATTTTGAACCGCTAACCCGGTAGAAGGAGATTACAGTGAATCGACGGAATTTCTTAGTAGGGTCCGCAGGTATTGCGGCAGCGTACAGGAAGACACAGGGGAGTCCGAATGACACAGTTCGGGTCGCCTGTGTAGGAGTCCGCGGACAAGGCCAGAGCCACATGCGTGCTTATTCAAAGATGCCGAATGTCGAGCTCGCGGCTCTTTGCGATGTGGACGAATCCATACTCGGCGCCCGGTTGAAGGATGCCGAAGGCCTGACGGGAAAACGCCCGGCCGCGTTTACAGATCTTCGGAAACTTCTGGAAGACAAGTCCATCGATGCCATTTCCATCGCGACGCCTAACCACTCGCACGCCTTGCAAGCGATTTGGGGCTGTCAGGCCGGGAAGGATGTGTACGTCGAGAAGCCGTGCGCGTATAACATCTTCGAAGCGCAGCAGCTGTTAGCGGCGGTCAAAAAGTATAACCGCATGGTCCAGCATGGCACCAATGCCCGTTCCTCTCCTTCCATGCAGCAAGCTGTGCAAAAGGTCCGAGAGGGCGTCATCGGCGCGCCTTATATGTCGCGCGGTCTTTGCTATAAGTGGCGCAATACGATCGGGCGCACTGCGGAGGAACCGGTGCCCTCGGGCGTGCACTACGATCTGTGGCTCGGGCCTGCGCCGGAGCGCCCGTTCACTCGTAACCGCTTCCATTACAATTTCCACTGGTTCTGGGACTATGGCAACGGTGACATAGGAAATCAGGGGGTACACCAGATGGATGCGGCCCGCTGGCTGCTCGGAGTAAAGTACCCGACTAAGGTGACGGCAACCGGCGGCCATTTCATGTTCGACGACGATCAGGAAACGCCGAATACGATGGTGGCGACCTTTGAGTTTGACGAAGGAGCGCGCAAGATCCTGGTGTTTGAAGTCCGCCACTGGATCACCAACTCCGAAGCGGACATCCTTACGATCGCAGACAAGATGTCTGGGCCCGCTGCCGGCACCCATGCAACAGTCGGTAACGTCATTTACGGTTCGAACGGATATCTCAGCAGCGCGAACGGATTTGAGACATTTCTTGGCAAGGAACAGCAGCCTGGACCGAAAGCCGAGCAGGATGAAGAGGGTAACAACTGGGCAAACTTCATCCAGGCTGTCCGTAGCCGTAAGTATTCCGATCTCAACGCACCCATGGAAGAAGCGGTTCCGTCCGTGATCTTGATCCATCTGGCTAACATTTCCTACCGCCTGGGCCGCTCGCTGCATTTCGATTCAAATCTGATGGCCTGCACGGGCGACCCGGAAGCAAACCAAATGTTTTCAAGAGACTACCGCAAACCGTTCGTTGTGCCTAAGCTAGCCTGACACGCCAGTTTGCCAGCGCGGCCTAAATCGCGCGCCGGATTGCGAGGTCGGAAAATGCCTACGGTACGATGAGCTAGGTGCTAAAGGCGATCATCAAATGGATTCCCGTGCTCGCCTGCTTTCTTTGTCTCTGCACCATTACGGCTTCGCTCGACCGCCTTCCGGATCCTCCGGCGATTAAGCCCCACGTTCTCGGTGTGACTGCACTGTCAGCCAGCACGCCCTTTCAAGGATCGGCACATCAGGCGGAGGCAATTCCTATCTTTCGTTCTTGGCTCTTAGCAAAGCCGTGGCTCTCGTCTCGCTCCATTCCCGAAGGCGTCGTACCCCTTCATCAGCCTGCACTGATGCAAGATGCGGCCGACGTCTCGCCTCCCGTCCGTAAACTCGCTCACATCGCCTAAGCAGTTGTTGAACTGAACCTCTAAAAGGGGCTGATGGGCGTGGATCGCGATGTTTAAGTAATTTCTGTCAACACGCGGTCCGGCAGGAGCATTCAAAAGGATGAAATCGTGCGAACCTCAGAAATTTTGAAAGCTTGGGGCAAAATCCTGAAAGGTGGCTACCCCTCGCTTTCCATAGAAATTACACGTGAGTGCCCGCTAAAGTGCCCTGGATGCTATGCATATGGGGCTGACCATTTGGGCGGAAGCATTCTCCTCCGCGAGTTGAATGATCGAAAGGGAAAGTTGCTTATCGACGGTGTCCTTGAGGTAGTCGACCGCTTTACTCCGCTGCATGTTTCACTTGTCGGAGGCGATCCGCTGGTTCGCTATCGAGAGTTGGAATCGATCGTGCCTGCCATACTCGCGCGAGGTGTTCATGTGCAGATTGTGACAAGCGCCTTCCGGCCACTACCGGCGCAATGGGCTGGGTTGCCGCACCTGAATGCAGTTGTTTCGATAGACGGGCTGCAGCCCGAGCATGACGCACGGCGCGCCCCGGCAACCTACGATCGTATTCTCAAGAATATTCGAGGGCAGCAAATCACCGTTCATTGCACAATCACTGGCCAGATGATGAAACGGCCGGGATATCTGGGTGACTTCTTGGAGTTCTGGACGCCACGGCCCGAGGTAAATAAGGTCTGGTTCAGCCTCTTCACCCCTCAGATTGGAGAGCGTATTCCTGAAGTATTGGACGCTGGAGAGCGTAAACTTGCCATCGACGACTTACTACGGCTGAGGAGGCAATTTCCGAAGCTTGACATGCCAGAGGGCCTCATTCGACAGTTTCAGGCTCCGCCGCATAGTCCTAAAGAGTGCGTTTTTGCGCTTACAACGCAAACCATCTCGGCCGATCTAAAGACCAAGATTACGCCGTGCCAGTTCGGGGGCACTCCCGATTGCGCCGCCTGCGGTTGCGTTGCTTCCATGGGATTGGCGGCAGTTGCGCATCACAAACTAGGAGGAATTGTTCCTGTCGGAGCGATTTTCAGGGCCTCGCTTAGCATTGGCCAAGCCAGGATGAAAAATCAAGCAAAGGAGGAGTCCGGCCCAGCGCTGCGTGTATTGCAGTAAACTAGCGCCTTGCGCTGCAACGATGTTGCCGGAACACCCACTCATTTATGGTCATGAACGACGAAGTTGAGATCGCGGCTCTACTGGACCTGTCGGCGCGGTTGGGCAACGATTCGTTGCTGGTCCAAGCGAGCACGGCAACACCTCGATTAAGCTGGGTGGGACGTTGTGGATCAAGGCGTCGGGAAAATGGCTCGCGGCGGCGGGACAGGAGGAAATTCTCGTCCCGGTCCCTTTGCCGGAAGTCAAAGCCCACATGTACGACGGCGATGATTTTTTGCCGGCGTACTGCGGCCGGTCAGGAGCGCTCTTGAAAAGCTCCATAGAGACGGCGATGCATGCCGTCCTTCCTCATCGCGTGGTCATCCATGTTCACTCGGTTAGTGCAATTGCTTGGGCAGTACGCAGCGACGGTCCCGCGCAACTGAAAGAGCGCCTGGCCGGCTTGGACTGGCGATGGGTACCGTATGTTCCCTCCGGTCTGCCGCTTGCTCGCGAAATAGAAAAGAGATTGAGCCCATCCGGCCGGCCTACTGTATTTGTTCTCGCTAATCACGGCTTAGTGGTCTGCGGCGACACTTGCGACATCAGTGAGGCATTACTCCACGAGGTTGAAACGCGGCTTGCGATGCCCTCTCGCCGTCCACCGGAGCCCGATTTTGCTTTACTGGCCGCGATTGCCGCCCGCTCCTCGTGGCGCATGCCGACTGATAGTGCGGTGCACGGGCTCGGCACAGACGCCGTTTGTCGCCGCCTCCACGCGGGCGGTGTTCTTTACCCTTGTCAAGCCATGTTCCTGGAGTCCGAGAAGACCGTCTTTCGCTCGCATACCGCCGCAAGCAATGGACTGCGGCGAAATCGGCGTGACAATTCACTTCCGTTCTGGATCATCGACGGTTCGGGAGTTCTTGTCAGCGAATCCATCAGCAGAACGGAATCCGCGATGTTGAGCGCCTTTGTTCAAATCTTGCGGCGTCTCGACCAGACCGCCCCGGTCCGTTATCTGACGAAGTGTGAAATAGAAAACTTTCTAAGCTACGGAAGCCAGCGGTATCGCGCACTTGCGGAAGCAAACCACGCCCCGGCTGCCATATCTGCCTGACGGTTTGCCTTCGTCCGGAATGCAGAACCTTCTCACCAAGGCCAGAACCACTCCGTCGCGCCGCACCGACTCCAACTTAGTACTTAGATAAGTACTTGCAATCCATCGAACTGTGTAATGAGCGGCCAAAGCGACGAGTCTAACCTCCTCGCTAGTTTTTTGACGGAAGCCTGACATTCAGAGCGGCCGAGTACCCGCCGGGAGGTCTCGTGAGGTCTCAGGATTGGCCCGGTTAGTGTGGTACACCTCACTTAACAGAGATTTGCAGGTTCTTTAACAGGATAAAGATATGCCACGCGCGGTTTCGATAACCGACACCATCGACGCAAATCAAGTGCTGTCAGCGCTGATTGCATTTAAAAAGGGTGATTTTTCTGTCCGCCTTCCTGTAAATCAGGTTGGCCTGGCCGGCAAGATCGTCGATACTCTGAACGACATCTTCGAGCTTAACGAGAACATGTGCGACGAGCTGGCCCGCGTCAGCACCGCCGTCGGAAAGGAGGGAAAGATTGGGCAACGCGCTTCGCTGACCGCCGCTGGGGGAAGCTGGGCGTCGAGCGTTAGCTCTGTAAACAGCCTCATTTCCGACCTCGTTCAACCGTCAACTCAGATCGCACGTATCATTGGCGCTGTTGCCCAGGGCGACCTTTCACAGAAAATGTCGCTCGAAGTCGAGGGGCGCCCCCTTAAGGGCGAGTTCGTTCGAACCGCGCGTGTCGTGAACACCATGGTCGATCAGCTCAATTCCTTTGCCTCGGAGGTGACGCGTGTCGCCCGTGAGGTCGGGACCGACGGCAAGCTGGGTGGCCAAGCTGTCGTTACCGGTGTGGCGGGGACGTGGAAGGATCTCACGGATTCCGTTAATTCGATGGCCTCAAACCTGACCAACCAGGTTCGCAACATTGCCGAGGTCACGACCGCGGTTGCAAAAGGGGACCTGTCGCGCAAGATCACAGTGGACGTTCGCGGCGAAATCCTCGAACTCAAGAACACCATCAACACCATGGTGGATCAGCTCAGCTCGTTCGCTTCGGAAGTAACGCGTGTCGCCCGCGAGGTCGGAACCGAGGGGCGGCTCGGCGGCCAGGCCGACGTCTACGGCGTTGCCGGTACATGGAAGGATCTCACGGATTCCGTGAATTCGATGGCGTCAAACCTTACCGCACAGGTGCGCAACATCGCGGAGGTGACGACTGCGGTCGCCAACGGCAACCTTTCGCGAAAGATCACCGTGAACGTGCAGGGCGAGATCCTCGAACTGAAAAACACGATCAACACCATGGTGGATCAACTCGGGTCGTTCGCATCCGAGGTGACGCGTGTCGCTCGCGAAGTTGGCACCGAAGGCAAACTCGGTGGTCAGGCCGAGGTTCGTGGCGTGGCCGGAACCTGGAAGGACCTGACCGACTCCGTCAATCTGATGGCGGGAAACCTGACCGGCCAGGTGCGCAACATTGCCGAGGTTACGACCGCGGTGGCACGGGGCGATCTGTCGCGCAAGATCACCGTCAATGTGCAGGGGGAAATTCTGGCGCTGAAGGACACCATGAACACCATGGTGGATCAACTCAGCTCGTTTGCGTCCGAGGTGACTCGTGTAGCCCGCGAAGTGGGTACGGAAGGAAGGCTTGGCGGCCAGGCGATCGTGCAGGG
>Ga0126381_100008300_pt1 | contig 11608 bp, 6 predicted proteins | sample PanSoiMetPlot_28_FD_96465 | JGI IMG/M metagenome (GOLD analysis project Ga0126381, IMG submission 96465) | Tropical forest soil microbial communities from Panama - MetaG Plot_28 | ecosystem: Environmental > Terrestrial > Soil > Tropical forest > Bulk soil | place: Panama | collected 2016-02-17 | reverse complement strand
TGCCGCCCCGCCCGGGGGCTCGGTCCGGGCCACCCCCGCATAAGCGGCAGCTCACCGGCATCCGCACGCCTGACGTGCTGTCCCTGGTGGGGGCGCTGGCCGCCGCGCTGTGCACCACCGGCCTGCTGTGGACGCAGATCGCGCCGTTCTCCGGTGCTGTCGGCTTCGTCGTGGTGAGCTGGTGCCTGTTCGTGCTCTTCTACGCGGTGCTGGTGTCCTTCGACGAGAACCGGCCGACCATTCGTGACCGGGTGGCCTCTGCCGTGGTCCATTCACTCGGCGCGCTGGTGCTCGTGGCCTTGGCGTTCGTCATCATCTACACCTTCTTCCGGGGCTGGAGCGCCCTGAAGCACCTCAACTTCTACACCCACGACCTGGGCACCACCGGTCCGCTGGACCCGGTGACCAAGGGCGGGGTGATCCACGGGATCGTGGGCACGCTGATCGAGGTCGGCATCGCGATGGGGATCGCCGTACCGCTCGGTCTGCTGACAGCGGTGTTCATGCACGAGGTGCCGGGCCCGCTCGCCCGCTTCATCCGCACGGTGATAGACGCGATGACCGCGATGCCCGACGTGCTGGCAGGCCTGTTTATCTACGCCACCCTGATCCTGTTCCTGAAACGGGGGTTCTTCGGGTTCGCGGCGGCGGCCGCGCTCGCCGTCACCGTCGTCCCCATCGTCGCCCGGGCCGCCTACGTGGTGTTGCGGCTAGTGCCAGGCAACCTGACCGAGGCCTCCTACGCCCTCGGCTCCGGGCAGTGGCGCACGGTCTGGCACGTGACGCTGCCGACCGCCCGGTCTGGCCTGGCCACCGCCGTGATCCTGGGCACCGCCCGGGCGATCGGCGAGACCAGCCCCGTGCTGCTCACCGCCGGCTCGACCTTTCACCTGAACGTCAACCCGCTGTACGGCCCGATGATGTCCCTGCCGCTGCTGGCCTATCAATCGGTGCAGTCCCCGTTCGCGGCCGAGCAAGCCCGCGGCTTCGGAGCCGCCGCGACCCTGCTCGTCCTCGTCCTGCTGCTGTTCATGATCGCGCGCACGATCGGCGGCCGCGGCCCGGGACAGCTCAGTGCCAGGCAAGAGCGCCGCCGTGCGGCAATCTCCCGCCGCGACCTAGCCCGGTACGCCCGGCAACACCCTATGCGTACCGGCGCCGAGGCCACCGGATACCCAACCGGGGGCACCGGATACCCACAGGAGGAATCATGATCAAGTCGCGCAGGTCGCGGTCGCGGCTGCGGGTGGTGGCGGTCGCCATGGCGGTGCTGCTCGCCGCGTACGCCGCCCTTTTCGCGTCGGCGCCGCCGACCATCGCGGCTTCCTACGCGGCGATCTCCGGCGCGGGTTCCACCTGGTCGTACAACGCGATCCATGCCTGGATAACCAACACCGCTCAGTACGGGATACAGGTCAACTACGCCGCCGTCGGGTCGACCACCGGCCGGGCGCAGTTCGGCCAGGGCACGGTGGACTGGGGCGCGTCGGAGATCCCCTATGGGGTGAAAGACGGTGTCAACGACGACCCGCCGCCGAACCGCGGCTACGCCTACATGCCCGACACGGCCGGCGGCACGACGTTCATGTACAACCTGCACATCGGCGGCCAGCAGATCACCGACCTGCGGCTGTCCGGCGCGGTCATCGCGGGCATCTTCACCAACCAGATCACCAACTGGAACGACCCCAAGATCGCGGCCGACAACCCCGGCCTGTCGCTGCCCGCCGAACGGATCATCCCGGTCGTCCGCTCCGACGGGTCGGGCGCCACGGCGCTGTTCACCCAGTGGATGATCGCCACCCAGGGCTCGTTCTGGACCGCCTACTGCGGTGCGGTGGGCCGCAGTCCGTGCACCCAGACTTCCGCCTACCCGGTGCAGTCCGGCACCAACATGATCGGCCAGCCCGGCGACCTGGGGGTCTCAGGTTACGTGTCGCAGGCCCAGGCGGAGGGCGCGATCGGCTACGTCGAGTTCTCCTACGCGAAGCAGACCGGGTTCCCTGTGGCCAAGGTGCTCAACGCGGCGGGCTACTACACCCAGCCGACCCCGGGGCACGTGGCGGTATCGCTGCTCAAGGCACAGATCAACATGGACCCGAGCAGCCCGCTCTACCTGACCCAGGACCTGTCGCAGGTCTACACCAACCCCGACTCGCGGACCTATGAGCTGTCCGGATACTCCTACATGATCTTGCCGACCAGCTCGCAGTTCGGGCTGAGCAGCGACAAGGGCTACACCCTGGGTGCCTTCGGCTCCTACCTGCTGTGCCAGGGGCAGCAGCAAGTGGACGCGCTGGGCTACTCGGCGCTGCCGATCAACCTGGCCGAGGCCGGCTTCGCGCAGCTGCAGAAGATTCCCGGGAACCAGGTGCCCGCCGCGACCACCGACTTCATCAAGGGCTGCAACAACCCGACATTTTCCGCCGACGGCACCAACACGCTGGCCAACAACGACCCGCCGCCGCCCGCCTGCGACAAGCAGGGCGCGAGCATGTGCACCAGCGGCACCGGCGGTGCCCCTTCCGGTGGCACCGGCGGCAACGGCACGGGCGGTAGCGGCGGTGGCGGGTCTGGCGGCGGCTCCGGTGGCGGCGGTGGCGGTTCCGGCGGCGGTGGCGGTTCCGGCGGCGGCTCCGGCGGCAGCGGCGCAGGAACGGGCGGTGGTGCCAGCGGCGGTCCGAGCGCGACCAGTCCGGGTGCGACCGGCTCAAGCGCATCCAGCGGCGGTACCGGCGCGGGCGGCACCGGCAGCGGGTCGAACTGCGACGTGAACACCGGCGTCTGCGGCACCTCCAGCAACGGGACCGGTGCCAGCAGCAACGGAACGGGCACTGGCACGAACGGCCAGACCACGGTCTTCGCCCAGCCGGTCGCGGCGCCGGCCGGCCTCGATGACGGGCTTCAGGTCTCGCTCATGGCGCTGGCCGCTGCCCTGCTGCTTGGCGTGGGAGTGGTCCCAGCGCTGATCGGCCAGGCCAGCATGCGCCGTCGGCGGCGCGGGCCGGTCCCGTTCTACGGCCCGAACGGCCCGGTCTACCTCCCGTACGGCCCACCGGGCAGCGCGCCGTACGGTCCGCCGGGTGGCCCGCCGTACGGCCCGCCAGGTGGGGCGCCATACGGTCCGCCCAGTGGCCCGCCGTACGGTCCGCCGTACGGTCCGGGTAGCGCGGGCTACGGTCCAGGCGGTCAGCCCTACGGTCCTGCCGGTCAGCCGTATGGCCCGGGCTACGCTCCTGGCGGCCCCCCCTATGGCCCGGGTGGCCAGCCATGACCACGCCCGCGGGGCGCCGGGCCCGCCCGCTGTCCTGGATGCAGTGGGGCGGCGCGCTGGTCGCGGTGGCCGCGACCGTGGCGCTGTTCTGCCTGCCGGGCGCGAGCGCGGCCCGGGCCGCAGGCAACGGCTATGACCCAGTCAGCGGGTCCGGGTCGCTCACCCCCCCGCTCACCGTGCCCTGGAAGCAGGGCATCCTGGACACGAGCAATACCGCCATCGCCAGCGCGAACGCCGACCGGGGGAGCGCGAACCCGACCAGCCCGCTGGCGTTCATGTACAAGGACTTCCAGAACCTCTCGGTCACCGTCAGCCAGACCCAGGACCTCACGCACCAGGGCATCACGGTCTCCTGGAGCGGCTTGACGACCGTCACGTCAGGCGACACGCCCGAGGCCGACTTCCTGCAGATGATGGAGTGCTACGGCGATGCGACCTCCGGGCCGACCCCGGAACAGTGCGAATTCGGCAGCGCCGGCATGATCGGGAACCAGATCAACCAGTCCATCAGCCAGCGGATCGGTGAACTGTGTGCCGATCCGCAGGCCGTCCCCAGCACGCAGAAGCCGCCGGCCGACCAGAACGGCAGCACCGCGACCGGGTGCGATACGCAGGAGCCGAGCGACGCCGCCGCCACCACGAACTGTCCCGCCACCACGTGCTCAGGCGGCCTGTTCGACATACCGTTCGTGCCGGTCAGCGACCCCACGAACCCTGACTACGGCATCCATGACACCACGTACTACAGCAAGTTCAACACCAACGAGGTGCAGGAGGCGGTCAGCCCGTCTGGCAGTGGTCAGCTGCAGTTCGAGACGCTGACCGGCGTCCAGTCGTCCGCGCTGGGCTGCGGCCAGGCCGACGCCGGCAACAACAACCAGCCCCGCGGCTGCTGGCTCGTCATCGTGCCGCGCGGTCAGTACCAGCCGAACGGGTACCTGTACAGCAACAACACCAGCACCGACGCCATCAATTCATCGCCGCTCAGCGCGTCGGCCTGGGCGCAGCGGATCCAGATCCACCTCGGCTTCGCGCCGGTGCAGGCGTTCTGCCCGATCGGCACCCTGGAGCGCCAGACGGTCGGCACCCAGCTGGCCGCCCGGGCGGTGCAGTCCTGGCAGCTCGAGCTGAACCACAACGCGAACTGCACCAAGATCTTCGGCTTCTCCGCCGTGCCTGAATCGACGAGCACGCAGCAGCTTGCCGATCCGACCAGCGGGACAGGACTGGCCTTCACCACGATCCCGATCGGCAGCGAGGCCACGAGAACCGGCGGCAGCCCTCCCTCGAACCTGCCGCAGATCCTGTACGCACCGGTCGCGATATCGGCCCTCGGCTACGGCTTCAACATCAACAGAGGTAGCGCGGGCTTCGACACGACCGCGGTCGAGCTCACTCCCTTGCTCATGGCGAAGGCCTTGACCCAGTCCTACAAAGGGGATTTGCCGGAGTATTTCCCGAACGACCCGAACATCACGAACCCCGCGGTGAAGGGGCCAGCCTGGGCTCAGGCGAATCCGCTGGACATCACCGCTGACCCGCAGTTCACCGCGCTCAACTCAGACATCGCGTCGGACCCCACGGCCCCGATCAACCCGCTGCTCGTCGAGGAGCACTCGGGGCTTACCCAGCAGGTCTGGCAATGGATTCAAGGCGACTCCACCGCCAGCGCCTGGCTGGGCGGGACCCCGGACCCTAACAACATGGTCGTCAACCCCGCGTACCAGGCCCTCAAACTCGGCCAGGCCCCGGCCCTCGACTCCTACCCGCGCGCCGATGACGGCGGGACGACGGCCGGTACCTGCGCTGACCTCGGCTCGGGGCCCAGCGATGATCCTCCCCCCGATCAGCAGAAGGAAATGACCAGGTGCGCCCTGGACCTGATCCCTTACACCGATAACTTCGACTCGGCCGCCTCCGCGATCTTGACCGCGAACGACCCCGACGGAGCCAACTGGGACGCGGCCACCCGGGCATCGGATGGCTCATTCGGGTGGTGGGATAAGGCCGGGGTTGAGCCGCTCGGGCAGATCTTCATGTGGGGTGCGACCGATACCTCGAACCTGGCCGCTTACGGCCTGATCGCGGCCCAGCTGTGCAACAGCGCAGGCAAAAACTGCGTGAGCCCCACCAGCGACAGCCTCACCGCCGCGCTCAGCAATGCCAAACCGGACAGCGCCGGCCTGCTGCACGTCGACCCGGCCAATCCAGGAAACGGCGCGTACCCGCTGGTCGATGTCACCTACGCGGCGGTGAGCACCAACCAGGATCCCGCAGCCCTCAATGACTATGCCGATCTGATCGCCTTCGCCGCGGGGGCGGGACAGACCATCGGCTCCGCGGCCGGGGACCTCCCGCCCGGCTATCTTCCACTGCCAGCCAATCTCCAGACCCAGGCGCAGGCCGTCGCCACCCAGCTGCGGGGCCTGGCCAGCGCCTCACCCAGTCCGTCCGCCAGCCCGTCCCCGACGACCGGGGAGACCTCACCCGGCGGCGGCGTGCTGGGTGGTGACAGCACGGCGCCCGCTACCACGGGAGGTGGCGCCACGACCGGCGGCGTCACTGCCGGAGGATCCACCGCCGGCGCCACTAGTCGTGCCACCGGCGGCGCGACCACGGCCGCCACCGCGCCCGCCGCTACGCCCGCCCCTGCTCCGGGCAGCACGCCAGCCCCCAGCAGCAGTTCTCATCCGGCGACGGCGCGCCCGACGACGACCGCGCCAGCGGGAGGAGGGCCGGTCACCAGCCTGCCGCCGGCCGAGGTGCTAGCCGGGACGACGCAGCGGCAGACGGTCGGCCCGATCCGGTGGGCACTGATCGGTGTGCTCAGCGCGGGCGGCGCCTGTGCCGGCGGCGGGACGCTGCTGCGTTCCGGATGGACACTGCCGTGGCTGCGCCGCCGGAAGCCGGGGTAACCCACACAAGCGTCATTCCGCAGAAACACCTTGGCCGGCAATGGGCTGCCGGCCAAGGATCACCCAGCCCGACCAGTAAACGCTGCGGGCAACAGCTGGGCGTGCCACCCAGGGTACGCCCCGGACAGAGGTAAAGGGGAATCCAGATGAAGCCCAAACCCTCCATTCACCTGAACCACAAGCCCGGCTGGCTCAGCCGCCCGGGATCCAGGATGAAGACCCTGGCGGCAGTCGGAACGGCCACGCTGGGTTTCGCCAGCTTCATGGTCGCCGCGTCGGGTACCGCGTTCGCGGACCCCACCAACGTCTATGTGGCCGTCGGTTCTGACACGATCCAGGACGTCATGAACCAGTACTCCATCGACCTGGGCGGCAACGAGCTCGCGTCGTACAACGCGATCAACCCGGTCAGCGCCACCGCGCACGAGGTCATCACGCCGGTCAACGCCAAGCCGAACGCTAACCCGGTGAACTGCAGCTTCACCCGGCCGAACGGGTCGGGCGAGGGCCTTAGCGCGTTCCGCAAGTCCATCAACCCGAACACGACCGCCACCCAGCTCGCGGCCCCGCCGCAGCAGAACTGCATCGACATCAGCCGCTCGTCGGCCGCCCCCGGGGCGGACGCGTCCCCCACCGGCTCCCTGGTGTTCATCCCGTTCGCGCTCGACGCGGTGACCGGTGCGACCGGCCCGACCGGCACGACCAAGATCACCACGGCCGACTCCTTCACCAAGACCGACCTGACCAACCTGTACACGAACTGCACGACAGTCACCGAGGGTGGCGTCACCTACAACCCGAACACCGCCACGGGCACCCAGGTGCAGATCGACCTGTACGTGCCGCAGGCGGGGTCCGGCACCCTCAAGTTCTGGGCCAGCACCCTCGGCTTCAGCGCCACCAGCCTGCCGGCCTGCGTGCACCAGACGATCCTGACCGGCCCCAACACCGGGACCCAGGTTGAGGAGCACGACGGCACCGCCGTCGCCTCCGACGTGAACGGGTACATGCCGTTCTCCATCGCGCAGTGGGTCGCCCAGAGCAACGGCCACAACGACCGCCGGCACGGCGCGGTGATCCACAACATCAACGGCGTCGCGCCGACCACTGGCGGGAGCCTGAACACCGCGTTCCCGATCACCCGGGAGGTTTACAACGTCGTCCAGTTCGCCAAGGTGAGCGGGTCCACCGCGGACCCGGCCCTGGTCAACCTGCTGGTCGGCGGCAACTCGGCGCTCTGCCAGGACACGTTCACCATCACTGGCTACGGCTTCGGGCTGCTCGGGAGCGGTACCACTGACGCCTGCGGCTCGATCGCCAGCACGCTACGCGCCTTCGATCCCACTACCGACCCGGTCTGACAGCGTCTTAGCCGCTGCCTGGCCCCTTAGTCGTGCCTGGTGTCTGCCCAGACGTCCGGACCTGGTGCGTCCGGGCAGACGCCAAGGCACCGTCCCTGATCGGGACAAACCCGCCATCGGACGTGCACGGAGGCGCGTCCGTCCGCCAAGGAAGCGGGAGGTGAACCTTCAATGAAAGGTATACCTATGAACTGGAAGAAGCCAAAACCCATGAGAGCCGGGCGGTCCGTCCGCGCGGCAGTCGTGCTGGGAGTGGCTGGCGCCACGGTCGGCGGCATGCTCCTCGGCGCGGGTGCCGCGCAGGCCGCCACCGTCGGCAAGAACCCAGGTGCGGTCCAGCTGAGCGCGACCAGCGGTGCGACCAGTGCCAAGCCCACCTGGTCAACCACCATCGCGTGCGCGTCCGGGTTCCAGGGATCCGCGGTCTTCCGCGAGGTCCACAGCGACGGGACTACGACCAACACCATCTCACCGACGGTAACCAGCGTCACGGCGCCGTTCAGCGGGACGCTGCAGGCGACGATCGCTCAGATCCAGACCGCCGGCGGGATCGCCAACGGCGGCACCCAGGAGCTCGTCGTCATCTGCTTTTCCGGGCCGAGCCTGACCGGAAACTCAGACCCTGAGATGGACATCGCCATCCACTACTCGGCGGATGGCACCACGTACACGACCGACACCAATTTCGGTTCCCCCGGTCCGGTGAACACCACCACCACGCTGACCGCGTCGCCTAACCCGGCTACGGTGGGCCAGACGGTCACGCTGACCGCGACCGAGACGGCGGCCGATAACAGCCACCCGGCGGGATCCGTCCAGTTCGAGTCCGGCGGCTCCGCCCTCGGCTCACCCGTCGCCGTCGACGCCAACGGCATGGCGACCACGACCACGCCGGCCAGCGCGGCGGGTTCGGTGTCGCTGTCAGCGGTGTTCACGCCGACGAACACGACCGGTTTCAATTCCTCCACCGGCACCGCCACCTTGACGGTCAACCCGCAGGCATCCAACTCGGGGAGTGAGCCGCTCGCGGTGACCGTCCCCGCGTCGGGGAGCTTCAGCCTGACGGTGGCGACGGGAACGGTGTCCCTGACCGTATCGGGTTCGAGCGCCACCGGCGCGCTGAACCCGATCACGGTGGCGGACACCCGGAACACCACGCCGGGCTGGTCGCTCTCGGGCCAGGCGGCCGACTTCGTCGGCAGCGGCACCGCGGCCGGCGGCACCATCTCGGGCAACCAGCTCGGGTGGGCGCCGACGGACACGGCCCTCGGCACCGGCGTCACGCTCGGCGGCACGGTGGCTCCGGCCAGTCCTGGCCTGGGCACCACGGCGGCCGTGCTGGCGCAGGCGCACGCGGGTAGCGGATTCGGCACCAGCTCGCTGGGCGCCAACCTGACGCTGGCGATCCCCGCCGCGGCCACGGCGGGCGATTACACCAGCTCGCTGACCGTAACCGCGGTCACTTCCCTGCCTTAGCGGATCCCGGCAGGGCTGAAGTAGGGAGCGGGAGGCATGCCATGTCGCCTCCCGCTCCTGCGGCCCGTCGCATGTACCGTCGTGAATGGAGCGTCTGTGCTGATGAACATCTCCTGCTTTCGCCGTAATCCAATCCATGGACGGTTCCTGGTCAGCGGCCTGCTCCTGACGGTGATCGGCGCGGGCGCCGCGGCCGCCATGCCCGCCGCGGCCGCGGCCGTGCACTCGGCGCCGCCCCCTGGGCAGATCAGCTGGTCGGTGACGCCGGCCACCGACAAGGCACCGGACTCTCGCGAGCTGTTCGCGTACGGGACCCTGAAGCCGGGAACCACCATTTCCGATCACGTCGCCGTGCTGAACCGCAGCGCTCAGAGCGTCGCGTTCTCGATCTACGCCACCGACGCGAGCGGTACTACCGCCAACGGTGCCCTGACCTTGCTGCCGGCTAACAATAAGCCGACGGACATCGGGTCCTGGGCCACCTTCCCCGGGCACGTCAGCCAGCTGACGACCATCATCCCCGGCGGCAAGGGGATCATCGAGCCGTTTACCCTCACGGTGCCGCGCCGCGCGACTCCCGGCGATCACATCGGCGGCATGATCGCCTCGGTCGGCGTGCCGCACAGGAACGCCGCTGGCCAGATGGTGACGCTGTATCAGCGGATCGCGGTACCGATCGAGCTCCGGGTGGCGGGCAAGCTGCACGCGGCGCTGCGGGTCGATTCGGTCTCGGTCGGCTTCAGCAATCCAGTCAATCCGTTCGGCGGCGGTTCGGTTACCGTGTCCTACTCTGTGACCAATACCGGCAACGTGAAGCTGACCGGTACTCAGGTCGTGTCGGTATCGGGATCTCTGGCCGGAAGCACAACCGTCCGGGCACCGAAGCTGCCGACCGTGCTGCCCGGTGACTCTATCCAGTACACCGTGTCCGCCAAGGGCCTCTACCCGGCCGGGTCCGTGGCCGCGCACATTACCGTCACCCCCGGATGGCCCGCGAACACCACTGCGCTGCCCACTCCGCTGACGCTCGCGAGCGCCTCCTCGTCGATGTTCGCGGTGCCCTGGGCGCTGATCGTGCTGATAATCCTGCTGGCTGGCGGCGGGTACGGCGGATGGCGGACGTGGCGGTGGCGCCGCCGGACCCACCTGGCCGAGGTGGCCATCGCGGCGGAGCAGGCCCGCCTCGAGACCGAGCGCCGTCTGCTCGGCAGCCAGAACGGCTCCGCGTCGGTGACCACGCCGGGGTCAGCGCAGCCACGGGCCAGCACCCCAGACGCGGGGAACGAGCCCGGATGACGATGAGCGGCCGGACATCCGGCTTCGCGCGGGTGCGGGCATGACCCTGGTGGAGCCGACCCCGCCATCCGCCCCTGGTGCGGGCCCGGGAACGGGTGGCCGTACCCGGGAATACCGCAGGCCACCGGCGGTGCCGGCCGGCCGCCAGCGCCGCCGGGCACTCAACCCGGCGGCACTGGCGCAAGAGGCGGCGGGTACCGCGTTGTGGATCCTGGCGGTCAGCATGATCGGGTTCGTCCTGTGGTTCGCGTTCGGCTCCCGGCTGCACTACGACCGGGTTCAGAGCAACAGCTACGCCGTCTTCCGCATCAGCCTGGCCCAGGCGACCGCGCCTACCGGTCCCACGCAGCCGAACAATCCGAAGCAGCTGCTGGCGCCCGGCACGCCCGTGGCTGTGCTGAACATCCCCGAGATCGGCCTGAATACCGTGGTGTTCGAGGGCACCAGCGGGCAGGTACTCGAGGGCGGCCCAGGACATCTGCGCGACACGTCACTGCCGGGCCAGGCAGGCACCAGCGTGATCTTCGGCCGCCGCACGGGGTACGGGGGCCCGTTCAGCCGGCTGCCGACGCTGCGCCCCGGCGCCACCTTTACCGTCACCACCGGGCAGGGCGTGGCTCGTTACCGGGTCATAGACCGGCGGCAGGGCGGCGATCCCGCGCCGTTGCCGCTCACCGCGGGCCAGGGGAGGCTGATCCTGACCACCGCTGACGGGCCGCCATTGATACCGTCGGGAGTGCTGCGCGTCGACGCGGACCTGATCTCCAAAGTGGACGCGACCCCGGCGATGGTGATCGCCCCGGCCAGCCTGGGGCCCGGTGAGCAGACGCTCGGCACCGATTCTGTGGCCTGGTTGCCGCTCGTGCTGTGGGGACAGGGCCTGCTGGTCGCGGTCGGCCTGCTGAGCTGGCTCAGGCAACGATGGGGACGCTGGCAGACCTGGATCATCGCGGTCCCCGTTCTCGGCTTCGCCGGCTTGTCGATCGCCGACCAGGTGGCCCGCCTGCTACCGAATCTCATGTGAGCGCTCCCCGATGACCTCGATCCCACCGCCGCAGCCGGAGGAAAGGAGACTGCCAGTGAGCCAGACCGACGCGACCGGGAACGTGACGGCCGACCACACGATGATGCTCGACGGGCCGCGCCTGGCCGAGCTCATGGCTCGCGAGATCACCGCGTGGTTCGGTAGCCACATGGTGCTGGACCGAGTCTCGCTCACCATGACCGCCGGCCACGTGACCGAGCTGATCGGGCCGTCGGGCTGCGGCAAGTCGACCTTCCTGCGG
>Ga0126381_100008299_pt1 | contig 11608 bp, 6 predicted proteins | sample PanSoiMetPlot_28_FD_96465 | JGI IMG/M metagenome (GOLD analysis project Ga0126381, IMG submission 96465) | Tropical forest soil microbial communities from Panama - MetaG Plot_28 | ecosystem: Environmental > Terrestrial > Soil > Tropical forest > Bulk soil | place: Panama | collected 2016-02-17 | reverse complement strand
TATGCTTCTTGCGGGGATGCTTTTGCTGTGCGTGCCCGCGGTTCCTCAACAGGGCAGCGACATCCCCAACAGCTTCCACCCGCCTTCCGACCGCTACGAATACGGGAAGCGCGAGGTGATGATCCCCATGCGCGACGGCGTTAAGCTCCACACGGTGATCGTGGTGCCTGAGGGCGCCCACAACGCACCCATCGTTCTCACCCGCACGCCTTATAACGCCTCCAAACGCGCCTCCCGCAACGAGAGCCCGCACCTGTTGGCGGCACTACCTCTAGCGGACGAAGTTTTCGTGCAGGCCGGTTACATACGCGTATATCAGGACGTGCGCGGCAAATACGGGTCCGAGGGCGATTACCTGATGACGAAGCCGGTTCGCGGCCCGCTGAACCAAACCGGGACCGACCACTCCACCGACGCCTACGACACCATCGACTGGCTGGTGAAGAACACGCCCGAATCGAATGGGCGCGTCGGCATGATTGGCTCGTCATACGAAGGCTTCACGGTGGTGATGGCGCTGCTCGATCCGCATCCGGCATTGAAGGTCGCGGCGCCCGAGAGTCCGATGGTGGACGGCTGGATGGGCGACGACTGGTTCCACTATGGCGCGTTCCGCCAGACCAATTTCGATTACTTCACCGGTCAGACCGTGCGGCGCGGCGAAGGCGACGGCATCGTGCGCGACGCCTATGACGACTACGAAGAATTCCGGCGCTCCGGATCGGCGGGTGACTTCGCGCGGCTGCACGGGCTCGATCAGCTTGGTTGGGACTTGAAAGTGATGGAGCACCCGTCTTACGATGCCTTCTGGCAGGGACAGGCACTGGATAAGCTGATTGCGCAGCATCCGCCCAAGGTGCCGACGCTGTGGGAGCAGGGGCTGTGGGATCAGGAAGACATGTGGGGCGCGATTCACTGCTACACGGCTCTCAAGCAGGCCGGCCAGGTGGACCACAATTACCTGGTGATGGGTCCGTGGCGGCACAGCCAGGTGAACGCAGAAGGCTTCAATCTCGGGCCGCTCCGATGGGGTGGCGACACGACCCTGCAATACCGCCGCGACATCCTGCTGCCATTCTTCAACCAGTATCTGAAAGAGGGCGCGCCCAAAGCCGACACCCCGCCCGTACTGATTTACAACACCGGCGAAAACCACTGGGACCGCCTCCGGCAATGGCCGCTCGCTTGCGAGCAAGGCTGCGCAGCTCCGATGAAGGCGCTCTATCTGGACAACGGGTTCGGGTTGGGTTTCGACAGGCCAACCGGCTCGAACGCTTCCGATTCCTACGTCTCCGATCCCGCCAAACCCGTGCCCTATCTGCCGCGGCCCGTGCGCTTCCTCGATGGCGAGCGATGGCGCAACTGGCTGGTGTCGGACCAGCGCACCGTGGCCGACCGTCCGGACGTGCTGGTCTACCAGACCGGCGCGTTAACCGCGCCCCTGCGGATCAGCGGCGCGCCTGCTGCCGATCTCTACGCAGCCACCACCGGTACCGACGCCGACTGGGTCGTGAAACTGATCGACGTATATCCGGATGAATATCCGAGCCAGCCCGAATTGGGCGGATATCAGCTCGCCGTTTCGATGGATATTTTCCGCGGCCGGTATCGCGAGAGCTTCGAACGGCCCACGCCGATCCCCGCGGGCAAACCGCAACGCTACCGATTCGTGCTACCGACCGTCAATCACGTATTCGAGCCGGGTCACAGAATCATGGTGCAGATTCAGTCGAGCTGGTTTCCGCTATACGACCGTAATCCGCAGACCTTCGTGCCGAACATCTTCTTCGCCAAGCCGGCGGATTACGTGAAGGCCACACAGACGGTATACCGGTCAGGCGAGACGGCGAGCGCAATGTGGTTGCCGGTGGTGAAATGAGCGGCCGCGACCGCACCCTCCGGCCGCGGCTCTGTTGTGGGCGTGCGTGTTCACACCGGAGCCGCGCCCAGGGGAGCGGTCGTGACTACTTCGTGGCGTAATCCAGTGGCGGCTTGCCGTCCGGCGGAATGCGCGTGACCCAGCGCCGGCCGGCGAGCCGCTTCTGGAATGCGGTCTTGGCGGCATCGACCTCTACCGGCTTCTCCAGCAGTTCGACGCCGGCCAGCGCCAGCGTCCGCGCCGCCACCACCATGCCCTTTCTTCCAATGCTGGTGCCGGCGCAGGCAGCCGCCTGCCATGTGTGCGCGGAAACGCCAGCGACGAACGTGGCCGTGGTGAAGCTGCCGGTGGGCACGACCCAACTCACGTCACCGGCATCAGTGGACGCGGCTCCCGAGCTCTCGGATTTATCAGCCTTCACCCTGTCCGGACTGGAACGCTCCTCGAGCACCGATTCCGAAAGCCCGAGCGTCTTCTGCAGCTGATCGGAAAACCGCCGCTCTTCGGGCGTGAAGGTGTAGCCGCCGGCCTTTTGCATGGCGCGGCCCAGCACGTCGTTCAACGCGTCATTGGGAAGCGTGTTCGCATAGTTGGTGCCCTGCTCGAATTCCATGCGAGTCTCGGAAGCCAGAGCGCCGGCCTGCGCGCATTTCAGGATGCGCTCCCATATGCCGTTGAGCACCTCGGCATCCGGATGCCGCGCAATCAGGTTCACTTCAGCGAACGCCGGCACCACGTTGGGCGCACTGCCGCCGTTGCTGATGATGTAGTGGATGCGGGTCTGCTGCGGCACGTGCTCGCGCAGGAACTCCACCGCGTTGAGCATGATCATCACACCGTCGAGTGCGGAGCGTCCGCGCTCCGGCGCCGCAGCGGCGTGCGAGGCCACACCGTAAAAACGGAATCTCCCGCCGTTATTCGCCAGCGACGAGCTCAGACTGACGCGGTTAGAATCGCCCGGGTGCCAGGCCAGCACCGCATCCACGTCACGGAACAGTCCGGCGTGGATCATGTAGATCTTGCCGCCCCCACCCTCTTCCGCCGGCGTGCCGTAGTAACGGATGGTGCCCTTGAGATTGCGGGCCTGCATCTCTTCTCTGATCGCCACTACCGCCAGCGCGGATGCCGCGCCCAGCAGATTGTGGCCGCAGCCGTGGCCGGGCGCGCCGGCCGTCACCGCTACCTGGGCGGGTTCATCCTTCTGCGAAAGGCCTGGGAGCGCGTCGAACTCGCCCATGATCACGATCACCGGTTTGCCGCTGCCGTAGGATGCCGTGAAAGCGGTGGGCATTCCGGCCACGCCGCTGTGTACGTCAAATCCGTTCGCGCGCAACTCCTGCTCGAGCAGCGCCGAGCTGTTCGACTCATGGAATCCCAGCTCGGGCGTTTCCCAAATCTGGCGCGAGACGGCACCGAAGCGCTCAGCGTGGGCCGCTACGTGATCGAGAACATTATCGGCGGCGGAAAGGCAACCAGCCAGGAAAACAAGAGCCAGAATCGGAAGCATGGTTCTGACTATTATAAGGGCGGCGAATCGTTCGGCTGCACCCGGCGAAATCCGGACGGATCCGCAACCCGGACCGTCTGTCCCACCTACCGCACCACCGCTTTATCCGCTGCCTGATTGTCGTAATCGTCCGACACCCGCACGGCCACCGTGTGCTCGCCCGGACCGGCGTCGAGCGTCAGTTCGTAATCGAGCTCCGGCGAATCGGAGAGCTTCGACACCGGCGCGGCCACGGTCCATTCGCAACCGTCGAGCGAATACTCGGCTTTGGCGACGTCGTTGAGCGCGTCGGCGGCATGCCAGCGGACCACAATCTTGTTGCCGTTGCGCGTGGCGCTCAAATTGGAAATACGGGGCGGCGTGTTGTCGATGAGGAACGGCTCGCTCACCAACCGCGCGGTCAAAGCATCGGATGGCGGGTTGCTCGGCGAGTCGGAGGCGGTGACGCGCAAACGGTATTCGCCATCCGGAAACGCCGTCGAATCCCACGAGAAGTATTTCTCGGTCACCTTATCCTTCAGCAGCTTCCATTCAGTCTCTTTCGTCCCACGAATCTCGACTGTGTAAACCATCGAATCGCTATTCGGATCGTTTGCCACCCAGCGTGCGCCCAGGTGGCCTTTGGCTAACTGCATCGTTGGGGTATTGATGCTGGAGGAATCCGGAGACACCGAAGGGCTGCTTGAGTGATGGCCGAGCGCCGGCAGGCTGAGCGTCGAGGGCAGAGAACCCGGTGTGGCCGGCATCAGGGGCGTCGGGAATTTGTAATTGGGCGGCGTGATCTCGATCTCCTCCAACCGCGGCGCAACGTTCTTCGGCAGAAACGCAACGTCGACCGATTCCAGTTCCGGCGAGCGGCCGTCGGCCGCCGACGTCAGTGTAGCTTTCCACTGGACGAAGCGTGCGGCGGGCGAACCTATGCGCGAGCCCTTCTTGTCACTGATAGCCGTGGACCACGGACTCCAGTTCTTCTGCGGTTGATCCAGGTTGCCGGTGCGGGTCGCGATGGCGATCTGTCCACCTTCGAGACTGGCTTCGAAACTGAGGCGCCCCCAAAGCGTGTACATGCCGGCATCGAAAACGTCGCTCTCCAGCGTGCCTTCGCGCTCCAGCCCCGGGCCGATCTCGTAGACCTTGCCGACGTTACCGGTCACCGCCAGCAGGCGGCCGCCGGTACCCGTAAAGAAGCCGGTGATCTGCGTCGCCGCGGCCGTGACCAGCGAGGTGTAGCTGGTGGGGCTCTCGATGCGGTATATGTTGCCCCGGTTGCCCGTGCCGAGGATGGCGCGGCCCTTGTCATCGAAGGCGATGGCGTAGACCACGTCCTGCGAATTCGTCCACATGCGCTCCGGATTGCCGTTCGGCTCGATACGGTATACTTCGCTGCCGCCGCTCACACCAGTCGCGGTGAGCGACGCCGGCGGCGGGGAGGCCGGACGCGGCGCAGCAGGCGCGGCCGTTCCGGGCGGGTTGACGCTCACGCTGGCGGCTTGCGCCGATACCGGGGCCGGCGAAACCGGAGAGGGAGCTGGCGACTGTTTGCTGCCCACCGCCGCGGCGTAGATGGAGCCGTCGCGCGCCACGGCGACCGCAGTGACCTCCTTCTTCGGCATCTGGTAGAGCACGAAGCCCTCGCCGGCAGGAGAGATGCGAAGCACCAGCCCACCCGGATCGGTCCCGACAATCAGGTTCCCGTTGGCGTCGAAAGCCATCGAGCGGACATGAGCTTCATCGGTCTTGAAAAAGACCTTGCTCTTGCCGTCCGGCGCGACGCGATAGATATCGCCCTGGTCGCCGGTGGCGACGTACAGGTTACCGTCCTTATCGAACGTCAGTGCCCAGATGTATTTGGCTTTCGGGTCGAAGAATACGTCGGGCTTGCCGTTGGCCGCGACGCGATAGACCTTGCCGTCGGGCGCCGTGGCGGCATACACGCGGTCCTTGGAATCGATGGCGATCGCTTGCACCGCCAGCGTGTCGAATTCCGCCAGCAGCTTCCCCTTCCCGTCGGGTGGAATGCGGAACAGCTTGGCATTCGTGCCGCCACCGGCGTAGACATTGCCTTTGGAATCCTGCGCCACCGCCCAGAGATAGGGCAGCGAAGTGTCATACAACTCGTGGAGCCGCGGCGCCAGGGTCACCAACCCATCGCTCCGCAGCGAGAGGTTGTGAGCGATTCCCTTCTGGAAATCGGCGTAATCGCCCTGCGTCCAGATGTGGGTCTCGCCGCCGAAGGCGGAGAGAGAAACGATAGCGGCGGGGAGAAAAAAGCGAAGTAGTGCGGTCATTCTGTTTTGCTTCAAACTTTCGGCGTCTAGCTATGAGCCACGAGTGCTGAGCTAAACCGGCGCCGCCCAGCGGGCCGCGCTGAAAAGCTCAAAGCTCAAAGCTATTTCACATGTATCCGCAGCGAATAGCTGCCGGTCACGACGTAATCGAACGGCAGGGCCATCTGCTCGGTTGCAGTTTCCGGCGACGTGATCAGCGAGCGGTTCGAAGAACGTCCCGCCTGCATCACATTCAGCACCGAAGACGGCAGGCTCGGCATGGTCTTGTCGTCGTAATAGGCTGTTGGGCTGGATTCCACCAGCGAAACATACAGCCGGTTGTTGCTCCGCTCCTGATTGATCAGCGAGACCGTCTGCGGCATATCCATGAAACGGTTCATCATGCCGGCGATCGACTGCATTCGGTTGACGGTATCGGCATCGCTGAGCAGAATGCGGTGCTCGCCCTTGGCGAGGCCCTCGGGAATTTTCACGGTGAAATCGCGCTCGATCGGCTCGCCGCGGTACGGATGCAGGAAAACCTTCACCGGCACTTCCTCGCCCGCCACCACGTCAGTGTTAGCCACCCAAGCGGTTTCGATAGTCGCGACGCGCCGCTCCGGCAGCAGGTCCACGGTCACGTTCACGCGCTTCACGTCGGGCGTCGTCACATTATTCAAGTAGAGGCGGTTGAATTTGTCGCCGAACCAGCCCGCCAGCACCATCGGTGCGGGCATCGGCATCTCGCCCGAAGCCTGCATGGTGGAAAGCGAAATCGCCTGATTGCCGCTCATCTCCACTTTTCCGCTGAGGCGGTACGTGGACTCGTTCGTGTCAGCGAATTCGTTCAATTGCGAGATGGAATTGTACAGGCTGAGCATCATTAGATAGGGCGTCCACTTTTGGTGCACGAAAACGTTCAGGTGGAAATCCTTTTCCTTGGCCACCTGGCCCTTGTCGCCGATGGAGCGCACCTTCATGGTGACCGGGATCATATCGGAGGTGACACCCAGAACACCCTCGATACCGCTGTGGCGGTCCTGGTGCAGCGCGCCCACAATCTCGGTAGCGTTGGCCATCTTGTTCGGCTGGTAAGATGACGCCAGCGTCATCAGCACTTCACCTTTGCTCATCGGCATGCTCACCGGGCCAAGGTTGAAGAACGAATGACCGAAGGCGAGGACGCGCTTGCCGTCGTTGTAGGTCACGGTACCGAGACCGGTGACCGTCCAGTCGCCATCCACCAGCACGCCGGCCACGGATTCGCCGGGATTCAGCGAGTGCTCCCAGCCGGCAGCCGGCTTGTTGGTATGAAGGTCGCCGGCCGCGCCGCCCTGTACGGCCGTGATTCCCATCTGCTGGAACATGGGGTTGAATTCGCGCATGGTGTCGGCCGTGAAGCCCGAAAACGCCAGCGGCGCTTCGATCGGCACCATCATCGGCGTCTGCTGCGGCAGGCTGCCGGCGGACGCACCCGCAGCCACCAGTTGGCCCAGCAACTCACCGGGCATCGCCGCGGCCGCGGCCGCACGGTTGGGTGTGGCCAACCTATCCGGCGTGCGCGCATCCTCCGGCCGCGCATTATCCATATCTCTGATTTCGAGCATCTGCTCGATCGGCGTGATACCGCAGATGGCATCCGGCGAGAAGGTGCTCAGCCGCAGTGCTACCGCGCCCACCAGCTTGCCGTCGATATATACCGGGCTGCCGCTCATGCCGCCCGCCACGTTGGTGCGCACTGCCTTGCCGCCCATTTTGGCGATGATGACGTCCTGCTTCGGACCCCACATATCTTTCCAACGGCCGATGATTTCGATTGGCACCGGCTCAGGCTCGGTGCCCTGAAAAACCGTCCAGGCAATACCCTTCATGCCAGGTTTGATCTGGCTGACGGGCATAATTTCAGTTTTTCCGGCCTTGGGTCGGGGAAGAGGGTTCTCAGCCGCGCATAGGGAAAGCGCACCAGCCGCGAATCCGAGAAGGATCGCGGCGCTTGGCAATTTCATGGGGTAACCAGCTCCAGTTGAATCTATTGTACTATGTGACGCGACAGACCTTTTCACGGTTGCAGAAAGCCCCGGTCAAAAGCGCGAGCTTTTTTCTCATCCTGTTGATTCTGAAGCGTGCCTGTCGGCAGGTGAATCCAGCGGAAGTCGCGTTTAGTACCATGCGGCCGTGGAACCGATTACAAGCATCGATCGCAACTGCGCGGTGGCGGCCGCCGCGGCGCACGACTGAAAGGACGAGCTAACCGTCAGGCTGAGCAGTGTAGAAAGCCTTCTGGAAACCGCCGCACCATCGCGTCCAGCACATCCGATCCTCCCCGACCTTCGTGCCGCCTCCCAGCGCCGCGCCTGGAACGCCTCCGACCTGTTGAATTTTGCGGCAAGGCGTGGGGGCGCCCGTCGGCGGCGACGGGGGAGCGGCTGCTAACCTAGCTATGAGCCATGAGCGATGAGCTGTGAGACAAAACCAGCCGCGCAGCCAGAAGCTCACAGCTCATCGCTCATGGCTCATAGCTCAATTCTCGGCATCGAATCCTCCTGCGACGAAACCGCGGCCGCCGTTGTCGAAAGCGGCGAAACCGTGCTCTCTTCGGTAGTGGCTTCGCAGATGTCGACCCACGGGAAGTACGGCGGTGTGGTGCCCGAACTCGCCTCGCGCGAGCATCTCCGCGCCATCGTGCCGGTGGTGCGCGAGGCGCTGGAGCGGGCGGGGACGAGGCTGGAAGATCTGGCTGCCATCGGCGTGACGGTGGGGCCGGGGCTCGTGGGGTCGCTCCTGGTCGGTCTCACCTTCGCCAAGTCGTTGAGCTTCGCCCGCGGCGTCCCCCTCATCGCGGTGAACCATATCGAAGGACACATTCACGCCGTGATTCTGGAAACGCGCCGAGCCAGCGGTGCGGTGGAGTTCCCTGCACTTGCATTGGTCGTGAGCGGCGGCCATACGCACCTGTTCGAAGTGCGCGAGGGCTTCCGCTACCGGCTGTTGGGAAAGACACGCGACGATGCGGCCGGCGAGGCCTTCGATAAGGTCGCCAAGCTGCTCGGCTACGGCTATCCCGGCGGGCCTGTCATCGACCGTCTCGCTCCCTTTGGCAATCCTGAAGCCGTCCGCTTTACTTTCGCCAAAATGAAAGGAAACGCGCTCGATTTCAGCTTCAGCGGCCTGAAGACTGCGGTGCTGCGCTGGGTGGAATCGCGCAACATGGCGGCGGAAATCGACCGTCGCCGCGCGCTGCTGCGCACCGGCGCGCCCTCTACAGAAGAGTGGCTCGCCGCCACGCCGGCAGCCACGCTCGACCTGCTGGCGTCGTTTCAACATGCGGTCATCACGGAGCTGTTGACGCGCGCGGCGGCATCGGCCGCGGAAATCGACGCGCGCGCCGTCATCGTCTCCGGCGGCGTAGCATGCAACTCCGGGCTGCGCGAAGCGGCGCGTTCCGCGGATCTCCCTTACCCGGTCTATTTCCCGTCTCCTGGGCTCTCCACCGATAACGCCGCCATGATCGCGGCGGCCGCATTTCCCAAGCTCGAACGGAGAGAATTCTCCGGCCTGGACATCGCGGCCCAAGCCAGCCTCACGCTGGCATGACAGGTTTGCTGGCGCTTGGAGCTTACAGCTTATAGCTAGAATAGTCCTTTGATCGTCACACTTACCCTAAATCCTGCAATTGACCGCATTATCAATGTCGATCGTCTGGCATTCGAAGACCGCGCCTACATTAATTCCAGCCGCGAATCCGCCGGCGGCCGCGGTATTAATGCATCGTCCGTCATCAATTCTTTCGGCGGCGACACGCTATCGGTGCTGGTTTCCGGGGGCGCCTCCGGCAAGCGGTTGGAAGCTCTCCTCAACGGCTGCGGTTTCAAAACGGCGGTCGTACCCATTCAAAACGAAATCCGCACCAACCTCACCATTACCGACCGCCACGGGCTCACGGTTAACCTCAATGAGGCCGGCCCACCCGTCTCCAAAGCCGAACTAACGAGCGTCGAGCGAGTCATTCGCCAGACACTCAAACAGGCCGCCTGGCTGATGCTCTGCGGCAGCATTCCACCTGGCGTACCGGCCTCGTTTTACGCCCGCCTGATCGCCATGGCCCGAGAGAAGAAGGTCAAAACGCTGCTGCATGCCGATGGGGGCGCGCTCCGAGAAGGAATCGAGGCGCGGCCCACGGTGGTGACACCCAACCAGCACGAAGCCGAGCGCCTGTTGGGCCGTACGCTGCTCACGCGCACGCACTATCTGGATGCCGCGCGCCAAATCCGCGAAATGGGCGCCGAATCGGTGGTGCTCTCGCTCGGCAGCCGCGGCGCCGTCGGCGCCTTCGCGAGCGGGTTGGTGGAAGTGTTGGCGCCCCGGGTCGAGGCCGTCAGCCCCATCGGCGCGGGGGATGCGCTTTCGGCCGCATATACGTGGTCCGCGTCGCGGAAGCACAGCAAGCCATTCCCGCCGGAAGACGCCGTGCGCTGGGGAGTTGCAGCGGGGACGGCCTCCGCGCGCCTGCCAGGGATGACGTTCGCCAGTTTGAGCCAGACCGAGGAGATGTATCGTGATGTCGAAGTGCGTCGCGTAGAGTCGTGAGATGCGGCGTGATACACTGACTTTAGGAATGCTCCCCGACCTGCAGTTGGTGATCCGCCTTCAAGATATTGACAACCGCCTAGCCGAGTTGGAACGCGAGATCGCCGCACTTCCCAAACATACCGCCGAGATCGAAAAAAAACTGGTATCGCACGAGCGCAAGCTGGAAGCGGATCGCGCTGCTCTTTCCGCCAATCAGAAGGAGCGCAAGAAGTGCGAGACCGATATTCAGACGGAAGACCAGAAGATTTCCAAGCTGAAAGACCAGTCGCGCCTGGCGAAGACTAACGAACAGCTCCACGCGTTTCAGAAAGAGATCGAATTCTTCCAGGCTTCGATTCGCAAGATGGAAGACCGCGTTCTCGAACTGATGACAGAGTCCGAGCCGCTGGACCGGAACGTCAAGATCGCCGAAGCGGCGCTCAAAACCGAGAAGGCCCAGGTGGAAGCCGAAAAGCAGCAGGCGCGCGAGCGCACTGCGGCGGACGAGAAAGCCGCCCAGGAGCTGCGCAAGGATCGCACCGCCATTACGTCGCAAGCCACGCCCGCTGTCTACCAGCGTTACGAGCGCGTGCGCAAAGCGCGCCGCGGAATTGGAATCGCCGAGGCGGTGGACGGCCGCTGCTCAGCCTGCAACATGGCCATGAGGCTGCAATTCTTTCAGGATTTGAAGAAGGGCGACCAAGTGATGGCTTGCGAGAGTTGCCAGCGCATCCTCTACTACAATCCCCCGGTCGCCGTGGAAGATCTCACCGGCGAAGCCGCGCCCGCCGTCCAGCAATAGGAGCGCGCGCGCCAGAGGCGCGCGCCCGGTTTAGCTAAAGGCTAATAGCTCTCTAGTGCTCGCCCCAGCTATAACCTATCCACACCATCTCCTGCGTGACTATGTCCCGTCCGAACTCCGTCAGGTTGCGAACCCAATGAACGTCGAATTCAGGCCGCACGAAGATATGATCCGTCACGTAGAGCTGCACGCCGACCCCACCATGGACCTGGAAGTGATTCGAGCTTCCGAAGTACTGCGAAAAATTCTGATTGAAGAGCGCATTGCTGGCCGAACCGCTCTCATAGAATTTCAGATTCGCGCCGCCGATTCCGCCTTTAATCTTGAGGCTCGCCCTCTTCGAGCTGATCGGCTGCAGGATCGCGTCGAAATCGTACAACGTCATGCGGGACTGCACCGAAAGCGTGGTCAGCCCGCTCGCCGCCGCGGAAGCGTTCAGGTTCGCATAAGTCTGTTTTGCGGGCTGCAGGCTGACGTCCGCGCCCACACCAAAATGCTTCCACAACATCAGATCGCCGCCGAAACCCAGCATGAATCCGCTGAGCGATGGCGTCGAGACGCACGGCCCGTTGATATCATTGGGC
>Ga0126381_100008298_pt1 | contig 11608 bp, 10 predicted proteins | sample PanSoiMetPlot_28_FD_96465 | JGI IMG/M metagenome (GOLD analysis project Ga0126381, IMG submission 96465) | Tropical forest soil microbial communities from Panama - MetaG Plot_28 | ecosystem: Environmental > Terrestrial > Soil > Tropical forest > Bulk soil | place: Panama | collected 2016-02-17 | reverse complement strand
GGTCACCATGGTGAGCAGGCCGACCCGCTCGGTCTTGGCGGCCAGCCAGCCGAGCGCGGTGTAGGCCTCGAGCATCTCGTGGTCGGGCGGGCCGATGGGCCCGATCTGCCAGACGTGGTCCATCACGCTGATCCGGTCGACGCCCGCCAGTTCGGCGCGCTGGACGATCTCGCCTAGCCGGAAGCGGAGTTCGGCGGGACCGCCGTCCCAAGTGAAGTCCGAGATGTGCAAGCCGACCTTCATGCGCACGCTCCTCACGTTGGGCCACCGGTTCGGTACAACCCTAGCCGGGCCAGTCAGCCCGCTCGGTTCGGGATATGTGGTTTTGCATCATCGTGCGACGGAGCCCTGCAGAAGGTGGTGATACGGGCGGTGCTGCCTGATAGGTCGCACCGCTCTGTAGCACGGGCGGCCGCTGGCTCCGGTCCCGAAGACCCTGGACAGGGACGAGCTGTGCGCGAGGGTGCTCGTGGCCGGCCCTTCGTCCGTGCTCCTCAGCTCAGCAGTTCCTGAATGTTGAATCGATGCTTAAGGAAGCCGAACTCCCGCATCACGTCCGGGACGCGCTGCAGTCGGGCCGCGTCGATGTTAAGCGGGAAGCTGGGCAAGGACATCAACGCCGCGGTGCGCTTGTCGATATGCCCTTCCCCCGGCTTAAGCGAGACGAATGCGGCTTCGATGGCTGAGCGGTTCGTGTCAGCGATTTCTTGACCTGCCGTGAGCGCGACCTGGAACGCCTTGAGGGTGTTCGGGTATGCCCGCGCCCAGGCCTTGGTTACCGCATAGCCCAGCACCGGGAATTGCTGGGTGGCTCCGACGCTCAGGTCGGCAATGGTGACCGCGCCATAGTTTTCCGCTAGCTGAGTCGCGAAGGGCTCGGTCATGACTGCCGCGGCGACCCGGCCGGACACAAGCGCGGGAGCGGCGTCTGGATAGGGCATTGAGAAATCGGGAAACTTGACAGGGTCCGGCGAATTCTTGTTGATCGGGATCCCGTTCTCGGCAAGCAAGGATGCGGTCAGCAAAAAGCCGACACTGAGATCCGGGTTCACCCCCAGCAGCTGGCCCCTGAGCCCGTCCAGGGTTCCGATCTTGGAGCGCGGCATTGTCATGATGACCCGGTTGCCCGCTTGCAGCAGCGATCCCTCCGCGACGATACGCAGATCCGCTCGGTGAGTGACCTGGGCCTCGATGTAGGACACGTAGTTCGTAGCGGTGATGTCATACTGGCCCTTCACCTGACCAGCGATGACCGTATCGGCCAAGGCTGGCGAGTAGTTGACCGTCAAGCCCTCCTGCGCGAACAGCCCGTCGCGCAGCGCGATGAAGAATCCGGCCGAGTCGACGACAGGAGAGACAGCCACGTTGAGCGTTGTCTTTTCCAGGCCGGCGACTTTCGGGACAGCAGGGACGCCTGTCACATTAGTTTCGCCCGTGACGCATCCGGCGCCGAGCAGCGTCAACGATGCCGCGAGTACCATCGCGAGAATGCGATACTTGCCAGTAACCATCGTGCTCACCTCACGCCAAGGAATGCTCTGTATCTGAATACGAGCAGGCGTGCATGCGGTTCAACCGACTGCCGGGTAAATTCTTACGAATTCCTTGTTTCTACGCCGTCGCGGCTGGCGTGCGCCGAAAGTTTAGTATTCCGGCGGTATTAAGGAAGCCTGATCTTCCCGCTCCCGGGCGGAGTGCGTGGAAAATTTGCATGAAAATCATTTATAGCGACGGTTTTCAATATACGGATTAAATTTCTGCCGGCCAGCCTGCATGCCTGGCGCCGGGCTGGTGGTGGCGCGGCGCGTCCTGGCGGCGCGTTTTCGATCCGCCTCACTGCCAGCAAGCCCGGGCAGCACGTCACGTAGGGGGCATCGTTCGCGGGCGATGACCCCTCGGCTTGGAAGGACAGCGACGGCTATGCCGTGGCTCTCCCAGCGCGCACCGGCTGGGTCAGCTGGGCCTGGCCGCGGGCCACGGGAAAATAGTTCGTGGCAGGCTGTCGATATCCGCTTAGTCCAGCCGTGGTATCAGGGAACCATCAGATGGGAGGCATCGATGAAGTACGCACTGCTCTTCTACTCGTCAAGCACGGCCGAGGAATACGCGGCCGCGGCTACCGCACCGGCGCACGCGAGAGAGCCGGAAGGTGAGTGGGTGAAGTACGCCCGCGCGCTCAAGGAGGCGGGCGTGTACATCGCCGGCGCGCAGCTAACGCACAGCGACACGGCGACCAGCGTGCGGGTGCGCGGCGAGGACAGGCTCATCACCGACGGGCCGTTCATGGAGACCAAGGAGCACCTGCTCGGGTTCTTCATGATCGAAGTGCCCGACCTGGACGCCGCGCTGGACTGGGCGACCCGGGTGCCGCTCATGGACGGCGGGACGACCGAGGTCAGGGCGGCCGTCTCGGGAATGCCGTGGCAGCAGGTGCTGGGCTGAGACGACAAGGGCACCGGTGAGCGCGGGCGAGCTTGAGCACGCGTTCCGGGAGGAATGGGGCGCGGTCGTCGCGACGCTGGCCAGGCGGCTCGGCGACCTGCAAGCGGCCGAGGACGCGGCCGCAGAGGCGTTCGCCGCCGCCGCGAACGCGTGGCGCAAGGACGGCGTGCCGCCCAATCCCGGTGGCTGGCTGACGCTGACCGCGTGGCGCAAGGCGGTGGACGCGCACCGCCGCGCGGGCGCGGTCGCCGTCGACCCGCACGTGCTCGGCGAGGTCGCGGCCGCGGCAGAGGAGGACGAACCAGCCATGGAACCCGCGAGCCTGGGCGATGACCGGCTCGGGCTGATATTCGCGTGCTGCCACCCCGCGCTCGCGCTCGAGGTCCGGGTGGGAATGACGCTGCGCTACGTGGCAGGGCTGACGACCAGGGAGATCGCTGCCGCATTCCTGGTCCCCGAACCGACGCTCGCGCAGCGCCTGGTCCGGGCCAAGCGCAAGATCAAGGAGGCCGGCATCCGCTTCGAACTGCCCGCCAGGCCCGCCGAACGGCTGCGCTCGGTGCGCGCCGTTGTCTACCTCGTGTTCAACGAGGGTTTCGCCGCTACCAGCGGCGACGAACTGATCCGCGGCGAACTGTGCGAGGAGGCGATCTGGCTCGGCCGGCTGCTGCACCGGCTGCTGCCCTCGGACGCCGAGACCGCCGGCCTGCTCGCGCTGATGCTGCTGCACCACTCGCGGGCGGCCGCGCGCCAGTCTGGCGGCAAGCCGGTCCCGCTCGATGAACAGGACAGGACACGCTGGAACCAGGCACTGATCGCCGAGGGGACGCGCGTCCTCGACGAGGCCCTGGCCCGCCGCGAGCCCGGCTCCTACCAGCTGCAGGCGGCGATCGCCGCGCTGCACGGGCAGGCGACGCGCTTCGAGGACACCGACTGGCCGCAGATCGCCCTGCTCTACGGTTCGCTCGCCCGGCTGGACCCGTCGCCCGTGATCGAGGTCAACAGGGCCGTCGCGGTCGGGATGGCGGACGGGGGGCTCGCGGGGCTCGCCGTGCTCGAGCCAGTGCTCGCCTCGGGGGCATTGGAGGGGTACTCGCCGTTGCATGCCGCGCACGCCGCGCTCCTGGAAAAAGCCGGTTATCCCGAACGGGCCCGTGGCGCCTGGGCGAAGGCGGCGGAAACCAGCGCGAATCCGGCGCTACGGGAGGAGTTGCTGCGCCGCCACGAAAAAAGCTGAGCCCGCTGTCGATTCCGGGCCGCGTCCGCCGTAGGGAAGGTGAGCCGGTCAGAACGGAAGGCGCCAACGCGGCGCCGCTGCCCGGTCCTGGAGGCGGAAGATGATGAAACTCGCTTCGGGCGAGCGACAGCGGGCGACCTCACTCCCGCTCGTGCTGGCGCTCACCTCGATCTCGTTCTTCATGGTGGCGCTTGACGCGCTAGTGGTGGTCACCGCGCTGCCGGCCATCCACCGCAGCATCGGCGGCAGCATCGCCACCCTGGAATGGGCGGTCAACGCCTACGGGCTCACGTTCGCGGCCGGCATCATCACGGCCGCGGCGCTCGGCGACCGGTTCGGGCACCGCCGGGTGTACGTGGCCGGCCTGGTGATGTTCACCGTCACTTCAGCGGCATGCGCGCTGGCCCCTAACGCCACGTTGCTGATCACCGCCCGGGCACTGCAGGGGCTCGGCGCGGCGGCCGTCACCCCGCTGGCCCTGACGATCCTGGCCAAGGCGTTCCCGGCGGAGCGGCGCGGCGCCATCGTGGGCATCTGGGGCGGCATCGGCGGGCTCGCCGTGGCCGGCGGGCCGCTGGTCGGCGGCGCCGTGGTGACGGGCCTGGACTGGCACTGGATCTTCTGGATCAACGTGCCGATCGGGCTAGCGGCCGCGGTTGGCTCGGCGCGGTTCCTGCCTGCCGGTCGCGGGCCCGCGACCCGCCTGGACCTGCCCGCGGTCCCGCTAGTGGCGGGTGGCGCGGCGGCGATCGCGTGGGCGCTCGTCCAGGTCGGCAACACCGGCTGGAGCGACCCCAAGGCGATCACGGGGTTCGTGGCTGGCGCGATGCTGCTCACCGGGTTCGTCATTCGCGAGCGTTACGCGGCCGAGCCCATGCTGCCGTTGCGGATGCTGCGGATCCGCGCGTTCACCGCGGCCAACCTCACCGGGTTCCTCATGTCCGGCGCGATCTTCTCTGCGGCGTTCCTCACCGTCCAGTACTTCCAGCTCGGCCTGGGCTACTCACCGCTCGCCACGGGGCTGCGGCTGCTGCCGTGGACCGCGACGCCGATGGTGGTAGCGCCGATAGCAGGCGCGCTCGCCGACCGGATCGGCGCTCGTCCGCTGATGGTTACCGGCCTGCTGATGCAGGCCGCCGGGCTGGCCTGGTTCACAGCGGTGGCGTCGGCCTCCGCGAGCGGCGGCTACGGACGGTTCGTCATACCGCTGATCGTCGCCGGAGTCGGCATCTCGATGGTGCTGCCGACGGTGCCGACCGCAGCGCTCGGCGCGGTGCCGCCGGGCGACGTCGGCCGCGCCTCCGGGCTCAGCAACACGTCGCAGCGGTTCGGCTCGGCCTTCGGCATCGCAATCGTGACAGCGGTGTTCGCCGCCCACGGGCACCTAGGGTCGGCGGCCAGCGTGACCGCCGGGTACCGGCCCGCGATGGTGGTGGCCGCCGTCCTCTCGCTGGCCGGGGCGCTGGCGGCGGTCGCCGTCGGCCGCCGCGCGGCGGCTGTGGCGGGCGCCACCTCGCCAGGCGTGCCGACTGTGGCATCCACAGTGAACTCAGCGCCGTCGCAGCACGGGAGTGGCGATGTGAATGTCGCAGCGAAGATCGGCGCCGCCGCGTCGTAAAGTTCGAGGCATGACTTCGATTCCAGAATCGCACCGCGACCTGCTCGAGGCGCAGGTCGCGGTGCTTGGCACCATCGGGGCGAGCGGGCGGCCGCAACTGTCCGGCCTCTGGTTCCTCGCCGAGGGTGACACGGTCCGGCTCTCACTCAACACCACCCGGCAGAAGCTGAAGAACCTGCAGGCCAACCCCAAGTGCAGCCTGATCATCTTCGGCGATCCGCCATACCGTTACCTGGAGCTGCGCGGCGACGCGGAGATCGCCGCGGACGACGACTACTCTTTCGCCGCCAAGCTTGGCGCCAAGTATGGCGCGGACGTGCGCACCAGGGACAACCCGGGAGAGTCGCGCGTGGTCGTCACCATCCACCCCAAGCGGGTCATCGCCTGGGGCTGAGCCAGCGCGCTATGAATGTCCCATTCAGCCGCCCCTGGCGAGCTGAATGGGACATTCGTCTGCCTAGCGGGGAGTCACCGGCCGTGCTCGCCGAACCAGCCGGCTAGCTTGCCGGCCCGGCTCACGGCGCGCAGGCGGCGCTCGGTGCGCTCGCGGACCGCCGCGGGCACCACGATCAGCAGCCGGTCGCCGGTGCGCAGCACCGTGGTCGGCCCGGGCACGATGCCCTGGCCGTCGCGGACGATCAGCGAAATGTTCGCCTGGGCGGGCAGCCGAAGCTCGAAGATCTCCACGCCGTGCAGCCGCGACCCGTCGGGAATCTGGGCCTGCAGCAGGTCCGCGTGCAATTCCTCGAGCGGCGCCGCCTCGACGGTGATCTCGAGCGGCTCCGCCGGGCTGACGACGCCAAGGCGCCGCGCGGCGAACGGCAGCGTTGGCCCCTGCAGCGCTGTGTTAATCACGACGATGACGAAGACTATGTCGAACAGCCGGCTGGCGCCCAGCGTCTTCGCGCTCAGCGGGATCGTGGCGAGCACGATGGGCACCGCGCCGCGCAGTCCGGCCCACGAAAGGAACGCCTGCTGCCGCCACGGCAGCCGGAACGGCAGCGTGACGCCGAACACCGCCGCCGGGCGGGCGACCAGCACAAGTACCGTGCCGACCGCGAGCGCGGGCAGGATCTGCGCGGGCAGCCTGCCCGGAGACGCGAGCAGGCCGAGCATGACAAACAGCCCGATCTGGGCCAGCCAGCCGACCCCTTCGGCGAAGCCGCGGGTGGCCGGGCCGTGCGGCAGCCGCGCGTTGCCGAGCAGCACCGCGCAGACGTAGACCGCGAGGAAGCCACTCGCGCGCGCCAGCGACGCGGCGCCGTAGCCGGCGACGATCAGGGAAAGCACCGCGACCGGATACAGGCCGGAGGCGGGCAGCGCGACGCGGCGCAGGAACGTCATGCCGAGCAGGCCCACCGCCACCCCGATCGCCGCTCCCCCAGCCAGCCCCCACGCGATCTGCCCGGCGGCGAGCAGCGGCGAGATGTGCTCAGAGGGGGGCTTGCTCAGCAGCGTGACCACAAGGACGGCTGGCGGGTCGTTCAGCCCGGACTCCCCCTCGAGGATTCCGGCGAGCACCGGCGGAAGCGGCAGCCGGCGCAGCACGGAGAATACGGCGGCCGCGTCGGTGGGCGCCAGGACGGCGCCGAGCAGCAGCGCGTCCCGCCAGTCGAAGCCGAGTAGCAGTCGCGTGCACGCGGCGACGACACCGATGCTCACCGCCACTCCGAAGGTGGCCAGTGCTATCGCCGCGGGCGCCGCGGCGCGCGCGTGCACCCAGTTGGTGGTAAGCCCGCCTTCGGCCAGGATCAGCACGAGCGCGCTCAGGCCGAGGACTTCGGCCAGCCCGGCGTCGCTGAACTGGATGCCGATGCCATCCTCGCCGAGGGCGATGCCGAGCCCGAGGAAGACGAGCAGCGCGGGCAGGCCGGCGCTGTGCGCCAGCCGGGTCGCAATGATCGCGGCCAGCACCGTGACAGCGCCGACGAGCAGGTCGAGGCCAAGCTCCCCCGGGGTCACGACCCTAGTATCGCGTTGCGCCCCGCAGGTGCTCCCGCGGCTCTACTAGCGCGGGCCGCCCCTGAAGAACGCCGTCGACTCTGGCCGCCATAGCAGGTAGATCGCGAACAGGCCGATCAGCCACACGACCAACACGTAGATCCGCGCCCAGGCCCCGGCCGGCAAGAACACGCTCCCTATCAGGTCGATGGTGGAGATGGTGAACAGCACGCTCGCGGTGGTCCGCGCCCACTCCTTGCCCGCCTTGCAACTTTGCGCCATCCATATCCACAGGCCGACGGCGATCAGGCCGCCGATGATGAGCCCGCCGAGCACCGCGTGGTAGGACGTGGTGAGCTGGGAGGCCGTCAGCGTGTGATTGCGTGACCGGAGCTGGCTCCGGATGGCGCTGCGGGTCAGGACGTCGATCACAATGCCGATCAGGCTGGCGGCGGCCCCCGCGTACATGGCCTGCGCGGCCCTGACCACCGGCGTGGGAGCGGCAGGCCGCGAGGGCTCTGGCGACTGGGCTCCGCCCGGATACGGCTGATACATGCCGCGACAATACTCCCCGGTGCCGGCCGACGTCAGCTTCGCGGGCGCAGCGGGGCGACGACCAGCCTGCCGTCCGGGCCGGCCGTCACGGTGACGCTGGCCGCGTAGACAAGCTGGATCAGCTCGGTGGTGAGCACCGCGGCCGCGGGGCCGGACGCCGCCACCCGGCCCTCGTGCAGCAGCACGAGCTCGTCGGCATACTGGCCCGCGACGGTCAGGTCGTGCAGCGTGGACAGCACGGTCAGGGCAGCTTCCTTGCGCAGGCCGTCGACGAGCTCGAGCACCTGCTGCTGGTGGCCGACGTCGAGCATCGAGGTGGGCTCGTCGAGCAGCAGCAGTCTGGGCTCGCTGGCCAGCGCCCGGGCCAGCACCACGCGCTGGCGCTCGCCGCCGGACAGCCGGGCGAGCCGCCGCGCTTCGAACCGCGCGATGTCGAGCCGCTCCAGCGCCGCGGCCGCGCGTTCCCTGTCGTGGCGTCCCGGGCCGCCAAGGTATCCCAGGTGCGGGGTGCGGCCGAGCAGTACGTACTGCCCGACGGTCATGTCCGGCGGCAGCACAGGTTCCTGGGGGACGTAGGCGATCAGCCGAGCCCGGTCCCGCACCCGCAGTGACCTGATGTCGGCGCCGTGCAGCCGGATCGTCCCGCGGTAGGGCACCAGACCGGCAGCAGCGCGGATCAGGGTAGATTTCCCCGCTCCGTTCGGACCGATCAGGGCGAGCCAGCCGCCCGCGGCCGCCGCACATGTGACGCCGTGCAGCACAGGACTATGGTCCAGGCTGACCGTGAGCTCCTGCACGGCGAGCGCCGTCACGTGCCCGCCGCCTTCGTGCTGCGCAGGATCCAGACGAACGCGGGCGCGCCGACCAGCGCGGTGACCACACCGATCGGCAGCTCTGCCGGGGAGAGCACGGTGCGGGCCAGCGTATCGGCGAGCACGAGGAATCCGCCGCCGATAAGCAGCGACAACGGCAGCACACTGCGATAACTCGGACCGGCCAGCCGCCTCGCGACATGCGGCACGACGATGCCCACGAACCCGATCAGGCCGCTGACCGCGACCGCGCTCGCCGCCGCCAGCGCGCAGGAGGCGACGACGATGCCACGGATCATCGCCGGGCGCAGGCCCAGCGCTCTCGCTTCCTCATCGCCGACGGCGAGCACGTCCAGGTGCCTGCCGTGCAGCAAGACGACCAGCGTGCTGATCGCCGCATACGGCAGCACCGATGTCACCTGCTGCCAGGTTGCCGCCGACAGCGAGCCGAGCAGCCAGCTGTACACCGCCTGCGCGTCCTGCGTTGATCGCTGCAGCACAAAGGTCTGCACGGCGGTCAGGAAGCTGCCGACCGCGATGCCGGCGAGCAGCAGCGTGGCGGTGCCGCCGCTGGCCATGCCGCTCATCGCGCCGCGCGCTGTGGTGGCCGCGAAGGCCAGGTAGGCGGCCGCCACCCCGGCGAGCGAGCCGATGAACGCGGCCGCCGGGATGGCGTTCGGGGTCCCGCCTAGGTAGACGATCGCGAGCGTCGCGCCCAGGCCGGCCCCGGCGGACGCGCCGAGCAGGCCGGAGTCGACCAGCGGGTTGCGGAACACGCCCTGATACCCGCCGCCGGCCATGGCGAGCAGGCCGCCGACCAGGACGCCAAGCACCACCCGTGGCAGCCTTATCTGGAACAGGACTGCCTTGTCGAGTGAGCTCAGGCCGGAATGCAGGTGGACGAACGGGATTTTGTCCGCCAGCGCCGCGGCCGTCGCGAGCGGGTTCAGGTCCGCCGCGCCTACCATGACGCCGACCAGCGCCGCGGCGACCAGGAAGATCGCCGCGGCGGCGAGCGCGCCCGCTGGTCTCATGCTGGTATCACGCGGTCGGCGCCTGCTCGATCGCCTGGGCGATCTCGGCGACAAGCAGCGGCAGCCGCGGACCCCACCGCGACGCCACGTCGTCGTTCAGGCCGATGACCTCGTGGTCCCGCACCGCGGGGATGGCCGACCAGCCTGGACGCTTGGCGACCACGGCCGGGCTCTGGCCGCCGTCCGCGGACTGGTTGTCGGACAGGAAGATGAGCTGCGGCCTGGCCGTCACGATGTACTCCTGCGTCAACTGCGGGTAGCCGCCGTCGGACGGCTTGTCGGCGGCGTCCGCGACGTTCTTAAGGCCGAACAGGCCCACTACCTGCCCGATGAACGTCTTCGACGTGACCGAGTAGAACGGGCTGGCGCTCAGCTCCCAGTAATAGGTCTGGCCCTTGTGGGCGGTGCCGGCCTTGCGCACGTCGGCAGCGATCTGCGCCTTCATGTTCGCCACGACCCGGGCGGCCTGCGCTTCATGGCCGGTCGCCTGGCCGATCTGCTCGATCTGCGCGTAGGCGGCGTCCAGCGTCGCGACGGCCGGCTCGATGAGCACCGGAATGCCAAGCTTGGACATGCCGCTGACCAGGCCGCCAGAGTCCTGCGAGGACACGACCAGGCTCGGGTTGTACTTAGCGATGGCCTCGATGTTCGGGGTGAGGCCGCTCAGGCTGGTCTTGGGAATGCCCGCCGGGTAATCCGAGTCCTGGTCGACGGCGACGACCTGCGGCCCCGCCCCGACGGCGTAGAGGTCCTCGGTCGAGGTCGGGTCGAGCGAGACGATCCTGGCCGGGCTGGCCTTAATCGTGACCGCGCCGTTTGCCGCCGTGACCGTGACGGGGAACGCCGCTGGCTGGGTGCTCGCGGTGGACTGGGTGCTCGCGGTGCTAGCGGGCGCCGGGGTGCTGCCGCCCGCCGAACCGCAGCCGGCCATTGCGAGCGCCGCCGTTGTCGCGAGCGCGACCATGATGGCGGCCCGCCGGGGCCGCAGAGGGGTCTTCACTGGGTGCCACTTCCTCCCGATATGGCGGGAAGGAAGGCGAGACCGCCGGCGCGGCGGGGAGACGAACCCCGCTGCCGTGACGGATCGCCCTTCCCACGAGGGTCGATATCGTCTGGCACGTCAGGAGTCGACCTGGCTTGGAACCACGGCGGCAGCCGGGTTCGTCACAGTTGCGGGACAGCGCCGGAATGGCCCGCTTGGCGGGCTTCACCGGCTTCGCTGCCTGGCGCGCCACCGGCCGCGGGCAGTAGGCGCCCAGTGCCGGCGCCTGTACAGTAGCACGCGGTTTATGGCGCGGAGAGGGACCGGTATGCGGGACAGACTCAAGCGGCGGATGTTTCCGCTGATCGCCACGATCGGTCTGCTCGCGGTCGGGGTGTTCTCCACCACCTGGGGCCCGACGATGATGGGGGCGAAGGAGTGGGTGCTGCCATATGACCTGTGGGGGACGCTGATCGGGGCGACCAGGCTCGCGCACCTGAACTTCGACGTATACGCGCAGCCCACCGGGCTTATCTCACTGCCAGGCGCGGCGGTGATCCTCGTTCCGGTCGCTGCGGTGATCTCGGCCGCCGGGCTGTCCATGCAGATCCCCGGCCCGGACAACCTGCATCCCCCGGTCTGGCTGGTGGCCGGCCCGTACCAGATCGCGCTGTGCTGCGTGACGCTGTTCGCCGCCGACGCGCTCGCCGAGCAGCTCGGCGTCACCCGCTGGAAGCGGGGCCTGCTCGCCGCAGCCAGCGCGGGCCTGCTGTGGAACGTCTCGGCCCGGTGGGGGCACCCGGAAGACGCGGTGGCCGTCGGGCTGCTGCTCTACGCGATCCTCGCGCAGAGCCGGTCGCGGACCGCCCTGGCTGGCTGGCTCGCCGGGGCTGCGGTCTGCGTCCAGCCGCTGGTGCTGCTCGTGCTGCCGATCATGCTGGCCGTGCTGCCATGGCGGCGCATGCCCATGTTCCTGGTGCGCGCCGC
>Ga0126381_100008297_pt1 | contig 11609 bp, 8 predicted proteins | sample PanSoiMetPlot_28_FD_96465 | JGI IMG/M metagenome (GOLD analysis project Ga0126381, IMG submission 96465) | Tropical forest soil microbial communities from Panama - MetaG Plot_28 | ecosystem: Environmental > Terrestrial > Soil > Tropical forest > Bulk soil | place: Panama | collected 2016-02-17 | reverse complement strand
GACATCACTATGGGAACGCTCTACGTATCACGCAAGTTCTGAGCGCCGTGTCCGCCGTGAGTGCGACGCCCCTCAAACCGACAGTCTTTTTCTTCGCGCGCCTCGGTGACATGGTGATGGTTACCCGCATGCTGAACCTGCTGCATCGGCGCTATGGCCGACCGTGTCAGGTCATCGGCACCGGTTCCTGGACCGCGAGTACGTACGCGGGCAACCCCGACGTTGCAGGAGTCTGGGCTTTTCATCGCCACCTGCCGTTCCTGCTCGACGCCGCCTGGAGTCCGGTGCGGCGCGCACTGCGCGCGAGCGCGCCGGGTCCGATCTATGTCTGCGAGAAGCACTATCGGCAGCTGCCGCGCATCTACCGCATGCTGCGCCTGAGTGGCGTCGATCCGCGGCGCTGTGTTTTCCTAACCGACCGGCCGGTCAGGCGGCCCATCCAGCCCACCGACCACCTGGTCGACCGTATGGTCGCGCTCGGCGCACGCACGCCGGCAGCTCTGCCCGCCGCAGACTATCCACCACCTGCGGCCCCGGCAGCAGATGGACCGCGGCTGTATGTGCTCGCCTCCGAGCGCGCCGAGCGCGACGCGTGGCTGCGCTCGCAGGGTTTCCTCGGGCGAGAGCTCATCCTGATCCAACCGGGGAATCATCGCACAATGGGACCACGCCGCAGCCGCTGGCGGCGACTCAATACCGATGACAAATGGTGGCCGATCGAGCGCTGGGCCGAGCTGCTACAGCGCATCAATCGCGAGCACCCGCAGGCAGTGCTGCTGCTGCGCGGCTCGCGGGAAGAAGTGCCCATGCTGCAGGAGATCCAAGCGACGTGCGGGCTTGCAGGTGTAGCGACCGCGGGCACGACGCTGCGCCAGCTCTATGGGCTGTGCGAGGCGGCGAGCAGCATGGTATCGGTGGATTCCGGACCCGCGCATGCCGCGGCGGCGCTCAGCGTGCCACTGGCAGTGCTGTATGGCGCCGAGTCCCCCCTCTACTGGTTGCCACGCAGCCCCTCGGGTTCCCCGGTGGTCGGCGTGGGTGGACCCCCGGCATCGCGGCGGGCCGACCAAGTGTCCGTCGATGCGCTCTTCGGCGCTTGGCGTACCGTCGCCGGCTACCAACGCACCTGACGGCTATAATCATGGCCGCCTGCGAATCTGGAGTGCACCCGAGCCACATGCCGAAGCGCGCATTGATCACCGGCATCACTGGCCAGGATGGGGCCTATCTGGCGGAGTTTCTCCTTGACAAGGGTTACGAGGTTCACGGAATCAAACGTCGCTCGTCCTCATTCAACACCGAGCGCATCGATCACCTCTACCAGGACCCTCACGAGAGTGACGTGCGGATGCATCTTCACTACGGCGACCTCACGGACGCCACGAACGTCATCCGCATCATCCAGAAAGTGCAGCCGGACGAGATCTACAATCTCGCCGCGCAGAGCCACGTTGCGGTCTCCTTCGAGACGCCCGAATACACGGCCAACGCGGATGCTCTCGGAACGCTGAGAATCCTCGAGGCCGTGCGGATTCTGGGACTCGAGCGGCAGACGCGTTTCTACCAGGCCTCGACCTCGGAAATGTTCGGCAAAGCGCAAGAAACACCGCAGCGCGAGACCACCCCCTTCTATCCGCGTTCGCCGTACGCAGTGGCCAAGGTGTACGCGCACTGGATTACCGTCAACTACCGCGAGGCCTATGGACTGTATGCCTGCAGCGGCATTCTCTTTAATCACGAATCACCGATCCGCGGTGAGACCTTTGTCACACGCAAGATTACGCGCGCGCTCACGCGCATTCACACCGGACTCGAGCAATGCTTGTACCTTGGCAATCTCGATTCCCGGCGCGACTGGGGTCATGCGCGCGACTACGTGCGCGCGCAATGGCTGATGCTGCAGCAAGCTGAACCGGAAGATTTCGTGATCGCAACCGGGGAGCAGCACTCGGTGCGGGACTTTGTCGTGCGTGCGGCAGCTGAGCTCGGCATGAACATCGAGTGGCGCGGCGGCGGTGCGAGCGAGCAGGGTATCGACGTGACCACGGGGCGGGCGATCGTGGAGGTCGACCCACATTACTATCGCCCGACCGAAGTGGATGCGTTGCTCGGCGATGCGAGCAAAGCACGCGACAAGCTCGGCTGGCGGCCGCTGATCGGTTTCGATGAGCTGGTGAAGGAAATGATCGCCGGCGATCTAACCATCGCCCGGCGCGACGCCGCCGCGGCGCGCGCGGGATTCAGGACCTACAGGCACCGTGAATGAACCGGGACGCATCGATCTTCGTCGCCGGCCATCGGGGCCTCGTGGGATCGGCCATCGTGCGGCGGCTGCGAACTGCCGGTTTTGACAACCTGGTGCTTCGCGAGCGCAGCGGCCTCGACCTCACCTGCCAGCTGGCCGTGCAGGAGTTCTTCCAGCGCCAGCACCCGCAGTACGTGTTCCTTGCGGCGGCGCGGGTCGGTGGCATCCTGGCCAACAGCACTTATCCCGCTGACTTCCTGCAGGACAATCTGCTGATTCAAACCAACGTGATCGACAGCGCCTTTCGCTCGGGCGTGCGCAAGTTGCTGTTTCTCGGCTCGAGCTGCATCTATCCTCGGGAGGCACCGCAGCCGATGCCCGAGGAGTGCCTGCTGACCGGAGCGCTGGAGCCGACTAACGAGGCCTACGCTATCGCTAAGATCGCTGGCATCAAGATGTGCCAGGCATACCGCCGGCAGCACCGCTTCGACGCGATTTGTCTCATGCCGACCAATCTCTACGGCCCGGGCGATAACTTCAGCATGCGGGATTCGCATGTCCTGCCCGCCCTCGTACGCCGCATGCACGAAGCGAAGGAAAGCGGTGCTACGGAAGTGCAGATATGGGGCACAGGGCGGCCGCGACGTGAATTCCTGCACGTGGACGATCTCGCCGACGCCTGTCTGTTTCTCATGCAACGGTATGACGACGAACGGGTGATCAACGTTGGCTGGGGGAGTGATCAAACGATCGCCGAGCTCGCCGCGACAGTGGCGAGGGTAGTGGGCTTCTCGGGCATATTGCGTTTCGATCCATCGAAGCCGGACGGCGCGCCCCGCAAGCTGCTCGATACCACACGCCTCGCGGCTCTCGGCTGGGTGCCAAGGATCGAGCTTGAGAGCGGGATCCGCTCGACCTACGAATGGTTCCTGGACAACCGCTCGGTGCTCAGGGCGTGAGTACCCACTCGAGGTTCGCTCCCGCGCACCGGCGGCTTCGGCAGTGCGGCGCCCGCGAATCGGGGTGGTGCGCGGGGTGCAACACATGAATCTGCGCGCTTCAGTACAATCCCGGATTCGGGCGTGCCGGGAATCAGGTCGGGGGCCTTACTGCGGGTGCCGCGTGCAATGGAATAAAAGCTTGTGATGCGCTCGATGCAACGCCTTGCGGCGCCGGTCATCTTCGTCCTGTCGGCCACTCTGCTAATCGGTATCGATCGTTCAAACGGGCAGGTCCCTGGCTCAGTCGCGGAGACCGGCCTGCAAATTCTGCAAGGTCTGAGTCCCGAGCAGCGCAATGCAATCTCGCAGCAGCTGGGCGGCCTCGGCGGCGCGCAGGGGGCAGCCGTCAACCGGTCGCAGCCGGGGACCGAAGAGCAACAGGCTCTGATGCTGGAGCAACAGCGCCAGCAGTTGATGCAGAGCCAGAAGCAGCGCGCGGAGATCGAGCGCCTGAGTCCTTACCTGCTTCCTGAGGACTGGGTCGTGATCACCATCGACTCCAACCCACTCCCCGTTGCACCGCCGAGTGGCTTGGTCAACCCGCTCGGTGCGCTCACCGCTGCCGCGCCCCCGTCGCAGAACCTCCTCGGCAATCTGGGGCCTGTCGCGAATCAGCCGATGCCGAGCCAGTCGGAGGCGCTGGCAGCGCAGAGCGGTCTCTCCGCGGCTGGGGCGCCCGCGTCGGGCACGTCGAATCCGTCACAAGCCTCGACTGCGGGCGGCTACGCGCTGCTCCCGCCGCCCTGCACCGGACAGCTGAACTGCGATGTGTCTGCACCGACACGTCCGGAGCTGACTGAGGAGGAACAAAGGCGACGCCAGAACCTGATTGATCTGATCCGCTCCAAGAACCCCTACCAGATCTCGCGCGAGGGTGTGCTGACCTTGCCCGGCTTTGCGCCCATTCCCATTGGGGGGCTCACCGAGCAGCTTGCCACGTTGCGCCTCGGCGTCGAGCCGGCGCTGCGCGATCTGTTCATTCGCGTCACCAAGCTTCCGCTGACCAAGGTTGGGCCGACGGTATTGAAGCCCTTCGGCTACGACCTGTTTGATCGTCCGGTCTCGACGTTCGCCCCGGCGACCAACGTACCGGTGCCTGCGGAATACGTGGTCGGGCCCGGCGATGAGCTCCACGTGGAGCTCTACGGCACGAAGAATGCAAATCTCAAGCTCGCGGTCGGCCGCGATGGGCGGGTGAGCTTGCCGGAACTCGGACCGGTGAGCGTCGGAGGACAGACCTTCGCGGCCGCGAAGGCGCAGATCGAATCGATGGTCGAGAGGCAGATGGTCGGCGTGCGGGCGAGTGTCACCATGGGGGAGACGCGCACGATCCGGGTGTTCGTGCTCGGAGACGCGAAGTATCCCGGCTCATACACGATCAGCGGCCTCGGCACGATCACTTCGGCGCTGTTTGCCGCGGGCGGCGTGCAACCGATCGGTTCGCTGCGGAACATACAGCTGAAGCGTCGCGGCGAGCTTGTGCGCCGACTCGATCTCTACGACATGTTGATCCGCGGCGACTCGACCGACGACGCCCGGTTGTTGCCGGGTGATGTCATTTTCATTCCTCCCGTAGGGTCTACGGTTACCGTTGACGGCGAAGTGCACCGTCCGGCGATCTATGAGACTCGTACCGAGAGCTCTGTCGCCGACGTGCTCCGGCTGGCGGGGGGGCTCACGCCAGAGGCCGACACGGAAAAGGCGGCGCTGACACGTATCGACACGCAGTTGCACCGCGTGGTGCTTCAGGTCGACATTGCCGGTCCCGCGGGCCGGTCCGAGGCGGTGCGCAACGGCGACACCCTGCACGTTGCGCGACTGCGTCCGACCATCGACGCCGGGGTGCTCGTGCAAGGCTACGTCTACACGGCCGGTGCATTCGCATATCGCCCAGGCATGCGGCTCTCGGACGTGCTGCATTCGGTGGATGATCTAAGGCCCAATGCCGATCTGCATTACATCCTGATCCGCCGCGAGTTGCCCCCGGATCGACGAGTGACTGTGCTGTCTGCCGACCTGGTCGCGGCCCTCAACCAGCCCGGTTCGCCCGCGGATGTGCCCATGATGCCACGCGATCGCATCACGGTTTTCGATATGCAGTCGAGCCGCGATCGCGTCATTCAGCCGCTGCTCGAAGACCTCAAGCTGCAGTCCAGCATCGGACAGCCCGAGGACGTGGTGCGCATCGAGGGCCGCGCCAACGTACCCGGAGAGTATCCATTCGAAGGCGGTATGACGGTGCGCGACCTGATCAGGGCCGGCGGCGGTTTGAGCGATGCGGCGTACGGCGGCAGTGCGGAGCTCACGCGCTATCAGGTCGTGAACGGTGAATCGCGGCAGACCCAGCTCATCAAAGTTGACCTGGCAGCGGTTCTGCGTGGGGATCCCGCCGCTAACCTGGCGCTCAGGCCGTTCGACAGTCTGAGTATCAAGGAAGTGCAGGCATGGAATGACCAGGAATCGATCATTCTCCGCGGGCAGGTGAGGTTTCCTGGGACATACTCGGTCAAACCCGGCGAGACCTTGAAATCGGTGCTGCTGCGCGCCGGAGGTCTGACGCAGTACGCCTTCCCGGAGGGGAGCGTGTTTACGCGCCGGGAACTGCGCATCCGCGAGCAGAAGGAGCTCGACATGCTGGCGGTGCGCATGCAGAACGATATCGCCTTCGTTGCGCTGCAGGGCACGGTCGCCAACCAGTCCGGGGCGGCTTCGGCGCTGAGCATCGGCCAGGCGCTTCTCACCCAGCTGCGGCAGACGAGGGCGGTTGGCCGTCTGGTGATCAACCTGCCGGGCCTGATGCGCTCGCCGATCGGATCGCAGTATGACGTGGTTCTGCGCGATGGAGACGAGCTCATCGTGCCGAGGTTCCAGCAGGAGGTGACCGTGATCGGTGAGGTACAGACGCTGACCTCGCATCTCTACCGTCCCGGCCTGACGAGGGCGGACTACATCGCCATGAGCGGAGGCGAGACCAGGCGCGCCGACAACGGCCGGATCTACGTGGTGCGCGCGAACGGCAGTGTCGTGCCGAACGAAGGCTCGCGCTGGTTCCGCACATCAAACGCTACGATCGAGCCGGGTGATACGATCGTCGTGCCGCTGAATGCCGAGCACATACCGCCGTTGCCATTGTGGCAGGCGGTGACGCAGATCCTTTACAACGTGGCGATCGCCGTTTTGGCCATTCACTCGTTCTGACCAACGATTCAACATTGTTAACGTCCATTGGTTGCAGAGCAGGCGAGACTGTGAGGCGGCGGGATTTATCGAAGGCCCTGCTCAGCTCAGCGGCCGGGTCGATGCTCGGTTCCGAGCAGGCTCTTGCAGATGTTCGACGGAGCGATGCGCGGACGCGCGCGGAGGCCACGGCCGGAGTGAGCCCGGTGGATGTACGGTATCCCCCAGGGGATGTGCGCCGTTATGGCGCGCGGGGCGATGGGGTCACCAACGATGCACCGGCCTTCCAGGCGGCAATCGATGTCGCGCGCCTCGCCAATCCTGGCACGATCTACGCACCCGCCGGAGCCGGCGGGGCCGTGCAGATTCCGGCGCCGGATGTGTTCTATCTGCTCACCGTTCCCCTCAACTGTACATTCGATGGCCCGGCGAACCAGCATGGCATTGCGTTCCGTGGGGCGATGGGCCCGAATCCCAACAGTCCGGCGCTCATCGCCAGGCACGAGGGACACATATTTGACCTCACCGGGTGTGACAGCGCGGTGTTCGAGAATCTCACCATCGGCACCGATGCGGACACGAACCCACGGACGTGCTTCTTTCTGGCACGCAACCGCACCGCAAGCGACGCCGCCTATCACCGATTCAGGAACGTACGGGTGCAGGGGAAGTTCCATACAGCAATCCTCTACAACTACGGCTCCGAGTGCGACGTGTACTCGGAGTGCGTCTGGTACAACACGTCAGCTTCTCCGGGCACCAAGGTTGCGGTCTTCAGCAGCCACAATATCTTTGGACTTACTTCGGAGTTCATTGCCACTGCGAACGGCGTGCAGTCGTGCATAGATCACCAGATCTTCGGCGGCGAATTCGTCAATACTTCCGGCGATGCCGCGGCGGACGTGATCTATATGGACAATGTCAATAACCTCAAGATGTTTGGTCCGTGGATGTCAGCCGGCGTGCATTCATACGGCAGAGCGTTGATCTATGTCGATTGCACCAACGGTGCCAGTAGCTTGGGTGAGGTCTATGGCCTGCAGGGAGAAGTAGGCTTAGGCTCGAATCAGCTATATGGCCTTTACTTCGCTGGTCAGAGCGTCAACACGACGATCGGCTGGACCGTCGATGGGTGCTATCTGCCCAACGGCAGGAATGCCATTTACTGTGACCCGAAGACCACGCTCGGCGATTTTCAGATCAGCGGTCTCAGGGAACTCTTATCGCACGGCATATCGGCGGCGGGAGTGGTGCAGAACTCAACCATCAATTCGGGCGCGATGCCGCTGTCCATCGGTACCTCGAGGCAGAATGTGCTCATCGGCGATTCCACTCGCTGGACGATCGGCAGGCGCGACCACGATTACTGGATAGACTCGGGAGCGGCCAACAAAACCTGGAGCCCGCAAATCAGCGGTCTCAAGGTTCGCGGGCGATTGACGGTCAGCAATGCGAGCTGTGTATTCCACGGTCCACTGGTCACGGTCTCCACAACCCTGACTGCAACGACCTCTCTCGAGTGTGCCGCGGGAGCGGCCCTGAACGGGCTGCCTGCGGCGGCCAGCTCCCGATCGGCGCTCGTCAACGTGGCGGATGCGAGTACGGGCCAAGCGATCGGATCCGGGATGGTGATGGGTTCCGCCATAGTGCTTCCGGCGATCTCTCCGCGGCCGTCCGTTGTGATCAGCGCGAGCTATTTTGCGGCGTGAATATCGCAGCCGGGGCAAGAATTGACACCTCGTGGCCGGCTGCCTAGACTCGTGTGTTCAGTGGTTGAACGCATGCATTAGCTGACGCAGCATGCTCCGTTGGTATCTCATTTACACAAAGCCCTCGAGCGAAGCGCTGGCGCTTAAGAATCTCGTGCGACAGCACTACGAGGCTTACCTACCCCGGATCGTGCGGAGCGTGCGCCGCGCCGGCAGGCGCTGCGAGCGCGTGGGTGCGCTGTTTCCGCGCTACCTGTTCCTGCGCCTCAATGAGGGCGAGCAGGCTTTGGCGCCAGTGCGGTCGACCGTGGGTGTGGCGGGCATAGTTCGTTTCGGGCTGCGTTACACGATCGTCCCTGATCGGGTGATTCACGATTTGCAGGCGCGAGCAGATCCGGCCACAGGGCTTCATCGCCTGAATATCGGAGCGCAGCCGACGCCGGGCGCTGCCGTGAGTATCAGGCGGGGGCCGTTCGATGGCCTTAAGGGAGTGTTCGAACGTCCGGCCGGTGCCGACCGCGTGGTCGTGCTGCTGAGGTTGCTCGGCCAGAATGCTCCCGTGTGTTTGCCGGCGGAATCCATCGTGCTCAGTCAGGCCGGATGAACGACGCAGCAGAGAAGGGCGCTGTTACTAGCCCCGTACCGGCCGATGCCAGCGAAGATCTCGACCTCGGCATACTGGCGCGGCTGCTGTGGCGACGGCGCCGACTGGTGATCATTGGAAGTCTGATCGGTGCCCTGCTGTTCGGCATCTCGGCGTTTACGGCGCCGCCTTGGTTTCGAGCGCAAGTGATTGTGACCCCGGCCCGCGAACGAAACCAAGGCGGTGCGGGGGCGCTGGCGACCGAGTTGGGGGGTCTGGCGAGTCTTGCGGGCGTGGATATTACGCCGGGTGGATTGAGCAGTATTCAGACATCGGCAGCCGTGCTGGAGTCCCAGCATCTCGCGGAGGAGTTCATCAAGCGCAACGGGTTACTGCCCGAGCTGCAGCGCGCGTCGGGCAAGAACAAGACCCTCTGGCGGGCCACAGACTTCTTCAAGAGGGGGGTGTTGACGATAGTCAAGGACCAGCGCAAGGGAGTGACCACCGTCGCGATCGACTGGACGGATCCCGCCACGGCCGCGCGCTGGGCAAATGGCTACGTTGCGCTCGCGAATGATTTGATTCGAAATCATGCTTTGGAGGACGCCACTCGCAACATTGCGTACCTCCAGGAACAGGTTGCCAAGACCACCGACGTCGACCTCCGCAAGGTGATGTACAACCTGATCGAGAGCGAGACCAGAACGCAGATGCTGGCCAAAGGACGCGCCGAGTACGCGTTCCAGGTCGTGGATCCGGCAACCGCTCCGGAGCTCAAAGCGGGTCCCCATCGGCTGATCATGACCGTGATCGGTTTTACGGTGGGATTCGGCTTCGCGGCGGTGTTGGCGCTCATTCTCGAGCGAGTGAGCCACTACCGTCGCGGAGTTGCGCGTACTGCGCGGCCGACGGGAGTGTGACTCCCCGATCAAAGTGACGATCCCGGATTGACTCGTCGTGGCGAAGGACGTGTAATGCCAAGTGTTCAACGATTGAACGATGAGCGCCGCGCGGCAGACCGAGCAAATGCCCGTACTTAGCGAAGAAGTCCGTTACCGGCTCCTGAAGCTTCTCGAGCCAAACCCGCACCTCAGCCAACGCGAGGTAGCGCGGGAGCTCGGCATCAGCCTCGGCAAAGTCAACTACTGTCTGCGCGCGCTTGTAGACAAGGGTTGGATCAAGGCAGGGAACTTCAAGAATAGCCGCAACAAGTCCGCGTACATGTACCTGCTGACACGCCGTGGAATCGACGAGAAAACCCGGGTCACCGCGCAGTTCTTGCAGCGCAAGGTGCGCGAGTACGAGGCGCTCAGGGACGAGATCGAGCAACTCCGGAACGAGGCGGAGCGGCAAGCGCAACGCTAGCTGGGCCGTGGCCCGTTCCCAGGCCGCTTGAAACGCGCGGCCCGTAATTGTCAGATGCGATGGCTTCCAGGCCTCATCATCGCAGGGCGGTAGCGTGCCTGATCGAAGCTGTTAGAGAAGGCCAGCAACAGACAATGGAATTCGAGGATTTTGGAGCTGCGCCGACCGTGGGTTGTTTGGCGAATCGCTGCGTAAAGCAGCGCCAAGATGCAATCGCAGCTCGGCAGCACAGGGTGTGTTGGTGGTGCGCAGACTCAAGCTCTTGATCGGTCCGATGACCAAGAGCGACACGGAGGACGCGCGCTGCACGGTACCGAGCCGCACATCCTGTTACAATGTTGGAATTGCGATTCTCGTCATGCGTCATAGAATCGCTGGCGTGTTGGAGCTGCACGATCAGACAGTGAGAGCAGATTGGCGAACACCTCCGGAGGAAAACCTTCCGAACGGTCCCACGCGCAAACCGGCCTACATGCGTCGAGCTCTGGACAGCGGCATTGTCGAGTTAGACGGAGAAGCTGTTGCGGTGCAACGCGAAGTGGTCGCAGCTGCTTTCCAATGAACACTTCAGCGTGGCAGGTTCTGGCTTGGCCTGAGCACGCTCTTGGTATGAGCAACGTCCGCACTGCGCACCGCGGTAGGGCAGATGAGCGTTAACCGGACAGGGAGAGTCAATATGCTGAACGTTCGCTGGTGTGTCATGTTCTTCTGTACCGGGCTGTTGCTCTGTTCGGCGAGTGAGGCAGACACCATCTCAGCAAGTACTCGGTCCATCATCACCTCTCCTATCTTTTACGCAACCTACGGCAGCGGGGATGTAACGTTCACCTTTCCCGGCGGCTCTACTGGCCTCGCGCAATGCAAGGGGTTTTGGATCAGAGGCACGGACGCGGGATATAAGACTATTGTGACTGCCGTTCTCACCGCGTACCAAACCGGGGCAACGATTGTGGTAGACGCGAATATCAGCCAGATATGGTCCGGATCGAGTACGTCGTATTGTCTTGTTGATGCCATTGAGTATTGAGGAACAGGCGCGTGGCTAGTGATCACGCAAGGCAGCTAATCGAAGCCCGCCATAAATACTCAAGACGCGCTTTCGTCAAGGCGGGTGTAGCACTTGGCAGTCTCGCGCTGAGCAACGGATGCCACCGGTCGGGCGGCGGCCCAGCGCCAGCAGCGCCAGCAGCGCCAGCATTTTTGCCCGCATCCCCTGCGCCTACCGGTCCCATGTTTCAGACAGCTATCGTACCGCAGCCTCCTGGCTACCCGAATGTGCAGTTAATCGTTCCATGCGCAGTCTACGCCGCGGGCTACGTATGGGCGGCGATACGGTTCAATTCTAACGGGTGGGTTCAGCCATTCTCAACGACGACCCTCCGACCGGTGGGGAGTGCGATAGAGCTTGGCGGCGTTGACCCTATTAAAATGACGTACGACAGTGTACGTGGCAATCTCTGGATAACTGGCTATATATCATGCACGTTATCAATAGTTGATATCTCTGCATATACGTTGCGAGACACACT